>Ga0209541_10000763_pt1 | contig 63910 bp, 57 predicted proteins | sample RifCSPlowO2_01_FD_184027 | JGI IMG/M metagenome (GOLD analysis project Ga0209541, IMG submission 184027) | Groundwater microbial communities from Rifle, Colorado - Rifle CSP2_plank lowO2_0.1 (SPAdes) (version 2) | ecosystem: Environmental > Aquatic > Deep subsurface > Groundwater | place... | reverse complement strand
TTTGATTTTGACCGATAAGGTCAAGTTGTTCTCCAGCCTTAATTTTGCCGATATCCTGAGCTAATTTATCTGGTTCTTTTTTGACGTTCACAGTACTTTGGGTTTTTACGCTCTCTCCCTTTGCTGGGGATGATGCCTCAGGTGCGTTTATGTTAATCGCCAGGCCCTTGGCGATTTTTGAGGCTAAAATTACCTCGGCAACAACCTGATATCCCGCTAAGGTTTTAATAGAAAATTCCCTGTCTATGTAGCCTTGTCTGGTTGCCAAAACTTTGTGTTCACCTTCTGAAATATCCGTGTTTTGAAGAGGAGTCTTACCCACGTAACGGCCATCGATGGTGATATCAGCCTCAGATGGCAATGAGGTTATCATCACGCCTTTGAAGCCTGATTTTAGGCTTAAGGTTTCACCGGCTTGTGCCATGAAGTTGAAAGAAAGATCACGGTTGACAACGGTCAGGGTACCACTTGATAGTTCAATTTCGTCAAGGTATGTCGCATCCGTGGTTGTAATTTTTAGGCTGTAGTTGCCGTTTTTAAGCTGGTTGGAATAAAAAGGCGTCTGGCCCAGGTGTTTACCATCCAGAAAGATTGATGCCTGGGGTGTTGAGGTAACCTGAAGAGCTGCGAATTTCTGAAAACCGACGGCGCTGCAGCCGGAAAGAAGGACAGCAATAAGCAATAAGCAATAAGCAATAAGCAATCTATTAGCGTTAGTCGTTAGTCGTTTAGCGTTTAGCGTTAAAGAAGGCATTGAGTTTATGATACCAAACTAACTTCGATAATCCTTCTTCGTTAGAATTATAGGTTTATCTATTAAGCTTGACTTTGGGCTTTGATTGTGCTAAACTACGCCTTCATAAATTCTTCACTATGGGTTGAAGGCCCATATTCCCCTAGGTATTTTTCTTAGGGCTTTTTGTGGCTTTCAGCTTAGAGGAGAGAATTTATAAATGAAGATAAAAATTAAGTTAAGTAAAAAAACCAAAGAGGTTCCGAGTAGACTGCGCAGGAAGGCGTATTGCCTCTTGCGTCACAATAAATCGGTACTTTTGAAAACACCCTTTGTAAGGGCCCTTAAACGCTACGCACGAATGGAGCTTGGCCGTGCTTTAAAGCTTTTTGCCAGATTCACCCACTTCCAGCTTTCTATTAGGCCAAGAATAAGACTGATTGCCACGGTTACCCTGATTTTAATGCTTACACTTGCTGCGACAAACAGGATGGCCGGCTTTGTTAACGCCAAAGAGGGTGAAATTAAGATAAACGGCCAGGCGATTTTAGTTGCCCAAAACAGCCAGAACATCCCGCAACCCTCTCAAATAGAAGGCGAGATTTTGTCCAAGAAATCACCATTTGATTTCGTAAGGCCGGCACAGGGCTACATTTCCCAGGGTTTTGCTTTTTACCACAGAGCAGTTGACATCACGGATGATCTTGGAGCACCGATCAGACCACTCGGTGCAGGAAAAGTCGAGTTTACGGGTTATATGAATGACGGCCACGGAAATAGTGTAGTTGTCGATCACGGAGACGGTCTTAAATCACTTTATGCCCATATGTCCAGAATTTACGTTGGTGTAGGCAATGGAGTGGATTCCGACACGGCTATTGGAACAATCGGTTTGACAGGACGCACCACCGGACCCCACGTCCACGTTGAAGTTTATGATAACGGTATTTCCGTTGATCCTGCAAAACTTCTACCAGAGTAAGACGTAAGTATGGGAAAACTTGTTGATTCTCAACCCCTTCGGTAATACTCAGAGCAAGCAAGTTGAGGATGACAAGTCATCAGGTTCCGATCGCGCGGAGTTTGAACTCTTCTTTTTTATCTTCACCTTCCCATGAATCCTCGATTTTTCTGGTTAATTCCTCAATTATAATTTTGAATTCGACAGGGTTACCAACGTGTTCAATGACGATCTCACGCTGGTCAAAACCTGCTGTAATAATAACCAGATGGCCTGTGTTAAAGAAAAATCGCTGCCAGAATGACTGTTCGATGGTTACGTGGGTAATTGCCGTTAAGGGCGCGGTCACAATTTTTCTGGCAAAAATACCACGAATAATCAGGAATCGTCTGTTGGTAAGCGCATACGTATATGACTGGCGCATACGAAGTAGATGAGCAAATTTTGGTGTGTTGTAGATAAGCAAGATTAACGCCGGGATTACCAGCCACTTGGCCCAGGGGTATGCCGGGAGATCAAAAAAACCCATAAGTATCAAAAATGAAGCGTAGAAAATTAAAAGAGGTAGAATAAATAGAAAAAGAAGCACAAATATGAAGTAGCGCTGACCGATAGTGGTCACAAGGACAACCTGCTCACCCTGACCAAGCAGTTTGGAGAGTTTTTTCTTCTGGCTTTTGGTGGGTGGTTTTGAAACCATGCCTATTTCAGTTTATCCCCTCACTGCGTTCGGGACAAGCCCTTCACTTCGTTCAGGGCAAGCACTTCGCGTTCGCTCAGGGTAAACTCAAGTTCAAATTGACCCCGTTTAATTTTAGCACTCGCCTTTTTGGGTATTATCCATACACGGCTCGTGCTGCAATTTTACGGGGCGAGCAATTGACCTTCGACTTACTTGATGTCAACATTTACAATGAATTTAGATGGATGAATCCGCATCCGGCAGAATTTTAGGTAAAATCGGGCTGGCCATTTTGGCGATTGCGCTTGCTGATCTTGTGTTTTTGAACTGGTGGACTCTCAAAAACGACAAACTGGTTACGGGTGTTGTCACGGCATTAAACTCGCGCCAGGATAAGGGTGATGACAAAAGTCCTGCAGACTCGGGCCAGGCTCAAGCTGTCGAACCCGAACCTTCACCTACTTCTCTTCCGACACCACAAACAGAGAAAACTTCAACAGTTTCAGATACATTAAAGACATCTACAGTCGTTCAAAATGCCCAGAAGGAAATTTTTATTTCCCTAGGGTCCGGCTCTACCAAAAGCAATGACTGGGCTGAGCTTGCCGGTTTACAGGTAACGATTGATTTTTCCAAGTATTCGGGTATTGATTCAATGGTTTTTTCGGGATCCGTCTGGGTTGACGGTGGAAACGGCAGAGCCTGGGGAGAACTTTATAATTCGGATGATAAAACGCTTCTTATCGAAAGCCGAATTTCGAGTCCAACCGGCACGGCTACTTTAATGACTTCCGGTAATATTCCGGTTCCTGCAGGGGCCAAAACCTACAAGGTTTATGCTAAAACGGATTTGACTGATTATGCAGCGCACGTGGATAACGCGCGTATTAAGATTACGCTTAAATAAGCTTGACTAATTTAAGCTAATATTATCTAATTGAAGCGAATATGATGAATAAAAAGTTTAGGCAGGAGTTATTAAAACAAATGGTAACTTTGGCAACCGCCGGATTCGGGCTTGTGGCGGCTTTAGCGTGGAATGAGGCGATTCAGGCGTTTGTGACGGAATATGTCGACAAATATATTTCGGTTGGGTCCGGAATTATTTCCAGATTTATTTATGCGATTATAATTACGGCCTTTGCGGTTTTTGTAACGTATCAACTAACTAAAATTAGCGGGGAAGAAGACAAGTCAGATTAGTTTATATTGTCAACCCTTCAGTTTATTCAGGAGAGAAAAGTAAACGTCATTGCGAGGAGTCCTTCGACTTCACTCAGGACGACAAAGCAATCTAAGAAAGATCGCCACACCCCACTAAGCGGGACTCGCGATGACAACATTGCTGAAAATAATAGAAGTGATCGATTGATTAATGTATTGACTTAATAGTCGCCCATGCCGCCGGGGGGCATTGCCGGCATTGGTTTTTCTTTTTCCGGAAGATCGGTAATGAGAGCTTCTGTTGTTAAAATCATCATGGCAACGGATGCGGCATTCTGCAAGGCAGTGCGGGCAACTTTAACCGGATCAATTACTCCGGCTGTCACCAGATCTTCAAATTTACCTGTTAAGGCATTAAGCCCCACGTTGCCTGATGCCTTTTCAACTTCTTTAGTTACCCAACCGCTGTCTACTCCGGCATTTGTAGCAATCATGGCCAATGGTTTTTCCAGGGCATCACGGACAATTTCGATACCGATGCGCTCGTCGGTATCTGCGGATGCTGTAATCATTTTGTCAAGAATTTTGGCTGATCTGACAAGAGCAACTCCTCCACCAACGATGTAGCCTTCTTCAACAGCAGCTTTGGTAGCATGCACCGCATCGTCTACCCTTTCTTTCTTTTCTTTAAGCTCTATTTCGGTGGCCGCTCCAACGTTAATAACTGCAACCCCGCCGGTTAATTTGGCAAGCCTCTCCTGAAGTTTTTCCTTGTCAAAATCGCTGTCTGTTGAATCCATTTCGTTTCTGATTTGTTTTATGCGGCCTTCAATTGCAGATTTTGCACCTTTGCCGCCAACAATAATCGTATTGTCCTTATCCGAAACCACGCTGTCGGCTTTGCCAAGATCTTCAACAGTTACCGATTCCAGTTTTCTACCCATATCCTCGGAAATAACTACCCCGCCGGTTAAGGTTGCGATATCTTCTAGCATTTCTTTGCGTCTGTCACCAAAACCCGGAGCCTTAACTGCCAGAACACTGAATGTTCCGCGAAGCTTGTTGACAACCAGAGTTGCTAAGGCTTCGCCTTCGACTTCGTCGGCAATAATTACCAGATTTTTGGAGATTTTAACAAAGTTTTCCAAGAATTGCAGAAGATCGGAAAGCGAAGCTACTTTTTGATCGGTGATTAAGATGTGCGCATCTTCGATAATTGCCTGCATTTTGTCCGGATCTGTTACAAAGTAGGGCGAAACAAAACCGCGGTCAAACTCCATGCCTTCTTTGTATTCAACGGAAAGCTCGAGTCCTTTGCCCTCTTCTACTGTAATAACACCGTCGGGGCCGACTTTTTGCAGGGCGTCTGAAATTAATTTTCCGATTGCGGGATCGGCTGCAGAAATTGTGGCGATCTTTTCGATTTCGTCCTGGCCCGCAACTTTTTTGGCCATTTTCTTAAGCTCTGCGACTACCGCTTCGGTTGCTTTTTCTACACCGAATTTGAGAATCATGGGGTTGGCGCCTGCCGTAATGTTTTTAAGACCTTCCTCAACCATAGCTTGAGCAAGGACAACCGATGTAGTTGTGCCATCTCCTGCAACGTCTGAAGTTTTGCTGGCCGCTTCTTTGACAAGGGACGCGCCCATATTTTCAAACGGGTCTTCAAGTTCGATTTCTTTGGCAACGGTAACGCCGTCGTGGATAACGCTTGGAGCCCCCCACTTCTTGTCTAAGGCAACGTTTCGGCCTTTGGGACCCAGAGTTGTTGCTACGGCTTTGGCGAGTTTGTCAACGCCTGCTTTTAGTTTGGTTCTTGCTTCTTCTGCATAAATTAGTTGTTTAGCCATTGTCGAATTTTTAATTTTTAATTTTTAATTTTAAATCAATTTTTAATGACTCAATTTTAAAATTTAAACATTTAGATTTCATTGAAAATTTCGAATTTAAAGTTTAAAATTCCTATTTTGTGACAACTGCCATTAGGTCTTCGAATTTGATTAAAAGCAATTCTTTGCCTTCGACTTTGATTTCGTTGCCGCCCCATTTTTTGTAAACGACTTTATCCCCTACTTTAACGGGGCATTTGACAGTTTTGCCTTCTTCAACGGCATCCGGACCGCATGCTAAAATTTTACCCTCCTGAGGTTTTTCATCTGCTGATTCAGGCAAGACGATCCCACTGGCTGTTTTAGTTTCTTTGGGAGCAGGTTCAATTAAAACGTATCCGGCGAGTGGCTTAATCATAATTAGGTTTGTGGGATTGTGGGTTTGTGGGATTGTGGGTAATTTTTTACGACCTACTATCCTACCGACCTACTATCCTAAATACTAATTGGTTAATAATACGAGCAGATTTATGACAAAATCGCAAGTTTTTTAGTAAACACTTCGAGCACTACCTCCTTGCGACTGCTAGAATTATAGCAAGGAATTCTATTTTGTCAAGCGACCAAATTTTTTGTTGAAAATTTGGGAGCGCAGACCCTGATAGAACAAGTCGAGTTTAACTCGACGGAGCCAGTCGAAGGGTCAACCATGGCAAACCAGAAGCCTATCTATTCTTTTTCTGCTTTTCAACCGCTCCCATGAAGTCCAGAATTATTTGAGCTGATTTATCTGGACATCCGTAAACTTTGTCTGGAAGTTAATTTTTCCATGACTTCCAAGAAGCCGGCAAGTTCATCAATAGCTACTAACTGGAACTCTCCTTACCTCAATGTTTCGAAAACCTACGCTTTCTAAATTAAGCTGCGTTTGTATATTCCTTACCCAAATGCGTGTCGTCTTTCTTAAGTCGAGTTCCGGCACCACTAGCTGCACGGAATGTGGATTGCGCCGTGCATAACGTAGCCAATCGCTTTTTCCCCAGGAAGGTCTAAATACCATTTTTCTTGCCCGATCAGCAATTTGGTAGTTGTTGTACTCACTATTTAAGACCATGTGCCAATTCATATAATCCATGAACGCGCCGCTTGGTATATCTGAGAAAGAAAAGAGTACTTGATTTTCGATTTCACCTGTTTGTCGATACTTCCTATAGTTTTTCCCTTCTGCTAATAACCGCCTCCATTGATTCTGATATCCAGTCATCGTTATATCATCTATAGTTTCACCAACTGTCAGGAACAGAGGGTAAAACCCTACCTCATGTTCTAGCCAGTCGTAAGCTTTATCAAAATATTTAGAACCTCTCCTTTTTTGTCTTACCACTCCATAAATACAATGTTTTAATTCTCGTGCATGGTGGCAAAGTGGAGTTACCTTATTATCTTCTTTCGGCTCAATTTTTTGATGGATTTCTTTTCCCATAGTGCGAATTATACTCCAGTACGGAAGTATAATTCCTGAACCTAGGCGATGGGGATTCTATCGCCGAGTCAGACTCGACTCCAGAATGACGGGGTGTGAAATTTCTATTTTCTTTTTTGCTTTGAGACAGCTTCCATGAAGGCCATGTAGAGAGGATGTGGATGTAGGGGGCGGGATTTTAACTCCGGGTGAAACTGGACGCCGACGAAAAATGGGTGATCCTGAATTTCCATCGCCTCGACCAAATTACCTTCTTTTGAAGTTGCGGAAACTATCATGCCGTTTTTTTCGAATTCTTTTTTGTACTTGTCGTTAAACTCGTAGCGATGGCGGTGGCGTTCGGATCCTTCTATTTTGCCATAGGCTTTGGCTACGATTGTGCCTTTTTTGGCCTTAAAATCCCAAGAGCCTAAGCGCATGGTGCCGCCTAGATTCCTGTTTTTGATTTTCTCTTTCTGGTTTTCCATGACATCAATTACGGGATGCTGGGTATTTGGGTTAATTTCCGTAGTGTTGGCGTCTTTATAGCCAAGAACGTTTCTTGCAAAATCAATTGCGGCCTGCTGCATACCGTAGCAAAGTCCAAAATACGGTACATTGTTTTCGCGCGCAAACTTGACGGCTTCAACGATTCCTTCTACAGCACGTGCACCGAAGCCGCCGGGTACGATAATTCCGTCGAAACCCTTTAAGATTCCTGCCCCGCTTTTTTCAATCTGCTCCGAATCTACCCAGCGCAGTTTTGGTTTGAAATCAAAGTGAGCGGCGGCGTGGCGGATTGATTCGATTACGGAAAGATAAGCATCCGTAAGCGTAAAATCGCCGGTCGAAAAATACTTGCCAACCATGGCAATTCTGGCGGTTTTTTTGGCAGTTAAGATCCTGTTAACCATGACTTTCCAGTCCGCGAGATCGCTTTTTCTGGGTCTGGTATTTAATTTTTTTAAAATTTGTCCGGAAAGTTCCTGATTTTCAAAATTTAAGGGAACCTGATAAATGCTTTCAACATCGGGGGCAGAAATTATATCTTCGGGGTTCAGGCCGCAGGAGATAGCGATTTTTTCCTTGCGCTTATCGTCTACCGCAACCTGGGAACGGGCTAGAACAACATCGGCATGAATTCCGGATTGGGCAAGCTGCAGAATCGACATCTGGGCGGGTTTTGACTTCATCTCCCCTATTGATGAAGGGATTGGCAAATAGGTAAGGTGGACATGTAAAATGTCGCGCGGGTGGTTGAGTTTTAGAAGACGGTTAGCCTCCAGAAACAACAGGTTCTGATATTCCCCTACCGTGCCGCCTATTTCAAAAAGTACTATTTCGGCATTATTTACTTTGGCGCAGTTATATATGCGTTTAATGATTTCACGCGGAGGATCCTGAAAAAATTCGACTGTTTTGCCTTCAAAACCAAGCGCTCTTTCCTTTTCTATAACCGTTTTGAAGATTTGCCCAGTCGTCATGTAATTGGTTGCGTTTAGATTTTGGTTCAGAAAACGCTCGTAATTGCCAAGATCCTGATCACACTCCATACCGTCGTCCAGCACAAAAACTTCTCCGTGTTCGATGGGGTTTAAGGTGCCTGCATCAACGTTAAGGTATGGGTCTGCTTTTATAGTGGTAACACGAAAGCCGCGTGATTTTAGAAGAAGCGCAATAGAAGAAGTGGCGACACCTTTGCCGATTCCGGAAATTACTCCGCCTGAGACAAAGATTACTTTTGTTGTCATAAGAAAAGCTTTCGGACCTAAAAAAATCCCTCCGTCGCTTCCTACTTCGCTAAAGTTACGTAGGACAAGAAAGCTAAGGGGGAATTAATGCACCCCGAGAGATGCCCGCTAAAATTATCTCAAAATGAGGCGAAAAATGTCAAGGAGAAAAGGGGGTAAATTATTAGATTTGATGATTTTGGGTCACCGGTCGATTTTCAGCCTTTAACAGCTCTTCTCTGTCGATACGAACCTCCTGATCGGCCTGGCATAGAAACTTAACTTGACTGCCTTCTATTGCAATGACTTTTATAAACGTTTCTAGGAGCGTATATGGGGCAATTACGATTGCTTGATCGATGTTTCTGGCAAGAACAAGATGGCCACTTTTTGGAGGGGTGGGTTTTTCCCTGCCGAGCAGTTCAGCCCTAAGAACCTTCGACGGATTTCTACTTGTAATACCTATCGTCACTCTTTTGGCAGATTCTATACGTAAAAGTCTTACTGTCACTTCGAAAGCCTTGTTGTGGTTGACAACAATCCCCTGTTCGACCTTTCTTGTCAGAACTGAGCCATGTTCTTTTTCGGGTGGTTTGTAACTTTCACCACCTCTACGTTCTGTCTCAACCATAGAGACAAATTATAGGTCTAAATCTATCTCTTGTCAAATACCGGAACTTATTGTTTCGGGCTTGTGTATTTTGTGAAGACGTTTTGGATGACTTTGGCCGCAGGTTCAAGAGACCGATTTGCCGGAGTGCCACTAAGATTGGCTTTAATTGCTTCGGCGTATGCTTTGATGATTTGATCGTTTAGGCCGTTGTCAAAAGTGTTGGCGGCCATCGGAAATGAGCGCATATAGGGGGCATCCGTAATATACGCGCCGACTATTGGATCGGTAGCTAATTTCTGGCCTAAATTGATTTTAGGGTATGGCAGGCCAACAAGTTTTGCGGGGTCTTTGGCTGCTTCCGAATAAAGTTTAACCATAGTCTGATCATCCTGCAGATACTTCACAAATCTCCAAGCCTCATCTTGCGCTTCTTTATCTTTAAGATTAGCAGAAACACCGATGGCCCAGTAGCTCGCCCAGGCAACTTTGCCACCCTCAAGCTGGGGAACAGGTACAACTTTAAACTTTAAAAGTGGGTTTGTATTTTTTATATCCGCGGCTTTTGTACTTGGGCCGAAATACATAGCAAGGTTACCGCCGGCAAATGCAAGAGCTGATGACGGCATAGTCTCATCCCATACGCGATTCTGACCTTTTGCAAAATGAGTATAGTAATCGAGAGCGTCGTAACTTCGCTGATTAACCGGGTTTTTGAGATCTCCCCCATTTTGCAAAACCATAAGGGCCAGGATATCTGAAAAATAATCGACATTTACACTTGTACCAAGCGCTGCGCCTGCAGTGCGAATATTGCCGGCTGTGTCACGGACTGTTAGCCTGATCGCATCCTGGGCAAATTCCTGCCAGGTTGCAGGAGGAGCAGCAATTCCCGCAGCCTGGAAAAGCTCTTCGTTGTAATAAAGAGAAAGGCCGTCGATGCCAATCGGTACGCCTACAAACTTTTTCTGGCTATTTCGAAGGTCCGTAATAACCGTTGGGTAGAAATTATCCTTGAAATCGCTAAGAGAGAAAACGTCTGTCGGAACCAACGTAAGGTCTTTTTGCACCATCAGCATCCACGTGTTGTGGAATTGAAAGATGTCGGGGCCTTTTCCTGCTGCAATTTGAGTTTGTAAGGTTTCGCGGTATTGCTCGCGGCTTTTTTTATCATAGACGATATTAACATTTGGTCTCACCTTTTTATAATCTTCAACGATTTCGTTAATAGTCGTTGCTGAATCGAAAAGTCCCCAATAGTAGAGAGTAATTATTTTGTTACTTTTTTGCCAAGGGAAGGTACATGCGGATAAAAACAAGGATACAAAAATGACTAAAACAAGTTTAGGCAGTCGCATATTTTTGGAAAGCTGGCTTTGTAGTTCTATAATCTATAATAGCACAGGAGGTGCCAGATTTATGGGCCATTTGCGTTTAAAAACGAAAAGACTTTCGAAAAGGATATTTAGAACATCGTGTATCGTCTTGTCCATTTTGGCCTTAAGCTTGCTTCTATACTCGGCCATTTTTATAAGACGGGTTTTGCCCAACACTTATTTTGGCAACTTGTCTATAGGGGGGTGGCAAGCTGGCAATGTCGCCACTCTGGTTTCCAATTCTATAGACAGTTTTGGTCAGGGAAAGATTACTTTTGTTGCCGGCAGCAGAAGTTTTGATGCAACACTTACCGATCTTGGAATATCGTATGACAAGAAGGCAACTGAGAGAAAGATTCTCGACGTTAATCTTGAGAGCGGATTTTTAGAATCTCAACTTTATAAGGTTGGTGCAATCTTTATAAAAAGGACGGTTGAACCTGTATTTACTGTTGATGAGGAAAAATTCAATGACTTTTTGGAGAGCAGTCTTGGTGCGCTTGAGGTGCCTGCCCAAAACAGTACTATTATTGAGACAAAAGGCGTTGTGCAAATTTTTTCTGGTCGCAACGGGGTTGTTGTTAACAGAAAAGCGCTGGTTCAGGAGTTAAACAGGCGTTTAAACCTTTTTTCCAATAAGCCAGTGCGGCTTGCCTACCTTGCCGATTTTTCGCAGGTTAGTGAGGAAGGTGCGGGTGATGCATTGACGCGTGCAAAGGCAGTTTTTGCGAGCAACTTAGTTTTAAGTTATCAATCCGACCTCTGGCCTGTTAGTGGAAAACAGCTATTTAACCTTTTGAGTTTTACACCTGAAAATAACGTCGTGGATTTTGATTCCCTGAAACTTGGTGAGACCATAATTAAAGTTAAAGCAGCCAGCGGCGAAGCAGGAAATCAACAGTTAACCATCGGTCTTGATGATTCTAAAGTTAATGAGTTTATAGGGGATATCGCAAAACAGGTAGACCAGAAAGGCAATGATGCAACACTTAATTTTGACGGCACTAAAGTTACTAATTTTGTGTCTGCCCAGGATGGCTTGGCACTAAATGGTGATCTGGCGAAGAAATTGCTTCTGGAGAAAATTTTAAACTTAAAAGATTCAGGAGAAGCTGTTACTATTGAATTGCCAGTTGCTGTTAAACGCGCAAAAATAGCAAACCCTCAAATTAATAAGCTTGGCGTCGTAGAGCTTATTGGTAGCGGTGTATCATACTTTGCAGGTTCAATTCCGAACAGAATTTTCAATATCGGCCTTGGTGCTTCGATGATATCGGGAACATTTGTAAAACCCGGCGATATTTTTTCGTTTGTTTCGATAGTCGGTCCGGTTTCTGCAGAGCAGGGATTTAAGCAAGGCTACATTATTAACAAAGGTCGTACTGTACTTGATGACGGGGGTGGTATTTGCCAGGTTTCGACAACTGTTTTTCGGGCAGCGCTCAATTCCGGATTACCGATTGTCAAAAGGACTGCACATGCTTACAGGGTTTCTTATTATGAACAACACGGATTTAAAGCAGGGCTTGATGCTACTGTTTTTTCGCCCTCCGTTGACTTTCAGTTTAAAAATGACACAAATGGCTATATTTTAGTTCAGACAAGAGTGGATAAGGTAAGTTCCAAAATTCAAGTGGATATTTACGGGACAACTGACGGCAGACGTGTTGAGATTTCGGAACCTGTTGTTTCTAATATCAAGCCAGCACCAGCGCCTTTATACCAGGATGATCCGACTCTTCCAAAAGGCGTGACCAAACAGGTGGATTTTGCGGCCAGCGGAGCAACTGCGGTTTTTACCCGCAAGGTCTATAAAGGGGAGGATTTAATTATAGATGATAGATTCCGCTCTAACTTTCGGCCCTGGCAAGCAGTATACTTAGTAGGGACTGGAGGGTAGAATAATTTTCAATTTTAAATTTACAATTTTCAATTATTCTTGGTTATGAAAAAAGACTTAGCCATTATTGGTGGGTTATTTATGGTCGTAGCAGGACTGGTGATTTTTGGTCGGGGGTTTACGTCGAGTCAATTTGCGGGAATTTCACCGAGACCGGAAAGCACTAAGTCTGCAACACAAAACAAAGGTGTTGCTGATGTTACGATTGGCACTCTGAAAATTTCTGCCGAAGTTGCTGATACCGCTGATGAAAGAAAAAAAGGATTATCGGATCAGGATGAATTACCGATAAGCATCGGTATGTTTTTTGTTTTTGATAAAAGCGGTTCATACGCAATTTGGATGAAGGACATGCGTTTTCCCATTGATATTATTTGGATAGATGACTCGCAGGCTGGCGAAAAAAAGATTGTTGATATTGCCGAAAACGCAGTGCCAGAGCCCGGTAAAAAAGACGAGGAGCTAAAAAGATACCAGCCAAGATCCCAGGCAAAATATATTCTAGAAGTTAACGCTGGACTTGTAAAACTCCACAACCTTCAAATTGGTGACAAGGTGACCTTCGAGTTATAATTTTCTACAGTATTTTCACTTTGACTTATGAATATCCTGGGCATAGAAACGACACTTCGATATAACTCTTTGTTGCTTCTAGAGCTATGAGAATACTTGGTATCGAAACAACTTGTGACGAAACGGGTGCGGCTGTTGTGGAGGGCGATGTTAGATCAGGTATTGGATTGAGAGTTCTAAGCAATGTTGTTGCCTCGTCTGTTGATCTACAGAAGAGGTTCGGTGGAGTTGTACCGGAGGTGGCGGCGCGGGAACAAGTGCGCAGCATTTTGCCTGTAATTGCTGAAGCAATTGGCTATGCTGCCAAAATTTCAAGTTCCAAGCACCAAATTCCAAACAATTTATCAAATCCAGAAATTCTCAAATGGGCAAAAGAAAACATTGATGCCATTGCTGTTGCGCATGGGCCGGGGCTTGTTGGGTCGCTTTTGATTGGAGTTGAAACTGCAAAGGCGCTTGCGCTTGTGTGGAATAAACCGCTGATTGCAGTTAACCATCTTGTTGGACACATATACGCCAACTGGTTGGAGTCAAATCCTAAATTCGTCTTTCGACTCGAAACTCGCTCAAGGCGAGCAATCCTAAATTCGAAATTACCACTCTTTCCCCTTGTTGCCCTGATTGTCTCCGGAGGACATACGGATTTGGTTTTGGTGACTGACCATGGAAAGTACAAATTGCTTGGATCGACTTTAGATGATGCTTCAGGCGAGGCATTTGATAAGGTGGCCAAACTCTTGGGGCTTGGCTATCCGGGAGGACCGGAGATAGAGCGCCTCGCGGCGCAAGCATCAAATTCCAAGCACCAAATATCAAACATAAAATTGCCGAGGCCGATGATAAATTCTAAGGATTTTGACTTCTCGTTTTCTGGGCTGAAGACTGCGGTAGTAAGCGTAGTCAACAAACTAAATTATTCTTCGAGCGAACGTAGTGAGTCGAGAAGTTTAAAAAGTAGTTCTCGACAGGCTCGAACAATAAGTAACGATTTCAAATCCCAGGTCGCTTACGAATTTCAGCAGGCAGTTGTAGATGTGTTAGTTAGAAAAACAATTGGGGCAGCACAAAAATTTGGGGCAAAATCTATTGTTGTCGGCGGTGGGGTAGCGGCGAATTCGGAACTAAGAAGTTGGATGTCGGATATCGGACAAAAAGAAAATATGAATGTTTATTTTCCATCCTCGGATTTATCAGTTGACAACGGAGCGATGATTGCGACGGCCGCCTTTTATAATTTTGATAAAGTCGATCCGCTGAAACTTTCTGCAGATCCCTCTTTGCATTTTTAAAAACCAGGCAAAAGGTCTGGCCTTATTGTCAGCGACCTCCGGGGAAAGGATCCGGCTTTCGTCCTTGAGTTTTTTAAAATTAAATCCTTTAAGATATAATTGACGAGCAAAAAATTTGAGTCGTTATGATTTTCAGTTATTCACATGAGTCATATTTTGCACGTGATAGCGTCGTAAATATTTTATTAATTTCACGTGCCTGTAAAATAAAAAGTTGGCGACACGTGAAAGAAAATCAGCGGACTCTGATGAAAATTAGTAAGTCAAAAGTGATAAGTTATAAGTCATAAATGAAGAGAAGTTTCAGGTTATGGCTTGGCTTTTGCTGAGATGAGGTGTTTATGAAAAGTGATTCAAAAAAACTAAAAAATAGAATTTCTGATCCGAAAGAAGTTTACTCGTTTTGGGAAGAGTCGGGATTTTTTCGAGCAGATCCGAAATCCAAGAATCCACGATATTCCCTTTTAATTCCTCCGCCAAATTTAACTGGAGAATTGCATTTAGGACACGCCATGCAACATGCAATTTTGGATGCAATCGCAAGATTCAAAAGACTGCAAGGGGATGACGTTTTGCTTTTGCCCGGAGTTGATCATGCCGGTATCCAGTTTGAAGCGACATTTGATAAAGCTTTATCCAAAAAAAATCTCTCCAAGCAAAAGTTAGGACGAGAAAAATGGCTAGAAGAAGCGTGGAAATTTAAAGAGGAGATTTATAAATCGGTTTCTGCGACTTGGAGATTTTTGGGACTTTCCGCTGACTGGTCGCGGGAAGTTTTTACTTTGGATGAAGGACCAAAGCGCGCAGTTTTTGAGGAGTTCAAAACTTATTTTGAAAAAGGCTTGATCTACAGGGGCCCTTACATTGTGCAGTGGTGCCCAAAAGATAGCACGGCGATAGAAGATGTGGAAATGGAGTATGAAGAGCGCAAAGAAAAACTTTATTTTGTAAAGTATCAAAGAGTTAAAGAGTTAAAGAGTAAAAGTAGCGACGAATATATTACTGTTGCAACGACAAGACCGGAAACCATTTTTGCTGATGTTGCTGTTGCAGTTTACCCTAATCATCCCACATACAAAACGTTGGTGGGGCAAAAAGTTATTAATCCCTTAACCGGGAAGTCGATTCAAGTTATTGAGGATAAAAGGGTGGAAAAAGACTTCGGCACCGGCGCATTAAAGATTACGCCGGGTCACGATCTTTTAGACTTTAAAATCGGCAGGGATCACAATCTGCCAATAATTCAGGTGGTGGATAAGAACGGCCGAATGACCGAAAACACTGATCTCGAGGGAATGAAGGTTTTGGAGGCAAAGGCGAGAGTTGTCGAAATTCTGCGAGAAAAGGGTGCATTAGTAAAAGAAGAGGATTATGTTCACAATGTCGGCGTTTGCGAAAGATGCAAGACTGTGGTTGAACCTTTGATTTCTGAAGAATGGTTCGTAAAGGTCGGAGATCTGGCACGCGAGGCGGTTGCCACAATTAACAGGGACGAGATTAAATTCCTGCCGAAAAACTACAAAAAGATTTTTGTGGAATGGCTAAAAGATATTCATGATTGGTGCATTTCGCGAAGCCTTTGGTGGGGACATAGGATTCCGGTTTGGTATCCTTCGACTTCGCTCAGGACAAGTTCTTCGACTTCGCTCAGGATAAGAGACAAGAGACACGGGACACGGGACAAATTAAGTGAGAGGGAGATTAGAATTTCTTTGGATTCTCCGGGTAAAGGGTGGGTGCAGGATGAGCAGGTTTTGGATACGTGGTTTTCTTCGGGGCTTTGGCCGATGTCGACTTTAGGATGGGGCGATGAGAGTCAAAGTGGAAAGTCAAAGTGGAATGAATTGTCGAGGTATTTCCCTTGGGATTTTGAGATCAGCGCGCCGGAAATTAAATACCTTTGGATCGCGCGAATGATAATGATTTCCAAATATTTTACGGGGCGAATCCCTTTTAAAACTATGTTTTTCCATGGGATGCTGAGGGATTTAGAAGGTCGAAAGTTTTCCAAGTCTTTGGGAAACGGTATTGACCCGAATTATTTAATAGAGCAATGGGGAGTTGATGCAACACGCATGGCGCTTTATACATATTCGATACCGGGACGAGACGGGCGTGTATCGCGCGAGATTTTGGATGAACGGGGTAAAAACTTCCGCAATTTTGGGACAAAGCTTAGAAATATCGCCAGGTTTATTTTGGAATTGGGACCAGACTCTGTCAATAGTGTCACTGCGAGCGATAGCAGAGCAGTCTCAGATAAGATTGCTTCGTCGACAAAGTCTCCTCGCAATGACCCTGCGCAAGGCGTCATTCTGAAGGAGAGTGAAGAATCTGGAGATCCTTCGCAAAGTGCTCAGGATGACAATGTTATGACCGACAATGATGTATGGATTCTCGATGAGCTGGATAAAACGACAAACAAAGTCACAAAGAATCTCGAAAACCTTGAGTTGCATTTGGCAGTTGAAGAAATCTACGAATTTGTGTGGCACAAATTTGCGGATAAATATATAGAAGAGTCAAAGAGTCAAAGAGTGAAAGCACAACCAACTTTGGAGTATGTATTAAAACAAATTTTAATTTTGCTACATCCTTTCATGCCTTTTTTGACAGAGGAGTTGTACCAAAAGTTCGAGACGAAACGAGTGTCTATTATGCAAGAATCTTGGCCCTCGGCCAAATGACTAAGGCAAAACGACTAAGGACTAAAGCTGTTTAATTTTAAATTTTTAGTTTTAAATTTGAATTGAAATCTTAATTTTAAAATTTAAATGTTTTCAAATTCATTAAAAATTGTAAATTTAAAATTGAAAATTAAGGAAATTCCCGCAAAATTGCCGCCCTTCTTCGATTGGATCTCATCAGGACTTCGAATTATGCATAATTAACGCACTATTCCCGCAATAATTACCGCGTTAATTCAAACTCAATCTTCGACTTGGAAGAGTTTCGGGGCTAAATCTTTTAAACTACCTCCAAGCGGTCGCATTAATTGCAGAGAACCCATAATCGCAAAGAGTGCCTGACGCTCTTCCTCTGGGGCATCCATTAAAACTTCTGCCCTTAAGACTGTGTCTTGGTCCATTTCTTTACTAATTTCATCTTCGTTTTCTACCTCTTCTGGCAACCTTTCCCAGTACTGAAGAATTAGTGCTTTACCTTTTGCAGAGATTCCTTTTAGGTTATTGGCAAGCCAATCGAAAGAAATTGGGACAAGTCCAGTAAAAAAAGCTTCTGCTTGTCTATCAATTTCTTCTACACTTGTAGCCTGCGTTATATTTCTTTGAAATTGTACTAGAAACTCTTCGGCTTCTTTAGGCGTTAAAGGATGCGTGTTTTGCCTTTCGTGGCTGCGAGACATTTATTGCTGAGGTTTTTTGTCGCCTTTTCCGCCGGCCAGCGGATTGTCAGGCTTGGCTTCTTCTGTCTTTTCTTCCGCACCTTTTTCGGCGGCTTCGGCCGGAGCTTCGCCTTCGGCTGCAACTGCTTCAGCGCCCTCAGCGGCTGGAGCTGCACCTTCTTCGGCTGCCTTTTCGGCGGCTGCTTCGGCCTGTTCTGCTTCTACTTCGGCTTCAACCGCTTCCATTTCTTTTGTTACCAATTCACCGATCTGGGCAACAACAATTTCTTCGTCTGCATGAACCTCAATTTTTGAGCGGTCGATCTTGAGGTCTTTGACCTTGATCTCTTTGCCTACTTCATCCAGAGCGGTAACATCTACCTCTATATTTTCCGGTAGATCCGCCGGTAAGGCTTCGATTTCAATCTCGGAAACCGGAGTTAAAAGAACTCCAATCTTTTTGTGAACAGCGGGTGATTCACCTACAATTTCGATCGGTACATTGACTTTGACTTTTTCGCTTAAGTTAACCTGGTAAAAATCGATATGGAGCGGGGCATCGGTCACAGGATGCAGCTGGACGTTTTTAACAAGAACCGGCTTTTTTCGGCCCCCCTTCGCTGAAGCTTCGGAGGACGAGCTATCAACGGCAAGGTCAATAATTCCGGTTTCTCCGGTTTTTTCAAAGACTTTGGAAAATTCACTGGCAGTGACCTGGACATGTTCGGTTTTAACTTTTTTTCCGAAAACGTGTGCCGGAATAAACCCCTGTTTTCGCAAGGTTTTGACCTTTCTTCCCAAAACCGTTCTTTTTTCGGCTTTTAGCGCAACCGTTTGCATAGTCTGCAAATACTATCAAATAAAAAACATTTAAGCAAGGCTGGGAGCTAATGTTTTGTGAGGTTAACGTTGAACTCGCGATCAAGAGACAAATCTTTTTCTGTCTTAAAATTTTGCTTTCCTTTGTCTTCTGAATTTCCGCTCACCGATTCGATTTGGAATTTGGCGGGCAGGTTTAGAGTAAAAGTGAGTGGGTCGTTTAAGGTGCCCGGTTGTTTTTGAACATAGAGGTGATAAGCCGGGGCTTTTTCGAGTTCGAGAGTTTTGCCAATATTGTAAGTAAAGACTAATGTTTTCGTTGATTTTGGAGGAATTTCGACAAAAGTTGAAAAACTCGTCAGGCTGTCTTCAGTTTCGACTTTAATATCGCCGATTTTGGAAGTACCATCTTCCCGGTAGTCTGTGATAAATGTGCCTTGAGGAACATAAACTTTCAGGGAATTAATGTAGCTGCCTTGCGGCCAGTCAGGGCTTTCTGAATTATTGGTGTAGGTTATTTTAAGCGTTGACAGTAAATTGGCTTTTACGCCGACGTCAAGTTGATATTCAATTTTTCTTTCAATAAACTTATTCACTTCGTTTGCCCCTAAATTTGCTTCTGCGAGGGCAAGATAATCGCGGGTTTCGGTGCGGTTGTTGGCAGGGTCAAAACCTGCGGGAGGAAGAGTGTTATTTAGATGTTTTAATTTTATAAAAGGTGAAATGATTGTTCCGTCTAAGCTTGCCAAAAAGTGTTTCTGTGCGGCTAATGCGCCTGTTTTTTGCAGTAGTTCAATGTATGGCAGATTCCCGCCGGAGGACGATGCGCGGGTAAGCTGATTAAATAATTTATCAGCAAGATCGGGCAGAAGGTTAGCGTTGGCAGGTGACGTGAGATAGATATCGTTAAAATTTTCTGCTGAAATTTGAGTATCTTTAATTTGGATGGGGCCTGTTAGCGCAAGGAGGTTTTGCAGAAATGTGAGATTAATTGCAATTACACCGTCTAGGTTCTCACCGGTTTGTTCTGTGAACAGATCACGAATCCGGGCGGAATTTAGTGAAAAATCGGCACTTGTGTTTGAATCACGCAACAAAAGTTGTTTTATGCCAAGCCTGGCGGAATACTCAGCAGAAGGTTCAATTTTTTCCTTGAGGTTGCCGCCGATTTTATAAGAGAGCTTGTTCTTCTCGCTATCTCTTAAAGAATAGATGTCATCAAAACTAAAATTTTCCAAGCGGCTGTTTTTAAAACGCAGCAGACCGTATGCTTTGATAAAGCCGCCACCTGGGCGGAGATGCCAGTTGTCCTGTACTAAAACAAGGTAAGTTTTGGGTTTGTCCGTGCCTGTGATATCAGGAATTAAATGTACAAACTGCAGAAGTTGGGAGGAGTTTGTAGTAATCATCCCGGCTGATTCGCTAACATCTCCGAATCTTCGTGTCAGGAAAGTATGCCTATTATTTACACGGACTTTTGCATTTGATGCCAAAAAGTAGGATTTCTGAAGACTGGAAGCGGCATCGGTAAAATCAGCTGAGTTTTTCAATTCGGGATTAGTTATAATTTGCAAGTTTTTGGCAATACTTTCGGCACCCCTGGAAAAATAATTGATTGAGTTTGAAAGAGCCACTGCACCCTCAAGAGTTGATGTGACTTGCGTCAAGGGGATTAGCCTTATGGTACGGGATGCAGACAGAAGGTGTTTTGCAGATATTTGGGATTTTTGAGAGGCAGTTACAAAGTCGAACTTTGTAAGTGCCTGCCCTGCTTCCTTTAGTGATGATATGCCTATTGATACATCAAGTATAGTTTTTCCAAGAAAAAATAGTAAAATTAATGTAGCCAAAATAAGCAATTTTTTGCTTTTTGCAAAAACTCTCAATTTGGGAAATGACTTGGCACCTATGTGCTTTTTTGGTCCGGTTTTAGGTCCAACTTTCTTACTATCAGTTGTAGCAAAGTGTACGGCCTGTTTATGCTCACTTCTCTGGAGTATCTGATGTTGATATTTGAGGCTACTTGCAATCTTCTCTAAACCTTCTTCCAGTTTAACTTTCGGCTCATATCCTAAATCGGCAACTCTTATATGTATTTGTGCAATATTTTTAAGCTCGTGCCCACTTCCGGAGAAAAAAAGCTCTACAGCAGTTTTTGCACCTATCTTGTCCTGGATTTCATATGATGCTTCGAGTGCAGTTGTAGCTGGTTCGGAAACAATGATGCGGACTTTTTTCCCTCGAGAGTCTAAGGCGAATTTTGTGAGTGCGAAAATGGCATCGGAGATATAGACGGGATAAATAGGTTCACGACCCTCATTTTCCATGATGATCTTGCCTTTTGTGAGTGCCTGGGTGATCAGGTCTGTTAGGGCGTTGCCGCCGGATGCTTTGTAGTCAAAATCCGGACCGTAGATATCACCAAGGAGAAAAATTCTAACGTTTTCTTTTTGCGCAAGCCATTCAATGACTTCACCCGCAATTCTTATGCTTGCTACAATAGCAATTTGAGCTTCAGAATAGTTGATAACGTTTTTTAGCGAAGCGGGTAAATTTCTGGATACATAGTGGCTTGCAGCTGTTTGTTCTTTTTCGAGAAAATAGAAAATATGGCTAAATGTTGGTAAGTACGCGGGAAGAGGTTGGACAAGATCCAGATCAAGCAAAGTGAAATTGCGCTCACTCGCCAGAGGTTCTGGTGCTTTTTTGGCAACTGCATAAACCTGAAAGTCTTTCTCTATGAAAGTCCCGGCCAAATGCAGGGAGAGATAGGAATCAAGTCCTGTTAAGAGAACGCAAAGGTTTTGAGAGCGGGCAGGAGGAGCCATTCTAAAGTTTTAAGTAAACCTTCAAGCCAACAATAAGAAGTGAGGACGCCAGGCCAAGAACTGCGCCAGCGATAGCAAGAATCTGTGCATTAAGCGCAAAGAAAGCTGGTGGTGTCGGGGGAGACACCGCTTTTAGCTGACTTGCGTAGGCATCCGGAGATATCTCAGCGATTTTTTGATTATAAGCCTTGGAGATTTTTTCCAGAGGGCCGTTCAAATCTGCAGGGTTTGGCGACTGAGCGGTGATTCTGATTAGTTGGGGAGCTACTTTACGGATAGTAACGGAAGAGCCTGCAGGTAATAACTCCTGCAGAAATTCCTGACTTGCCATAAGAGCAACGGCGCTGTCCGTAAAATTGCGCGCAACTTCCTGGGCGTAGTATGGCGCAAAGTAGCTATCCTGGCCGGGACCGGGCGATTGAGTAGTTGTCAGAAAAAAAAGCTGCGATTTACTATAGCCAGAGGGAAAGAATTTGGCCGATTGAGCGCCAATTATGGCGCCCAGAATAACAAGGGCAACAACGAAATAAATCTGACTTCTGAGCAGTTTGTAAATTTCTCTAAGATCCATAGGAATAAAGTCAAAAGTTATAAGTTATAAGTCACAAGTTATAAATTCCTAATTTCTAAATCCTAAACTCTAACTCATCCAGTACTTTGTTCACCAGTTTGTCTGCATCAGTATTCTGCTCACGAGGTATGTACTTATAGTTTATTCTTACAAATGATCCTTCCAGCTCTCTGATCTTAAAAAGTAACCCTCGAATTGTAGCATTTTTGACTTTAAAGAGGCCAGAAACCTGCGAAACTACAAGTTTGGAATCCATATTGATTTCAAGTTCTTCACCATTTCGGTTTTTGCCAAGCCATTCTAGAGCCTTAATTAGAGCAGTGTATTCAGCAAAATTGTTAGTGGCATGGCCGATTGCGCCGGCGCCTTCTTTGATTATTTGCCCGTTGTTTAAGACAACAAATCCGAATGCAGATTTACCCGGATTGCCACGGGATCCACCATCGCAGAAAACTGTTAACATTATCAGCCTATTGTACGTTTAAAGTTAGATTATCGTCAAAGACGGCCCTTGTGTTTGCTTCTTTAGTACCAAAATTAAAAGCAAAACAACAAGCAGTTCAGATGCAACTGTGGTTGCGGCCGCTCCAATGTAGCCGTAGATAGGGATAAAAATAAGATTAACGATAAGGTTCGCGAGCGCGCCCAAACCATAAATTGCCGGCAACCACTTTTGTCTTTCGTTAATAATTAAGATGTGCCAGAGAAGGGCCGATGCGAAAAAGAAAGGCATACCCAAAGCCAGGATCTGCAGTGACAATTTTGCGGGAGCAAACTCCTTGCCATAGACGAGTGGAATAAGAAATGAAACGGCAAAAAGAACAAGGGTTAGAATAAAAGATGCCGCGATCATCAAGGCAAAATAAAATTTTGCCTCTTTTACGAATTTTTGCCGGTTGTTGGCATGAAGTTTAGCAAGCAGGGGAAAAAGGGCGTTGGAAATAAAAAGAGGCACAGTTAAAAATGCTTCAAAAAATTGATAAGAGAGGCCGTAGAAGCCAACTTCTGCCGAGGTGCGATTGTAGGAGAGAATCAATACGTCTATCCTGAAGTAAACAAGATTGACTATCAAAGCAAGCCCTATTGGCCAGGCTAAATGTAGCAGCTTTTGCGCCTGCAATTTATTAAATGCAGGCAAGGGAGAAACTTTGAGCCTTTTGGCAATTGTGAAAAGTGCTGCCAAAGCACTGACCGAGCCTCCAATAATATAAGCACTAATGTAGCCAAATAGGCCTCCCTTTATGGCAAAAACAATTACTGTTGATGCCACAACCGCGATTGATCCCAGCGCAACTGCCAAAACCGAAAGGTCGTATCTTAACTTTTTTTGGAAAAGGGCACCTGCTGAAGTTGTCAGGGCTTGAGTGATAATGGATATTGAAGCTAAAACTATACCAAATTTGACGACAGGGCTAAAACCGGTACCCAGTTGGCTGTTATAGGGCAAGGCAAAGGCAATGACAATAGCTGCAATTGCCAGCAATAGAGATATAACGATGCGAAGCCCGACTAAAACCTTGAAAAGATAATTTTGGGCATATTCATCTGAAGTCTCGCGTTCTAAAAATTTCCCCAAGTTTTTGCCTGATGTAACTTTTACGAAAATATTATTCAGCCCGAAATCGTAAATAGCGTAAAAGTAACCAACGAAGACAAAAATTTTGGTGAACTCACCGTAGCCGGCCGGACCAAGGGATCTGCCGATGATAATTGTTAACAAAAAAGTGGTGGCTGCTGTGATTGCTTTGCCAATAATCTGGAAAACGGTGTTTGCAATAACTTTTTTGAACACGAGGTTATTTTACATTGTTAAATGGTTAAATTGCTAAATTGATAAATACTCAGAACTTCAGAACACTCAGAATACTCTGATAGTCAGAAAACCGGAAAAACTAGAAGTTCAGACATTCTGACATTCAGATTCTCTGATTCTTCCGACAGTCTGACTTTCTGATTTGGCTGAGTTTTCAGGAAAGTTGTCTACTTTGGTTTTATGACGAGGTAGCGGCTTTCGCCTTCGCCTTCGGAGAGGGTGGTAACTTTTGGATGCTCGGTTAAGGTGCTGTGGATAACCCGGCGTTCGGATGGCTTAAGATTGTAAAGAATTTCATCTTTGCCGGATTCTGCAACTTTATCAGCCAAATTTTTGGCCATCGCCTGCAGGCGTTCTTCTTTCTGCTTTCGCCAACCGTCCACATCGACAAAAAGCTCAAAATCTTCTTCTTTTGTCTGAGATTTAAGCCTGACTGCCAGAACAAACTGAAGGGCTTCTAAATTTGCCCCGTGTTTGCCTATTAAAAGAGATGAGTCTTCCGAGATGATATCTACAAAGTAAGTATTGTCGACTTTTGAGATTTCTGCGGTTGCTGAAACACCAAGGTGTTCAATTAATTCTTTGACGTTTTCGGCTACTTTAGTTTCGTCAAGTTTTACTTTGGCCATCCTTCGACTCCTCCCGGTCGCTCAGGACAAGTTGTACCTATTTCTGCCATTTTTTTGGTAAATATTTATTAAAGGATCCGGCGCCGACAATTAAATATTGCTGGATAATACCAAAGACTGTGAAAGTATTCCAGTAAAGAGAAAGGCCAACCGGGAATCCGTAGGAGAAAAAGGCAATCATGGCCGGCATAATCAGGCTCATTTGTGACTGCATCGAGGACATTGCATCTTCAAGATCTCCCTTTTTATCATCTTTATTCTTGGCTTTTACTGCGGCTGCCTGATTTTGATCCGGAGAGGTAGCCATGAGCATTTTTGACTGGATGAACTGCAAAACACCGGTAATAATTGGGATTAGCAATATCAAAAAACCAATGTTTGCCCAGTCGCTTGGTTTGGCAGCCAGACTATAGCCCAAAAAATTAGTGCTTGGCATAGTTTTGAGGTAGAGCGCGGGAAAGTAAAGCTGGTCATTAATTCTGGTAATAAAATCCTGCCCCCCGAAGTCAACTACCCTAAAGAGCACCTGATAAAGTGATATAAAGATCGGGATTTGCAGAATAAGCGGCAGACAGCCCGCCACGGGGTTGACTCCATGCTGCTTGTAGAGGTTAGAAACTTCCTGCTGGTGGCGAACTTTATCGTGACCATGCTCTTCTTTTATGCGGCTAAGGTGGGGTTTTAGGGCCGCCATCTTCTGGGTACTTTTAAGCTGGGATGTGGTAAGTGGCCAAAGAGCGATTCTAATAACTGAGGTTAAAAGAATGATGGCAAAACCAAGAGAACCGGGGATATGCAGAAAGTTGAGAACCTGATAGAGGGCAATTAATAAATTCAGGATTGGATGAATTAAAAAGGCTTCAAATGGATTCATAAGAGCAATTTCAAATTTAAAATTTCAAATTTAAAATTTACATTAGGCTGGATCATAAAGTGGTCTTTTTGAAAATGGATGACAAGAAATCAAGCGAATCATGCCTAAATATAGGCCTTTAAGGCTTCCATATTTTTCGACTGCATCAACAAGGTATTGGGAACAGGTGGGTGTATAGCGGCAGGTGCGGTTAGTTGACGGGAATAACTGATGATAGACGATATGCGCGAATTTAATTATGTTTTTCATAGTTTTTCTATCAGTTTTAAAATTTTACTCTCTATTTGGTTTTTTTTAAATTTAGCAATATTTTGTTTTGCTATAACTGTTAAAAAACCCTGAAATTTAATTCCTCCAATATGTTCCCTGATGACTTCTGTAATCAATCTGCGAATTCTGTTTCTGTCGACCGCGCGAGCCGCAACTTTTTTGGAAACGACAATTGCTACTTTAAAAAACCCTCCCTCACTTTTTGCAACAAGCCTCAGCTGGTCGTTTTCGACTCTTTTGCCTGCGCGCAAGCTGATTTTATCTCTGGAAAGGCTGAAACGGTTTCTGGGAGGTAACATTTTTCATTTACTGCCTACCGTCAGCCTCTTTCTACTTTTTTGTCTTCTCCTTTTTAAGACCTGGCGTCCGTCAGACGAGCGCATGCGTTTTCTAAAACCATGTTTTTTAGCTCTTTTTCTCTTTTTGGGTTGGTATGTGCGTTTTGGCATGAATCACTTTTAAGGAGACAACCTACGGATATCTGCCTTAATATTCCTCTTTCCCTGAAAGGAATAATTTGATCTGGCAAAGCCCGACTCAAATTAAATTTCAAGTATTTGTAAGATTACTAGAAAAAGGTAAGGATATCAAGGGCTCACCTGCTTTTGCTGTTCAGGGCTTGTAAGGCCTAGGCCTTCAGGCAGAATGCCTTTCAGGCTGAAGCCTTTGCCGCTTAAGCTTCTTTTTCAACAAATTTTTCTACTGCTTGACAAGTGTTGAAAAGTTTTGCAATGATTGAAAACGGCTCCAAAAATCGGACGGCTTGGAACTTTCAACTTTTAGCAATTTTGGGTCAGTTTTCCTAAAATCAGCCTGCTTGCGCAGATAATCCTGCAATTAATTTGAATTTGCTAACTTAAACCGTTGGTAAATTGCCGGTGTTTATCATGGAACAAACAGGTGAGAAAATCTGGTCAAGTATTCTGGGAAGCGTTAAGTCGCAGCTTTCCGCTTCGACTTTTAAAACCTGGTTTTCCGGTTCATATGTTACTCAATTTACAAAGAGGGAAAACAAAAACATGCTTACAGTTGCTGTTCGTAACAACTTTCTAAAAGAACAGGTAGAAACAAGATACTTGCCTATAATTGCCAAAGTTAAGAGGGAAAAAGGTTTTGCTGATGTTGAAATAACTTTTGCTGTTGATGTTAAAAAGACCAGTAAGAACGGGCAGACGGAGCCTCTTTTTACAGGCGTTGCGCCCGGTTACTTTGCGGGCGGGAAAAGACCTGATGCTCTAAATCCTTCTTATGCTTTTTCAAATTTTGTGGTAGGTGCTTCCAATAATATTGCATATTTGTCTGCCAAACAAGTCGTTGAAGGTCTGGCTCAAAACTATAATCCCTTTCTTGTCTTTGGCCCAACCGGTGTTGGTAAAACTCATCTGATGCAGGCAATTGGCAATGAGATAATGGGTAAATATGCAGGGATAAAAATTTTATACACAACCGCCGAAAAGTTCACTAACGATTACATTGAATCAATTTCCTTAAGGTCAACCGCCACTTTCAGACAAAGATACAGGGGTGTTGATCTTTTGCTAGTTGACGACGTCCATTTTTTGGCCGGTAAAGAAAGTACTCAGGACGAGTTTTTCTATACTTTCAACGAACTTTATATGGGTGGGAAACAAATAGTTTTGGCAAGTGACAGGCACCCGAGGGAACTATTAAGGCTTCAGGAAAGACTCGCGAGCAGACTTGTGGGTGGTATGACAGCCGATATAGGTTACCCCGATGTGGAAATGAAAAGCGCGATAATTGCTCAAAAATGTCGTGATGCGGGTGTTGTTTTGGATGGTAAGATTGTTGAATTTTTGGCAAACAGTGGTGGGGGCGGCATTCGTGAACTTGAGGGTCTTGTTGTTGCCACACTGGCCCAGATTAAGTTGTCCGGCGGTTCAATCGACCTTGAGAAGGTTGAGTCTTTGGTAAAGATAAATAATCAAACACATAAAAATTCTCTGACTGTAGGGCAAATAAGTATGGCTGTTTGTAAACACTTTAGGATTGAGGAAGAAAGGGTCAGGGGTGATTCAAGGAAGGCAAAGGTTGTTTTAGCAAGACAGATATTGATGTATCTTCTTAGGCATGAGTTGGGTCTTTCTTTGGTATCAATCGGTGATTTTTTGGGGGGAAGAGACCATTCGACAGTTATTCATAGTATAGATAAAATTGAAAAGATGATTGTAAACAACAGCGCAATACGTGATGAAATTCTAAGAATCAAGACACAGGCTCAAAAGTAGTTTTGCACAATTTTGGTAAAGTTATCAACATTTTTTACCAGGATGATTAGATAGAGGTTCAGGCCTTGTTTTGCAACTGTCAACATTTTTATTAATGTGATTGTTGTTCTTATATAGTTGGTTAAAATAGATAATTTTTTGGGATGTGCAAATGTTACTTGTAAATAGGAGGGCAGTTTTATAAAATAGTGGCAAATCTTTTCTGTCCTGGGTTTTACTCCTCAGTCGATAGTTTATATTCGCTCGCAGAATACACATCGCTGAAAGCTTGGAGTGTCTGCTCGCTCATGTAAATTTGAGGACAAATTTATGAAATTCGTAATCAGTCAGGCAGATTTTTCTAGGGCACTTGCGGCAGGCTCCAAATCGCTCCTATCAAGAGCTAATTTACCAATTCTTTCTAATATTTTAATAGAAACGAGTGCAAAAAAAATCACGGTTTTATCAACAGATCTGGAAACGGCTACGCAGGTAACGCTGGGTTGTAAAGTTTCCGGTGAGGGTAAAACAACAATTACCGGTAAAACGCTGCTTGAGTATGTGGCTGCGCTTCCAGAGGGGGAAGTTGAAGTTGAGAAACTTGGCGAGGAGTTGTTGGTTGGGACTAGGGATTATAAAGCCCGTTTTACAACGATGCCGGCAGAGGAGTTTCCGGCTATTCCCAGAATCGAAAAAGGTATTAGTTTTGAGATTGGTATGGCCGACTTTGCCAGAACAATAAACAGGGTGGCTTTTTGCGCGGCACAGGATGAGGGAAGGCCGATTTTAACGGGAGTTCTATTTGATGTGGGTAAGGGCAAAATTGGTGTTGTGGCAACAGATGGTTACAGGTTGAGTTTTGACGAAGTAAAAATTCTGGGTGGTGAGGGCATAACCGCCTTTAGAATTATTGTACCTGCCAAAGCATTAATTGAAGTGGCCAGAATAATAACAGAGGCAGGCAATGGTTTGGGAGACAGATCAAAAGGAGGAGAGGGGAAAATTCGTGTGACTGTTTCTGCGGCTCTTAATCAGATAAATTTTAAGTTCGGGGACGAGCGGGGTGCAGGAGCATATGTGGAGTTCATATCAAGATTAATTGAAGGTGAATTTCCGAACTGGCAAAAGATTATACCAGCAAGTTTTTCAACTAAAGCGTCAGTGGAGAGGCAGGAGTTGACGAAGTTAATTAGAATAAGCTCAATTTTTGCCAGGGAATCCGGCAATATAATCAAATTTAAACTTTTGCAGCAGGCAACCGGAGTAGGTAAAGCAAAGACGAATGCTTCAATTAGTGTGACTGCCCAGGGCAACCAGGTGGGATCAACAGAAGTAAATTGCGAAGCGCAGATGACAGGCGGCGGAGGAGAGATCGCCTTTAACTTCAGATATGTTCTGGAGATACTTTCCGTCATGGAAGATGAAATGGTGACTTTTGAGATGAACGAAAGTTTAAATCCGGGCAAGATAACAGGCGAGGATGCACGCGACCCCTTTTTTCACATCATAATGCCTGTCAGGCTGCAGGCCTAGAATTGCTATATTGTTAAATAGTTAAATTGTTATGTTGTTTTTAGCAATCTAGCAATGTAGCAATTTAACAATTCAATTTCATGTTTAAGCCAGTGGGTAGTATTATTGCAAATCGCCGTTTCGGCAAAAGCTCTGGGGCAGTTTTAGCGCTTCAGGTGAGAAGAGTCGCCCAGGATGTGATCGGGAGAGTCTGCTCTGATTTGCCGGTGGGGATTTTGGCGACAATTAAGGTAAAAACCTACAAAAACGGGGTAGTTACCATTGCTTGCCCGCAGATGGTTGCTGCCGAGCTTTACATGCGCTCTGAGGGGCTTAAAAAGGGGATAAACGATAAGCTTGGGAATAATGTTGTTGAGCAGATTAGGTTTAAGGCTGAGTAGGTATATTTTCGAAAAATTCAGAGTTAATGGCAGGAACAGCGTAGGTTAAGAAGGCCTCCTTACCATTTAAAGTACTGGTTCCTTCAAAAACCCAGACAGGCTGGATGGTCTTACCGTTTTTCGGAGGCATGTTATATGCCAAATAGACTTTTTGAAGATTTACCCTGTTAATTTGTTTAGGGATAGGAGTGTAATCGCTAGGAGAGACGGCGTTTACCAAATTTCCTTTTCCTGCAACCAATTGTTTTACAGCCTCCTCAACTGTAATGACGGGATATGAACCGGACTCTTCTCCTGGGTTAAACTGATTAAATACTAGCTCTCTTAGTTCGCTTAGCTTGTTAAATCTTGCATAGACATCAATATTTTGGCCAATCACTTTTAATCCGGAAATTTGGTAATGAAGAATAATCTCTATAATGTTTGCATTTTCAGGGTTGTTGACTAATTCTTCAAATTCTCCAGAGCTTTGATAATACCTAGTGCTGTATTCATCTGAAACATCAGCTTGAATACCTGCATTCGAGATAAAAGACATTGCCGTGTTTTTTAGCTCATCGGGGCCTGCAAATCGGCCAGACCCGGTCAGTTGAGTTGCAAAATTTGAGTAGGAAAAACCGTTTTGAAAGATACTTAAGTAAATATTTTGGTTATCGTAGAATAGTTTTTTACCGACTATCGCGTCTGTAGTTTCAGTAGGTGGTTGGTTAAAACCAAGTTGTTGGGCAAGTGAAGGGGCCTTGTTTAAAAAATCAGACCCCCCAGACGACTTGTAGGCTAATAAAGTTTTGGGTGTGTTTTGGGGCAAACTTAATTTTTGAGTGTCAAACTGTTTGGTTATGAAGGCAGTTTTTGTAAATTTGGGGGGTTCAATTTCTTCGCTTGAAACTTGCTTACTGCCGTTGTCTGCTGTCTTAAACCTTAGCCAGATTAGTGAAATGAGAGAAACAACTATAACGAAAATTGCTAACAAAATGAGAATTTTTTTGACAGTACTTACAGTCGTATTTAAATTAGTCATGGGACAGGTGGAGAGATATTTACATCACATGTTGGTGTGGAACTATCGTCGCAATTTCTCGGGACGGATATCGGAATATAATCTATAATATTAACACTTCTATTATTGTCTCCGTTAAATTGATAGTGCAAATGAGCGCCTGTGCCTGGATTTCCTTGAGTACCAATTAAATCTCCGAACGCGATTGGGCTTCCATCACTTACATTGACATCTCGAAGGTGGATGTAACTTACTAGTTGTAGATTACCGCAGCCCGTAACGGCTATATTAATTATTTTATTTAGTGGGCTATCTGGGCGGTTTATATTTATTACCGTTCCGTTAAAGGTTGCATAAACAGGGACACCGATTCCACCTGCAATGTCAAGAGCTTCCATTCCAATTCCAGGATAAAGAATGCTTTCTTCATCATGTGAACTTATCCCTTCCGGCCCTTGAGTTATGTCTCCTGTTGTTGGCCAGCCGCGAGGACAGGAAGCTGGAGGGTTGCCGATGGTTATGGCTGCTGCTGCCGAATCCTGAATTTGGCTTGCGCCTTCGGGAGTTGCTTTTATGGTGACAGTGTTGATTAGCTGAGAGTCGTTGTAATTGTAGTTATGAGCCTGAGAATTTATTATTTCGAAATCAAATTGGCAATCCCAAGGCTGGCCGGCGGCCAGGGTGGAGATTTGGGTACAACGCGGAAAAATGTTTGGTGTCTGCGAAAAGCTGGCATAGCGGCCGGTGACATTAATCTGGTCAGAAATCTGGATTGCTGTTAAGTTTTTGTCCTTGGCCTCAAGATGGATAGTAAAAGTGACTGTTTTGGGAAGGTCGGTGTTTTGAAGAGAAGAAACATTTGCGGATTTGGTAACTGAGAAAAATTCGTTATTGCCGCCGACAAGCTGGGAATTGTTTTGGTCCGGATTAAAGAAAGTAGCGGCTATTGGGATGCCGACGAAAATTGTAATTGCTGCAGGTATTGTGAAAGCCCCGCCGACTGAAAGTGCTGCAAGGCCAACAGTTGATCCTGACCCGAGACCGCCAAAAAGGGCACCGCCGATACTTGAAAGCCCGCCAAAAATTCCGCCGCCGGCAGAAATCATACCGCCCCAGATTGTTGAGCCAAGACCGGTGAGAAATGAGCCGGCTGTGCCGAAAAGGCCGCCGACCCCGAAACCTGGTATGCTAAACGATAAACCGCCAAAAAAGTTTCCAAATGCCGGGATTACATAGTGGCCGACGAGATACCCCACGTATGCACCGATTGCAGTTCCGACTGCCGCTCCTAATACGGTAAAAAATGGCACAACTACAAAGTGTCCGAAAACAGCAAGGGGCGCGCCGATAAGACAGCCGATAACAGTACTACAAAGAGCAGCAGCTATAGCATCTAAACCCACAGCAATAGTATTACCAAGCATAAAACCGCCTATTCCTCCAGCTGTTCCTCCGATACCTGCTCCGACACCCATAGAGACAGCAGTTGTGGATCCGGAAGCCAGGCCATAGCCTATGAGCATACCTGCAGTAGCACCAATTGCTCCCCCTATTAGTCCTCCACCTATAGCGAATGCAGGTACGGTGGCTATGCCGCAAGCAACAGCGAGCGGGCCGCAGAGCAGTGCTAACTGGAATCCGATGAAAGCACCGGCGCCCAAACCAACCGCCCCGCCAACCGCCCCGCCGATCATAGCTCCGGCAAGCGCCGCTTTGCCCAGGAAGAGAGCTTTTAGCATCAGACCAAAAATATAACCGCCGACAGTTGGGATTATTTTTTTGAGCATACCAACGGAGGCGCCAATAATTAATGCCGGTGGAGCAAATTTTCCGGCCAGTCCGCCGACTTTGACGGCAGATTGAGCACCTTTGGCAAAGTTACCAAGGCGTGCTGCCTGACCGCCGAAGAATCTGGTCGGCATAATTGAAGCCATTCTTCTGGCCGGAATTGAAGGAACGAAAACTCCTGAATAGCCGTTAGAGTTTGCTGTGACTGTCTGCCAGGAGTTGTTTACCCAATCCAGGCGGGCAAGCATCGGGGCTCTAAGGAATGTGGAGACAAGGCCGGACTTCTTGACTGCTTGCTTTTGGCCAAAACTTTGAGACTGACTAATTAGCTGTTGTTGTTCTGCCGCCTTGTAATAATCTTTTCTTTCCCTGAAAGTCAGAGCTCTTTTTCTGGCGGTTGTTTTTAGACTCTGAAGTTGTTGGGTGATTTTTTGAGAGGTCTTGCCGGAAATTAATGAGAAAAAACCTTCCCTCTGGGTCCCGGGATGGGTTGCAAGAGCTATGCCTATTCCGAAATTGGCAACGCTACCGGGGCTTCTGGCGAATGTTGAAATTTTTGGTGACGCGTCGCCGACACCTATTTTTCGCAGAGTGTCGGCACTTGCCGGTTCAAAACCAACCAGTTGTGATGCGCTGTGCAGAAACGGGGAAATATCGGGCTGCCCTTCCCCTGCGCCGATATTAGCTTTTAGAGTGGAAATTGCTCTATCTGCGGCTTGAGTTCTAGCCTGCTGATATTGTGCCAAGGTGGGAACGTTACCTTCGGAAATTTGGGGAACGATCTCTTTTGTAAGGATTTGGGCAAAGTTTAGAGTATAGCCCGGGAAACGCCCTTTTAAGGTCGCCTTCGCATTCTCGGGATCCGGTAAATCATTTTCGCGAACGAAATTGGCGGCTTCTTCTTCGACAATTTGTGGGGCGATATCTTTGGCGGACTGGTCGGCCAAGCTGGCTAGATGTTGCAAAACAGCGGCTTTTTCAAGATCGGTTGCCTGATCCTTGGCGATTTCTGCGACTTCTTTCTGGGCTTTTTTGTAAATTTTTTCTTCATCGGCCGAGGGAAGCGGCTTTTTTGCCTCAATTACCTTATCAAGATCAAAATTAACATTCGGATGAGTAACTATGCTTGATGTTAAGGAGTCTGCTAAAACCTGAGGTATCTGGGCTTTGTCCTGGAGTTTGCCCAGGTTTTCGAAAGACTGGCGGACGGTTTCTGTAGCGACTTCACTTGCGACCTGTTCGAGAGTTTGCTCACTTTTGATATCTGTTTTGAGACCGGATATGATATTTTTGGCTCTTTCTGCTAGCGGGGGTATTAGTTTTGAGGCTAAGATTTGCTGGTGCTTTTCAAGTTGTGGTTTAACAACAGCAAGTTCGGCGAAGACGCCTTCGGCGGTGACGCGGCCGCGAGGTGGAGTTGATGGTGGTGCAGGCATACAAGCTGAACCTGTGGTTTAAGCAGGTCTACTTTTATAATAATCAAAACTTGCGGTCCTCGTCGAGTTTTACTCGACTGCGGGCCTAAAGTCGGATAGGGTCTAATAAGTCTAATAAGTCGGATTCTGACTTATTGAGTTTTCTGGTCTGAGCCAAACTGTTCGAGAACTTGCTCGGCCTTTTGCTGCATCTTCAGAATTTCCTGCGGGTTGGTGGTAACCAGCTGATGTTCATCGGGCGAGGCGATGACACGAATAGCGACATGGTTTGGGCCGGCAAAAAATATACCTTCGCCGACATCGGATGCAAGAAGTAAATGTTTTTCGCCTTCAGTTAAGTAAAAGACCTCGGCAATTTTGTCAATTGATGCCGGTGACTGTTTGAGAAGAATTTGCACCGAGGAGTTGGTGACTATTGCCTTGCCGTAATCCGAAGTAAGCATGTCCTCGACATCCTGGGAAATGGTGGTTAAGCCCAGATAATATTTGCGGGCGCGTTTGGCAATTGCGTACATGAATGAGGCGCTGTCCGGGTGCTGCATCATGTACCAGGCCTCGTCGACAATTAAAAGGCGTTTTCTGATGTCGTTTTTAATGCGGGTCCAGATGAAATCAAGAATTAAGTGCATGGCGATAGGACGAAGCTCCTCCTCCAGGCTTTTGACGGAAAAAACCGTAAAAGTGTTTCTGATGTCGATATTTGATTGCTGATTAAAAATGCCAATTAAAGAGCCTTTGACAAATTTTTCGATTCTGTCTGCAAGGTTTTTGGCTGCCTCTTCTTCCATGCCCAAAAGAGCTTTATAAAGGTCCTCAACAAGCGGCGGTTCCTTCTTTTGCGTGGCGGGATCGGGGGTAATGCCTTTGGCTTTGTAGGCAGCAACAAGAGCCCTATCCAAAACCGCATCCTCGCCCGGGGTAAGGTTTCCCATAATGGTTCTGAAGAACCCGTGAAGTGAGAGAATTTTGAGCCCAAGCTCGTTTTCATCTTCATCATAAACACCGGAAAGATCAAAAGGGTTAATTTTGGCAGGAGAATCGAAGCTGAAGGAGATATATTGGCCGCCTATTGCCCCGCAAAGCGTTTTGTATTCTTCTTCAGGGTCTATAACGATTACTTCCGTACCAAACATAAGGGAGCGCAAAGCCTCGAGTTTAACCATATATGATTTGCCGGCACCGCTTTTGGCAAAAACAACGGAATTGGCGTTTTCCTGACTGAAACGGTCAAAGATGACCAGTGAGCCGTTGTGCTCGTTGATCCCATACATAATGCCCGTATCAGATGTCAGAGACGATGAGGTGAAAGGGAAAGTTGTTGCCAGTGAGGTTGTATCCATATTGCGTGTGACGTAAAGATGGTCGGTACCCTGGGGCAGGGTAGTTTTGAAGGCGTCCTCCTGCTGAAGCGTTGCGTGTTTGGGGACAAGCGACAGCGCGCCTAACGTGGATTCGACCTGTTTGGTAATAGTGTTTAATTCCTCTAAGCTTTCGGCCGGAATAGTCACATAAAGGCCAAACTGGAAGAATCTTTCCTGCCCTTTAACCAGTTCTTCCTGTAGCAACTGGGCATCCTCCAAGGCTGCTTGTACCGCAGGATCAAGGACGTGGCCGTGCTGGATATCGGAGGCCATGGTCGCTTCCATTTCGGTAATTTTGCGCTTAAGATCATCAAGCACGCCTTTGGCTTCTGCCGGATACTGGTACATGGCGACCTGAAGGGTGTGCTCGAAATTGATGAGGGGGGATAGCCAGTTGGCCTGAACATAACGGGGATAGCCGACGACGAAAAGTGTACGAAAATATGTCGAGCCGACTTTAAGGAAGTCGAAGTCAACTTCGAGTGCCGGCGGAGCAATTATATCTTTGACGGAAATTACACCCTGGGCCATGGTAGTTGCCCATCTTTTAGCCTCATCCGTGGGTGGTGGCTGTTTGGGTTTTAATTTGTCGAGTAAGCTCATGATGATAATTGATAAATTGTTACATTGTTATATTGCTACATTGCTGATTGTTATTTTCCTATTTAACAATCTAGCAATCAGGTGTTCTCACTTTGCTGTCCTTTTGCCTGAGTTGCCGGTTGACTAGAAGCCTGGAGAAACTCTTTGGCTTTTGCTGCTGCACTTTGGAGATTATTGTATGCTTCTTTCTGGTTTGAGAAACTTGCACCCAAAGGTGCTATCGGGACATTTTGTATAGGCAGTTTTGACTGCGCCTGCGCCACAGCCTGGGTGCCGTCGGCGACCGGGGCGGTGGCATTTGGCAGGGGAGCAGGGGTCGGAACTTCTATCGCCGGTTCGACAATCGGGACAGAATAGGATCCCTCGTCGATAATCACCTTTTGGGTACCGGTTGTGGCAGGATTATAAATGTCATAAAATAGTTCGATTAACTCTTTGGTTGTTAGTTGTCTTGTTGTCAGACCAAGTCTGGCGGTTTGCTTAATTAAATGATCACGTTTAGGCCCAAGGCCAATCTTGGCATCGGCGATTAACTGAGCCCTGTTTTGGCTTTTGGTGCCTTTGGACTTTGTAATACCCCCGATTCCAAGCTCCAGAGTCGAAAAGTTAATTATCAGGTAGAATTTTTTGTCCAGAACTGTGCGCTGCTGGACAGTAGCCTGGATAAATTCCATATATTTCTGAATTTGGTGTTTTAAATCCGGATTAGTCTGGCTGGTCAGAGACTGGTTAAGATGGGCAAAATAGGCACTTATATCCGCCCTTTTGGAGCGAATTAGAATCTGAGTCGGAAAAGATAGAGAATTAAGAAGTGCCCCGTAGGCATAAATTGTGGCGTCCTGTTCGGCTTCCGAGAGGATATCAAAGTTAACGGCGGTTGTTATCATAATCATGGCCACATTACCGGTTTTTAAAAGCACAAGATTTTCGACAATGTCGTCAATATCCAGGTGTTGCTGGGTTGATGCTTTGGTTTTATTGGCCATTTCTATTTGTATTAAGTATTAAGCCTGCCTGCCGGCGAGGCAGGTATTTTGTATTCAGTATTAGTTAGTTACAGGTCCTGAGTCTGCCTGAATGTGTATTGGTACAATAACTTTATCCTCGACTTTTAATTTGATCGTTTTAAACTGGTAACCTTCAATTTCTGTTTCAATTGCATAGTCTCCTTTGGGGAGTGGAGTAGCTGAAAGAAATTGGCCAAGTTTATTGGTTTTTAGGGCCCTTATCGGAATACCGTGCCCGTCGCGAATTACCAAAACAGCACCGGAAATAGTAGAGTTGACGGCATCCGTGACGAGACCGGAAATAATGTTGGGGGTACTGGTCAGGGGTATGATTTGGGCGCTTGAAACTACAGGGGTTTGGGGCTTTTTCCCCTGCGATTTGCCAAATTGCGGGGTAAAAGTTGGCACTTGTTTTTGGGTTGTTGGTGTTTTTTTGGCAGGTTGCAGTTGAGCATCTTTGGGAGCCCGAACGGTTTTTTGCGGCAGCACACGATAAGTTTTTTGAATTTTATGTTTTGGCGTATCTGGTGGCTCGGGCTTGCTGATTTCCTCCGGCAGGATAACAGGCGGGGTGTCATCTTCAATCTTGAAGAAATGCTTCAGTTCATTCGAGAGCTCAAACCTTTTTTCACCGCGAATGGGCAATTTGGAAAGATCAAAGTCCGGTGGTGGCGCAAAATGAAGTTTTCGGGCCCGGGTTCTGCCGATTCCGTGCAGAAATTTAATACGGTTGTCCCACGTTCTGACGGGAATAATGTTGTCAATAACAAAATTAGTTTCGGATGCCAGTTTTACCGTGGGAACGGGCGAAGCAGCCACGCGCTGACTTGCTGTAGACGAAGCTGGCATGGTGAGTCTTTTTTCTAAACCGTGTACAATGTACGGCCTGGCGTGTAGCGCAACTTTTGCATGGGGTACTTGGGAGTGGGTGGAAAATACGGGTCCAAATGTCTGTCCTGTTTCCATCGAGATTTGGTAGTTGTAGTTACCGCCGAATGTGGAGGAATTCGGCCAAATTACGGATGGCGGAAGATCGCCTGCTTCTTTATTTTCGGGCAATGATGTTTCCCGGGGTTTCTCTTTAGGTGTAAGAACTGTTGTTTGGCGCGGTTTGACGACCGGCCCCTGGTTTTTTTGGTCTGGTTCTCTATCCTTAATGCGAAGCGGTTTTGGGGATTCAATCTCTACGGGTGATTCCCTAAATCTGACGATTTGGGGCGTACCGGGACCGGGAGTTTGCGGTGATTGTGGTTGCTGGTAGGAGAAATCAATATCGGCAACGGCTATTTGTTCTTTGATGTCAAGCGCTGATTCACTTTCTTTAGGCAGGGATCCAAGATAAGCAAGTAGCCTTTCTCTGCTCATCTGCTTAAACTCATCCGGAATTTTTTCGACTTGCGCCGGGGTTATGACAATATTTAAAAACCGGGGAATTTCTTTTTCCTTGATCCAGATTCTTTGGGTTGGCGAGGTTAAAGCCTTAATAAATGCAAGAGCCCACTGGTCTGCCGATTTGCCACCAACAGGGACAAGGGCGATAGTAAAGGCAAAAATGCCTATGACAAATGAGAGAGGCAGGCGGATAACGGTTGGCAGAGAAGAAAAGAAAATTAGCGCCGCAAGACCAAGGGGAATTGCCAGTGTAATAAATTGTTTGGAGGTTAGGTTGCCGAAAAGCTTAAAGTTGAAGGCGGATATTTGCTGAGGGACAGAGTGTTGTTCCATTTGTTAATTGCTAAACGTCTAACGCTAAATGACTATTGCTTGATTGCGTTAGTCTTTATTCTATAAGCGTTAAGCGTGGCTAAATGCACCATATCATATGAAACAAGAGGAAAGAAGTAGATTTTTTTCACAACGTAAACTACATTGCGGGTTTAGTACAAGCTTGGCAAAAGGCCAGGCCTTTGCTTATGACACATCCAGGCTAAGGCCTGGCCTTAGCCTGGCAGGCGGGGGAACTATTGTTTTTTAAGGAGTGAAAGCTGGTATTTTTTGACTTCTGCAAATATTTTTTTTTTGGCTTCTGGCCAGGAGAAGTTAGGGTCAAGGACTTTATGCGATCTTTGCTTTGGATCTTCCAAATCTTCGAAATATGCGAGAGCTCTTTGTGAGAGATAGCTGTTGAAATTGGCATATTTTTTGTGGGCAAAGGAAAATATTTCTTCTAAGCTGAATTTTTTTAACAAGTAAAAGATATCGATATAATCTCTTTTAGCAGGACGATGACCTGCAGCTACCAGTTTCATGGCTGCGATATCCTCAAGGCTTGCCAAGGTAATACATTGGTAGGTTACGGGTCTTGTAATATGGGAGTATTGATACCAAAAAAAAGAAAGATCAACTCCATTAACATTGCAAAAAAGTGTGTCTTTTTGCTGGGATATTTTTTTGGCCTCGTTTTTAAAGATTTGTTCAATTTCGTTAAAGAGACTAGCAGCAGAAAAATGTTTTGGACTATAAAAATCGAAATCGAGAGAGGTGCGGTGTCCAAGTTGTAAGGCCAGGGCTGTTCCACCGGCTAGGTAAAAGCCAAGCTTTTGCAGGAAGGAAAGTTGAGAGATGATTTTTGTTTGCTTTGCGTTTAGGATTCCTGGGTAGAAAACATGCATTTAAGGGTTAAGATTGATGGTGGCCTTTTGGAAAACATCCTGGGGTATTTTGATGTCGAAAATTGCCAGCCAGTAGCGAAGAACACTGGAAAGCCACATGCCTCTTATTGGAGACCTAACTGCTTCTTTGATTTCGTTTTGGGTATAGTTTTGGCCTAACCACCTGATGGCGATGTCGTCTCCCTTGTTGAGGATTTCGGTGATGATGATTTTTTTATCACGTTTTTCGTCAATTTTTTTTAAATCGTAAGATGCCAAGCAGCTTTGTAAAAATGAAGGGAGAGCCATAGGTGTATTTTAGCAAAAAATTAAGGGTGTTACTATATCAGCAGGTCGCCTTGGCACCTTTCATCGAATCTGACTCGATTTCAGTCATGCCAATGGCGCTCCTCTGATATAATTTTTTTGCTGTCGCTCAAAATTATCGGCCATTTGTGATAAAATGTATGCACTATGCCGGAAGAATACGTAAGCCCATCTTCGGCGCGCCCCGAACCGACTGGTTCTGGGGGTAGTGAACGAGGAGGAAAATGGTAAAATGATGTATCTATGAATCGTTCATGGTATACCAATACAGTCGATAAGAGATCGCCGGATACAGTCCATCAGATACTCGCGTTTGGGACGCTTGACGATATTAGGTCTTTGAAGAAAACAGTTGGAGATGGAACAATCAGGAAGCTTTTTTTAAGTTATCCTAAAAAAGTATATACGCAGGCTGCACTTGGGTTTGTCAAGAACTTCATTTTACATATAACCGGTTCAATTGATGAGGCAAAATATCTCAAAAATACACCTAGAAGTACTCGACAGTAAGCGACAAGAACTTTTAGAAAAGCTGCTGCCTTTTACAAATGATTTTATTTTAGGCGGTGGTACGGCACTTTCGCTGCAGCTTGCTCATCGCAAATCATTTGATTTTGATTTCTTTTCCAGGTCAAAGATAGAGAAAATTTTTCTTGAGAAGCTCCACAAGGCAATACCAATTGCCGATATTTCCGTAGACTCCCAAGATGAACTGACATTTTTTACTAGTGAAGAAATTAAAGTTACATTTCTTCACTATCCATTTGATCATTCTTTCCCGGTAGTAGACGTGGAGAAAGGTTTGAAACTATTTTCGATAAAAGATATTGCTGTTCAGAAAGCGTATACAATAGGCAGACGCGGAGAGTATCGGGATTATTTTGATCTATACGCGGTTTTGAAGGCTGACTATATAAGTTTTTCCGAACTGATTTCGTGTGCCAAGAAAATCTACGGGAGTATTTTTGAAGAGAAAATATTTTTAGAGCAACTGGTGTATTTTGGAGACCTACTCGATTTTGATATTAAACTGGCCAAGTTAGAGCCTCTACCAGAGCCGGAAGAAGTGAAAAGGTTTTTCGAAAATTTGGTCAAAAAATACATTAAGTAAGTACTCTAGTTATGCCTGGAACTAATCCCCGAAGTTTTGTCACTATATCAGCAGGTCTCTTCGCGGTGCTCAGGGTAAACGCGGCGCTTCTTTGATATAATTTTGTGCTGCGCAAAAATTATGGGTCATTTGTGGTAAAATATACGAGTACTTGAGCAAACCGTGATATAATTCTTACGATTATGAAAAAGATTCAAACGACTACTTACAACTTGCCGGTTATTATTGAAAAGGATGAGGACGGATTTTTTGTGGCAGACTGCCCGAGTTTGACTGGCTGTCATACCCAAGGGAAAACGCTTGAAGAGGCTATTTCCAATATCCGTGATGCTATAGAACTTAATTTAAAAATCCTCAAAAAAGATAAAGATGAAATCCCTAAGTTTCATCCGGTTAGTCTTACTTCGCTGGAAGTTTCTGTTTAATGTCAAGATTTCCCCAAGTTAAAGCAAGAGATTTAGTGAAGGTAGTTTTACTGCTTGGGTTTAAGTTCAGAGACCAAAGCGGTAGTCATGCTGTTTATGTGCATAGCGATGGAAGAAGGACGACGATCTCGATTCATCCATCACAGACTATTGGTATTGGCCTACTCACCAAAATTATTAAGAAGGATTTGGGGATTAGCAAACAGGAATTTATTGAGCTTCTGAAAAAGTAAAGAAATTCAATCGTTTTTCTTCTCTCGCTGCCCGTATTTCCACTATCGGCCATTTGTGATAAAATGTATGCACTATGCCGGAAGAATACGTAAGCCCATCTTCGGCAGGAAATGAACGAGGCCGCAATGCGGGCCACGAGACAGGCAAAGACGGGCATGAAACTGATGGCGAAACTGAAAGAACCGGAGAAGACCAAGGAAAAAAATCAAGGCAAGCTGACCAGAGAACAAAACAAGATCAAGGGAACGCGAAGAGGTTAAAGGAGGAAATTGCTGCCAATAAGAAAGACAGCAAATTGTCTTGGAAAGATACGAAGAAATTAAAAGATGATATCAGGCAGGTTCAGGACGAGCAAAGTGTTGAATTTGACGCTTCAAAATTAGAGTTCTACCGAAAAAAACTTTCAGAACATACTAATTTGAGTTCGGGGTTTATTTCCAAGATGACCCCGTCTGAGTTAATGGTTGCGGCTCAGGCGCTTATTGGCGAGGTTGGTCATGAAGAGCCGCCGAAGATTTCTGGTAAATCGAACGAAGCAGAAGGTAAGAGAAGACAGCAAAAGTTAGACTTGCAGGAAATTACTGAGGTTACTCGCGGTGAAGAGCTGACTCCAGCAAAAGTCGAGGGACTTATAAGGCAGGTTGAGCAGGTTACGGATACTCAAGAATTTCAGCTTGTTGACGAGGAGGAAGCGGTAGCTGCCGAGCGAAGAATTGTTTCTACAGAAAAACCATTATCAGAATTGACTCACGATGAAGTTGTTGAAGAACTCACTAAAGCCAAGATAGATATTGAAATTCCACATAATTGGGGCAATCTTAAGCAGGGTCCAAGGGAAAATGTTTTGGCAGAGGCCAGAATAATTAACGAAGTTGAACCGGAAATTGAAGAAGTCGAAATCGCAGGTAAAAAATATTTGGTTTGGCAAAAGGACAAAGAGACTAGACAGGTTTACGGGTTGGGCAATGATCTCAGCAAAGATGAGGCGCAGATGCTACTAAACAGGTTGGGGATTAAGGAAAAAGTGCCTTGGGATTGGCGGAAACATGGCAATGACGAAAGGAAACTGTGGCTTGCAGATAGGGGACTTGAACCCTTGATTGTAAAGATTGAGAGTCGCGATTTAACAGTCGCGGACTTTGACCTGTACCATTTAACAAGGAGGCAGACTAAAAAAATTTTTGGTTTTGAACCTCCCGCTAATTGGGCAGCGCTAAATTATAGAGAAAGAAGCAAAATATTTCTGGCAAACAAGATAATACCTACACTAGGTGGTGCAGGAATTCACCATACTGAGTGGAATGATAGACGAGACCCGACACTACCTATCGGCCCTGCTAATCTGGCAATTGATAATCCTATGGCCAATTCCAATGTTGATTTATCAAGTGTAATTAACAGGAGGTTGCAGCTAATTAATGAAGGTCATGTGGCGGCTGGTCCGGGTGAGGATTGGACGGAACTCGGAGATAGAATGGCTGAGGAAATTGCAAGACTAACAGACCCAAATTTCAAGAGATACGGAGAGATTAGTGTCCATTACGAGACAATTTTGAAGATACAAAGAGGGCTTGCAACTATTTCCGACCCGGTTTTGCGGGCGACATTACTTGCTGATTTTGACCAAGCTATTCTGCCTGCAGTGCGTGCTCAGCTTCAGACTAAAATCGATAGTATGAATACAGATTTAAGAGCAATTCAAGTAGGCATGGCAGCGGATGAATTGAAAGAATTTTTTGATGATATTAAGGATAAGAGCAATGATTTACTTAACTCTGTCGAAGCGGGATGGTATTCGGAGGAGACTTTACGCTCTGAGCTGCTCAAGAAGGCTATGGAAAGTCCACTCAATAATTTAAGAGGTAGAGAGGGAATTCGCGAATGGTATGTGATGGAATACGAGCTGCCAAATGTGGTTGATATTTTAAACGAATTTCGTGAACTGAAATCTGTAACAGATCCTATGGAGCTAGAAAAAGTAGTAAGGAGGGGTTTGCTAAAGGCCGAAAATACAAGTTTGGGATCTCAGGATTTAAATGCTTACTATCAGAGAATTATCGGACTTTTACAAAATTACCCGCGATTTAAAAGTACCGAATTTAGTGAGACTGCAACGAGGCTATATGGAGAAATTAATGCTTCACTTCTCAGGAATCAACTATACTTGGCATCTCAGGGGGAAGAAGGTGGCCCAGAGGCTTTGTTGCCCATTTATAAACAAATTCAAGATATACAGGCGGAGAAAGGAATTAACACAAATCAATTATATCTAGGAAGATTTAGTATGAAGTACACAAACGGTCAGGGCATTGAAGGCGATGATAAATTGCCAATTATTGACCCTACAACTGGATTGCCTTACGAGTTTAACATACAGTCAGACGGTTTCAACGTTCACTGGTGGTATGAGCGAGAAGAGAGAATTATGCTAAACGAAATTCAAAATGCCCAAAAAGAAAATAGAGCCCTGAACCCGACGATATTTACTTCTAGAGGTTATGTTGTACCATCGGCTTTAGACAAAAATACTATTAATGAGTGGTTCAAACATAATACATTGATTGGTGCTTCTACAGAAATTGTGACTAGCGCGACAGGGACTAGAAGTCCCGGCAAAGTGACCTATTTTGAGTTGCAGATCAATAAAATGGAGTCTAGGATAAAGAAGTTGTTGAGGGAAAAGAGGGGATTGTCCCAGGACCAGATTCGTAGAATGGAGTTTTTAATTAGAGGTGTCAACTTGAATGCTTACAGGTGGACCAGGTCTGAAGGAGGGTCAGAATATGATGGCATAGATACTTATTGGGACAAGAACGGCGTACTAAAAGATAAGCCACAGGATGACATTTTTAGTTTCAGGACACCGTATTACGAAAGGGCAGTAGATAATACTTTTAAGCATTTTAGGAATGAGAAGAGGGGAATACCAGACAAAACAAATCAAATTTTTGAAGAATCGCTGCCCTTAGGATATATGTTGCCGACTGTCAGAAAGTTAGTTCGCTACACAGAAAATATCTTTATGGGAGATGATTCTCCAGAAGTTCTTGATATTGCTTCTATCAATATTAGGCATGGATTGGCTCTTGCGCCAGGTACTACAGTAAAACAGGCAGTTGAGGCGATTACCACGTTGGTGAAAGATAAATTTGATACGACGAAAATACATGCGACTGGTGTGGCAATAGCAGACTTGATAGACAATGGGAATATAGTATTTGGGAGGATAGATGACGTTGACAAAATGGTTGATTGGGAAGAGCGGGTAAGCGATATGGGAAGATTTGATTATGTAGATCTTCATAGTGATAGAGGCGGAGCACTCAAAATGTATACTGAAGGTCTTCAGGAATATCTCAAGAGGCCATCATTTGAGAACCTGGTCAACATGTGGGGGCCACTCTCGTATTCTAAGCGGCCTTTAAGAATTTGGCCAAATAACAGAAAGGCTATTGAAGCTCACCATAAAATTGAACAGAAAGCAAAAAAATGGGGTACTTCAAAAAGACGAGGGGCTGCAGCAGAGACGGCTTATGTTATAGAGGAGGCAGTTTCGAGTGGCAGATTGGATCCGGAAGACGAAGAACCTATGAAGCGACTACTGTTGGGGATCGGGCCTATTCCTGGATACGGACCTGTTAGATATCTAAGATTTTATGCAGAATTTACAGATGCGGTGCTTAGGAAAACCCTTAAAACTATGCCGCTGAGTTGGATTCAGGCATTCTTTGAGTTCTGGAGAGGTGTATTTACTAATTCAGCCCAACAGTTAGGCGCAGCTCGCTAGTAGCCCCTGGGAGTCCCCGTGGAGGGGCGTCCAGTGGGCTCCTTCTCATAGAATTTTCTTCTTGCTGCGATGCCACCACCACCCGGTAACCTTGCGGCGAGCTTTTCGGAAGATTCGGCACCTAGAGATCTAAAAGCGCCTCCAACAGTTCCTACAGCCGATCTCGCCCCGCTACCTGTATAAGCTACACCCGCTCCAGCTCCTAAAGCAGCTCCTGCTGCACCAAATGCCCCTTGAACTCCGCCTTTGACGCCGAGGGCGTTTCTAACGAGTTCTGCTGCGGATGGGGTCATAAGTAAAAGCCCTATACCTATTAGTTTACCAATTACTTCAGAGGCAATGTCACCGGCAAGAAGTGGGAACTGACCGACTTGGTCTTTGCCGATGGTATCTGCGGCACCTATGGCACTATCGCCACCAAGTCCTCCAAGTACTCCGGCAAATACGAACATCAGTGCTACAGTTGGAAAGACCGAAATTTGCGATGCCATTTGTTTAAACCACTCGCCCGCACCGTTTCTGCCGGGAAGTGCCTGAAAAAGGAAGAAAAACGGGGCGACCATAGTTAAGACGATAATCATGACATAGGCCATCAGAAGCATAAAGAAAACGCGAAACATTATAAACAGGAGAGCTATTCCTACAACTAATGCTGCCACTCCTCCACCTATTGTGCTAAAGAGGTTATCGGCCCAGTCCAGTGCACCTAGATCTATAACCTTATCGATAAGATCGGATATTGCGCCCGCCACTGATGTAAAAACACCACCCCAATTACTCCAAACAACGCCAAAGACACTTTGTTTAAATATATCGCCGCCAATACTGGTTCCTTCAAGAAGATGTGCAGCCTCTAGTGTATTGACCAAAATATTGAGGATTAGAAACATGATGTCAATAAAAAGACCAGCTATAGCGTAACTGAATGTTACTAAAATCAGAGCTACGACAATTCTGGGTATTGAATCTTGGACTGTAGCAACGGCTTGCGGCGAAATATGGGCGCGAAACATGATCATAAAACCCATGATGACAAAGACAATGACAAAGCCAACATAGGAGATATTGCGAAATACAGTCCAGACTTTTTGGACAGGTTTAAGTGCATTGAAGCCAATGCCCTCTGCTGCATATGCCGGTTGGACCGGATTAAACTGCTGGATTTTTTGGGCAAAATACTCGACGCCGGAAACTGGTGGGGAACTATAAAGGGTAGCCACTAATTTTCCAGATGAAGCGAGTGCGCCGCCACCTCGAGTTGCCACATCCGTTTCCGGATGGAGATTTGATGTGCCGAACATTAATGTGTGTAGACTGTCGACAGTACCGGCTATTTGGTTTGTATTGAAGATTTTGTCGTCAAAGACGTTTTTTTCGATGGCACATTTATTAAGGCGGTCTATAGCTTCTTGGGCTGGAGCGGGATTCCCCTGTTCAAATGGGGTGTCACATTCCAGGGCGTGGACGGGGCGTAAGTTAACAAGTAACAGGTAACTTGTGACAAGTAACAGGAAGGAAAAAACAATTAGCGTTAGTCGTTTAGCGTTTAGCGTTAAGCAGGTTGACAGCATGCAGGCTTTTGCCCTGCCGTAACTCTGCATTGCAGAGCGAAGGCGGGCTTACCTCAATAGTAGCACAGAAGGCAATTGTAAAATCGTTGAATTGCTGGAAACCTTTACTGTTCGAGCCAAGCGAGAACTATTAGACTTCTCACTTTGTTCGAAGAATAACTAGGTTCTCAGCAAACTCGTAATTTTAATTTAGGCGAAATCTTCCAGAATTATTGTTTTGATTTCTTTAACTTGTTTCCAGCGTCTGTCGTTCCCAATGATTGCTGAAGCATTTTGATCTATAGCAGTTGCAATGTGGATTGAATCTGGGGTGCGAAAATTATACTTTGCTCTGAAAAGTGCAGCGCCGTCACAAATTTGTTCTTCGGGTGCGAAGATTGAAAGATTTGGTAAGTTTAAAATTAAATCTTTATAATCTAGCGCTAAATCTCTACGATTCATGCGGTCAGGTTTTGTTAAGATCTCTGCAATAATGAGTGTCGATACGATTGCTTCTATTTTGTTCTGAGGCAAAAGTTCTTCAAAAATGATTTTTGTTAGCTCTAGATACTTTAGGTTTTCCTCTATTTGGTATATAAAGCAGGAGCTATCTAGGGCAATTTTTGGAGATTTGGCAAGTGTTTTGTAGAAGTTTTTCAGTCTCGGTCCCACGAAGCTCTTTCCTTCTCTAAGTGTTTGTCACCGTTACCTTTCCAAATTTCTTTGCCGAGACCACGCAGGAGGCTGCCATAGGTTTTAGGGTCGCCCATGATAACTATCCGGCCAGGTTCATACATAAGAGTAGCTTTTGAGCCCTCCTTGACACCGATAGCCTCTCTGGCTTTTTTTGGAATAACGACTTGAGATTTTTTGCCAAGAGTGATAGTGACTGTTTGCATAATTTCCTACTTTTTATCATAATTTCCTACTTTTTGTCAACCGAGGGACGTCAGACGTCCCGAGTCTGACTCGGTCAAGCGCAGGTTGCTTCAAGGTCGCAGCCGGGGCACTTTTTGATGCCGGCACCATAAGTAATAATATAGCCACAGCGCGGACAGGGGAAATCGCTTTTATCTTCTGAACTGTTAATTTGATTTGGAAATGCGAATTCGGCAACGGAAAAAGGGGATAGGTTAACAATTGACAATTGACCACTAACAATTGACAAAAAACCTCCTTGCAGGCCGCAACCGGCGGAAACCTGACGAACCGGTAAGTAACCAAGATGTGAGATCACTTGGGCAATTTCAAATGGCTTGATGGGACGGTCCAATTGAGGGTCCGACCCTCTTGGGGCTTTTGCGATGCGGTCAGCAAAGTTTAAAAGTGCGTTGAAGGTTAAATAGGAAGGGTTACTTGTGTAGTTGATGATAATCTGAGCACAGAAGCTTTGGATTTTTTCCAAATCCCGACGCGCGATGACCCCATCGTCCGGAGGGAAAAGGGCGAGGATTCCATTGATATTTCTGTAAGTTACAAGCGGGGTTTTTAGGAAGTCGGCATCGGTCGGATTTGCGGACAGGTTATTGAAAGGGTCAATTTTGTCGGCGGCTTGTCTGGACTGATCGTAACTGGCAGTAGTAGTATAGCGGGTCATAATTACTTGATTGCCCTTTTTTTCATAGACATCCAGAAAGTTATGTTGGTAAATCGAATTAGGCCTGCCTCGAGGTGAAATAATAATTGCCTTCAATGCCGATACTGTATCGTCAGCTTCGGATTTATTTAAATTAGCTTCTGACGATACAGTATTGTCAGGCATGGCTATTATTTGTTGCAGCCTTTCAAAGCCTTCGACTTCGGCTATTTCGCGGGCGACATCATCTGAACCATTTTCCTGTCTGTATCTCTGGCCGCGTCTGATCACATCTAAAAACGGCTCGTCATGCTCAAAGCTTATTATTTGATTATTGCGGATTCGATAAATAACCCGGGAAATTTCGACATTGAAGCGTTCGCCAAGCATTGTTTCGAGGTTTTTTGTCGTGCGCATATCAAGCTGAGTTTTTCGTCTTGAAAATTCCTGCGGGGAGAGTAGATTTTCTTTGGCCGTAAGGTCCTGGTATGCCTGGATGTCAAAAAGCGATTCGTAGCCGAGGATCTCTTTTGTATCTTGTATCTTGTATTTTGTATCTTGTATTTGGGTGCGCTCCGGCATTAAAAAACCTCCTCAAGATCCGAGAAGGTTTTAATGCGTTGTTGGCGCAAGGGTCCTGCTCGGGGTAAGTATTTCGTCTAACGTCTAACGACAAAGGACTAATGCTTTAAATTTTTGTTTTAGTCTTTAGACTTTCAGCGTTTGACGATCCTAAAACCCATCGCGGTATTCGGACTTTCCCTACTTCGCATTAAGCTACGTAAGGGTTCACCGTTGCGGCACAGTTGCGGAATTCCTCGCCTCGCTGAAGTTTCAACGAAGGCGGGCACCGCATTCCCCGCGAAAGGGTACTCTACTTTCAATATCAGTTAACTAAAATTATTAATACTTGGCAAGTAGCCAAAAGAGGGGTTGAACCCCTAAAATTCCGATACTGTATCGGAATACTCGGGAAAGGAGTCTGCTTGGTGCGGAGTTATTTTGATTTCTTTAAAGTTGGCGCATCGCAGTTGTCTGGGAGGCTGGTAAAACTTGGGTTTGACTTTCTTAATTCAAAAGATGTCAAAAGAAATCGGACGGGTAAATTACAAAGCTCTTGCTGCTTAAGTCCAAATTTTAAAAACCATTCTTGGGCTTCTTTTTTATAATTTGAGGCAGGATCACGAAAGATTCTTACGAAAAACACGTCTGGCGTAGGGATGTATTCTATCTGGTAATTCTCGGATTCATATAGAACGATGTCACCGTTTCTGTTTGCTATTTGTGAATCTATTATTTTTTTACGAATTACTTTGATATTTTCGGATAAATTCTCCGACTTTGTCTGTGGAGGTGCTATTGCGTTTGGGGCTATGGAAGTTGAAGCTTGATTTCTCGGGGTTTCACTTTTCCCCCCAAAGTAACTAATGACTATAGCTGCAATAATAATTAAAATGACAGCTGCTCCAAGAATTATGAATTTGAATTTAGATCGAAGTAATGTCAAGTTTATCATTGGGCACATCCCCAATAACTAAAATCTTCTCCCAAGTAGGTCTTATTCCAGTTTATGGCGTTTGAGGTTTGCAGATCCCACTTGACATCCCCACGATCATACCCGTTTGTAGCGCCGTCTCCTATTTGATAATCAAGACCATATTGGGGATATGCCTGGTGACCCATTTGGTAGAGACCAAAGGCTTCGCCTGATGTTGAGTTGGGATTAAATGCGTTGACATTGTATCCAGGTGCTTCACAGGGCACTATGGTATAAAACCAGTAAGCGGCATTTGCAGGATCAAGCTGCTGTAGTAGATTGTAAAGTTTTTCTTCGCCAAAATCACACAACGGATCACCGAAATTTCCCACAGGGTTATCTAAGAACCACTTCCCAAAACAATTGTCCTGAGTCGGAGGTACATTACCCGGCGGTGGGCCGGGGCCGGAGCCGGTGTCGGGCAATTGGGCGACGGCCTGTACGGGGCATTCGTTGGTGATGCCAAAAACTTCCTGGGCGGCTTTGGGAAGAAAGTTAACATCCTGATTTTGATGCGGGCCGGCACAGTTTACCCCGCCAACAAAGCGTTCTTTAGCATTATCAGGATTGTTTTGTTCTACTTCTCCGGGTTCTTTTTTGAGATCTGAGAGAGTTTTAATATATCCATAAGCACATACAAGTATTTGTCTTTCCCAATTCTGTAGACTTCCTGGTTGCTCGACACAATCCTTAAATCCGACGTATTCACCTAAGGGTATTCCGAGGCTATCTAATTCCTGACAAGAGCTAGAATTAGGGTCTTCTTCCGGGTTGCAGCTTGTCAGACGGCTAGCCAGATTGACCAACTCGGTACATGAGGGGTCATTTAGGGGGTCGGCTACGCTGGGATCGCAGGAACCTAAAAGTCTCTTGAGTTTGTTTTCAAAAACAACTCTCGGTGTTGACCAGCTGTAAACTCCCGGGCGGTTGGTAACTTGGGAATCGATTGAGCCGACTGACGGTTCGGTTTGATCTGAAAACAGAGCGTTGTTCCACTGTTCTGTAATCAGAGGAATCCTAAATACCGGCCAAATCCCATATGTCCCTGCAGATTCAGAAATTGCTATGTAAAAAGTACACTTAACATTTTGGTTTTCTGTGTCGCGCTTAAATTGATCAGTTTGATTATTGCAACGATCATCCCCTTGTAGCTGGTCTGCCGGGAGAGCGCAGTAAGGATCCTGGCTTTCTTTACCCGGCCCCAATATTTTGATACAGCCTTCTGATTCCTCGGCATAAACTTTGCCAACCGGATTAAAGATATTTGGAAGCCTGCTTATAACCTTTTCCAGTGCGTTTGAGACGGGATTATCCTTAAGAAATTTAGAACATATGCTGATAATTTTGCCAAGTACTCCCTGGCTTGCCGTGGGGTTGTTTTGGTTAAGTACGATGTCATTGCTGTGGTCCGACTGGGCAACTTTGGGAACGACAATCTGGTTTAGTTGTCCGGTAATGGCCGTAGTTCTGAAAAATTCGGGCATTACGAAAGTGATCTGGCGGGGAAGCTCATCTGGGCAGTATTCACCGTTGATGACTCTTTGGATGTTTTCTTCCCGCGCATATTTAAAAATAATTCTGCCTTCGTAGAATTCGCTGTAAGTGGTTGGGATTTTGTCCCAGTATTTACCCCAGCCATTTTCCCACTGGTCTGTTCCTCTTTGAGTTTCGGGGTCTGGTTCACCAAAAGCATTGCGCATTTCATAAATAGTTTTCCCCTCACGTCCGTTAAAGTCGGTGTAAACGTCAGCCGATTCAGCAAGAGTATTTTTCTCATAAATATATTTCACAGTTTCAACCTTAAGCGGGTCTAACATGGCTTTGGGGGCAGCTTTTTGGCCTGCGCCGTGGAATTTACTGATACCGGCCGCATCCAGCTGCGAAATATTGGCAGCTTTGTGATCTTTATCCTGATAGTTACCCTCTAAATAATTGGAGTTTGCCGGCCCGAAAAGGGCGGAAAGTTTGGAAAAGTCGACCTCGAATTGGAAGAAAACCGGCTGATGAGCCAACACCTCAGGTATGATAACAGTGATAGGTGGTTCGCCATCCGGCTCTGTCAACCAATTGTCGGTGAGTTTATCCTCATCAAATTTGGCGTTTTGACAAGGCTGGGGGGCGGGGGGTTCGGCCGCGAGGGCAGGGCGAGTCAAAGTCCCGCTAGGGGCGAGGCTCGCTAAAAGCGGCAAAGTGAAAAGGGAGAAGAGAAAGAACAGAGTGACTAAAGCAAAACGACTAACCCTTCGACTTCGCTCAGGGCAGGCTATTAACTTTAAAACAGGCTGAAATACCCTTGGCAGCTTGGGCATAACTTAAGTATAGGATAAATTGATAAATTGTTACATGGCTAAATTGCTACGAGGTTATGCTATTGAGTTTAACAATGAAACAATGGAGCAATTTAACAATGGAATTTACGGGCTTTCTGGAATAGTAACTGTGGTTGTGTCGACTCCGGTGATGTTTTTTATCACAAGAAGTATCAGCCACGAGACGACGACTAAAATTATACCGATGATGGCATAAGTTAGGGTTGTGCGGGCACCGGCGACCGCTTTGGGGTCACCACCGGATGTTAAAAACTGGAAGCCGCCAACTATCATCATAATCAGAAAGGCAATAGCAGCGGCAGGTGCAAGAAGAGAGATGATGTTTTGAAAAACGAATACAAGATCGGAAAGTTTCGCCGGACGCGAAAGATCGATTGGCGTGCAGCCGGAAAGAAACAGGGCCAGTGATAAAACTATAGCCCTGATGCCTGTTTTAGTAGATCCCATAACTTCAGATTACAGCAAAAAGGGGAGATTTGTCGATTGGCTGACCTTGGGGTTGTGGCACTAAAGTAGCCTACAAGTTAATGAATTGTGATAAGTTGCAATGTGGATTGCACTTAGTCGTTGATTGTCGGAATCGTAACACCACTTGAGATGATCGGAAAACCGAAGAAAGTCTCGACCAATCTGATCAGGGCAAAGGCAACAAGTACGATAACCAGACCAATGAGTGCTCCTGTTATCATACCTCGGGCGCCTGCGACTCCTTTTTCGTCACCGCCTGCTGTAATCCAGCGGATACCGCCGATAATTAAGAAGATAAAGGCTAGTACGAAAGCAACGATCAGGATGAAACGGATCATTGCCCGAATAACCGGGATTATGTCGCCAACTTTGCCGAGTGTGTCTGGAGGGACAATGTCGTCCCCTCCTGCAGCTTGTGCGAACGCAAGTCTGGGTATAATCAACGAGCCGGCCAGTAAGGCAGCGGGCACCAGAGTTTTTTTGATTAGTTTTTTCATATAGTGATTTTTGCCTGTCACCCCCTTTTAATCAAATTACTTTCTAAAGTGTTCTATTTGGCAGTTGAAACGTGCCGGAAATAATACTTACTCCGAAAAAAGTTTCTACCAATTTTATTATAGCAAAGGCAGCCAGAACTACAACCATGCCGATTAAGCCCCAGTAAATCTGACTCCAGGCAGAAGAAACAGCCTTTTCGTCACTGCCGGAAGTGACAAAGCGAAGCCCGGCAAGAATTATGAAGATTAGAGCTACAACAAAAGCGACTATTAAAAATAAGGAAATGCCGTTTCTTACAAAACCGGCGACAAAACCGGATTCACCGCCCGGTTCGACGGTTGGGATTGTTTCCGGAGGCGTGATGGTGCCGATTTGGGCGAGATTCATGATTTTATATACGACTTATAAGTCTTATAAGACATATTCGACTTATATTGCCATGTTTGCACCTATAAAGTACTGTACAAGCCGAACGATTACAAAGGCCAAAATTGTGACTACCAAGCCAATGATAGCATAGGTTAGGGTGCCGGTTGCTGATGCCAGCTTTTTCTCATCACCGGAGGCTGTGACGATTTTGATACCGGCAATGATGATAAAAATTATGGAAGTTGCAAAGGCCACGCCGGTTAAGATTAAAACAATGTCGCTGGCCAGTTGGCCAAAACCGGTGACTTCTGTATCTGTGCCACCATAAATATTTGCAGGGCTGAAGATATCTTGGATACTAAATGCGGCGGCAAGTTGCATGTTGAAAATTTCTAATTTCTAATTACTCTAAACAAATCCCAATTCCCAAATTAAACCAATTAGATAAATTAGGTCAATTAGTAATTCCGGCTTTTCCTATTGGAAAATGCCGGAGCCTCCCAAAAATATTCTATCGACAATTTGGGTGATGGCAAAAGCCAGGATAATTACGATGAAGCCGACAAGGGCAAAAATCAACCTGCTTCTGGCTGCTGCTGCTGCCTCCGGATTGCCGCTAGATGTTACAAACTGGATGCCGGAAATGATAACAAAAATTACTGTTAAGAAGCCGGCGATACCAAGTACAATCGGCAGGATATCACCTATAAGTTTGCCAATAAGGTTGCCTGCAGTGAATCCTTTTAGTGTCAGTTCCGGTGTATCCGGAAGTGGGAATGGCGAGATATCGGCCGTACCTGTAGCTACAGGAGGTTGGTTACCTGGCGGGTTTTGAGCAGTTGGAGATATTGCACAAAAATTAGGGCCGTTTACTTCTGGGGGGGTACAATCTGGTGGTTTGGGTCTTACACAAAGGTCTGTTGGTCCTGTTACCAGGTTATATCCAGCTGGACATACGTTTTCTGCAAAAATCGGGACTGTCAAAACTGTAAAAAACAGAAAACTCACAAAAGAAAAAATTAAGACAATTGTCTTTAAAAATATGTTCATTCTACGGAAACTGTATGCCTACAATTATACCTAGGGCTCTAAGGATTAGCACAGAGAAGATCAAGAACAGCAAGCCAGCGATGGCGGCGATAATTGTATCCCGGCCGGCAGCGAGGGTTTGCTGGTTGCCGGAGGAGGTGAGGACGCGAATTGAGCCAAAAACAAGAAGAATTAAGGCAATTCCTCCGGCGACGCCGATGGCGATTGAAAGGAATTTGCCTGCAAATTTGGTGATGTCGGTATCTATATCACCAAAAGCTGTTGGACATGAAGTTGCCGAGCAAGGGTTTCGGCCGGAGCCGAAGGTAGTGTCCCTCGAATCAAGAACGGAGATAGGGGTGCTCTTGCAAACATAATTTGCTGCGATATGGGTGAGTCTGGCGGAATAAACTGCCTCGGGACCTGAGAGGGTGCCCACAGTTGCCGTCCATATTGAGCCTTGGTCTGTAAGTGCAACTGGTTTTACTAGTACGTTATTGCTGTCAAATATTTCAACTTTGTACGCATCAATGGTTGAAGCATTATTTTTTTGATACTTTAACAATATATTCGAGGAAGAAGTAATTAATGTTTCAGGTGGTTCCATAGAATCAAAAGTGGGACAGGCAATTCCACTAGGAGGGGTTGTAGACTGCACAGCAAATTGGCAACTTGTCGCATAAGAGCCAGTTCCTACATCGGCACTTAAGTTAAAGTAAATAGTGTAATTACCTTCATCACCCGCATTAAATGGACCATAGGGAACAACGAAGTAATCGTGGTTTGGGTCATTGTCTCCTAGAGTACGTGAGGCTGTTTTTCTTTCAAAATTGAAGTAAGTTGTTGTGCCGTCAGGCTGTTGCACTGCTTTTACAAGTTTTGCGTACCAGGTGGGTGATGTTGCGCCGTAATTTTGTGTTGTTAAAGTTGCTTGGGCATAAGTTGTCCCGTCGGTGTTTATTTGCGCTGGCGTTATGTTGCACGATTCACCCGCGGCTGAGACGCTTGATTTAACGGCGACTGGTACGCAGAGGAATAAAAAAAACAGGATTATGAGAATGAGGTATTTTTTCACAGACTGGATTTATTTTTTAGAGCTTAGCTCTAATTTCAGTTTAGCACTCCATTTTGAAGACGTCTAACGCCGAGTCAGACTCGGCAGACAAGTTTGACTTGTCGCAAAACGACTAAGGACTAATGCTGTGTCTTTCAGTCTTTCAGGGTCGGACACTGTAACGGGCTTTGTTATCTCTTTCCACCTCGGAGGTGGAAACGTATTGACACCGAGTCAAACTCGGTAGTCGCGTCTGACGCGACACCTCGGGATAGTTTAGAGAAGTTTGACGAATTTGAGTGTTTTAGTTGCCTCAACCAGTTTTTTGTCGGCCGTTACAAAATTACACTTCAGGCTTTTGGCCAGGGCTACATAAGTTGCGTCATAGAATGTAATTTCGTGTCTGCCGGCAATAGAGTAAACTAGTTTAAGTAAATCTGGCGTAGTTTCGGCGAAATTGAGCTCTGTAGCCAGTAAATCGGTTAGATTACGATTGAATTCTTTCCGAGTGTCAATATCTTCTCTAAATTTTTTGACAACTGTATTCCCGAATTCAAAAAATAACAAGAGAGGTACATTAATTTGAATTTTTTCGAGTTTATGTTTTTCAAGAAGTTGTAAGGCCGGTTCTGTGTCTTCTTCTTCAAAAAACCATTTGATAACCACCGAAGCATCCAAGACTACGTTCATTGTCTTCCTTCAACAACATCAAGGAGGTGCTTGGAACGTTCATCACGCATTCTGCGAATGATTATGGCTGAATCAGTAGTCCAATATTTTTTGACATTTTTTCTGCGCCAATAATTAATAGAGCCTATCGTTTTTTGGATCCTATCTTGTCTTTTTTGGGACGAGTAAGTTGTCTTGTCAAATTTATCATAGGGAACAATTACTGCTGTAGGTTTGCCCAAACGTTCTACAATGTAGTGTTCACCGAGTACAACGTTATCGAGAATGCTACCCAGTTTTGTGCGAATTTTAAGGGCGTTAATGGTGATCATAGGTATATACTATAATATATTATATATGACCGTCAATAGGTCGTGATGTGTAAAATAGGGATAATTCTGGCTGTTAAATTGGTAGAATAGAATAGCATGACAGGTAACAAGCGACACGCAACACGTTATATTAGCCTTCGCCTTCGGCGATTCTGATGTATCTACGATAAATTAGCCTCAACTTCGTTGATCTGATATAACTACGTTATAATAATATTTAACCCCATGCGCAGGATTTTGATTTTCCTATTTATCATTTTATTTGGGATATTTTTGACGGCCGGCAATATCCGGGCGGATGAACTTGACGATATCCAAAAGCAGATCAATGATTTGCAAAAGCAGCTGGACTTGTCTAAAAACGCCACTTCTAATCTGGAAGTGCAGGTTAAATCGATGGATACCGAGGTTTCTGCCCTGTCGGCGCGGCTGGATGCTGTGGGCCGCGACCTTACCCAAAACGAGAAGGATCTTGCAAATAAAAAAGCAATCCTGGCTGCAACCGTCAGGAATTTTTATATTAGAAGTTTTATTAACATCCCTTTTTTAACCTTCTTTTCCTCCGGCGACGCAACAGATACGCTAAAGTTGATCGCATTCCAGCAGGCAACGAGTAAAGGGGACAAGGATATTATTAGTGACATTTCGCAAAAAATCGCTAAGTTAGCCGATGACAAAAAACGGCTGGCAACAGCGCGCGCCCAGATCGATAAGCAAAGACAATTTTTAAAGGGGGAGATAGCTTCTGCCAAATCATACCAGAGCCAGGTTGAAGGTAAAATTTCGCAGCTTTCTGCCAGGCAGCAGGAGATTATTGCTGCAAGGTCCGGAGAATTTGTCGCAAGCATTGGGGATAGTGAACTGGCAGACGATTACAATGCTTCTATTAAAGGTTTTAGGGAATCTGCGCCTTCGGGGTCTTTTGCAGTGTTTTCTTTTGGGGCATATACCCACAGAAAAGGAATGAGTCAGTATGGGGCGCGCGGCAGGGCGCAAGCAGGGCAAAATTATAAGGCGATACTCAAGGCGTACTACGGTAAGGAATCTGTAAATAAGGACACAGGCGGCAGTATCAAAGTTTCGGGTTACGGCGAAATGAATTTTGAATCCACTTACCTATACGGGATTGCCGAAATGCCTTCGAGCTGGAGCTCAGATGCACTAAGAGCTCAGGCGGTTGCCGCTCGCACTTATGCGTACAGGTATAAACAGGAGGGAAAGGAGATTTGCACAACAGAAGCATGTCAGGTTTTTAATAAATCCAAATCGGACAACGTACCAGATTCCTGGAAAAGCGCCGTAGATGCGACAAAAGGCGAAGTTTTAGAAGATGTGGTTACTTATTATGCATCCACGCATGGAGGATATGCATCGCCCATTGGCTGGGATACGACAGACGGTTCTGGCGGAGGCAATTTCGTGGATAAATCTTACGACAAAGCTGGCGGGTCGCCTTGGGTTTATAAAGCATGGTACACGAAAGGTTATAGTCCGTCTTCTGATAAATGTGGCAGGTCGAACCCATGGCTTTCAGGCGAAGAGCTTGCAGATATTATTAATGCTGCAAGATACAGGGACGACAGGGTAACGCCTGTGACAACTTCGTGCTGGGGCGGTAACCCTTATTCCCGCGAAGAACTGCGCAGCAAATCCGATGGTCCTTCTAACGTAACTTCTGTTTCGGTGTCGCAGGGAAGCGGAACTACGGGCGAAATTACATTCCAGACAAATAAAGGCGAAATTAAGTTAAGCGGATCGGACTTTAAAACCGCATTTAACCTGCGCGCCCCGGGTTATTTATCTATTCCCCAAAGCGGTTTTGCGTTTTTTAATATTGAGAAGAAGTAATTCCTTATTTGAATTTTGTTTAGGATTTAGATTTTAGAGTTTAGGATATAATCTAATTGATGCCTCATACACACAATCCTCTTGCGATGTTTGCACAGAATCCCTATGGAGTTTCTTTTGAAAATCAGGAGAAAGGGGAGGAGATTGTGCTTCTTTTACGTGCGCATATTGTAACTTTAATACCAGCACTTTTTGAAATAATCTTTTTGGTCTGTTTGCCTTTTGTCATTGTTCCCCTGCTCTCCATAATTCAGGTTGATATTGCAAAGTCACTCTCTGGGGGGCAGGTTTTCTGGCTCATGGCAGTCTGGTATCTGTTTGTTTTCGGATTTTCTCTCTATAAATTTATATTCTGGTACTTTAATGTTTATCTTGTAACCAATGAGAGGATCGTAGATTTTGATTTTCGGGGAATTTTACACAAAGAAACAGCATTTGCAAATTTAAATCAGATTCAAGATGTTACTCCCAAGGTAATAGGCTTTTTCGGCACTTTTTTCCATTTCGGTAACGTATTTATTCAGACGGCAGCTGCAAAGAATGAATTTGAGTTTAATGCGGTTGAAAGGCCCGATGATGTTGCCCGCACGATTTTAGAGCAGGTTCGAAAAGAAGAGGCTGAGAGCCCGGGGGAAATTGCTTAAATGCCAATTGATGGGAGTGTAGGGAGTTTTTTACAAGTTGATGCCGGCTTTTTGACAAAAGCTTTTCTGGTGCTTTTTTTAATTTTCTATAGTGTTTTTGCGCTTATTTTGTTCAGACAAATCCAGATTATGAATAAAAAGTTACCCACAGCGCTTTCGCCTATTTTGCGTTTTGTTGGCATTGTTCATTTGGGTGTGGCCCTTGCTATTACCTTTTTTGTTGTCGGGAGTTTTTAGTGGATACACCTCTTTTGCAAATTGAGAAAATAACAGGTACGGGGAGCAAGAATGCTGCAAGCGGCATTTTTACATCAAGAATTTCTCTTGCTGCCGGGGATCTGGCAAGTCTGGTCAGCTGTATTCTGGTTAAGGATTCCGCCGGGCAGGATGCCCAGGTTACAGCACGCGATATTTTTGAAATTGCTACCAAGAAACTTGAGGGTGCGCAAGACGGAGTTCTGGATTGTCTTTTGGTAGCCAAAGACGGGGCAGTTGATTATTTAAAGGCCCGGGGTGCTGTGGCAAGTTTTGTTCATATAATCTTTTTTCGGCAGGCGGCATACATTGTAAAGGAGGGTGATGAAGTCAGGATTTTTGTCTTTCGCGGCGGCAAATCCCATGAAATCACTTTCGGTCACGGGTCCGGCCCGGTTGATCTCGGACAGCTCTATCTTGTTGCAACGAGCGGGTTTATCAAAAGTTTTAAGCCGGATGAGTTTCTAGGAGGTGAAGTCAATTTAGAGGAAATTGTTGACGGTTTGGCTACCGAGGTTTCGGCAATTAGTGATTCTAGCGGGCTTGCTGCTGCTTTGGTTTTGGTGAAAGGCGGCGAAGTTTTGGAAAAAGTTGTTGAAGGGAGAAAAGTTGAAGAAAAAAGTGAAGAAAGTAAAGACGATAACGAATCCGGGGCTAAAGGCGCCCAGTTAGATGGAGAGCCGAGAAGTGAAGTAGAGAATGTGGATATTGCCAATTATGCTGGAGAGCAAAAAGAAGAAGAGCAAAGAGTAAAAGGCAAAGGGATAGTTTTGAGGGCTAAAAATCTTTTTAAGAAAATAGTTAATGCTTTGGTGTTTGAGGTAAGAAAGATCAAAAGCGGGGAGCGTCTGGCGATTTTGAGGCTTAGGCGAAATTTAGTTCTTGTGGTGGCGGTTATTCTGATAATTCTGGTGATTTCGGCAGGGTTTGCGATTAAAGGGAAAAAGGACAGGCAAACCGCTGCTACCTTTAACGAACATTTACTGGCGGCTTCGACAAAATTAAGCGAGGGTGATGCTATTTTGACACTTAATCGCGAGAGGGCAAGGGAGCTTCTGATTGGTGCTGGTGATGAAGTCGGCAAGGCACTTTCTATAAAACCGAAGGACGCAAAAGCACTGGAGCTTAAGGCAAAGATTGATGCAAAACTTAAGGACAGTGAAAATCTTAGCGGTCTTTCTTTTTCGGCTCTTGCAGAAGTCGGTGAGCCTTTGATTGCTTTTACAACTCTTGGCAAAAATATAGTCGGGGCCGGTTCTGGTGATTTATTTATTGTTGATTCTACCGGTAAATTGGTTGACAAAATAGCCGGCAACAGTTCCCAGAAATCGGTTTTTGGATTCAACGATTCTGTGTTTATACTGGCAGATGACAGTGTTTATAAAGTTGATTCTTCGGGTAAGAAAAACGAGGAGGTGGCAGAAGGTAGGAGTGCACATGATATTGCAGTTTTTGTTGGCAACGTTTATTTGTTGTCGACTTCGGCAATTTATAAATACGTACCGGTTGAAGGGGGTTATGTTGCAAGCAGCGATTATTTACAGGGCGCAAGTTTTGATGATAAGTCGAGAATGGCAATTGATGGTTCGGTCTGGGTAACGAAAGGGAATAAGATTTTTAAGTATTTGAAAGGTGTAGATCAAAACTTTGCGATTTCCGGCTTAAGCAGTACAAACGGACAGTTTGGAGAAATCTATACGACTGCAGATATGGATAATTTGTACGTAGTAGATGCAGCAAATGAAGCTCTCCTTGCAATTGGCAAAGACGATGGAATCCTCAAAAAATCTTACCAGGCAAAAGAGTTTGGGAAAGCGACAGGTTTAGTCGTGGACGAGCAGGCAGGAAAAATTTATATCAGCGTTGATAATAAAATTTTAGTTGCGGATTTGTAAGCTGCTTTCATTGCAGTTCTTGGTTTGCGATCTTCATTGAGAAAAGAATCGATCCCAGCTAATCTTTTTTGTCTTAATTCTTCCACCTGGATGTCAAGGGCACGGCTCACAAAACGAACAGCTTCTCTTGCTCGCTTTGGATCTATTTGAGCTCGTGTCATACCGTGCTCAAGATTTTCTTTTGTCATACGTTGTGGAGATGCCGGGTGTTGAACCCGGGTCCAAGATTACAATTCAAAAACTTCTACAAGCTTAGTTAGTCTTTTAAATCTTGCTTAAATCTTTAGCCGGCTAACAGGCGAAATTTAAGCAAAGATCGAAATTTTGATTATTTACCTGATCAGAATAAACAATCGATCCCGGCTAAGTTTTTGCCTTAAAAGTCTCACCGAGAAAAAACTTAAAAGACAGCTTAAGCGTTGTTTTTAGGCAACAGCAAAAGCAGGTGCAACATTTCTGTTTGCACGTAAATTTGATTCAAAGTTTAACGCACTTTAGAATCATGATTCGGCTTGCAGTTTGTCAAAGTGCGATCCTGTCGAAACGATACATCCCCGCGTTCTTGATTGTCTAACGCTAAACAATTAATGCTTAACGCAAGAGTGAATTTTAGCAAAGATTGGGTTTGAAAGCAAAAATTGCAGCAAATTTTCTCACGATACTGTATCGCGCTGAGCGACAATTTGTGACGATACGGTATCGTAACTCATGGTCTTAACTTTTTTCTCCCCGGATTTCACGCTCGATATCACGTTCGATGGTTTTTTTCTTGAGTGCCGCGCGTTTGTCGAATTTGGCTTTTGATTTTGCAAGTGCCAGCTCTACTTTTGCCAAGTTGTGTTTAATGTAAATTGAAAGCGGGATGATGGCAAGGTTGCCGCCTGAGATTTTTCCCTGCCAGTTAAGAATTTGTTTTCTGTGAAGAAGGAGTTTGCGCTCGCGTCTGGAATCGGCAAATTTTTGGGAGCCCATCCATGGGGTGATATTGGCGTTAACCAAGAAAACTTCCCCGTCTTTAATTCTGGCAAATGATTCGGAAAGCGTTGCCCGGTTTGCGCGAATGGACTTGATTTCGGCGCCGGTTAAAACGATGCCTGCCTCAACTTTTTCCAGAATCTGGTATTTAAATCTTGCCTTGCGATTGAATATTTTCATAACCTTTTCCTGTCATTCCGAACTTGTTGTTGAACTTAGTTCAAGAATAAAGTTCTTTATTGACGGAATCTAGATCCTGAATCGAGTTCAGGATGACATTACTTCTCGCTTTTGCTCGAAGAATAAGCTTGACATGTTCATTATAATGAATGTGATGGATATTGAGCGAAGCCTTTCTCCTGAAGTGATGCAGCGGATTCGTGATAGTGTAAGCCATGGTGTAAAGACCGTTGTTAAACCAGCAATAGAAAATATTGTAATCATAGATGGGCGGGAACGATTACCTTCGAGGCAGGTTACAAGCATCGGTGGGTGGGGTGATCCTTATTGCCATCCTGAATTACAAGATGGCCAACCGCGTATAATATCCAAATCTTTTGTTAATGAAGCTGCCTAGAATGGCAGCAGATGTTTAATCTTCTTGATTTAATTTTTCCAAAACGATGTGTTTCTTGTGGCAGGATTGGATCTTATCTTTGTGGCGACTGTTTGAGCAGAGTTGAATTTGTAGATAAGCCGGTTTGCCCTGTTTGCCAGAGACAGGCAATTGAGGGGAGAGTACATCCGGGGTGCGGCGGCAAATATCGGCTGGATGGGCTGGTAGTTGCCTGCAGATACAGAGGGCCGGTTAAGCGGGCGATTACCAAAGTTAAATACAAATGGATTTATGACATCGAAAAAGTTTTTGTAGATCTTTTGGTAAAAAACCTCTGGCGTTTTGATTTACCAAAAGACGCAGTTTTGGTGCCTGTTCCACTGCATTTTAAACGCAGGCGATGGCGTGGATTTAACCAGGCGGAGATTTTGGCAAAACATTTGGCGACAACATTTAAAGTAACTCTTGCTGATATTTTAGAACGATCAAGAGCGACGAAAACTCAGGTTGGTTTAACCCGAGACGAAAGACGCGATAACGTGCGTGGGGCATTTTCTCTCCACCCCTCTGCCATTCTGAGTTTCGCAAAACGTCATCCTGAACTTGACTTGGGATCTTTTCTGAAAGAGCGGGATGTAATTTTGGTCGATGACGTTTTTACAAGTGGGGCGACAACTTCCGAGTGCGCAAAAGTTCTTAAGCGGGCAGGTGCAAAATCTGTCTGGGCTATGGCCGTGGCGCTTGGGTAAAGTGCGGAGGCGAGAGGATTCACTTCTTCGCTACGCTCATCAGTGTAAACTTCTCATCCTCTCTTCTGTCAACCTCGACAATCTCAAGACCGACGTCCTGAGCTTGTCGAAGGGCGGAGGCGAGAGGATTCGAACCTCTGAGGGCATTGCTACCCTAGTCGTTTTCAAGACGACCGCACTAGTCCACTATGCGACGCCTCCAAAAAGTGCGGTGGGTACAGGATTCGAACCTGTGTGACGCTTTCGCGCCAACGGTTTAGCAAACCGCCCCCTTAAGCCACTCGGGCAACCCACCAACTTGGTAATAATGGT
>Ga0209541_10000761_pt1 | contig 63984 bp, 66 predicted proteins | sample RifCSPlowO2_01_FD_184027 | JGI IMG/M metagenome (GOLD analysis project Ga0209541, IMG submission 184027) | Groundwater microbial communities from Rifle, Colorado - Rifle CSP2_plank lowO2_0.1 (SPAdes) (version 2) | ecosystem: Environmental > Aquatic > Deep subsurface > Groundwater | place... | reverse complement strand
TACAACTCCAACATCGCAAAACTTATTAAATATACAGGAAGCGATTAAGCAAAGGTTGCCTGCGATACTTAAATATAGTGAAGAAGAGATTAAGCTTGAGATTGAAAAGCTAATTCGCGCTTATGATCCTTGTATCAGCTGTTCTACCCATTTTTTGGAAATGAAACTGGAAAAAAATGATGAATAAGTATTTAATAGTGTGATATATATTATATTTTATGAGCTTATTAAGAAGAATTGCTTTGAGCATGGCTTTAACGGTTTCAAGCATTGCCAGGGGAGAACCTGTTCAATCTGTTTATCCTGATAATACTTATATGAATAATAAGATTGAACAATATTTTCAAAGACATCCCGGAAAGAAATATTCTATGGATAATGAGGTTTTTTTAGTTGCTGATGGACGCAATTCTGTAGGATACCGGGCGCTTGAAGAGAGAGTTTGGACACCTGAGGCTTTAAGTGAATTTTTGCAGAAAAATCAACATTATGCTACTGATGAAATTGACGGGCATGTTGGTACTGATTATATGGAATCGCCTCTTGAATTTTATTTGTCAGGAGGAGGAGATTGTGAAGATTTTGCGAACTTTGCAAATCATATGTTATTGAATAATGGGTATGATACTTCTATAATGCTTTTGCGTTCAGTTGAAGAAGCGCATGCGGTTTGTTATGTTTATCTTGGAGACAGGCATGCATATATTGATAATACCGGTTATTATGAATTTGAAAATGTAAAAGACTTGAGGGACTATGCAAGCAATATATTTGCATTAAAAAAATGGGTAGTTGGTGGGTTAATATGTCCAGATTATTCTGTTAGTAATGGATATGTTGTTAGTGAAGGTTTTCAAAATCCGGAGATTTTAGATGATATTTGCGAATTAATTGAAAATTTTCCTGTTGATGATAATGAAGTAATGGAGATTCTTAAAAATACTCCTGTTGATGATAATGGGGCCACGGATATTTTTAAAAATAATTTATCTGATGATAATGAAGTAATGGATATCCTTAAAAATCTTAAATTTTAATATTACGATGAAAAAAAATAAATTAACTTCAATCGTACTTGGATTAACTTTACCTCTTATGAATTTAATGTATCAACCAATTAGTGTATATTCTGGGCCTATTTTATCAAATGATAAAGCAGTAGAAAATAATGAGTTAGAAAATAAAGGGTCTGAAAATAATGGATTAGAAAATCAAGCATCAAGAACTAATGAGTCCGAAAACAAAGGATTAGAAAATAATAAAAATGTTGAATTTGTCAAAAGTTTAGATTTAGAGAAACTGAATAATTTAATTGGCAAGATGCAATATGTGCCATTTAAGGAATACAACCAGATTAAGCCTGCCCAGGGTAATGTAGATACTTCGGACTTAGAAAATCTCATAAAATTAACTGATTTATATGACTTTAAAATCAGTAATATAGAAAAATTAATTCAGAACAAAGAGAGTTTTTTTGAACAAATTATGAAAACTTCTAAAGCATTACATTATAAAAATCATCATGAGTGGGACATTTCCGGATTTATCAGGTGGAGTACTAATTTGGTGCGGTTTTGGTCAAGTTATAATTATGAAATGGTTACGCCTTCTGTAGGTATCGGATTGGACATTGATAATGATGGTATTGGTGATATGATTAATAAGAAATATTACTTAAGTCTGGGAAAAGGTATTAAGAAAAAGGCGTGTAAAAACCCGAGAGAGTTTGTAAAGTCTGCCAAGGAACTTGCCTATAAAATTGATCAAACTTCGCTTGATGCCCAGCTGAAAGAAGTTGGGGGCAAAGAAGGAAAATTAAAGTTAGTCTGCAGAAATTTGGCTATGTTAAATCAATTGGTATATGAGACAAGTAAACATCTTAACTTCAGCAGTAAAAATACATTTTGTTTTAGAGTTTCAAATGATGAGCATATGTGGAATATATTTGCCACGGTTAATGAACAGGGGGTATTCTACACATCAGTAGATCCTACGTTTGCAGATAATGGTAAAAATAATTTTTCATTGAAAACAGAACTAGATTTCAGCAGTCCGTCACATAAAGAATTTTTATGGAGAGAAAATCAGGTTTATCTTTTTGCAGGGACTGTATTAAAAAATGAGTCTGCTTTTTTTGATGCATTTAGTGTTTATAATAAGGCTCTTAAAAAGAATCCTCTTATCTACAAAAGCGAGTTGCCAATGGCAATGGCAGATTTATATTCTGAGATGGGTATGAAACGGGTTGCTGTTGCTTTTTATAAAATCAGCAATCATGCATATTCTAAATATCAATTGGGATATCTTTTGCATGAACAAGGGAATTTCTTGGAGTCTAATGGCGCTTTAAGTTCACTGCTTAATCTTTATGATGAAGGTAATTCAGGAAAGTATGAGGATAATCCTTTTTTTGATGAAGCGTTGCCATTAAGCGGGCTAAATTATTTTAGTATTAAAAAATATACTAAAGCAATAGAGGCGTTTGAATTGAGTTTAAAAATAAACCCGAGATATAGGGGGTTGTCGGCTTATTGGTTAGCTAAATCATATTTGGCGCAATCTGATATCCCTAATTCGGCGGCTGCGCTGAAATTATTGGAAAAAGAAAACTCGGATTTTGATCCGGCTGAAACGTTATTCCTTTTAAAAAAAGATTATTGGTATTAATTCATCGGTAAACCAATTATAATCACTTCATTTATTTTGTCTAAACCTTTCATCAGTTTTAAGAAAAATTGCAAATCAAAATCGTGACAGGATATAGTTGATCTGTTTTTTAGCATATCAATATTTGTAATTATAGTGGGTTTTTTTAGGCCTTTAACAACATCCATTATGCAGATTATGCCTTTTTCTTCAAGGATTTGTTCTATTTTGTCACATTTGATAAATTCTATATTTGGAATTTTTAAATTATCCCCCAGTTCTTTAGCAAGTTTGTCGTTTTTAATGTATTCATTGCCAAAACAATAGATTTTCATTTGCTAAATAATCCAATTAACTCTGCTTTTTCAATTACATGAGGTTGCATTGCCTGTTCAAGGCCTGCTTTGGTTGATGTTTTAGGAAGATTTAATGTTGTATCAAGCGCATAAAGTTTGAAGAAATATCTGTGTGTTCCTGAGGGGGGGCAAGGGCCAATGTAATTTGTTTGGTTTGCACTGTTTGTTCCCTGCATGCTTCCTCCAGGCACTGAGTTTTCATATATTTTTTCTGTGATTGGTATGTTCCATACTATCCAGTGCACCCAAGTTCCTCTTGGCGCGTCAGGATCGTCCATGATTAATACTAATGATTTAGCTTTTACAGGAATATTCTCTATTTCCAAGCCTGGATTAAAATTATTGCCTTTACATGTAAATTTTTCTGGAATCTTTTGATTATTTTTAAAGTCTGGGCTTGTAAGTTTCATCATATTCACTTCTCTTGCGCATCCTGCAATTATTATTAGCAGGATAAATAATATTATTTTTTTCATTTCTTTATAGGCTGAATATCCGAAACTTTGCTCTGAATAGGATTTTTATTTTATCTTTACTTCTGTCAGGATAAGTTCATCGCCTTCTATAACTTTAGGTTTATTTTCACATCTTGGGCAAGTATAAAGTACATTTTCATGATTTTTTTCAATTATTTTGGGTTCACCTTTATAACCGCACCCGCATTTGATATTTGATGGTTTTATGGTGAAGTTTACTATCCAGCCCGTTAATTCCTCAATTCTGCCTTTTATATCATGATCATGAAGGTCGCAAAGTTCACCCATTTCAATAGAAATTTCTTTAATTTCGCCATGTTTTTTTGCTTCTTCAATTATGCGCTGTACTGCGAATAAATCATGCATAGAGTTTAACCATATTTATGAGTATAAATAAATTTCTATTATATATGATAGATTGAAATAGCGGTATTAATTTCTATAAATCTTTAAAAAAGGCATTAGTCTGAAACGTTATGATGACGAAAGCATTAATTATTTCTGGTGAACTTGGAAAAATAGTGGCCAGGCAGAAATCCAGCAAATCATTGGAAATTGGTGAGTTGCTTGTAACAGAAGACGGCAGTTCAAGGATCATATATGAGGTTACGGATTTGCTTTTTGGGTCACAAATTTCGCAACAAAATTTAGAATTAATGTCCGGATTAAAACTTGAACATGATTTGGATAACGATCTGGAATTGCTTGATGCAGACTTAAGAATGTACGGGCTTGCGCTGCTTAAGCCTCTTCTATATATAAATGGGCCTAATGTCACATTGTGTAAAACTTTGCCTAAATTTTTTGCAGAAGCGCGCGAGTTAAGGAAGGAAGATTTAGAATTCCTTTCCAAACCTGAAAACAGTTTATGCTTTGGTAAACTTCGTTCTGGTTCAAAGCAAGTTGATGTTGATATTTATTTGCCGGGGAAAGAGGTTTTTTCTCACCATATTTTAGTTTCAGGCACAACCGGCAGGGGTAAATCTGTGTTGATGTCAAATTTATTATGGGACACTATCGACAAAGATTATTGCGGAATCTTAATCCTTGACCCCCACGATGAATATTATGGCAGAAATAAGTTTGGGTTGAAAGATCACCCCAAAAAAGAAAATGTGTTATATTATACGCATAATCATGCACCGGTAGGGGCGAGAACTTTAAGGATAAATATTAATTGTTTAAACCCGTCACATTTTAACGGGGCAGTATTTTTTTCAGATGCGCAGAAACAAGCAATGAACGCTTATCATAAAAGGTATCATGATAATTGGATCGAGGCAATAGTATTAGAAAAACCTTTAGATGTCAGTTTTCAGGAGGCTACAATTGGCGTAGTGAAAAGACGACTATTGAATTTACTTGATCTTGATTTTAATGGTTCACAGTTGTTCTGCAACGGGGTTTTTTCTCTTAATACCGGTGAAACAACTGTGGGGGATATATGCAATGAGCTTGAATTGGGGAAGAAGGTGGTGATAGATACATCTTCTTTTTCAGGTTCTGTTGAAATTTTAATAGGGTCGTTAATTACTTCAGAAATTTTTTATAAATATAAACGGCACAAAATTCAGGGAGCATTAGACGAGAAACCAGTTATTTCTATCGTGCTGGAAGAGGCGCCTCGTGTCTTAGGCAAAGAAGTTCTTGAGCAAGGTCCGAATATATTCAGTACGATTGCCCGTGAAGGCAGAAAGTTTAAAATTGGTTTGACCGCAATTACTCAGCTCCCTTCTTTAATTCCCCGGCAGATATTAGCAAATATGAACACTAAAGTAATCATGGGTATTGAAATGGCAGCTGAACGTCAAGCCATCATTGAAAGCGCTTCGCAAGATTTAAGTTCCTCATCTCGTTCAATTGCATCTTTAGACAAAGGCGAAGCGATTGTTACTTCAAATTTTAGCAAGTTTGCCGTGCCTGTAAAGATTCCAATGTTTACTCGCGAACAAAAAGAAGTTAAGAGGGAGACATTAAGTTTTTCCGGGGTAGGGTTATGAAACAAGAAAAGTTTTCTTTTTTTAAGCTTCAAATTGGGGCAGTTTAAAAATGAAGTTTGCTCATTTTGCTGATTGCCATATTGGTTCCTGGAGAGACCCCAAATTGAGGGGTATAAGCACTGAAGTTTTTATTAAAACCATTGATGAATGTATAAAGAGAGAGGTTGATTTTGTTTTAATCGCAGGAGATTTATTTAATACATCGTTGCCTGCAATTGAATTATTAAAAGAAGTTGTTGTTAAACTTAAACATTTGAAAGAAGCCGGGATTCCGGTGTATATCATTGCAGGCAGCCACGATTTTTCTCCATCCGGCAAAACTATGTTAGATGTGTTAGAAGGTGCCGGTTTAGTTGTCAATGTTGTTAAAGGTTCAGTGGAAGACGGAAAATTAAAACTTAATTTTACAGTTGATATTAAAACAGGTGTAAAAATTACAGGTATGCTGGGTAAAAAAGGCATGCTTGATAAAGTTTATTATGAAAATTTAGAGCATTCAAATTTAGTGAAAGAAGGAGGTTATAAAATTTTTATGTTTCATACTGCATTGACTGAGTTTAAGCCGGCGGAGTTTGAAAATATGGAATCTCAACCCCTGTCTTTGCTGCCTAAGGGTTTTAATTATTATGCCGGCGGCCATGTTCATTACATCTTTGAAAAAGATGAGCCAGAGTATGGCAAGATTACATATCCAGGGGCTTTATTTCCTGCAAATTTTGGAGAACTTGAAAAATATGGAAATGGCGGATTTTACATTGTAACTGAAAATAATCATGAGTGGGTGCCAATTTCAGTTTTGAACACTTTTAATATTTCAGTTGATTGTGATCATAAAACTCCTGAGCAAGTAACACATAAAATTAATTCATACATTGAAGGTATAGAGTTTAATAATACAATTGTTATTTTAAGGGTTTATGGCACTCTTGAATCCGGAAAAATTTCAGATATTAACTTTAATTCGATTTTTAAATCTCTTTATGATAAGTCTGCATATTTTGTAATGAAGAATACTTCAGGCATTAAGACTAGTGAATTTGAAGAAGTGAAAGTTGCAGTTCAGGATGTTGATAAGATTGAAGAGCTAATGATTAAGGAACACGCAGGTAAGATTAAAGTTGATGAAATGGATATTGATAAAGAAAAAAGTTTAGTAAATAGTTTGTTAAATATCTTATCATTAGATAAACAAGAGGGCGAGAGGGTATCAGATTTTGAGTCCCGTTTAAAACAAGAATTGGGGGGTTTGTTATGGTAGAAAATTGGTCCGGTTTATCATTGAACGAAAAAAAGAAGATTGCGCGGGGAAGGTTAGAAGAAAGATTAGCCGGTTCAGAGCGAGAACTTGAGATTGATCAAATTGATGTCATAGCTGGATCTTGCATGAATTCTTTAGAGTATAATTGTCATCATGGTTTTGAACAGAAAGCCAGAGAGGCTTTAGAGTTTCTTATTCCCTATTGCAGAGACACTGGAAAAGAAAAAATGTTGGAAAGAGCAAGAAGTCTTTATGAGAAAAGTTTTAAATAATTCAGGGTTTATATCTTAACATAGTTCTAGGGAATGCGATTGCGTCTTTGATTGAGTCCAGTCCGCAGATCCATGCAATGATTCTTTCAACACCCATACCAAATCCGCCATGTGGCACTGAGCCATATCTCCTAGTGTCTAAATAGAATTCATATTCTTCTATCTTTTCTCCGTCTTCAATAAGACGTTTTTTAATTTTTTCAATATCCGCTTCTCTTTCAGAACCCCCAATGATTTCGCCGTAACCTTCTGGCGCAATAAAATCGCAACCTTTTACAGTTCTTTGGTCTTCTTCATCTTCTTTCATGTAGAATGCTTTTACAACTTTAGGGTAATTTGTAACAATAATGGGCGTATCATAAAGTTTTGATAATTTATCTTCTTCGATTGTTCTAAGATCTTTACCCCACTCAACATCCATTTTACATTTATCTTTTAATATTTTTATTGAATCGGTATATGTCATTCTAGGAAATGGTTTTTTCACGCTTGCTTCTAATGTTTTAGTATTTCTTTCAAGAATTTTTAGTTCGTCTTGTCTTTCTTCGAGAACTTTTTTAATTACATGTTTAATCATTGATTCGCCAAAGTCCTGGATTTCTTTAAAAGTGATCCATGATGCTTCCATTTCCATCATCCAAAATTCTGTAAGGTGTCTTGAGGTTTTAGATTTTTCAGCTCTAAATGCCGGACTAATTGTATATATTTTATCAAGCGCAAAGATTGCAGGTTCTGCATAAAGCTGCCATGTTTGCGCGAGGAATACTCCTTTTTTACCGAAGTAAGGCACAGAAAACAAAGTTGAACCCCCTTCACATTGTATACTTTGAAAAATGGGAGAATGATATTCATAATAACCTTGACCACTACAATATTCACGTATTGCGCTGAATATTGCGCTTCTGAGCTTCATAATCGCAATCATTTTTTGACTTCTTAACCATAAATGTCTTTTATCTGCAAGAAATTCAACGCTTTGATCTTTTGTAATTGGATATTCATGTGATTCGCCTATAACTCTAAAATCATCAACTTGGATTTCAAAGCCTGTTGGGGCTCTTTCATCAGCTTTAATAGTGCCATTAAGTGTTAAAGAAGTTTCAACCTGCATTTTATCTGCAATTTCAAACTTTGCATCACCAACTATTTCTTTTTTGATAACACATTGGATTATTTGAGTAGAATCCCTTAATACCACAAATTTAAACTTGGAACTGCCACGTTCTCTATACACCCAGCCCCTAATTGAAACTTTGCCAGTTCCTTTTTCCATCGCTTCTTTAATTGTAAGAAATTTCATGATAGAGTGGGAGAATTTAGAACTTTTTAAAGGTTGTGCTTAAAAATTTAATTTTGTCTTGAGATATGGTTATATTATATTGTATTTGGGCGTTTAAATTCATTTTTGGGCTATTATGAAACCAGCGCCTAAAATACCTGCGAGAAAAATAATAAAAGGCATTTTAGCCATAATGGTGTAGGTTTATCGTAATTTGGTGTTATAAACTGCCTGAGCGAAGGGATTTCATATTTGGTTCATTTTTTATAAAGTTCATATATTGATTTAAATCCGCCCAATAAATCTTCCACTTTTGGAGTTCTCCATTTTTCTTTTGTTTCTTTTCTTATTTTAAGTTCCTGTTCAATGAGCTCGTAAAATATTGGCCAGTAAGCCAGTTTTTGATGGGCTGATGTGCTTATTGTCAAATATGCGATTAATAGGTCTGTATGTAATTCTTTTACTTTAATTATTTTTAATTCTTCATTAACTGCATCAAAGTTTCCATCAAGAAAGTTATCATCAATTCTATCAAAGATTTCGTCAATTTGTCTGTCTATGCTCATATTGGAAATTATATAACTTGTTTATTTATTAAATTTGTTATTTATTAATTTATTATTATTTAGATAAAAAGGTATGTGTTAATTAGAAAAAAGTAATTATCCGATACAGCACGCAAAAGGAATAATTTATATACATATCTAAACTTTATTATTATATGAATATGGATAAAAAAGGTTCAATTGGCGAATTGATAGTAATAGTTTTTGTTATGTTATTAATTGGAGGGGCTAGTTTTTACATTTCTATGAACCGGAATTATACAAAAGCAGAAGTTGATGAGCGACTGAGTAAATTTAATGAAAAATTAAACAGCAAATCAGACAAACCTGCATGTAAACTTGTAGAAGTTGATTTTCAAAAAGATGCTAACAAAAACGATTTTGATATATGCAGTAGTATTAATAGGGAACCTTTATTAAGAATAATCTCTAAAGATATAACCTATTATAAGGGTCCCGGTGGTTCTTCTATGATAACTAAGTTCTGTTCTGCTGAAAGGCTCGTATCTAGTCAATCTATAACGGAGACTACAAAATCAAATATTGGGGCAAGCATATCGCTGCCATATAACGGAGATTGTTCTGTTAAAGATCCTTTAAATGGCGTGGCTGAAAATATTAAGATTAATCAAATCGATATTCTTTGCTGCTAATTGTCAAAATCTTACGAGGGTACCATCACAGGCTGATGGCATGCTCACTCTTTGGGTTCTTTAACTTACTATAAATAAATTTTTGATGCCGAATAAACTCCATTCAAAAACTAGTAGAAAATTAGTGTATTTTCTTATTAAATAATCAAACAATAAACCTTCAGTGAAATACACCTGTGGAAAATGAGATTTTAACTAGGAACCTTTATAAATAAAGTAGTTTAATTTATATCTTGGAATGTTAAACGCAAAAGAGTTTAATGAAATGAAGAAAGATGTTCTAAAGTTTGATGAACAAAGAGAGTTGCTTATTAAGAAATCAAGGGACGTATTAAAACTTTCAAAGCAAGTAATTTATGCGGTGCATCGTTCGGATTTATCCATGGCGGAAAAATTGGTTAAGGATATAAAAGGAGAATTAAAAGAGCTTGACCAATATGTTTCAAAAAATCCTAAAATGTATCATCAAGGGTCATATAAAGTTGCTGTTCAAGAATATGTTGAAGCATTGTTATTTTTTGGTTATGAAAAAGAAAGAAAGATTTATTCTAAAAAAGAGCTTAATGTTGATACTGATTATTATTTATTAGGAATAGCAGATTTATCAGGTGAACTTGTTAGAAGGGCAATATTGGATGCAACAAAAGGGGATTATCAAAGTCCATTCAAAGCTAAAGAATTGATATCTGAAATATATGAGTGGTTGTTAGAATTTGATATCCGTGAAAGTGAATTAAGAAAAAAGTTTGATGGCATTAAATATGATTTGAGGAAACTTGAAGATTTATGTTTTCAGTTAAGCCAGAAATAAATAAACAATGTTATTTACCACGCATATTTTATCTGCCCTATTATTAGGGAAGTATTTGGGTCATACCGGAGCAATTGTATTAGGTTCAACTTTAATCGACTTTGACCATATTTTTGATATGATCGTGAAGGGTAAAAAACATGGGTTTCGGAGGACACTTGAAGTTCTTTTCACTCCTTATCCTGAAGAAGACGAATCAAGAACCGTTTTTCATTCAATACTCGGGTGGTTAGTAATATCCGCAGTTTTATATGCAATTATGCCTTCATTTGGAATATATTTTAGCGCAGGTTATTTGTTGCATTTAGTGCTTGATTCTTTAGACACTTCAAGACTTCGTCTTTTTTATCCGCAAAAATATGATATACGGGGATGGGTTGAATATAATTCGTTAACAGAATATATATTAGCAATTATTATGTTTATTATTTATTTTTTCTTTTAAGATAGTGGCCAATAATTATTTGAAACCGAAGCTTTTATAAATAAAATCTACCATTAAACTTGGTATATGGTACAAGAAAGTGTATTTAGAGGTGTTTTGACATTTTTAGATAAAATAGGGGTTTATGATGTAATCCTTCCTTTTTTACTTGTTTTTACTATAATGTTTGCAATTTTTGAAAAGACAAGAGTTTTAGGTGAGGATCATGATTCTAACAAAAATACTTATTCAAAGAAAAATTTAAACTCAATTGTAGCCTTTGTCATTGCATTTTTTGTTATTGCATCAACAAGGCTGGTAGCATTGATAAACGAAGCAATGGCTAACGTTGTAGTGCTTGCTTTAGTTGGTATAAGTGTTTTAATGTTGTTAGGAGTTTTTTATGGCAAAGAAGGACTTTCATATAGTGAATTAAAAAATTCATACACTTTAATGTTTTTTACAGCGTTTATGGTTTTAGGTGTTTTATTGATATTTTTTCATGCGGTTCCGCTTGCTTCAGGGCAATCAATGCTTGAATGGTTCTATGAATTTATGGTAGATCATTGGGATGATGAGGCAGTTGGAGCTATAATTTTATTAGGGGTAATAGCATTATTTATGTGGGGTATAACGGCGGGAGACAAAAATAGAACAAATGATCAAGCAAGAACAGGTGGTTCATAATGGCAATTTTTGAAAATGCAATTTATACTTTAGAAAGGATGGGTGTGGCAGACGTAATTTTGCCGTTCTTGTTAGTATTTACAATTTCGTTTATGGCGCTTAAACAAGTGCCTGTATTATCTTCAAACAAGCATGTTCCTACTATTATAGGTTTAGTTTTAGGACTTTCAGTTGTATTTCCGCACGTTACTGGCAATTATTCATATAGTTATGGGCAGGATGTTGTGAATATTATTAATGAGTCATTACCCTCAGTGGGTTTAATATTGGTGATAATACTTTCAATATTGCTGCTTGTAGGATTATTAGGTTTTGATCTGGCAAGTTTTGGAGGCTCTGCTCTTGGAGGAGGGCTTGTTATAGTTTCATTATTAATTGTAAGCGCAATATTTGGGGAATCTGCGGGATGGTTTGAAAATTTTCATCTTTTTGATTGGGTTAATCCTGAAGTACAAGGATTATTAGTAACAGGTGCAATGTTTTTCATATTTATAATGTTAATTACCGGAAATTCTAATCCTACAAAGACATGGGTGGATTCAATTGCAGATTTTTTAAGAGAATTAACAAAAAAGAAACCCTAAAAAATGCCAACGTTCCTAGACCTCGGATTATTGGAATATGTTCAAATTATTTTCCCGTTTATTTTAATTTGGGTTGTTACATATTCAGTTTTAGAATGGCGGGAGATACTGGGTAAAAATCGAAATTTGCACGCTATCATTGCATTTGTTTTAGCTATGATGTCTTTATTTTCTCCGCCAGTGATTGCTATTATAAAATACATGACACCCTGGTTTTCAATGTTGTTGATATTTGCATTGTTTTTGCTAATGTTTTTTAAGTTTTTTGGAATTAGCGATGAGGCAATTACTTCATTTTTTTTAGCAGGAGAATACAGGTATGTAGTAAATTATTGGATATTATTAACATCTTTATTAGTTTTAGGTTTAGCAATTGGCCAGGTTTTTTTTGCCGGTCCATCAGTATATGTAGGGGATGGGCAGCAACCGGGTTTATCTGATTCGTTGATTTCGTCTATTACTGGGGTTCAAAATGTTGAACCCGGAGTTGCGACTTCAAGGGGGGATGTTAATTTAATTGCAACCATATTCCATCCTAAAGTTTTAGGAATGATATTTATTCTTATTATTTCAGCGCTAACAATTAAATTATTGGCTGGCGAGTCTATTATTAAATAAACTTTTTTAATTAATTTAAATTTTAAATAACTCTGCAAATCTTAAAGAAAAAATATTAAAAGTTATTATTTATTAGATAAGAAAAATACTATTTTTTCATTTTTTTAGTTAATCTTGAAAGTTCTTGGACATTTTCTGTAAATGTTGGGAGGACATCTTTAAACACTTTTTCCAGTGATTTTATGTCTGTGCCTACGTTAGTGATACTTTTATCATATTCATTGATTTTTCCAAAAATGCCTTTTTGAAGATTCATCATGTTATTTTTTAAGTCATCAACATCTTTTGAAAAAGCGTCAATTTTTGTTTCAACTTCAACTTTCCAGTCCAGAATCCTTTTTACGCTGTCTTCAAACTCAGCCCATTTTTCTTCAATGATAGATTCAGCAACAGTTTCTATTTCGTCGCGTATAGAAGCCATTTGCATATTTTCTGCAGGGGCTTCAGAGATATCATATGTTTCTCCGCCATCAAAAATCTGATTATCAGTTAATGGTCCTGCGTTTTGCATATTTGCTTGGCTCATCGCATCATAAATCTGTTGGCTATTATAACCTTGTTCCTGCAACTGTTGTATTATTTGGTCATTAGAATAAGCGTTATTTCTCATTTGGAGTATAAATTCAATTAAATTATTAGCCATTATTATCTTGCTCTTTAATGTTATATTATTAGCGACACCTAATTTTTAGTTTGTGGCATCCAGCTCTATTTATTTAATAGGTGAGTTTATATTTAAAGGTTTTGGTGTATTGGGCTCTGTAGAAAATCTGTTGACTTATTTTTGTTAATATCTCTGTTTAAATATAAACTTATTTTCCACAGGCGTATTTCAGCGATTCGCATACGTTATCAGCAATAGCGATGGCCTATCTCCAACCCCACCCAGACGGCGCGCGGAAACGAAAACTTAATAAACTCTTTGGATTATTATATTTGTATATTGAAAAACTATAAATTGTTGGGAATCTTAATTCTTTGTATAATCGGAATAGTATTTGGAATAATAATTTATACTCAACAAACTCAAGATCAACAAACTCAAGATTCGGATAATTTTGGGATTCCTAATGATGAATGTGAGAAACCTTGTCTCGATCCAATTACACCAATCAGAGAGAATCCTCATTGGTATCTGGATCTAAGCATGTGTAAGATTATATTTTCAAATATTACTCTGAGAGATAATTGTTACTACGAATTTGCATTAAAAGAAAAAGGTATATTTTATTGTGGAAGTATTGAAAATGATGTAAAGAGGGTTGGTTGTTTTTCGGCTTTATCTAGTGAAATTAATTATCTTGATTGTGGTAAAATAAAAAATAATGCTAATTTAAATGAATGTTATACTTTTTTTGCTGTGTTTAATACTGATATTTCTATTTGTCAAAATATAGATAATGGGCATATTGGAAGCTGTTACATTTCCTTTGCAAGTAATACAAATAACTCAAAAATATGTGATAGGATACGTAACATTCCGAACTGTTATGGTTATAGGGGCGGGGATTTCCCAACTAATGTTTGTTATAAACAAAACTGTTATAAGACCTTAGATATTGAATAACTGAAAATGCGCGCCGTTCTCCATCCTAATTTTGTGCCATCGCTACTTGCTCCTTTCAGTCGCACCACGCCTTGCAGGCTCCCGGCTTCGCCTTAGGGCTAATAACAGCGATCGCGGAAGTTATGTCTAATTGTAGGTGCTCTCTTCCAATCCCTCGATAAAACGAAAGTATTATAAAGAAGTGTTATTTTGTTATAATATGTGGATTCAATTTCATTTGAAGCTTAAGAATAATTTAAAAAAAAGGATTGAAATATAATAACTATGAAAAACCAAATATTGAACATTGTTTTTGTATCTTTATTTTTAATAGCTGGAGTTGCTACGGTGCTTGCAGAAATAGAACAAAAAACTGTAGAGATTAATCACGAAATATCTCCTCAAGATTTAGTTATTGTCCAGGATCTTTTTAACAAAAATAATTTGAACATAGATGATTTTCAGATATTAAAACTTAAAATAGATTCTAAATATACAGATAATCCTCAAGCAGGTTATTATGTTGTGAAAGCCAATCGTGTTTATAATGGATTACGATTTTTTATGGGTGGAGATGTAATATATCATTTTAATAAAGAGGGGTCGAAAGTCTTCGAAGCAGGAAGCGTTTCTGATAATATTGGAGAGATTTCACCAAATCCCCTAATTTCTAAAGAAGATGCTTTCGCAATATTACAAGAAGATTATTCGGATATATTTGGCAAAGAGAATCTATTTGCTGAGTTTGGAATTGCTAACAAAAAAGTTGGGATTGGCTACAAGGATCCTGATTTTGTTCTTTCATGGAAAATAACTGTGGGGAATTCTGAATATCCCTATGCGGTTGTTAGTGCTATCAATGGAGAAATTATTTATGTTGATGATAGTATTCGTACAGGAATTGCTGAATTTCTTCTTCCTCCAGACAAATTAAATAATCTAATTTATTGGGTAGTTGGAATTGTAATTGTTTTAGTTCTATTAATCCTCTTTTTAATTTTAAGAAAAAAGAAATAAACTTCTTTCCTGCCCAGACTAGAGCACCTACAACTCAAAATTTCGATGAAATTTTGGGAACGTCTTGCACCTTTCGCTTCGCTTACCCAGACATAACAACGATCCCGAAGTTATATGAAATCACGAAGGCACTATTTAGTTAATTATATTAAGTAGAACTTTTGTAAAATTAAGTATGGCACAAAAAACTTATTATGTCGACTCCTGTATTGGTTAAACCTATTCAAAGAAGAAGGAGATGCATCTAAAGGAGTGCCATATTGGAAATTAGCGAAAGATTTTCTTGAGGCTGAACATGGAATTATTGTTTCTACAATAGTATTGAAAGAACTCTCATTTCAAGTAGCGGACAAATTTGACTACGTGATGAAATTCTTTAAGCATTCAGATTCAATAAGAATAATCAAAACTACTAATGATGACTATGAATTAGCAAGAAAATATGAAAATGAAGAACAATTTGTAATTAGCTTTTATGATTATCTTCATGTTGCTATTGCTAAAAGATTGAAGATACCCCTAATTACCAGAGATAAAGAATTACTTTAAATATACAAATCTTTCGCGTAATTTGAAGTTTTTTGTGATATTTTTAATAAAAGTTCTACATATAAAATGAACTAAAGTAACATGCCTTCGTGACTCTTCGTTGCTACGCTCCTTGCTTTCGCCACTCCGCTTCGCTCGTAGCTTGAGTCATATAGCACTGCTTGTGCGTGTTTCGATTGACTTTTTATATTGGCTATAATTTATATGTTGTTAGAGCCTTAATAAATCCCCCTTTCTCCCTCTTTTTTCTTTTTCGGAATAATGGTTTCTTGAATAGGGGCACCTTTAACAGATAATGCCGTTTGTATCATTTTTTCAGCTTCAGCCTGGGTTATAAAGTTTAAAGGCCGCCAATAACCTATATATTTTGCAAGTATATCGAGGTCTTGTTTTTTCCCGCAAAGCTCTAACTCTTTTTCTAACATATTTATTTTAATGTTAATTTTTTGTAAATCTCTTTTAATATCAATTAGATCAGAATCATTGATTTTTAATTCCTTATTTAGTTTTTGGTGTTGTACTAGTATATTGTGGTCTGTAAGCTGTGTTTTCCTCCGTAAATTGTTGTACCGTTCTTCTAAAGTTCTTATTGATCTGTTCAGATTATTAAGTTTTTCAATGAACTGTGTTACCTGTTCAGGGGTTTCTTCTTTTGGTTCTGGATTTTCGGGTTTATTTGCACTAGTATTAACATTTTTAGTACCTTTAACTTGATTTATTAAATTTCCAATAAAATCGGTCATATTCTATCATCCAAAAGTTTATAAATATTCTATCTCTAATATTAATTGATTATAAGTTTATAAATATTATAAGTTTATAAGGATTTTGTTTGTGGGTATTTGTTAACTATCACTAATTGTGTTAGTTATTAAAGAATATAAACTAAATCCCAGATACAGTGTATTTGAGATTAATTTCACAAAATGGCTGTAACTATACATATAGGTTTGTATACATATGCGTTTGTAAAATATTCAGGGGTTAATAGGTTGGCTGAAGAAGAAAAAAGTTCTGATTATGAATTGATTAAGGAAGGGGATGAATCTATCCTTAAAATTGATTATGAAATTAATTTAAATATTCCTTCTATTGAGGATGATTCTACTTGTATGGCCAGAACTATTGAGAGGTTGATAGAGACCGGACCGGTAGGAAAGATAGTTTTTTTGCAGAAAAGAGATTATGAGTATGATTATTCTCAAACACAATTACTTGTTGAAATTGCGCAATTATATAAAAGTTTGGTTAAAGAGGGTTATTTACATTATTTCCAGACATTATTATCTGATTCATACAGCGCAAGAGTTATGGGCGCTTCTCTTGCAAAATTTCAAGAAGTTTTTTATAGGACTTTTAAAAGCGATCCGGCCGGAGCGTATATTGAAATAAGAAGGTTATCTCGCCAGGAAAAAATTAGGTTAAAGGGGGTGAGTGATCAAAGATTAATTAGTGAATATAATAAGTTTATTAAATTATTAGATTATATTGGCGACGCACTTGAAAAAACTCAAATGATCCAGGCGCTTTCTCCTTTTTTAGCTGGATTTACGCCTGGCGATAGAAGGATATATAATAATATTTTTACTCCCACAACTAAACCAGATTTCATGTATACAAGGCTAATGTCTACTTATCCTTCAAATGGTGAAGAAGTGGATTCTTATAATGTTGGAGAATCAGAAGTTACTATTTTTAAGTTTCCGGATTCAGTAAAAAATCTTTATCATATATTCCCGCCAGAGTTTAAGCTTTCAGAAGAAAAATATGAAATATTGGATATTGCCCGAAATATTCTTGCTGAGTATAAACCGAGTAAAGAAGAATTTATTAATCCTGAAAGGATGAGAGATGTTTTTTATAAAGTGGGCTTGGATCTTGTTGAAGAGCTTTCAACCAGTAAAAATTATGGGTTTACACAGGATGAAATAAAGGAAATAGTAGATATTTTAGTTCGTTACACTGTCGGATTTGGTTTAATTGAGGTTTTACTTGCTGATGAAAAAATACAGGATATTTCAGTAAACAGCCCGATGGGGCAAACACCCATTTTTATTGTTCATCAGGATTTTGGGGACTGTTATACCAATATTTATCCTACTAAAACTGAATCTGAGTCATGGGCAACAAAATTAAGGCTGATGTCAGGGCGCCCATTAGACGAGGCTAATCCTATTTTAGATACTGAAGTTTCATTGTCAGTTGCATCAACAAGAGTTTCAGTTATAACTTCTCCTTTAAACCCTACCGGGCTGGCATATTCTTTCCGCCGCCACAGAGATGAACCTTGGACGCTGCCGCTCTTTATTAAAGCGGGTATGATTGACCCACTTGCAGCAGGGTTGATTAGTTTTTTGGTAGACGGCACAAGAACAATCTTGGTTTGCGGCACGAGATCTTCAGGTAAAACTTCATTTTTGGGGTCATTATTAGTTGAGATTATGAGGCGATATAGGATAATCACAATTGAAGATACGCTGGAATTACCAAGTAAGCAATTGATTAAAGAGGGCTATAACCTCCAACAGATGAAAGTTGCCGGCGCGCTTGCTAAAGAAGGGAGCGCTGAAGTAACTGCAACTGATGGTATTAGAGCAACTTTGCGTTTAGGAGATTCTGCGTTGTTTGTGGGTGAGGTGCGTTCACAGGAAGCTATTGCTTTGTATGAAGCAATGAGGGTTGGCGCAGCTGCTAATGTTGTAGCTGGCACGATTCATGCTGAATCCCCATATGGTGTTTTTGACAGGGTTGTAAATGATATTGGAGTCCCAAGAACTTCGTTCAAGGCAACAGACTTAATAATTGTTGCGAACCCGATTAGGTCTGCATCAGGCACAAGGAGGGTTAGACGAATTACGCAAATTACTGAAGTTAGAAAACATTGGGAAAATGATCCTATGTTAGAAGGAGGATTTGTTGATTTGATGAAATATGATGTTGAAAGCGACAGATTACTGCCGTCTCAGGATCTGATTAATGGAGATTCTGAAATTTTGAAAGCCGTTGCTGGAAATATAAGAGGTCTTGCAGGTAATTGGGATGCAGTCTGGGATAATATAACTTTACGTGCAAAGATAAAACAAACACTGGTTGAATATTCAGATAATTTGAAAGATCTGGCATTATTAGAAGCGCATTTTGTTATACTTGCAAATGACATGTTTCATAATATTGTTGAGGAAGTACAAAATGAAGTCGGCGGACTGGACTCCGGCAGAATTTTTTTTGAATGGGAAGAATGGTTGAAAAGAGAAGTTAAGAAAAGGGATATTAAAACGAACAAATGAATATTTTTAAAACTGACTTGAAAAGATGAAACTAATTTGATTTATTTAGCATTAAATTTATACAGACAATATCTTTTTTGGATCACGCATTAAAATCACAAACTTTATAATATTAAATATATCTAATATATGTGTTAGTTAGATTTAGGTAAAATTAGTCATCAAAAAAAGAGGAATATTAATGGTATCATCAGATGTAAAGGATTTAATTCAGAAATATCAGAAAAGGATTATCTCCCAAATTGGCAGTAAAGCCCAAACTGAAAGCATTGAATCTATTGAGTATTTGCAGTTTAGAAAAGAGATGATGCCGAAAAGGATGTCTTTTTATGAAAAAGTGTGTAATATTAGTGAAAAAATTATTCAAATTTCTCCAGATCAAAAAAGTTTAGCTGCGCTTGAAGAAAATATCAAAATTGCGCATTTGAATGTTACGCCTTCAGGGGTAGTGAGTTTTTCAGTGTTAGGGCCTATATTATTAATGTTCATTGGTTCTTTAATGGGTTATTTATTCACTGCTTTGTTTTTACCTGAACCCAGTTTTTTTTTAGTGTTTGTTTTTTTGATATTAGGGGTTATCCTAATGTTTATTCTAAACAAGATTCCGGAATATTTTGCAGATGATTGGCGAGTTAAAGCCAGCAATCAAATGATAATAGGGGTGTTTTATATTGTAACATATATGAGACATACTTCTAATCTTGAGGGTGCAATTAAATTTGCATCCGATTATTTAACTCAACCATTGTCTCTTGATTTTAAAAGGTTAATCTGGAATGTTGAAACAGGGGTTTATTCTTCAATCAAAGAATCTCTTGATACATACCTTGAATCATGGAGAAAGTGGAATACTGAATTCATCGAATCAATGCATTTAATTGAAGGGTCATTATATGAAGGCACCGAGGTTAGAAGGCTTGCATTACTTGATAAATCGTTAGAAGTAATACTTGAAGGTACATATGAAAAAATGCTGCATTTCGCGCATAGCTTACAATCACCTATCACGATGTTGCATATGTTAGGGGTTATATTACCGATTTTAGGCCTAGTTATTTTGCCATTAATTGTTAGTTTTATGACAACTGGTTCTGTAGCGCCAACAACACTTGCAATGTATATTGCAACATTGTATAATTTTATTTTACCCGTAGGTGTATTTTATTTAGGTAAAAGTATTCTTGCTAACCGGCCCACCGGTTACGGTGATTCTGATATAGCGGAAACCAGCCCTGAACTACAAAAGTATAGGAACATATTAATTAGGCTTGGCAAATTTGAAATGTCTATAAATCCATTATTTATTTCTTTAATCATAGGAATCGGTTTTTTTATTATAGGGATAAGCCCTTTAATATTTCACGCTTTTGGATTTGCGGATATTGGGTTTTTAGATGAAGATACTACGAGTTCATGCGGTTCTACTTTTTGTTTGTTAGAATATAGAGAAAGTTCTGCAGATAAAGGACCATTAGTAGGTCTTTCTTTTGGGCCATATGGCATAGGTGCAGCAATATTGAGCATTGCAATTGTAATTGCGTTTGGATTTGGAATAGGCACATATTATCAGTTTATTTCTAAAAATGTTATTGAAATAAGGGAAAAATCAAAACTTCTGGAAAAAGAGTTTGCATCTGCTCTGTTTCAATTAGGCAACAGGCTGGGAGATGGTTTGCCAATGGAGGTTGCATTTGGTAAAGTTTCTGAGTCTATGAAGGGAACATTTTCAGGAGATTTTATGAATATTGTTTCTAATAATATAACCCGGTTAGGGATGAGCGTTGAAAACGCAATTTTTGATTCTAAGGTTGGCGCAATTATAAAGTATCCTTCTAATATGATTAAGTCTTCAATGAAAGTTTTGACGCAGGCAACAAGCAAAGGCCCTAAAGTTGCTGCGCAAACGCTTGTAAATATATCACAGTACATAAAGGAGATACATAAAGTTGATGAACGCTTAAGAGATTTAATGGCTGAAATAGTATCTTCAATGAACTCGCAAATTAAGTTTATGGCTCCGGTTATAGCCGGCATTGTTATCGGTATAACTTCAATGGTTACAACTATTCTTGGGAAACTTACTTTTTTAATGGATAAAGTTTCAAGCGGGAGCGGAATGGCAGGCTTAAAAGGGCTGGAAGGAATAAAAGAATTACTTGGGGACGGCATGCCAACTTATTATTTTCAGATAATAGTCGGACTTTACATTATACAAATTATTTATATTTTGTCAATATTAGTAAATACGATTGAAAACGGTTCAGATAAACTAGCTGAGCGTTATGTTCTCGGGAAAAATTTAATTCGGGGCACAATACTTTATTCCGGTTTAGCATTTGTTGTTATACTAGTATTTAATTTTATTGCTGCATCAATTCTGAAAAATATTGCTATCGGGTAGAATTATAAATATTAAAAAATAATAGATGGGGACGGAGGGATTTTCTTACTGGCGTTCGAAGTATTAACACTTCAGGCGCTAATATTTGAACCCCCGACACCTAGAGCTTCAGTCTAGTGCTCTCCCGGGTTGAGCTACGTCCCCATTCTAATCTTAATAAATTTAGTGGTTTTATAAGTTTTACGGTATCAATCTGTCCCTATCCCTAGGGAACATTGTAGCTTCTTTAACATTGTCTAAACCGCAAATTTGCTGGGTTAGGCGTTCCAGGCCAATGCTCCATCCCGCATGGGGCGGCGCGCCGTACCTGAAACTGTCAATATACGACTTAAAATTTTTCGGGTCGCATCCCTTAGTTTTTAACCTTTCAATCAAAAGTTCGGGAAGGTGAATCCTTTGACCCCCCGAAGATATTTCCACGCCTAAATATAATGCGTCAAACCCTTCACTATATTTTGCATCAGATCTTGCATCTTTTGTCATAATATAGAATGGTTTTAAATTTGCAGGCCATGAATGTGTAAACACCAGGTCGCCGGGATACATTGCGCATAGCTGTCTTTCCTGTTCGGGTGTAAAATCTTCGCCGTGTTTTCCCCTGACTTTTGATATTGCTTCATCATAACTTAAATAAATTCCTTTTGGTATTTTGAGGTTAACACCAAGTATTTCAAGTTCTTCAGGACATTTTTGTTTAACTTTTTTAACAATGTGCCCGACTACATCTTCAATATATTTCATTACCTGCACTTGATTACAGAACGCAACTTCAATGTCCATCTGCCTAATTTCGTTTATATGCCTAGTTGTGTTATGTTTCTCTGCTCTCCAGACAGGGGTTACCATTGTAACCTTTTCAATTGCGCATGCCAACATTTGTTTATATAATTGAGGGGACTGCGCAAGGTATGCGTCAGCTTCGAAATATTTTACTGGAAATAAATCAGTGCCCCCCTCTGAAGCGGCAGCAATTATGCAGGGTGGCTGCATTTCTATAAATCCTTGTTCATAAAAAAATTCTCTGAAACTTTTTAAGATTTCGTTCTGTACTTTAAATATTGCCTGAATCTTTGATTTTTTAAAGTCAAGGAACCTAAAATCTAGCCTTGTATCAAGGCCGGTGTTAGTTTTATCTGAAATATCAATTGGCAAAGGTTCGGCATTGTTAATTATTTCGAATTTTCCAATCTTAATTTCATAACCTTGTTTTGCTTCGCTGTTTTTGCAAACTTCTCCTTCTATAAGGATAGAACTTTCTTGGTTTGTTTTTGAGATGAGTTCATGTGAAGCTTCATCTGTAAACTTTTTATGCGCAATTGTCTGCACTGTTCCTTCTTTATCTCTTAAAATAACAAATTTGATATTTTTTAAATCACGAATTTCTTGGGCAAATCCCTTTACTAAAACTTTTTCCCCCATATGATTTTTTACTTCATTAGTATAGATCCTTTCCATTGTTTACGCCTCATCCAGTTTCTCTTTAACTGTTTTTAGTATATTATTAATTTTAATAATTTCCTGTTTAGCTGTATTCCTGTCCCTGATTGTTACAGTACCTTTTTCCAATGTATCATAATCAATAGTGATGCAAAAAGGTGTACCTGATTCATCTTCCCTTAAATATCGTTTACCTATACTGCCCGATTGGTCGTATTTGCATTGGAACTGTTTTGATAATTCTTGATATATCTCTTCGGCTTTTTCAGGAAGGTTATCCTTTTTCATTAAAGGGAAAATTGCAACTTTTACAGGAGCAAGCTTGTAAGGAACATTAAATTTGGTTTTGCCCTCTTCCTTGTCCTTGTATTCATAGAAAATGTCAAGCAATGCGTAAGTTGGCCTATCGGTGCCAAATGCAATTTCTAAGACATGCGGAACTTGTATTACATTATTCTCGTCTCTTGCCTCAAGTTTTTTTCCGGAATGTTTAGCGTGCTGTTTCAAATCGTAATCTGTCCTGTCATGGATTCCGCAACATTCCATCCACCCAAAACTGTTTAAGCGTATTTCAAGGTCCCAGGCATCATCAGCATAGAATGCTTTTTCTTTTGGGTTGTGCTGTCTTAACCTAATTTTTTCAGCGGGAATTCCCATGCTAGTAAAAAGTTCATATGATAAGTGCACAAGCCATGCGTAAGCTTTATTTTTGAAATATCCTAATTCAATTGCATCTTTAACTGAGATTTCTTCTAATGGCTTATTATGGCTCCAAACTTTGTGCGGCCATAAAGGCAATTTTTTATTTTTTATTTTTTCATAAGGTTCGTAATCTTGTTTTTGGTCGGGGAACAAAAATAACTGGCCCTCTGCTTGTGTGAATTCCCTCATACGCATAAGATGTTGTCTTGGGCTTATTTCATTTCTAAAAGCTTTACCTATCTGGAAAACTCCAAATGGCAGCCTTTCTCTGAAATGGGTTAAATATCGCGGAAATGGCAAATATGTAGTTGTTGCTGTTTCCGGCCTATTATAAGCTTCAGTGTCAACGCCTACAGTAGTTTTCATCATTAAATTATGTTTAGTAATCTTTTTTTCTAACTGTTCTTTGCAGTTCGGGCATTTAATGTTTTTTTCTTCTATCAATTTTAATATTTCGGGGTTTGACATCTCGCCAATAGGAATTTCTGTCCCAATTGTTTCTTCAATCAAACCGTCAACTCGAAAATTAGAATTACATTTTGAACATTTGATTAATGGATCTGTGAAACCTTCTAAATGGCCTGATGCTTTCCAAACTTCTTTTTGCATAATACTCGGACATTCAACTTCCCAAAAATGGTTTTTGTGAAAGATATCCCTGATTGTGTTTTCAACATTATTTTTGAGTAATTTACCCAAAGGGGCATAAGTATAGAAACCAGCTAAACCTCCATAAATCTCTGGACTTGGACCCCAAACAAAACCCTTTTGATGCAAGAATGCATTAAAATGCTGTACGAATTCGTGATTAGCCATAGGATTTAGAAATTCAGTTTTAGTTTATAAATTATATGGTTTTTTGATGTTGTCCTTACTAGTTTAATGTTGATAGTATTTAATTATGATTAGTGCTAGTCATTTTTGTGGGTCATTTTTACGGAATTGAATCTTTTTTTTAAGCTTTGATGAACTCATAAGAACTATCTATATATTCCTTAACCAAAAAGTATTTATAACCTAAACTTATTTATTTTTGGCAGAGGGGAAAGATAATAATGTTAAAATCAGTACGAAAATTCTTAAACAGGTATTTAGGGAGATTATTTAAAACTAAGTCTCATATTAAACTTGGTCTTTACGGACCGCCTAACGCCGGTAAAACTACTCTGGCTAACAGAATTTGTCAAGATTGGTTAGGTGAAGATATGGGTTCAGTTTCTAATATTGCCCATGAAACCAGGGAAATTCAGATCAAAGAGCAGATAAATATTAAAAAAGGCAACCGCGAGCTATCATTTAGTTTAGTAGATACTCCAGGCATTGCTACAAAGATTGATTATGAAGATTTTTTAAAGTTTGGCATGAAAGAGGCTCAAGCTAAGAAAAGGGCTAAAGAAGCAACAAAAGGGATTATTGATGCAATAAAGTGGTTAGATGATATGGATACAGTAATTGTAGTGCTTGATGCTACTAAAGACCCATTCTCACAAGTAAATATAACTATCATTGGCAATTTAGCTGCTAGAGATATTAATGTGTTAATTGTAGCTAATAAAAGTGATTTAAAAAAATCGGATATTAAAAGAATTAAATCCGCTTTTCCACAATATGAAGTTATTGGAGTTAGCGCCAAATTTGGTAAAAATATAGATGAATTTTATGAAATGTTGTTAGATGCGACGAACCGATAAGTTTATATTTAAATAAAAGAGGTATGATATAGAAAATGTTAGCATTTCAATTTATTCCATATTCAGAGATAGAAAAACAATCTTCGCAAAGGAGGATACAAAGAATTCTTAATGTTGTTAAAGATAACAAAATTGCAGTTTTGGAAGGGAGACTTAAGAAGGAAGAAGAAGCTGAATTAATTGAAAAAACTATGGAGAGTATTGATGAAGATTTTAAGGGCATAGAGTTGGCGGTAAGTATTCCTAAGAAAAAGAATGAAGAGCTTTGGCATGAAAAAGCAAAAAGGGTAATGATTAATTATTTATTAGGGGATAGAACCGGTTTTACAATTGTAGGACCTGCTTCTATTATTAAAGAAATAAAAAAGAATCCTGATAAAATTGAACTATTTACTAAAAATTTAGTTGTTAAAAGAACGCAAAAAAAGAAATTGGTTGCAAATATAAATGGAATTGCCAATGGTAAAGCGAGGCCTTAAAATGATTAATCCATGCCGTTTTTTGCTTAATTCAATTCTAAAATTTCCGGTTATGGTGCAGAAGCAAAGTTTCTTGCGAACCAGGGAAAAAATAGGGACATGCGATTATTATATTAATTTAGTTTTAAAAAAGGTGAATTAAGATGCCGCACCAATGTGTACGTTGCAATACTTTTTACGAAAATGGCGCAAAAGAAATCTTAAGCGGATGTAATTGCGGGGGTAAACTTTTTTTTTTTGTGAGTCAAGCTAGACTTGAAAAAGCAAAAGAAATTACTTACAATCTGACTAAAAAAGAAAAGGAACAGATTGAAAGAGATGTATTGGATATTGTTGGTGAAACATATGATCATGATTCGCCAGTTATTCTTGACATTGAAAGCATCAATATTTTGAAACCGGGTAAATTCGAAATTGATTTAGTGCATTTATTTTCCAGGAAAGATCCTTTAGTTTATAAACTTGAAGATGGTAAATATGTCATTGATCTTGCAAGTTCATTTGAAAGGATTAAAAATGGGGAAGATTAAATATAGAACTATTTCCCTGAAACTATTTCTATAACGTCGCAATGCTGAAGTTTTTGGTCTTTTCCAGTAGCCATTTTTGTTTTTACATTAATAGCTCTAATAAAATGTTTGCCAAAGTCAGTATGAAGCTTGTACGCGAAATCTAGCGCTGTTGAATCTTTTTTCATAAGAAAACAATCCGGTAAAATGTTACCGTTTGAATCTGCTAACTTGTTAATTCCGCCCGGGTAGACTGCGATATAACCTAATAGTTCAAAAACAGCTTTGTCTAATACTTTTTGTACGCCGGTTGAATCAAACTTTTCAAGAATGTTTATTTTTACAAAGGTTAGTGCTGCTTTTTGTTTATCGTTAAGCTTAGATTCATCTTTAATTGCAAAATCTTTTTCTCCGGGAATATAATCAATTAATTCGTGTTTTGATGCTTCTTTTAACATCAGCTCAGATTCTGCTGAACATGGAATCAGGATATAATCAGGGAATTCTTTTATTAATCTTGCAAAATTTTTTTCTGCGCCAGGCACGTCTACTTTGTTGCAGGCAATCAACATAGGTTTAGTTGTTTTTCTTAATTCAGTTGCAAGCTGCAACATTTGTTCCTGTGTCCAGTCCACCGGTTTGATATTTTGAAGTTGAAATTTAGTTATAACTGTTTCAATCATGTCCTCTGTAACAGCTAATCCTGATAATTGTTTAGCAAGGGCAATCTTGATATCTAGTTTTTCTTGTATAACTCTCTGTGCAAATTTTTTCCATCCTTTCTCTATAATATTTAAGTACCAATAATCCAGTTCTTTTTCAAGAAATCTGATATCGTTTAAAGGATCGTAAGATAATGGTTCAACAGGTTCACCTTTTTCGTTTACTGACCCCGATATGTCTATAACATGAATTAAGACATCTGCTTGTCTTAAATCGTCAAGAAACTGGTTGCCCATGCCGAGTCCTTCATGCGCTCCCGGCACTAAACCTGCTACATCTAATAATTCCACAGGAACAAACCTTTTATGATTTGTACAGTATCCCATCCGTGGATTACATTGTTTTTCAAAAAATTTGTCTGCGCAATTAATTTTTACATAACCCATTGCCCGGTTTGGTTTTATGGTTGTGAACGGATAATTTGCGATATCTACTTCTGCCAATGTTGATGACTTGAAAAATGTACTTTTTCCACAAGAAGGTTTGCCTACAATTCCAATTAACATAGGGAGTAGTTAATGCTGATGGTTTATATATCTTATTGTAAAATACACTCATTTTCTGCCAATCTTTGATTGGGTTTATTCGGCAGTTAAAAGTCCATTTATAGTGAGCTAACCTCGCCAGAAGGGCAAGTATGCCATCAGTCTATGACCTATGTGTTAGTGAGCTTTTGATATTTATAGATTTTCTTGGGTTCTTTAAAAAAATTTCGTTGAATGAAGTTGACTTCAAGTTAATATTCTTATCAATCTAATATTTACAAGAAATGGTTCTTGACCTATATTTCTATTTTAGGTAATATTCTTTTGGCAACAATAATCTTTATGAACTTTGAGAAGGGTTGTAAGCTATGAGGTGATTTTTTATGAGACGTAAGCATGATCCAGATATTAAACCAGGCATTTTAGAAGTCTTTTGCGGGCCAATGAGATGCGGTAAAAGCAAAACGTTAAAAGCCCGGTATGAGAAGCTAGATTTTATTAAAAATGGTGAGATAGAGTATTTAGTGTTTAAACCAGCATGTGATAATAGGCCGAGAGAAATCAAGGAAGCGCAAGGCGGGATATATATTGAAGGAATTATTGTAAATGAGCAGAATCCATTTTCTATTCTTGATTATGTTAAGGACAAATATAATTTAGCATTAGTGGCAATTGATGAAGCCCAATTTTTTGTAAAGGGGTTGGATATAGTTGTTGAAAAATTGTTAAGAATTAATATTAATGTTATAGTTGATGGTCTAGATACTGATTTTAAGGGAGAACCTTTTGGTGTTATGCCCTATCTTTTATCAATGGCAGATGAAGTTACAAAGTTAACTGCAAGGTGTGAGTATGAAGGCTGTGGCGGAGTTGCTACCAGAAGTCAAAGGTTAATTGATGGGAAACCTGCGCATTATAATTCTCCGATAATCTTGGTTGAAGGTTCAGGTCAAAATGAGAAATATCTTGCAGTTTGTTTAGGGGATCACATAGTTCCGGGTAAACCTTAATTATCAACAGCGGTATACTATTGAGAAACTAAAACTTTAAATATTATCATTTTTCTTTTTGTTATAATGTTAAAAGCAGACTTACATATCCATACTTTTGAAGATCCCTGCCACAGAATTCTTTATACTGCTAAGGCGATGATTAAGTACAAAGCTAAACTTGGTTTTAAGGTGCTTGCTGTGACGAATCATAATTCGATTTATTTTAATAACGAACTTGATGATTATGCGAAAAAATTAGGGGTAATATTGTTTCCCGGCATGGAAGCTTTAATCGGAGGTAAAGAAGTTCTTATTATAAATGCAGACCAAAGGAAATTAAAATATTGGAAATCAGGACCTGAGTTTAGAAGAGTTTACAAGTCAATATATCCATCACTTGGCGTTCTTGAAAATTTTAGAAATGAGGGCATGGTAATAGGCGCGCCGCACCCATTTTATCCAGGGAGTAACTGTTTAGGTGAAGAATTGATTAAAAATATTCGAAACTTTGATTTTGTTGAACATTGCCATTTTTATACAGCATATTTTAATAAAAATAAACAAGCAGCAATTATTGCTAGAAAATTTAATAAAACCTTGATAGCAAATACTGATGCGCATAACTGGTTTCAGTTAGGCTTGAAAAATTATTCATATATTAATTCAAATTTTAATAAGGAAGATGTATTGGAAGCGATAAGGGCAAATAAAGTGCATATAACCACTGAACCATTAAATCTCCGATTATTTATTTATATAGCTTGGCTTAATGTTTTTGATTTATTTGATAAGAGGTTATTATCGCGTATGGGGGTAACTTCTAAATACAAAAATATATAAATGCTCCAATTTATATAATATTTATATGGCGGAAGTTAAAAAAGAGCCACCTACACCATTTGCATACCCTAAAGTTAAAATTAAATTTAAAGACGTATTTAATTTTAAAGAGTTTTATGTAGTGATGTATTCATGGTTAAAAAGCAATCAATGGATTGATAAGACTACGGGGGGTCAAGTGGAATTCATGGAAGAATTTCATCTTGAGAAAACTGGCGCAACCGGGGCTAAAGAGCATATTATATATTGGGAAGTTGAAAAAAAAAGAACTGATTACATTAAATTTTCAATGTCCATTTCTATATCAACAATTTTTTTAAATCAAACTGAAATTATGAAAGAAGGAAAAAAAATTAAAACGAATATTGGAGAAATTAAAGTTGAGATCACTGCCAGACTTCATTCAGATTATAAAGCAGAATGGACAAATCATTGGCTCTTAGGACCATTCCAAAAGAAAATTGAGGAAACGGTTTTTAAAAACGAAATGGAAGCTGAAGAAGACAAATTATATAAGCAACTTTACGAGTTCCAGTCAGAAATTAAACGATATCTTCAACTTCAACAATTTATGGGTTCAGGGACTGAGTTCATACCTGCGAAAGAAGTGTGATGGCCATGAGTTATACGATATTAATGATTTTTTTAATTACTTTAATCCCTTCTTTGGAATTAAGAGCTTCAATACCTTATGGGATTGTAATGGGAGTTAATTGGTTAATCGTTTTCTTAGTGGCAGCGCTTTCAAATATTTTGTTAGCAGGGCTTGTATGGTTTTTCATAAAATATATTATGCATTTTTTTTTAGGAATTCATTTTGTTAAAAAATTGTATGACAAATTTGTAATTAAAAGCCAAAAAAAGTTAAAACCTTATCTTGATAAATACGGAATGCTGGGTTTAGCACTGTTTATAGGTGCGCCTTTGCCGGGTTCTGGTGTTTATACCGGAGGATTAGGAGCATTTTTACTAGGTTATAAATTTAAAGATTATTTAATAGCAAGCATTATCGGTGTTATTATTGCCGGTGCATTAGTCACAATCATTGTTTTAAGTGGGAATTCTGCATTACAGATATTTACAAAATCAATATGATGGCAATTTTTATTAAATTGAAGCTTTATTCCGGTTAGGGTAATAACACAACTTGCTGTAGGATGAGCAGAGCGAATGTTGGAATAAGTTTATTTCTTTTTATTATTGCTTTTTAAGCAGCATTGATTTATTTTAAGCAGTAGTTGTGAGAATTATAATATTATTTTTCATAATTGGCGTTTTAGGAAAAAGCTAAAGTATTATTTTAAAAGCGTATATTTTTAAACCCTTGTTATTTTTTAATCCCATTGCGTTATTATTGGTCAGAAACTATAACATGGTTTCGATAGGTTTAAATAGGACCCACATAATACATATGTTTAACAACAATGTTATTACGATACAAATTTTCTGGTTTAGCGTCGAGAAAAACGTGAATCGAGAAAAACACTTTAATGAATTGGGGGTTGAATTTACATGAAGAATAAAGAAATTTTTAACGTATTTTTTAGAGAAAAACCAGCATTAATGCTGTTAGGTTTAATGAACACTAAAGGGCCGCTGTATGCTTCTTCACTAGCTAAATCTGTTGATTGCACATATTCACACGTAGTTAAGATTTTGCAACAAATGGAGAAACATGAATTAGTTAACTTTGAAAAACAGGGTAGATTAAAATTACTTAGTTTAACAAAGAAAGGTCAAGATGTTTCAGATCATATAGAAGGCGTAAGATCACTTCTATAGATTTTTCTTTTTTATATATCTTTATATACTATAAAATTTAACTTAATTATATGTTTGCTGCAAATTCAAAACAATATAAGATAGGTTCTTATACTACTTCTGAAAAGGAAATTAAAGATTTAACGCTCGCATGGGTAATGTTGTCATTGGCGTTTGCAATTGCGTTGGGCGGCGGTTTTTCTTTTACAATTGAATTTTTAATAACATGGTTTATTTCTGCCGTTACAGTAGGTACCGGGTTTATTTGTCATGAACTTGGGCATAAAATAACTGCTCAAAGGTTTGGGTGCTTTGCAGAGTTTAGAGCAAGCTTTACAATGTTATTATTAGCAGTTGCAATGTCGTTTACCGGAATTATTTTTGCTGCGCCTGGCGCTGTTATGATTTCAGGGTATGTGAATAATATAACTAATGGGAAAATTTCTGCAAGCGGACCGATAGTTAATATTATTTTAGCGGCGATGTTTTTGTTTTTGAGTTTTTTTATTTCGATTGCTGGTGTGATGGGTATGATCATTAAGTATGGTTATTTGATTAATACGTGGCTTGCTTTGTTTAACATGATACCGGTCGGGATACTTGATGGCGCTAAGGTTTTAAAATGGAACAAGAATGTGTATGGCGGGATTGTTGCAGTTGGGGTAGTGTTTTTGTTGTTTGGCGGTGTTTAGAAATCGTCCAATTTACTCTGATTCTTATTGAATGCTAAATCTTTCCAACTTGACCAAGAATGCCTAAACAGTTCAGGATACTTTTGCCAGTTTTCTTCTATAAATTTTTGAGTTAATGGATCTGACATGTAGCCTGAGCCAAAGTCTGCGTCATACTGTTCTTGTAATTTTTTTATTTCAGTATCGCGTATAACTTTTGCAATGATTGAGGCTGCGCCTACTTCGGGATAATTGAAATCGGCTTTATGTTCAACAATAAGCGCAACTTTGCGGCTAAGCTGCGCAAGTAATTCTCTTTTGTATGCCTCAAGGTTTACTGATGGGCAATCAATAATTGCTTTATCTCCCTCTAATGAGTTAATTATTTCGGCAGTTTTCAGAAGTTCAATCCTGTTAAGATTTGTCCCTGATTTCATCAAACTGTCAAGTTCCGCAGGATTTACTGAAATAACTTTGTAAGATTTAACTATTTTTTTAACTTCAGGAAAAAGTTCTTCACGTTTGTTTGGTGTAAGAAGCTTGCTATCTTTAACACCAATATCAATAAGTTTTTGCACTTTTTCTTCTTCAATTAAAATTCCGCACATGATTAACGGACCTATAACCGGACCTTTGCCCGCTTCATCGATAGCAATTATCATATCATTTAGAATTAAGCGCGAGTATAAAACATTTACTCTTTAGTTTCTTTAGCAACTTCAACTGTTTGTTTTGCTGATGCTTTTAGGGATGCTTTTTTTGGTGCAGCTTTTTCGCGGAGAGGTTTAGTTTTAGTTTCTTTTGGTATTTGCATTACTTTTGCTTTTTCGTCATCTTTTTCACTTAATCTTTCTAAAACTCTTATTTCACATGCTTTGATAGGCGTGGTTTTTCTTAGTTCTCTTGATAAACCATTTTGCAATTTACGCATTAATATATTTCTTATAAGGTCTTCATATATAAAACTGTTAAATGTCTTTGCTAAAGATTCTTTAGCTGTTTTTCTTAGTATTTTTCTGATTTGTCTGCTTGTTTTATTTAATGTTAAAATCAAGGGTTTTACTCTTAATTTTACATTATCTTTTGTTTGCAATATAAAACTATCATCTATTTTGTCTAATTTTTTTCTTACAATTCTTTTAACATGAGAAGGTATAATTGTGTATGACCATAAATCAGTTAATCCCTGGCCATTTTTTACGCCTAATACTCTAAATCCAATATTAATATTTTGGTTTTTAACGTCTCCTGTTAAGTTCATTAAATTTATAGAAACAGGCTTGTGCATAAGGTCCTCAGGTGAATAAACTAATGTTTTCCCTATAATCTGGTTTGAAAATAATTTTGGGGCTATTAAAGGATACCATACTTTTTTCGTTTTACGCCCTATATTTCTAGTGTTTGGATTAACCATTTTAACTTAGTATAAGAATCTATAAACCTTTTATAAAGCTTTCGGTGTATCGGAGCTTTGTGTTAAATTTAACTTATATTATAAGTTAGGCTACTTTGAAACCTTCTCAGCTAGCTTGTTTAATATTCTCATACGAATATTTATGTCATAATAATATTAATACTTCTTTACAAATGGTTATATTATGATACAAACAAAGTCGCCTATTACACAAATCAAAAATGAAACACTTTTAGAATTATTGCATCCATTAGTCTTTGAGCGAGTAGGCAGGCTAGAAAAAGTTTCTGAAAACAAGGAAGATATTGAGAAGGTTATTTATCATCATAATGATGGCGTAATTAATGTTTTAAGAGACTTTAATTCCATATTATTGCATGTTTTAATGAAAGATGGCAAAGAAGTTGTTAAATTTAAAATCCGTGATAGGCGTTTTGATGGTACGCCCAATTACGTTTCTTTTTTGACAGATTGGTCTTATGATGCGCCATATGACAAAGTTGATTGCCCGGCTGTAGAATTGTCCAGATATTCAAGAGACCCTGATAAATATTTTCTTAAGACAGAGTTAACTACTTTTGTGCGTGAACCATTTGATTATATTTTTGGAGACCCTTCTGAGTTTCTTGAACTTTGGCAAAGTGCTTTTGTAACGGGGCATTATCCAGGTCAAAGCGCTTTACCTTTGAAGGGGGCTGCTAATTATTTTGCGGACAATGCAAGAGGTTTAGTAAATCAGTTAGGGTATGAAGTAACAGTCTCACCTTCGCATCATTATGTTGCAGCTTTTGGTTTAAGCAGAGGATATAAATTTCAGTCTTCTGCGCAGAATCGTGAATATGATGAGATTGAAAATTTATTTTCAGAATTTAATCTTGACCCTAAAATTGAAAAGCAACAAAAGTCATGGATTATATTATTGCAAAAGTTTCCGTCATTGCATAAATCCCAATTTTCAGACTATTGGTTAAAAGGATTAGAATATCCTTTGTATTATGACGGTAAACACGCTGAAAATGTTTGGTTATACCCGCAAGATTCAGGATATGAATTTAAAGATTATTTACCTGAACAATGTTTGAAGAGGCTGGCAACATATGAATTCAACCGAATTAAGAAATAAATTAAATGAAAATGCTGAATGCAGTTGGCATGAGTTTAAAACTACTGAAATAATTTGTGATTTCTTTACCCAAAATAACATTAAGTTTGAAAGATTGCCGAAAAATGGCCTAATTGTCAGAAAGGGCGTTCCAAATGTGCTCCTGAGAGCAGAACTTGACGGGTTATCTTTTGGTGCAGAGGTCAAACATGCATGCGGTCATGATGTGCATATGGCTGCATTAGCTTCAGTTTTAGTAAGTGCTGATAATGTTATAGGTGTTTTTCAGCCATCTGAAGAAGATTACCCTTCCGGGGCAAAATATGTGCTTGATTTTATTGGAAGATTTAATGCAGGTATATCTTTGCATGTTGATCCGTCTATCCCTATAGGTAAAATTGGAATAAGGGCTGGTTATGTGATGGGTTCAGTGGATTTGATTAAGTTTAAAGTTACAGGTAAAAGCGCTCATACTGCAACACCATATGAAGGCAAAGATGCAATTCTTGCGAGCGCGGAAATTATCCAAAAGACGCATCAGGCTTTTATTGGGAAGAATTGTTCTGTTGTAATATCGTTAATTAATGGGGGAGTAAAAGATAATATTGTATGTGAAGATGTGCGAATGACTGGAACTTCAAGGGCGTTGGATGAAAAGTTAAGATTTCAAATAAAGGATGAGATTGAAAAGATTTGTTTAAAGATTGAAACAGAATTTCAGGTTAAAATTAATTTTGAATTTATCATAGGATATCCGAGTTTGTATAATTCTCCAGAGCTAGCAGTTAAACTGCGAAAAAGTTTAGAGCGTGAATTTGAAGTAATTGAAAATAATCCGAGGTTGGGAAATGATGACTTTGCTTTTTTTGAGTCTAATGGGCCTATCTGCATGATTCGGATCGGGTGCGGAACTGGCAGACTTCATTCTAAAGAATTTTATCCATCAGATGAAGTTGTAGAAATATGTAAAAAAGTGTTTATTGCCTGCGCTATACATCTAAATTAATAACTTCTTTTGAATGGTCCTCAATAAATTTCCTGCGGGCTTCAACTTGTTCGCCCATTAAAGTTGTGAATGTATGATCTGCTTCAACTGCATCTTCAATTGTAACTTTTTTGAAAGTTCTTTTTTTTGGGTCCATCGTAGTTTCCCATAACTGGTCTGGGTTCATCTCTCCTAAACCTTTATACCTTTGTATATTTACCTCTTTTTCTTCAGTACCCAATTCTTTCAATATTTGGTCCTTTTCTTTATCATCTTGCGCGTATTTTTGGGTTTTACCAGATTTAATAAGGTATAAAGGGGGTTGAGCAATGTATAAATTTCCATTTTCAATAAGCTGTTTCATATATCTGTAAAAGAATGTTAATGCAAGGCAGGTAATGTGTTGACCGTCAACATCAGAATCTGTCATTATCACAATTTTATGGTACCGTAATTTTGAAATATTAAAATCTTCACCAATCCCGCATCCCAGCGCAGTGATAATTATACCTATTTCTTCATTTGAGATTACTTTATTTATTCTTGCTTTTTCTACGTTAAGAATCTTGCCTTTCAAAGGCAAAATTGCCTGATATTCTCTATCTCTGCCTTGTTTAGCTGAATTATGCACGAATACTCCTGCTGTTAATGCAAAATTATGGGTGTTTGGAATTTCAATATCATAAACATCAATTTTCTTTTTTAGATGAATAATTTTCTTTATTTTGTGATTATAATTCGCTACTGTTTCCACCATAGCTTCAGAATCATTCGAAAAAAACTTTTCAAGAAATTTACTTTTTTTAAGGATATTCTTGTTTTTACTTTTTTTTCTTTCTTCATCAAATGTTTCTAAATTACCATACTCTTCAAATACTTTTTTCATTAAAGATACCGTATGTGAAAAATAAGTCTTGTCATATGCTTTTTTTCTTTTTTCTCTAAATTCAAGGGTCCATTGTTCTTTAGTTTTTTTACTTCGCCATTTTTTTAATTCTTGATTGCTCCATTGTTTTTTAGCTTTATCAGACAAGCTTTTTTTTGTTTCGGGATTTTGGTTATAAAATTCTTTAATTTTTTGGGCTTGAGCTTCTCTATTCTTTAAAGATGACCAATATTCTTTTTGACTTTTGTTTAACTTTTCTAAATTTGTTTGTCTATATTTTTCATTGCTATTATAAAATTCTAAATATTTTTTAGCCATATATCTCTTGTAGTTTTCATCTTGCCATTGTTTTTTTGCTCTTTTTGAAAGCATATCTTTCATTTTTGGACTTGACATAATTTTACTAATTTTATTTTTGAATTCAGGGGTTTGCTTGATTTTTTTACATTTTTCTATTACATCTTTTCGGTGTAAAGTTTTTTTAAGAATTTGTGTGTGTAATTTGAGATGTTCACTTTTAGCCAATCTAATTATATTTGAAGGGTTGTTATTTAATTTGTTAAAGTCTGCATGATGTTTAGGGTTTTTTTCTGATGTTTGGTAAACTTTATTTTTGAGATTATATTGGTCTGCAAGCAAATGTGTCAAAATCCATTTATGTGATTTAGAACTATAAACCATTTCATAACCTTCAATCGTAATTCGACCTTCGATTTTAGATATTTTCCTATTCAATGGCATTAAACTCATTTCAGCAGTAAGTTTATCTGCTTCGCAATATTCTCCATCTCTAGTCATAAATTTATGGTCAGGTGTACATACAATTGTTTCATCATTATCAAGGATTATTTTAATTACATTTGTATTTTTTTTAGTTACTCTCGGATTCTTGATAATCTCTATCCCAATATCGCCATCATTTTTAATTGTATAGCAATAATTTTTATTATTATTAATGTTTTCTTTTATTAATTCTTTGAAACTTAAATTGCGACCGTCAGTTAGCGCGACTTTTGTATCTCCCGAAAAACAACCCCCTGCCGAATCTCCTTCAACAAGATAAATTTCGCACAGTTTAGGGTCGTTGTTTGCGCAATCAGCCAGTTTCCCAGGTAAAGCTGAACTTTCCAGCACACCTTTTCTTCTTGTTAATTCACGAGCTTTTCTAGCTGCTTCTCTCGCTTTTTGTGCTGTTACACATTTGCTTATTACTTGGCGGGCAGATTGCGGGTTTTCTTCAAAGTATGACATTAGGCCTGAAAATATGACTGAATCAACAATACCTTTAACTTCTGAATTTCCCAGTTTTGTTTTTGTCTGGCCTTCAAATTGCGGTTCTTTAATCTTAATACTTATAATTGCAGTTAAACCTTCTCTTACATCTTCACCTGAAAGTTTTTCATTTTTTTCGAGTAATTTGTTGTTTTCTGAATATTGGTTTATTGCTCTTGTTAAAGCTGATTTGAATCCGGATAAATGCGTGCCCCCCTCGTGAGTATTAATATTATTTGCAAAAGAATAAATGTTTTCTTGATAAGAATCAGTATATTGCAATGAAATTTCTACACCTATATCATCTTTATTTTTTTCGAAATATATCGGAGCATGAAGACCGATTTTATTTTTGTTTAGGTAGGATACAAATTCTTTGATGCCTCCGTCATATTTAAATGTATGTTCTTTATTTATTCTTTCATCTTTAATATTTATTTCAATGCCCCTGTTTAAAAACGCCAATTCTCTTAATCTTGATTGCAAAGTTTCGTAACTAAAAATAGTGGTTTCAGTGAATATTTCGGGGTCTGGTGTAAATATAATTGTTGTGCCTGTTTCAGTTGTATCCCCTATGATATGTATTTTGTTTACTGGATTGCCCTGGGAAAAATCCTGTTCATGGATTTTACCTTCGCGTTTTATAATGGCTTTTAATTTTATCGAAAGCGCATTTGTAACTGAGACGCCTACTCCATGTAATCCCCCCGATACTTTGTATGCCTCTCCATCAAATTTACCTCCTGCATGTAATTTTGTCAGAACAACAGTAAGCGCTGACATGTTAAGTTTTGGGTGCATGCCTGTTGGAATCCCTCGCCCATTATCTTCAACTGATATAGAACCATCAGTATTAATTATTATATTAATTTTGCTGCAATATCCTGCCAAAGCTTCATCAATTGAATTGTCAACTACCTCATAAACTATGTGGTGAAGACCTCTTGGGCCTGTTGAACCTATATACATGCCCGGTCTTTTTCTAACTGCTTTTAGACCTTCTAGTACTGTGATTTTATCTGCTCCATATGATTCTTTTTCTTGTTCCATTTTAATCTCTGTAATATTTAATTCTCCGACGAGAAAGCATAATAAATTGAATAATTTTAGGGTTTATAAAACTATCGCTTGTTAGATATATAAAGTGAAAATAAAATAGCCCCGCACAGCGTTTTAATAAAACCCCGGGAAAAACATAGCGACTGATTAAAAACTAAAAAAATAGCCCCGCACGGATTTTCGTTTGCGATATTTTACAGCGCAAATTCGAACCGTGGTCCTCGCCTATCTTTTGCATAAAGCATCCAAAGGGCAAGATGATTGGCCGCTACACTACGGGGCTTTAAACGGATATTCTCTTTGAATTATTAACTATTTATAAAATTAGTGGTTTCTAAGGTCTTAAATTCCTTGTTTAAATCTTGTTTTTGAGATACTGTAACTTATCATTAGAACTATTATACTGAAACCTAATATAATACTCATATTTATTATCTGTGGAACGAAGCTGGTTAATGGAATATTATAAAAAATAGACTGTTGTAGTATTGATAAACCGTCCCTGAATGGGATAAATGAACTAACCTCTAAAATTATTTTAGACATACGTTCAACGGGAAATATTGCGCCTGATAAGAAAACATTAATAATCATAAAAAAAGTTGTAATTAAAAGAGAGGTAGTTGTGGAATTTATGATAAAACCTAAAGCAATACCCCATAATGAATAAATCAAGATTAGAAATATAGTTACAGTTAAAATTGTTGCTATGCTTTGCGTTATATCTAAAAAAAAGACTATATAACTTACACCTAATACTATACTAATCATTATAAGTAATATTATTAAAATTGTAAATAAAATACTTAATATATGGATAAATCCAGATATGGGGCTAATTAAATTTCGAGTATAAGCAGGTGAATGTTTTTCATCTAAGATAATGATGTTTGAAATCATAATTGAAACAAAACAGATTAAAATTGAAATTAAAAATGGCAGGAGTGTTTGAACAGAATCTATACTTGTTAGATCTGGCGTTTGTCTTTTTGGAAGAGACAAGTCATATGTTTCTTTAAAAACTTGAACTCTTTTTGAATCTTGGAACATTGGTTTAATGTCTAAAAGGAATGGGTTAACCATATTTTCAACATCTATATTTGCAGTTTTGGAGATTATTTGGTTTTTGTTGTTTAGTTCCCCATTTAATATACTAAGTTCTGATATTTTACCTGTTAAAGAAGATTTAATATTACTAAGTTTATCATCCGTTAGGATAATAAAGGTCTTTGCATTTTGTAATGATGAAATCGCCCGGTCAATTTTTGAAATCGTATTAATTACTTTATTTTGTGCATCTACAATTGTATATTGTATTGTTGATAAGCCCGATTGAAGACTATCAAGCGCATATATCGCTTGATCAATAGCGGCCGTATCCTGATTAAGATTAATCAGATTATTTCGTATATTTTGAAGTTGATTTTGAGTTTGGTATATTGAATTTCTATTTTGGTTAAATTTTGAATATCCGTAATCTATATCGTCTTTTAAAGTATGAAGGTCATTTTTCATAATATTTAATTCATTTATTTGGAAATCAATATCATTTTTGATGACAAGCATTTCGTTTTGGGTGGTTGCTATTTCTAATTTATATCCTTCTAAACTTGAAATAATATTTTGAATATTTCCTTGTTTATCTTTAATGAAGTTTTGAATTTCATCTAGCCCGCTTATGAGTGAATGTGTTTTGTTTCTAAGTATATTCTCTTTTTCTCTTGAAATGCCTTCACGCAATTGCGAGATCAACATTAAAGAAATTACTCCTCGCGTGTTATCATAATATAAATCAATATAAGTTGATTGATAATTTTTTAGGTCTAAACAAAGATGAACTTTTTGTTGTTTCAATTGAAGCAGACAATCTTCTAATACAGGGTATTGTTGAAAATTTCCCAAATAATCCATTCGGCCAATTATTGGCTGTACAAGTTCATGATCTCCTATGTATCCAATTGTAATCCCGTGGAAACTTATGTCTGAAAATGCAACTATCATTATCAAAAGAATAACTAATGGTCCAACTATTAATAATAATATAGAAGCCCAATTACGAAATAGGTTCTTGCAATTTTTTGCAACTAGAGTATAAAATGTTTTAATCATTTTTTTTCAACATACCATGTTTTAAAAAGATCAGATAATTTTAGTGGATGATATTTTTTGGAATATTCTTTAAGTTGTTCGGGAGAATAGACAAACCCTTCTCTGACAAAAGCGATATCTGTACAGTGTTCTTCCAGTTCTTCTAAGTCATGACTTGAGATAATAATAGTTATGCCTGTCTTTTTAATTTTTTCAATCATTGCCCAAATTTTTTCTTTAAGTACAATATCCAAACCGGTCGTTGGTTCATCAAGTATCAAAATGTGCGGGCGGTTTAATAACGCGAGCGCTATATCAAGCCTGCGCTTCATTCCCCCGGAAAGTTTTGAGCTTCTTATTTTTTTTGCATGTGCAAGTTCCATCATTTCCAGAAGCTCGTCAATTCTATTTTCTAGCGCATTTTTAGTCATGCGGTACATTGTGCCATAAAATTTTAAATTTTCTTCAACAGTTAATCTCGGGTAGAAAGAGTATTCTTGGCTTGCGAACCCTACCTGTCTATTTTGGTTGTTTGTAGCGAGTTTTCCTTTAATATAAATTTCTCCGGTTGTTGGGGTGTATAATCCAAGTATTATTCTGATTAAAGTGGTTTTACCTGCTCCACTTTGGCCAATCAGACCTAATATTGAATTCTCTCGTATTTTTAAATTAACTAATTTTAGAATTTCTTGATTATAAAAATGTTTACTAACATCTTTTAATTCAATAATCGTTTTAGACATTAACAAAAATATTATATTATTTAGATTATTAAAGTTATCTATTTCACCTTTACGAAAGTGAAGCTAACTTTTTTACACCTGACTTTTTAGGTACTTTGACAGCACCTATTTTAAAGCTTCCTCTTCCATAAAGTGAAGCTTACCTGGCACAATTAAACAGTGCAATGGTCCGCCAAAATCAAGTTTTAACAAATCTGAAGCTTTGCCTGATTTGATAATTTCAGTATCGGAACCAATTCTGGCGCAGCCAACACATAAAGTATTTTCCGTGAAAATGTTTTCTTTGCGTTTATTTTCAATTTCCAGCAATGTTTGAATTGCCTCTTTTAGTGACATATACCTATTTTCATCTTTCTTTATATCAAGTAAACAAAGAGTATGCAAACCATTTGTTTGATTCATTTTAATTGTGTCATATGGTGTTTCAGGCAACCAATTTCCTTCTTTGTAACATATTGATGTAGTTTTACCAAACTTGTATAACTGCAGTCCGGTAATGCCTACTGCATTAATGATTGATGCATTATGTATAATTTTAATTGGAATCTTTTTTTCTTTTGCTCTTAATATAAAATCTATGTGGGTTGTTGCGCCCATTGGATCTCCAATAACTAAAAGCGCAATATCTTCATTGCCTGAATTTCCAAATATTTTGTCTGAACTTTTTTCTATCATTTCTCTATCTGCGAGAATAATTGGCTTTTTATACAATGTTTCAAGTTCTTCTTTTGTGGCTTGAAATGAGCTAGTATAATTTTCCAAGTATATTTTCGAACATTTTTTTACTGCTTCCAGACCTTTCATTGTGATATCTTTAGCATCACTTAACCCTAAACCTATAATGTATAACATATTGTTTAGGCTAAAATGTTTATTTATAAATACTGCGGTTAAACTCAAGCCTAGCATTATTTTTTAGCAGTAATTTTAATTAAATTAGAATAGTCACAAAAAAAACAAAGAAAAAGAAAACATTTAATTAGGAATGGCTGGAGGGGATGAAATATCCAATTCTTCTTTCCGCTCTCCGAGATGACAATTGTCTTTTACTTTAATTGCAAATCCCATATGTACGTATATATTACTTATTTTGAAATTATCTCCCTGAATTTTAGTCCATTCTAGATCATCAGCTTCATAAAAGTAAATATTTTCAAACTCGCAGTTTCCTTGTACTTCTTCCCATGTGAAATAATCAAATGGTTCTTTAACTAAATACATGTTACCAGTAGGTCCAATTAAATTCCAACCGCGAGATAATTTCATAGATTCAAGATTAGGATACTCTTCTTTTAATGCATATTCTGTTGTCAAATATGCCGATTCTACAATTCTTCTGCCAACCTTTCTTAAATATGTTTCAATACCCTCAAAGTATACCCAAGATGCTGTATGTTTTAAGTCATAATCGCTAATTTTATAAAATTTACTAGTTTCAGGGTTTGGGTAAAGGCGTATGTATTCTTTTGTTGTTGGAATGAAAGTGTAAATCGCTTTGACATACTTAACGGCTTCAGGACCATAATCTTTTGTTAATTGTTCTGGTTCAGTAAACCCGTATAATAAGTTCCATCCATCAAATACAATAGTATCTTCTGCTTCAAATAAATAAGCCGAAACAAAAACAGCTAAACTAATTAATATTATTAGAATAATTGAAATTAATAATATTTTTTTTAAAAATTTGTTATTCATTTTCATTCTCTCGGTAGTGTTGGCGGTTGCGGTATTGCATCGCTTCTAGCTTGTTGTTGATTTTGATTGCCATCATCTGGTAAACTTGGTGGTTGAGGTATACTATTTGAATCATTAGTATCACAACCAGATACCATAACCAAACCTATCATTAATATAAGCAAAATAGTAATTATTTTTTTCATTATTGGTTCACTTTATATTTTTGGTTTCCGGTAATAAACCAAAGTTTAAAAAAATATTTAACTAGGAATGGTTGGCGGTGCAGATGGAGCTTTTTCTACAGGTTCTCCAAGATTGCAATCGTTTGATACTTTAAGTATTACTCCGCTCCACAATGCATCCCTGAATGCAAAATCAGTGTTTAATTGTACTTCCAGCCATTGATTATAAAAAAATAAATATATTTTCTGGATATCACAAGTTCCTTTATATTCATCAAATGTAAAATCCCAATTGATTTCATCTTTAAATTCATTCGTTATCGCTAAAAAGTTCCAACCTTTTTTTAAGTCCATAAGCGACACAGAATAAATTGTGTTTCTTGTGTTAAATTGTATGATCTGCTCTTTATTGGAATAAACCCAAATTGCCATATTTCCGACAGTATGATCTTGTTTATTAGCTACCAATTTGGAATAGAATTCTTTCATTTTTTCAACGTCATGATTAGGGTATAATCTGATATACTCTTTATCAAATGAATTGTACATAAAAATTGCAGTTATTTCATTCTTTTGAAGTGCATCAAAATTCCATTCATCAATGGCATAATATGAGACTATATTCCATCCTTCAAATAAATGAACTCTGCCTTCAGTAGATGGTTCTTCTTCCCATTCAGCAGAAACTAAAATTGTAAAAATAGATACAAAACTAGCCAATATTAATATAATAATAATGCTTAAAAATTTGTTATTCATTTTTATTCCTCCGGTAGTGTTGGCGGTTGCGGTATTGCATCGCTTCCATCTTGTTGTTGATTGTCATCATCTGGCAAACTTGGTGGTTGAGGTATACTATTTGAATCATTAGTATTAATATCACAACCAGATACCATAACCAAACCTATCATTAATATAAGCAAAATAGTAATTATTTTTTTCATTATTGGTTCACCTTTTTAATTTGGTTTACATATATATATATCTTTCTATAATGTTTTAGGAATTAAATTGAACTATCTAATTAGGGCTCTTTATCCGTATATTTCCTCTGTTTATGATAATGAATATTTTTGATTTTTGAAAGTTTTTCTTTTTTTACTTCAAGACCGAATAATATTGACCAACCAATTAATGAAATTATACCAACAAGTAGAAATGTTGTTTTAAATCCGAAGTAATTTGCAATTGCTGCCCCAACTGCTGCTGTTAAAGCAGTTCCTAAACCCGTTAATGTAGAATAAAGACTCCATTCATAACTTTCTTGTTTTTTATCTAAGTTTACACTCCATAAACCTAACCATGTAGGAAATGCTAGACCGCTGCCTATTCCATACATGATTTCTATCAAATAGATATGTTGAATATTTGTTGAAAAAATATAACCAAAAGGCACAATTGATGTAATTAAAGCTCCCAACATTAACCATTTAACTTTATCATCATGAATATCTACATATTTTGAAAAAGGCAGTTGGACGATACATTTTGTTACTAAATATAAAGTACTTGCAAAACCCGCAGCAAAAATTGTGCCCCCTGTAAGGTTTTCTTTAATATAAATTGCCAAAATTGGCGCAATTAAACCTAAACCTGAGATTAAAAAAATATCTGAAATCATAAGTAGTTTAATTGTTTTATTCATTAATAAAAAAATAGGATTTTGGAATTTATATATTTTTTGGCTGATTATAAGCAGAAATCTTTATATATCTATATTTCTTAGATATTTAAATATTGAAAAATAAAAAGGCGCAAGCGGGTATAGAATTTTTGATGACATATGGCTGGGCCATACTTCTTTTTTTTTTAACAATAGGCACACTTGCATATTCAGGGGTATTCTCACCAACATCGTTCTTACCTGAAGAATGTAATCTTCCAGGGGGTTTGATATGCGAAGACTATATTATTGGTGAAGGCGAAGCAAAGTTTATTGTTAGAAATGGTTTAAGTGATAGAATTACTATTACTGCATTTAAAGTTTTAGATTTTGAAGGCGGTTCACTTTGTAGCTCTTCTGGAGACACAAATATTTCAAGGGGTGGTATTGGAACCATTGTAACTATTTGTGATACTGATAATCAACTTAAACAAAAATTAATTTTACAAGTTGATTTTTATTTGAATGATGCATTAGACTTGAGCCATAGGGTTTCTGGTACGGTGAGAAGTGAGATCAAAGGAATAACAATATTTGGGGAAATAACTACATTTGGGGATATACCAAAAGTATGGATGTTTCATTTTAATAATGATCAACTGCTTGATGGAAATTGGGATTTTGTAAAAAATAATTTGGATGTAATTGAATTTCCTATCAATGTAGTTGGTGTAAATCATTCTAAAGAAATTCCTGCTGAAAGGTTGCAGCAACTGTTCCAGATTATTCCTGAAGATGTTGCTATTTCAGTCCAAGCGGGAGGTTTATTGAATTGGGTTGAAGGTGATGAAAATAAAGGAGAAGCGTCTGCAGCCATAGAAATAAAGAATTTCGAACGGTTCGCAGACTTAGGCGGCACACCTGACATAATCACTCTAGACGATCCAATAAGGCGATCGCTTTATCCTAATGAAGGCAAGACGCCATTGACTGTCGAACAGGCTGCAGATGAGTTAGTAGATTACATGCATACAGTCAGAGCCAAATTTCCTGATGTGCAATTTGTCTTGCTTGTTAATTTTCCTAATTGGGGTTGGAAGGGAGAGCCTGCATATTTATTACGGACAGATGATGGGGGTATAACCAGATATGATTGGGGTGATTATTTCGAAGTGCTCACTACTGTATTTGCAAAGACACAAGGAACAGATGTTTCATTTACTGGAATAACTGTTGATAATCCTTATGAATATGCAATAGGTGAACATGTGCAAGGTGAAGCAACTGCACATCATACGGGCGATGAAGATTGGATAGCTCGTATAATGGATTTAGAAAACTATGTTGAAAGTCAGGGGCTTGCATTCAACCTCATCATCAATTCTGCAAGGGGCGGTAAAACATCAGATAAACTTTTTCAAGAAGAAACTCTTGCATATTTAGATATATATAGAGCAAGAGGAGGTTCTCCTGCAGCGTACCTTGTCGAAAGCTGGTATCCTAATCCGCAGGCCGTTGTTGCCGAGACAACACTCTATAGTATGACTAATACAGTGAGAGAAGTCATTTCAAGTGTTAAAGGAATAATAATATCTCCTATCAATAATTACGCCCCCACAGGAATCTTTGGTCCTTTTAACACAAACTTCGTATCTTCTGGCTGGGCAGTAGATAACGATACTCCGTTACAATCAATAGATGTAGAGATGGTGCTGTATTCCCCTCTTGGAGAACGTGATGTTATTGCAACAATAACAGCAAATTCTTCGTCTAACCCCGGTTTCCCCTATCCGGGAGACCACCGATTCAGTTTTACTCTTCCCGAATCATTGAGAACAGGGGTCAATATTATTCATACCTATGCAATAGATGCGCAAACTGGTGAAAGAAAAGAATTAACTGGTTCACCGCAGATGACAGGAAACGTAAGCCTGCAACTTGCCGGAGAACCTGAGACTGTATATAATTGGACAATAGATCGTTGCAGACAAGAAGATATCCCTGACTTACCTACGCGTGTGTTCAGAGACGCACAGGGTAATCTGCAACTTTTTTCATCATTTTATATGTGGTATCGCGAAAGCGGTCCTAATTTTGATAATCTGACACGCAATTGCAACCCTGTATTTACTTCACACAATAATTCAGACCCAAGCCAATATGATGATTATGAATGGCTCTCAGCGACATATCGCACATCAGGAAACAACATTTATGCACTAATTCATGAAGAATATCATGGAGAGGATTTTGGTAATTGCCCGTCAGGAAATCAATACATGTGTTTGAGAATGTCTATCACGCAAGGAATGTCAACAGATGGTGGAAATACTTTTCAACACGCGCCAGCACCACAGCACCTAGTAGCTTCAGCGCCATACCAATATGATTCCGCTGGCGGTCCTTTTGGATATATGGTACCAAGTAATATCATCAAACACGCAGATGGAAACTATTACGCCTTTTTTAATATTCAAGGGGGGGGGACATTAGGTGAAGGAGAGCTTAAGGATGGTGTGTGTCTAGCGCGAACTGCAAGTCTTGAAAATCCGTCTTGGAGAGCATGGAATGGTTCAGAGTTTAGTGTGCGATTCATAAACCCTTATCTTGAATTAAATGTAGATTCAAAAGACTATGTATGCGAACCAATACGGTTTGGTTCTGGCAGTATTGCGCCACTCTATTCTGTACTCTTTAATAAAAATATTAGTAAATATGTCATGTCGACAATACGGGCAGGCATCTCTGGTGGCAAGACTGTTACCGGAGTCTATTATGCATTTTCAAATGATATTATCCACTGGACAGCGCCGCAACTTTTATGGGAAGTACCCAGGCCAGCTCAAAATCTTCCTCCGGGAGTTGAGGGGATATTGTATGGCACACTTATAGACCATAATAGCTCATCCATCAACTTTGAAACAATGGGTTCTGAAGCGTATTTTTATTATAAGGTACGGCATATGAGAAGTTCACAAGATAAGTTATATGACCGAGATTTAATGCGAAGACGCGTCATTATCAATTATTCATAATTCGGCTGGCAATAATAATGTGTGATGTTCAGATAAAATAATCTTATCTATATAATATAGCAAAGATATTAGTAATATACTTGTTACTTTTTTTAATTTGGCGTTTGCACATTGGTTTTTAGACAAGGGGGGGCGCGATAATTTTTGTAGAATACAATAAAATATATAAACTTCAAGTTTCAAATCATAATTTATGGCAGAAGTAATTCAATATATTGGAATGGATGATTTGGATGAAGATCAAAAACGGTTACTTGAGAAAATATCGGAAGAATATTACGATAAAATCAAGAGAAGGCTGCATAATGAAACATCTTTAAGCATACATTTAAAATGTTACAATAAAACTGGTTCAAGGTGTAAATATTCGATTCATGCAAAAGCTGTTGCTCCAACTAGGATATTTGTTTCTACAAAAGTAGCAGAATGGGATTTTGCAAAAGCTTTGCATATGGCACTTAAGGATTTAGAATCGATCATTCAGAAAGATTTGAAACAAGATGGTTCTAAAATTCGTATTGCTCGGCGGAAAGAAGCTTAAAAATAGGGTTTTATGTTTTTGAAATGCATCTTAATAAATTGGTTTGGATCTTTACCTGATTTTTTAAGCAGTTCCAAAGCTGATTTCACATGTGTTGAACCTTTAGGAATATCAAAACCTAACTTGTTACTTAAATCTCCTATCTGTGATAATGCTTCATCTCGCGCAATAATTGATGCGGCGGCAATTTCTACATATTTAGATTCACCCTTAGTTACAGCTATATCACCTACATTGCATCCGGGATATTTATCAACTACATGCGTGCCTGGACTTAGTTCGTCAGCTACTGTTTTATGCAGTTTATTCATAAGTTCAGTTTGATTATATTGATTATATTTTTCAGGATAAATATTTCTAATTGATACTTTAGCTATTTTTTTAATGTTTTGTGCCAGTAGCGGTATTGACGAATCTTTTAATTTTTTAGAGTCCATTACGCCAAGAATTTTAAGGTTTTCGCGAACAACATCATCTGCTTTTACACCTACAACAACAAGTCCGCCGAAAGTGTCTCCTTTCAATGATTCATCTGAACCAATAAATAATCCTGATTGAGAAACATATTCTATTTTTGTCGGTTCCTTAAATCCTTTAGCAATCATCAGGTCTCTATATCGCGACACATTTACATCTGAACCCTGAATAAGAAGTTTACCGGAAGTAAAAAGAATTGCAACGCATGAACCGCGTAAACGCATTATCTCGTACTTTGTTTTAGTCTTATCAAGTCCCAGGCCATGGTCAATCAATAATTTCATATCCTCTTTTTTCACGTTAAGAAATACGGTCATTTGGAATTTTAAAGAAATTATTCTTTATATGCTTTTCTTAAAATAATCCGTAGAAAGTCCGGTGCAAACTTTCATTTTCCTCAAATGTGCTTTATTGGCGGTATTCTACTCTAAAAGATCAGTATACAGACTTATCTTGGAATAATATTATGCTGATATATAGGGTAATATGATATATATACTTTACAGTAATATTTAAATATCCCACTTGTATTACTTTGAATATGAAACGAAAAATAAGTATTACTGTTGATGATCAGATACTTAGACAAATTGATAAAATAAGTGAGAGAAAAGGAATTAATAGATCTAGATATATCGAAATTTTATTAAAAAAAGATTTTGAAGATATCCCTGTTTTAATTTTAACAAGCAAAGGTAAAATTGGCGATTTATATAAAAGCCTGATAGAATTTAACGGCAAAAAATTAATTGATCATCAAATTAAGTATTTGAAAAGACAAGACTTTTTTAATATTAATGTTGCAACAGATTCTGAACCGGTAAAAGATTATGTAAAATTAAATTATAAAACTGTAAATGTTTTATTTGAGGAAGAACGATTAACCTCAAGCGGTTCAATCAAAAGATGGGGGAGTCAGCTGGGTAAAGAATTCCTTGTAATGCACGGGGATGTGTTAGCGGGAGTAGAATTGAAACAACTTGTTGCATTCCATAAAGAAAATAAAAGTGACATGACCCTGGTATTAAAAACAATGAACCCGTTTAATAAATATGGTGTTGCAGTCCTTGAAGGAAGCACCGTAAAAAAGTTTACTGAAAAACCCCAAAATTCAGATTCACATCTTTGTTTTACTGGCATCTCAATCTTTACCAGGCAAGCGCTGGATAAAATTGATGAAACTGAACATTATACAACCCAATTAAACAAGATTGATTATAAGCATGGTTACATATTTGAAGGATTCTGGAAACGTTTTGAAACTGAAGAAGATATAAAAAATAGTTTTTAATCTGTTTTACCAATCTAAATTCGGCTTAGTGTAATCAATTTTTTTACCTTCTAAAAACGGCAAATATTCAAATACGCCTAAATGATCAATCTTACTCTTCGGAATCCTTTTAGAACGCAGTAAAAGTTTACCCATATAATATGTCTCATTATCTGTTAGTAATGAAAAAGTAACAATTGGATCAACACCTGCAAATTCTTTTCGTTTCCCAAAAAATTCACAAATCCGTTTGATAGAATCGGTTTGGTGATCGTTATTGCATTCTGGATAAATTTCTGTATACATATATGATTTTAACTGGTCAAACTCTTTAGATAAAGGACCTTCTTCAAAAATTACATAACCTTTTGCCTTGCTCTCTTCAAGTAATGCTTTTATGGCGCTCATCTTTCTTTCTTCTGTTGTTTTTCCAAATTTAGCTGCAAAATCAGGCACATCCTTTTCTTCTAACTGTTCAGACCTTATGGCATCTTCCAAATCTGAAAAAAGGTATGCTATTTTGTCTGCATACATGACAACATTGTATTCTTGATGAATGTTTGGGTGTGATGTGTATGGACCACTACCCCGTGAATGTTGAAATATCCCTTCTAATGTTTCATGGGTCAGATTAAAACCCTGGCCGCGATTTTCTATCTCTTGGGCGATTATTACGCCGTATACATTATGCCTGAATTTAACATTTTCTCCTAATTTTTGAGCGCTGAGTTCTGTTAATGCCCTTTCGCCCAAATGACCATAAGGTACATGGCCAATATCATGTCCTGCTGCTATTGCCATGCATAATTCTTTATTTAATCCTAGCTGTTCAGAGATTATTAAAGAAAGATTAAGGACTTCATTGGTATGCACAAGTCTTGAACTTGTGTGGGGATTATCAGGTAAAGAGATTGCCTGTGTTTTGAATGCAAGTCTTCTAAATGCAGAACTTCTAGTTATCCTTATATAATCTTCTAAAAAAGGATTATTCATTTTAAGTTCTCCATTTTCAGGTTTTTTTCTCCTGCCTAAAATTAGTGTCATAAAACTTCTCACGTTCCTTGTTATATAAACATATATTAAATAGAATATCTATTTTTAATTAATTAATTTAACTTGTTTAAGTCTCTTAGAAAGTTACTTTTTTGCTAATCCTTGCCTAACACTCATCAAAGCATCAGGCACCATTGAAAGCGAATCAATCTTATTTTCAACTAAAAACTTTGCAAATTCAGGAATAGAAGCAGCTTCTCCACAGATGCCAATTTTACGTTTATTTCTCTTTGCAGCTTTTATAACGCGTATAACCATTTCTTTAACAGCAGGGTTTTGTTCATCATAAAGATGCGCAACTAATTCTGAATCACGATCTAAACCGAGAGTTAATTGTGTCAAATCATTCGTGCCAATACTAAATCCGTCAAACACTTTAGCAAATTCATCTGCAAGTATCACATTGGAAGGAATTTCACACATAACATAAATTTCAAGCTCATTTTTACCTTGTTTTAAACCATTTTTTCGCATGACTTCGATGACGTTTTTACCTTCTTCAGGGGTTCTGCAGAATGGTACCATAACTTTGACATTATTCAGCCCCATTTCGTCACGAACTTTTTTAATCGCTTTGCATTCTAAAGCAAAAGCTTTCTCAAATTTTTCGCTGTAATATCTTGACGCGCCCCTCCATCCAATCATGGGATTATCTTCTTTAGGCTCATACGCTTTTCCACCTATTAGGTTTGCATATTCATTTGATTTAAAATCCGAAAATCTTACAATTACATCGTTAGGATGGCAAGCAGCTGCCAGCATAGAAATGCCGGATGCAAGCTTATCAACAAAAAATTTAGTTTTATCTTTATATCCATAAGTTAAATTATCAATCTGTTCACGAATCTTTTTGTTTTGCGTTTTATAATTGATTAAGGCCAACGGATGTATCTTAATGAATGAGTTAATAATAAATTCTTCGCGGGCCAAACCAATGCCATCATTGGGGATCATTGCAGATGTAAATGCTAGTTCAGGGTTGGCAAGGTTCATCATTAATTTAACATCAGGTTTTTTTAGTTTACGTAAATCAGTTTTTTCAATTTTAAATTCCAACAAACCTGAATAAACATTGCCTTTTTCACCTTCTGCGCAAGACACTGTGACTTTTTCTCCATTTTTTAATATTTTAGTTGCTTTACCGCAACCAACCACGCACGGAACACCGAGTTCACGGGATACAATTGCAGCGTGACATGTTCTTCCGCCCCTGTTAGTGACAATTGCAGAAGCAACTTTCATGATAGGTTCCCAATCGGGATCGGTCATTTCAGTAACAAGAACCTGTCCTTTTCTAAAATTGTGGATATCAGATGCATTTTTTATAATATTAACTTTTCCTTCACCTATTTTTGAGCCAATAGCTATGCCTTGAATTAAAATTTTACTTTTTTGGTTTAATTTATAAGTTTCCAGAATTTCTAGATTTTTTTGGCTTTGAACTGTTTCTGGTCTTGCCTGCACAACGTATAATTTTCCGGTTTTACCATCTTTGGCCCATTCAATATCCATTGGCATGTTGTAATGTTTTTCAATTTCAACTGCCCATTTTGCAAGAATTAATATTTCATTATCCGATAATGTTAATTTTTTTTGATCTTCTTTGGATACATATATATTTTTAGTGCTTTTATTTCCTCCAATTTGATACACCATGCGTAAATGTTTGTTCCCTGCTTTTTTCATCAAAATCGGGCTATAACCTTTTGCAAGTGTAGGTTTATATACATAAAATTCGTCAGGATTGACTTTTCCTTGCACAATGTTTTCTCCTAATCCGTAAATCCCTGTGATGTATACAACATCTTTAAATCCTGAATCTGTGTCCAATGTAAATATTACTCCTGATGTTGCAAGATCTGAGCGCACCATTTTCTGTATGCCAATTGAAAGCGCAACTTTGAAATGATCAAATCCTTTATCAACTCTATAAGAAATTGCCCTATCAGTAAAAAGTGACGCAAAACATTTTTTACAAGATTCAATCAATGCATGTTCACCATTGATATTCAAATAGGTTTCTTGCTGTCCTGCAAAACTTGCGGTTGGTAAATCTTCGGCAGTTGCAGAGCTGCGTACCGCTACATCGGTAGTTCCTTCTTTTTTACATAATTTTAGGTATGCTGTGACTATTTCTTCTCTTAATTCCGGGGGAAATTCAGCTTTTTGGATTAATTTTCTTATTCTGGAACCAGCAGCAGCAAGACTTTTTGTGTCATGTATATTCATCTGTCCCAATATTTTTTTAATTTCTTCTCGAATTCCTGCATTTTTTATTACATACCTATAAGCATATGAGGTTATTGCAAATCCATTAGGTATGCGAATACCTTTTTTTGAAAGCAACCTGTACATTTCGCCAAGTGAGGCATTTTTTCCTCCAACATATGCAACATCTGTATTACCTAATTCTTCAAACCATAGAATAAAAGATTTATCTTTACTGACGCTCTTTTTTTTTTGTAACATGTTAATATTCTCACTGTAATTAAGTTTATATATATTGCGGTTTCATCGTGTTGTTCAGAGTGGTTTCATTATCAATAAGTATGCTCACATTAATTTAGATGAGCAAGAGTGTTCTTGCAGACTTTAAGTTTAGTTTTAGATATTGATATACAGACAATTGACTTTCTGGACAAGAACTGTTTCGTTGGTTTAGTCCATTCCCTGTATTTTACCATAGCTTTTATAAATAAACCTTCCAAAATACAAATTATGGAAACACTTTTCATAGAAGCAAGGTATACTGAGAGATTCAGGCTACCGAAAAGTCTGATTAATCTGTTGCCAAATACCGTAACATTAGTTACAACTATCCAGTTTCTTGATTCGCTGGAAGAAATAAAACTACAATTAGAACACGCGAACAAACGAGTTTTATTTTTTAAAGGAGAACATTCAAAATATCCCGGACAGGTTCTTGGCTGTTCTATGAATAAACAAGAAGATACAGAATTATTTTTATATATTGGGACTGGGGAATTTCATCCTAAAGCATTGTTATTAAAACAAAATAAGCCCGTATTTTCATTTAATCCGTTTACGCAACAGACCCATAAACTTGATGAACAAGATGTTAAACTTCTGAAAAATCGACAGAATGGAGCTATCTTAAAGTATAAAGTCAGCGAAAATATTGGGATTATAGTCTCAACTAAACCTGGACAGCACCATCTGAAAAAAGCCGAAGCGCTTAAACAAACTTTAATTTCAGACGGAAAAAATGCTTATATATTTATTACGAATACACTTAATTTTGAAGAGCTTGAAAATTTTCCGTTCATTGAATGCTGGGTTAACACGATGTGTCCGAGAATTGGATTTGACGACGTGAAACGGACAGAAAAAGTGTTAATAAATATTAACGAGATTTAGTGGCGATATTTAGTTCTACTTGGCAGTTACTACATTCTCCGACGGATGTCCGACGGGAAAAAGGGAAACATTTAAATATGAGTTTGGACTATATAATCAGGAGAACATAAAATTCTCATAGGGGTATATTACCACTCATTAATATATTATGGAGGCAAACTAAAATGGCTCAAAAAGTAGCAAAAGTAGGCGTAAAAAAAGAATCAGGATACCTTTACTTTGTTGATAGGCAAGGAGACATCTCTAGAGCAAAAATGGCTAGAGGGGGTCAAAGAAGGAAAGCAGCTAAAAGAGTAGTTAAAAGAAAAGTTGTAAGAAAGTCAGCAAGAAAAGTTACCAGAAGAAGATAAATTAATTATAATCTTCAAATCTTTTTTCTTTTTTTATTTATTTCTTTTAAGGAATTAAATTTTAATGAAAACAAAATTAGTTATATGAGATTTTCATCATTGCATATTTATGTTCTTACAATAGAATCACTGTACAAACTTTCATGCGCAAACTGAGAACCTATCCCTTTTCCAATATAAAAAGACTGTTCAGCAAATGTTTTAGAAAAAATGTCAAATATTGATTTTGATTTACTATAATAATTATAACTTATAGATGAAACATTTAACTCTTCTTTTAATAATTTCTCGAGCGTATATTTATCACCCAACACATCTATTAATCCGAGTTTTTTGGCTTCAACACCTATAAAATACATGCCGGTAGCAATATTCCTGACTTCAGATTCGGACAAGTTTCGATTTTTTGCAACAGCTGAAATAAAATAACCGTGTATTAAAGTTAATTGTTTTTCAATTAATAATTTTTCATCGTATTCTAATTTTTTGAATGGGCTTCCCACATCTTTGTATTTTCCTGCAACTAATCGGTTATATGTTACATTATAATTATTTAATAAGCCTGAAAAGTCTATATATGATGATATAACACCAATTGAACCGGTAATTGACATCTCATTTGCAATAATTTTGTTTGTTGCAGATGCAATCCAATAAGCTCCAGATGTACCAACATCCCTGATCAAAGAATAAGTCTTTTTTTTACTTCGTTGTATAGCATCAGCAATTTCTTTTGAAGCAACAGGTGATCCGCCCGGGCTGTTAATTTCAAATAATATTGCTTTAATATTTGAATTTTTATTTGCCATATCAATGTATTTAAGCACGTCATTTGATGCTGTTACTTCATCACCTAAAAAAGAATTAGATGGCTCTGTTAAAATTAAACCTGATAAAGGGATAACTGCAATATTTCCATCAACATTATAACCTCCGGATAAATCTTTGCTAATAAACCATGCGCCGATATTACTGAATATTGCCAATAAAGCTAAGAACAATGTCAAAAATATCCATTTATTACCCGAATTTATTTTAATATTGCTATTCATTGGTAAAACCCCGATGTTATTTCTTCAACAACATATACGCCAGCCAATTTTTGCATTAATCTTTGTTTTGAAGCTGAAAATATCAAGAAGATTGGATCGATTATCCATAATAATATAAATGGAAAAATTGGCATGAAAGTAATATTGCTTAAAATTAATTTAAATATGCTTATTTCTTTATTATCACTATATATCCAAAGATTAAATAACATCATTCCCAAAGTTTGTCTGAGTTTTAATTGTAAAATTGAAAAATACATTATTGATAAAATGGAGACAATAATAATTAATGTCGAAATTTGGGACAATAAGTCAGGATTGGACTCAAAAATTAAGTTTATTGAAGAGGGGTTAATGTTTGGTAAAATTAAACTATTTAAAATTTTTTTAAAAGGCGAAATTATAATTAAATCAATAATTAAAAAGTCAATTAAAAAAGCAAAAGTCCTTTTCCAATAGGAAGCCGGCATTAAAATTATATCTTTTTTTGGCAAATTTAATTTTTTTGTGAAGTTTGCTTTATTATTGCCTCTTTCATTTTTAATCATTTATATTATTATTAATAGAAAGGTATATAAATATTTACTTTTTAACCTATATTATGTCATATATTAAAAAAAATAATGCTCATACTGAAGAATTATCGCCTGAAGAAGAGTTTAGAAGAATCAAATTACCGCGGAATAAAGAAGTTTTTGGAATTGTTGATCAAAGGCTTGGCGGGAGCAGGGTGTCTGTAAGATGTTTAGATGGTAAAACCAGACTTTGCCGAATTCCAGGGAGGCTAAAAAAGAGTTTATGGGTCAGGGAAGCAGATTTAGTGCTTGTTGAACCATGGGAACTTGGCGGCGATGAAAGGGGCGATGTAATCTATAAGTATCGTAGAAACCAAGTAGATTTGATTAAAAAACGCGGTTTTCTTAAAGAGCTTGAGCAAGAAGAAGAATTCTAAATTATTTGTTTATTGTATCTAATTCATATTGTGTCTAATATCAAGTATCTAATTCATATTGTGTTTAATTCAAAGTATACTTGTCTGCTTAATCTATTGATAACAAATTGCGCGTAAAGTAAGTTACGCCATTAGTAAATGTTCTTTGTAATTATTAGCAATGATACCGCCCTTTTACTTCTATGTCTCTGAACTAATTTTGATTTCATTAAATCATTATTTGATTACCTTGAAAGCTAATTTACAGCACATAAATCAATATAAACAGAATTATTTTTTTTTTAATCATGGTAAAAGGTAGAAGCTTGCTTGCGCACTTAACATTATTAGTTTTTACGGCGATATTTACTATAAGAATAGTTTTTGGTTTATCTAGTCTTGAAAAGTTTATTAGAATAGGAACTTTTGTAATTATATGGTATGCTATGATGGCTGCAATTGTTGCGGGGTATAAATCAAAAAAAAATGCATATGCCGCTTTAACTTTGTTATACTCGTTAAATTTATTAAATTTAGCCTTAATGCCATCAATAATGGCTTATAAACCAATATCGTTCATTTTTGCAATATTATTATCATCAATTGGCATTATTGTTTCAGCCTTATACACTATCAAGAAAAAAATTAGGCGTATACAATTTCCTTTAGACCTTACAGGTATAACTGATCTTTTAAATGATAAAAAGGAAGAACCAATTAAAGAAATTATTCTTGAAGAACCCTCTATAGAAAAAACTGCAGAAAATGAGAAAGAAGTTGTTTCACAAATTATTAAATCTAAACTTAGAAGTATTAAAAAGACATTTAATCCTTCCCGATATATGGCATCTAAAACAGGGGAAAAGTTTCATTCACCCAAATGCAATTGGGCAAAGAAAATTAATATTAAAAACCTAATTTGGATTGATACGATTGAAGATGCCGAGCTAAAAGGATTTAAAAAATGCGAACTTTGCATTAAAGCAATTGATTAAATAAAAAATGATTAACCGCTTTTTTTTAAAAAATTATTATAATTCCAAGATCTATCGATTCGCAGAGCTGAACCATCCTCTGCTTTAATTATTAATTCAATTGCTGATTCTTCTTTATTAAAATTTCTTTCATGATAACTATATCCGCTCCAGGGTACATTTAACCGTTTAATTTTATCATATCTCGCAATTTTTGCAGACACGCGATCACCTGTTTCGACTGGAGAGTATCCTTCAAAAGATAAAGTCTTAACAACTATATTCTTTTTAGGGGTTACTTTTAATGTTAACTTTGGAAAAATACCTTTTTCAGTACAATAAATCTCAGAAATCACTCCATCAATAGTAAAATCTTCATTTACAACCAATTCACTCAAATCATTGGTTTTAGCCATGTTTAAAAGAAGGTGTGGGATACTTATATAGATTAACTCATGTTAATTATCTAACTAATTTATTATTTCAGTAGTTTAATCTCCGCGTATACTATGATAATTGCTTAAACACGTGAAGTTTAAAAATACTACAGCTTGCTGTGATTGGGATTTTTATTAAATTTTATATTAACTCCTCTGATCTCTGAACAATCTTTCAACTTGTTTAATGCTAGAAACGTCTTCAACCGGTTTATCTGGCCTCATCCTAATGACTCTAGGAAATCTTAATGCAAATCCAGAGCTATATGTTGATGATTTTTGGATTTCTTCAAAATTGACTTCTATAATTATTTGTGGTTCAACCATTATATGCTTGCCTTGATCTTCACGGATTAGCGGTTTTAACAATTTAGTTAGTTCTATAAATGAAAGCCCCTCCTCACTTTTTTCTTTTATGCCGGTTCCAACTTTACCTATCTCTAAAAATACATTCCCTGAACGACAAGCTAGATCAAATGATGATAACCATTCACCTCGTTTACCCTCGCCCCATGTAGCCCCTATAATAATCAAGTCAAGTGATTCCATTACAGGTTTAACTTTAAATGCATGGCCGATTCTTGAACCTGGCTTATATGGCGCATCTAATCTTTTTACCATTACTCCTTCATGACCTTCTCTTAATGCTTGCTGATAAAATTTGTTAGCCTCATCAATGTCATCAGTAACAATCTGTTCAGCAAGATAAATTTGATATTTAACAGGTTTAATTATTAGTTCCAGGGAATTTCTCCGTTCTTTGAACGATTTTTTAAGATAATTTTCTCCGTCAAGTTCCATAACGTCAAATACATAAAGTTCAACTGGCAACTTTTTAATCATTTCTGCAATGTTATGTTTTCTTTTTATTCTTTGCGAAATGTGCTGAAAAGACAATTTCATGTTGGTTTTAGGGTCAATACTTACAATTTCTCCGTCTAAAATAAAATCATGCGATTTAACATGTGTTTTAACTACTTCGACAACGTCTGGAAACTGTATAGTTACATCTTCCAATTTTCTAGTGAATAATTTTATATCGTTGCCATTGCGATGCACTTGAATTCTAAATCCATCGTATTTGTGCTCAATTGCCGCAGGTTTACCTGCTTGTTTCATTGCATCTTTCATATCTTTAGCTTTTGGGAATAACATCGCTTTTAGGGGGGTTCCGGGCACTAAACCTATTTTCATTAAATAATCCAGACTGCCGGCTTTACACCTTGATGCAACAACTCCATAATCATTAGTAAGTTCAATTGCCTGTTCAACTTTTTCGTTAAGCCAGTTATATATCTCTCTACCGGCCTTTTCATCTTTAGCAACTATAAAAGAATATTCTTGCAAATTTTTAACTTTTTCAACATCTTCTAAAGAGGATGCTTTAAGTATTTTTCCAGAAATTTTAATTTCTTCTTTCAGGTCAATGTTCGCAGAACACTCAAGACATTTATCAATATGCGGCATTACTTTACCGCAATTATTGCATTTTACAAATATGGGTGCAACTGGCGGATAATATGCCCAAACAATTGCATCTTTTAACACTCCTTCCTTTACACCAACGCGTAAATCTTCCAGAACTGTTCTAATTATATATTTAGCTTCAATTGATGAGGCATTACCAAGCAGTTCAGCTAATAATTTGATTTTCATATCTGAAGAACCTGGGCCTTCAAGTTCAGCAAGTTTTTTAAGATTTTCAAACACTTTCCGTATTGTTAATGGTTGAGAAAAGAATGTTTGCTGTTTTTTATTTTTACAAAGTTCTTCAGCAGTTTCGCCTAAATCTCCCCGGTTTTTCCATTCTTTTTCAATTTGAGTTTCGTCTAATCCCGTTGCTACCATTATAGCTTTTACAGCCATTTTTGTTGCAACTCCAATTTTGCGTTCATCATACTGTGGAAAAATTTTTCCTTGCATAAGCAACACAATGGTTTCAAGTTCAGAGTTTGGCGCTTTTTTTAATAATTGCGCAAGGATATACGTTTTATCAAGCCGTTTAGAAGCAGCTTCTATTTTTTGGTAATATTCAGTTAAATCCTTATATTTCATATAAAGAATGAGTGGTTATTAATATATAAAACTGCCCTAATTTTTGCCAGTATTTACCAGCATGAAAATTATTTGATGTAAACGGCATTATTTGTTTACATTATACAAAACTTTAAATAAACTTTAAACTAAGTCAGGTTTGATTATATTTTAAAACGGAATAAATTAAAACTTGATAAAAATTTTGGAAAGTGATAAATAAATGATAGAACGGGCATTAATATCAGTTTCAGAGAAACAAGGATTAGATTGTTTAATACATGGCTTATTCATAATCAATCCCTATATTGAAATTATTTCATTTGGTGATACTGAAAAAGCAATTAGAGAGATTGTTGGCACTGAAAAGCATTTTGAAGAGAATCATTGGATACAGGGAGATAAATATAAACAAGATCAGATTATTAATGTTTATGACTTTACGGATTTGGGCGAAATGTTAATGGGGAGAGTAAAGACCCTGCACCCCCAAATTCATGGCGGAATATCATATCTGAAAAATATTGACGCTGAAGAAGCTAAAATAAATGGAATAGTTCCAATTGATTTAGTTGTTTGTAACTTTTCTCTACTTACACAAACATCGGTAAATCATGATACATTGGAAGAATTTATTGAAAATTTTGATATTGGCGGTCCTGCAATGATAATGGGCTCTGTTATGAATTATAAAAAAGTTATTGTTGTTGTTGATCATAAGGATTACTCAATGATAATTGACGAACTAAAACTAGGTTATGGCGAATTAAACAGTAAATCTAAAGAAATGCTTGCAATAAAAGCAGTTAAATATGTTGCAGATTATTGGAGCCTGAATACCGAAAAATGAGTGAAATCCTAAAATCGCTTACTCCTCGCTTCCGTTGGTTGCTCCGCAGTAAGTTAGGGGGTATTCGGTGATTTTTCAAAACCTATTTTTGGTTATTATTCGCTGAATCATTGCAAGCTACGGGTTAGACTCTGTGAGTAATAAATGGATAAATATTAAGGAAAATTGAAAAAAATATTATAGTTTAGTGAATATTGATGAGTGATAAGCTAAAATTAGGAATTTTAACATCTGGAAACCAGAGTAATGCTAGATTAATCATTAAGGCTTGTCTTGAAGATAGAATAAATGCAGATGTCCCTATTATTATAAGTGATGATGCTAATAGTGGGGCAAGTGATGATGTTAATAGTGAGGCAATTGACAAAGTAAGTGAATCAAACCAAAATCAAGCAATCTCTTCCAAAAATTCAGTCTTGCAGCAAAATTTATTAAGTTTAATTGCCGGAGAAAGAAGGTTATCAGATGAATCTGATATTTTACAAGAAATGGTTAATTCTAAAATTGATTTAATTGTTCTTGTAGGGTATGTGAGAAAATTGACACCTGAATTTTTTAATTTGTACAATAATAAAATAGTAGATTTATTCCCGGCTGATACAAGAAAATATCGGGGGGTCAATGCTTATGAATGGGCTTGGTTAAATAAATTAAATGCAACTTGCGCAACTGTACATTTTGTTGAATCTTTAAATAACACGGGCCCAATAATTTTACAAGCGCCAATTCAAATTAAACCCGAATACAGAAGTCTGGAAGAATTTAAAAATGCAGGATTGGAAGTAGAGCATAAACTTTATCCTTTAGCATTGCAAATGCTTGTGAACGGCCAAATTGAATTAATTGGCGGTAAAGTAAACCTTAAGAATAATGAAGGCGATTCAGTTCATAAAGGCATAACTTTAAGGGGTGTAATTGAGCAAATCTCAAAAGAGGATTTAATATTTGTCAGATATAGAACTGATTTGAACCATTTAAAAGTTTCAAAATTGGCCAATTCTAAAAGAAAAATAGTTTATCAGGCATCCTTTGGTTATGAGATTCACAATTTTTTACATTTTACTTCGTTGATGGGCCAAGTCCAAGATGTTAGAGACAAAGGATACAAATGTGAACTCAATTTTGATGGGATGAGGTTTGCATAGTTATTCTTTTTAGGTTCATTCGAAATTATCACTTCGTTCTTTATTGTCAAATTAGTATTTACATCATCCACTAAAAAGGCAAAAATTTCTTGCTAGAATCTAAGTTAAATGATATACTAATATCCAGACAATTACCCTTCCGGATTAACTCTCTTTTTAGTTAGTTATATAATATTCCAAATCATATAAATACCAAGCGCTAATAAAAATAGCCCTATAACTAATCTCATCAAACCCCTGTGCTTTTTTCTCCATTTTTCCATTGCTTTAGAACTTTTGCCCCAGTACACTAGACCAATGATTACAAACAATGGTAAAATGAATATTAGGTTATATAATAACATTAAAGGAATTCCGTCTGCATAATTACCTGCGCTTAGTAAACCAATAACTGCAAGATAAGGTGCGCCTGTGCATGGTAATTCAACAAATACTACAAATATTCCTAGTAATCCGGAGAATGCCATGCTTAAATTAGGATATTTTTTTTCAAGATTTTTCATAATTTTAAGATATTTTCTTAATCTCTCAGAACCACCGGGTAACATCTCTAAAGTAAACCAGCGTCCGTACCAAAAGTAATCTTTAATTTCAAGTAATCCTGCTCCAATTGCAATTAAAGCAGCGAACCAATAAAATGGTTTGGATAACCCTGAAGTGTATGTGATAGTGAATATACCCAAACCTATTAACAAATAAGTAATGTAGACTGAAGCAGTATATATTAAACCGGAAATTAACATCCTAACCCTATTTTTAAAAACTTTGGTCATGTAAGCAAGTAAGAAAATAAGTACACCGAACACACATGGATTTATACTGTCAAGTAATGCTGCACTCACTAACAAACCGATTGTAAGTTCAGTCATTATATTTACATCCGGCGAATTCTGCTAATGATTCTGCTTTCATAAAGCCAACAAATCGTTTGGTTTCTACATTATTTTTTTCAAGTATCCATGTTGGTGTTCCAGTTATGCCCTTCTCAAGACATAAAGCTGTTTGCGGATTTTCACCTCTCGGATGGCACTCAATTTCGTTAATATATTGGAAAGAGTTTCCTAAATATTCTCTTTGTTTTTTGCATACTGCACAAGTAAAAGAGCTATACATGTTAACTCCATTGGCAGTCACACACTTTGCAAGTTCATCATAGTTTTTTAGTTCTTTTTCAGGTAAATTAAAATATATTAAAGGAATTAAATTTAATATAATAATTAAAACTAGCCATGGTTTTGCCGATTTTTGCAATTCATTAAGGTTTAATTTTTTACCTGTTTTAAATAAGATTATTGAAATAACCAGATTAATAACAATAATAACATGCACGACTGTGCAAAACGGACAGATTACGCCAAGTATAAACTCAGCCCATATTAAATAAAATACAGACCCTATACCAATAATATTCCAAAACAAGATTCCTATGTGCAACACTCCTTCTTTACTTAAAGCCCGCCATGACATTAAAATTAAGACAATAAACCAGATAACTCCAAATATTGCAACCGGCGTATTAAAGATTTCAGAATATTTGCTGGTATTCACTTCAGAACATGATATTGTTTTGCTTATATCGCAAATTGAACCTTCAGTAACATCTGCAAAATGACTAAAAACTAAATAAATTGATATAATTAAACCTATTAAACTTAACCCGATAAGCCACTTATACAAATTTGTTCTAGTTTTTTCCTTCATTCTAAAAATGTATACTTTTTAACTA
>Ga0209541_10000760_pt1 | contig 63988 bp, 50 predicted proteins | sample RifCSPlowO2_01_FD_184027 | JGI IMG/M metagenome (GOLD analysis project Ga0209541, IMG submission 184027) | Groundwater microbial communities from Rifle, Colorado - Rifle CSP2_plank lowO2_0.1 (SPAdes) (version 2) | ecosystem: Environmental > Aquatic > Deep subsurface > Groundwater | place... | reverse complement strand
GAACCATGGCTTTTACAGCCGATTTTAGATACTCCGGTTGATACTCAACTTGAAAGAATGGGCCTTGAAAAATTTAACGAAATGATAAATTTTTCAAGCAAAACCGGATTTGACTCTTTTTATTTGTGGGGCGCCGAATGGTGGTACTGGATGAAACAAAGCGGCCATCCGGAATTTTGGGAACGAGCGCGGGGATTATTTCACGAGTCTTGAATTTTTTTGGATTTTAGCTTAATTTATGAGTTGCGGGGCGTCGTTTTAAAGCAGTTTTCGAAGAGGAAAAATGATATTTACGGTATTTAAAAAATATTTTGCATTTATGTGTGCCGGCATAGCCGGTGGTTTTATCGCTCTTTTTATTGTCATTGAACTGGGGATGGCGGATGGTTTTTTAATACGCCGGCTTGGGGCTGAAATCGGTGATATTTATAAAAATAACGGCGGCAGAATCGAACCGACTATTCATGAGCCGGCTGAACCGACGGTTATTTCCTCTCCTTCACTTAGTCAAACTCCTTCTGATTTTTGGCAAAAAACCGTAATTAAAAGTTCGCTTAATATTGCGGCCATCCAAACCTTCAAAGACGGGAAATTGCTTAAGCAGGGCAGTGGAATTTTTGTGTCGTCTGACGGGTTGTTTATGACGTCTTCCGATACCGCGCCGACGGGAGCTTCGGTCTATCAGATTTTGTATGAGGACAAAATATTGCGGGGAAAAGCGGCAAGCCGTGATTACTCAAAAAATTTAGTGTTATTTCAAACTGGTGATTTGACAAAAAATTTTAACGTGCCAGAACTTGATATTTACGCCAATTATCAAAGCGGCCGCGAAATGCTTATCGTCGGCAAATTGCTCAATTTATCTAAGCCTGTTGTTTTTTCCCAGAAAGCTATGGTAAGTTATATTTTGGGAAGCGACATTATTATAGATACGCAATTAAAAAACACTCTGAACGGAGGAAGCGCCATCGGTAATGACGGCAAAACGCTTGGTCTGATATCTGTAAGAAGCGGCAAAGTTTATCTAATCGGCGCTAAAACAATTGATGATTTTTTAAAACAATACCTTCAAAAACCATAACGATGTCGAACATCGTTAGTCCACAGGTTGTCAACAAATTTAGTCCGTAGTCCGTAAGTTAAGTAAGTAAGAGTTTTTAAATATGAAAGAGGGAAGCGGCCCGTTTATTGTTACATTAATAGCGTTGGTCAGAATTTTTCCGGCATTAAAAGACGGTTTTTTGGCCAAGAAATTTTATGAAAAGTTAGTCATTTTTGCTTCCCGATATGTTGAATTCACCATCAACGTAAATGCGGGCACTCTCCCCGTAACCAAGAATGACGTCGCACAATATAGCACTGAAAATTTACTTGAAGCGGCAAATTCGATATTAGATTTTACGGACCACCTTGAACACTATAAATCAGTTAATGACTATCCCCTTTCTCTGGCAAGAAAAAATATTTTAGCCCTTAAACTGGAAATTCTTAAGCTTAAAAAACAAGCATACTCCAAAGCCGAAGCGGAAAAACCGCTTTTGCAGGATACAAGTGCCGCACCAAAACCACAGCCGAAACCAATTGTCCTAAATAATTTCAAAAAAACAAACAGGCCGTTAAGCGACAATAAGAAAAAAATATTAAATTTTATTAAAAAATTTCCCCAAGCCAGAGCGAAAACAATAACGGAAGAATTTGGCGTTTTATCTGTCCGGACCGTAAAGAGAAATTTGAAAGAACTGGTTGACGACGGTTTTTTAACGAAAAAATTAGGCATTGGCAGAGCGGTTTATTATTCCGCTTCTGCCAGTTAATCGCATTAAGTCATGATAAAAGGTGTTGTTTTGGCTGGTGGTAAAGGTACGCGTCTTTGGCCAGTCACAAAAGTTACGGGAAAACACTTTCTTCCCGTGGGCGACAAGCCGCTCATTTTTTATCCGATTTTAACTCTGCAAAAATCGGGAATTAAAGATATTTTAATTGTCTGTGGCGCCGAACACACCGAACAGTATGTTCAATTGCTCGGTTCGGGTAAAGAATTCGGCGTCAATTTTTATTATACGATTCAAGTGGAACCGAAAGGTATTGCTCATGGACTAAACCTGGCTAAGTCTTTTGCCGCCGGCGACAAAGTTGCTTTGATTTTGGGAGACAATATTTTTGGCGATAGTTTTGAAAAAGAATTTTCCGATTTTGACAAATATGGCGAAGGTGCCGCTGTTGTTTTGAAAAAAGTTCCTGACCCTCAAAGATTCGGCGTCGTTAAATTCAGGGGTAAAAAAGCGGAGCAAATAATCGAAAAACCCCAAAATCCTCCGTCTAATTGGGCGGTTACCGGCCTGTATTTATATGACAACCGCGTCTTTGATGTGATTAAAACCCTCAAACCGTCTGCTCGAGGCGAATATGAAATTACCGACGTAAACAATTGGTATGTCAATGACAATTCAATGAAATTTATCAAGGCTAAAAAATTTTGGATAGATGCCGGCACCTTTGACTCTCTTCACTTGGCCAATCTTCTCGTCCGCAAACTCCATTAACGATGTCGAACATCGTTAATGGAAAACTGTGGATAATCTACCTACTCCAAAGTGGTTTCAGCGTCTATTTGAATGTCTTTTAAGTAATTTTCTGTCAGTTTTTGATAATCTTTGTAATTTCCAAAAATCTCTATTAGCGGCCGTATATTTAGTACAGATGGAAAATTTTTGATTCCCAAATAATCAAGATGGCTACTCCATCGGTAGGATTTTAAAAATTCCAACGCTCTTTTGGGGTCGGTAATTTTATTTTCCCGCCATTCGGGATAAGATAAATCTAACGGGTTGAAATGCACATAAAATGGCAGGTGAAGAAAATGGTCGTCATCAGTTATTAATATTCTCTTGTATCTTCCCTGAAATAATGCCCCCGTTCTTTTATATTTCTGATTAAAATATTTGGAATATCCGGCATTTAGTTTTTTCATAAATTGAGAGTTACCTTTTTCTGTTTTCGGCGAAATTATGAGATGGTAGTGGTTTGGCATAAGGCAGAAAGCTAAAATATCCACAATATTCTTTTTTTGCTTTTTGTTTTTTCCGGTAATTTTACCGCTGGCGTCATATTCACGGAATTTATAGTAATTTGCTTCGGTTCTTTCGGAGTCATTAAATTCATACATATCGTGAATAAACCGCAGATAATCTTGTTTATCGATAAAAATTTGGCGCTTATCGACACCCCTGTTTAAAATATGATAAATTTCCATGGGCAAAGTATAACGATGTTCGACATCGTTAGTCAACAGGTTATCCACAGTTTGGGTATTGCAAGGTGTTGACGAGGAAATTCCAGTTTGATACTACAGAGCTTATACAAGCGGAAGCAAGCGGCGCACTGAAAAAACTAAAACCCATTATTAAGACAGAACGGGCGGGGGTAACCGGGAATAGAGATTAAACAAGGTTAAGCCGTTTAGAATACGATTTTTAAAAATTTAAAAGATTGAAAAATGGAAATTTTTAATCTGTCGTGAGAGGCGCTGCCGTCGGGTCATGTCCCTCCTTGACCTAATGGCCGCAATCTTTTTGCGACAGGTTAAAAGTTTCTATGCTAAGGCTGTGGATTAACGATGTCGAACATCGTTAATCCACAGTATTTGTTTTATGGGGCTGAAAGATTTTGCCGGGAAATGGTATGGAGCGACTGTTTTACTTTTAGCGGCGGCCGGAGTTTTGTGGGGCATACTTTACGGGCAGCCGTATATCGGCGAATGGAAAGTGAAATGGGAAGCAAAAATGCTTCAGGAGCGGCTGGAAAGGCCATACCGCCAGGACAAATACGGTGGAAAAACGCCGGAAGAAACATTTGATATGTTTTTGGACGCTCTGCGCAAAGAAGATATTGATTTGGCCAGCAAATATTTTGTTCTGAACAAGCAGGAGCAATGGAAAAAGACGCTGGAGGAATATAAAAAACAAAATTTGCTGGCGGATTTTCTTAAAGAACAGGTGGGAGTAAAAGAAAAGTGGAACAAAATTAATCAAACGGCCGAAACAATTCAAGAATTTTCTTATGAATTTGAATTAACAAACGGAGCCCAAGCTGATTTAGAAGGGCAAAAACTTTATTTAGAGGCGGGCACATATAAAAATTCGATTATTTTTAATAAAAATACGGCCACTAATATCTGGAAAATAAGCGTTTTATGAGAAGAAAAAAATTAAATAAAATTGCAGTAGGAGGGGCGCTTATTGGCGCCCTTTTGGTTTCAACAAACGCGTTTGCCTACGATTCGCGCACTACTCATCCCGCTTTGACCGATGAAATCGTGGATTTTTACAATTTGAATTTTCCCGACGAAAAATTGTCGGAACAAGACAAGAAGTGGCTTATCAAAGGAACGGTTGACGAAGACACTCCGCCAAGGTATATGAATCACTTTTACGACCCGGTCCACAATACCGGCTGGGCGGGTCTCAACACTTCCAAAGAATGGGCGCTGAATCCAAATCTTCAGGCCTCATTTGCCAATGTTGACCAGGCGATTACCAAGATACCTAAAGGTTTCAACGAAAACAGTGTTTATGCCGATTATTCTTACGGGAGGGCGATTAAAGATTTTGCCGAAGGGAACAGGAGGCGGGCGATGGTTGCTTTTGGCCATACCTTGCATCTTCTTGAGGACGCCAATGTTCCCGAGCACACGCGGGGCGATACTCACCTGCCCTGGTCGGGAACGGAAAGTCCTTATGAAAAAACAATGGCTAAATGGTCGCCGGAAAATTTAAATCTCGCCCAAGAATTATTTAAGCAAAAACAAAAACCCGTGTTTAAGCTCGGCTTAGCAAGCTATTTTGATAATTTGGCCAATTACTCAAACAATTATTTTTTCAGCGAGGATACAATAAATAAAAATAGATACCAAAAACCTAAAATTATAATAACCAAGTTAATAGATAGAGAAACTTTTGGTTTTGGTTATGATAGAAATGGGCAATTGGTAAAATTGGCCAAATTAAAAGTACACATAACAAGAAATATTATAAAAATAGAAAAAGCAACACTTATTGATGATACACACGACAATTCAATTCTCAATAGTTACTGGGAAAGGTTATCAAAAGACTTAGTTCTCAATGCCACCGGAGCGTTGAGATTATTTATAAAAGAAGCCGAAGCGGCTCGAAAAGAATACACCTTATTAAAACCACAGGAAAGTAAAGAAAATTGGCTTACAAAAGTGTTGGGGCTGCTCGGAATTTCCATTGGAAACTCAAACAATGAACAAAAAGATGAGAAAGTGGCAGAAACACCAGCTCTAATTGGTGGTAAAACCGGTGAGCTTCCACTGGTGACAGAGGTGACATCACCAGTGTCACGGGGTGACGCAATTGCGACACCACCAAAGACACCATCTCTGACACCAAAGACACCAGCGACACCTTCTGTGTCACCAACTCTGTTACCTAAAAAAACAAGCGATGCCAAACAGTCAACCTCCGCTCTTTTATCCTCCGCTTTGAAAACCGGAAGAGTGGCGATAAGCGAAATTGCCTGGGCCGGAACGGACGCTTCTTCGGCCGACGAATGGATTGAGCTTTATAATGCCGAAAGCCAAGCCATGGATATTTCCGGCTGGACTCTGAAATCGGACGACAAATCCCCGGAGATTGTTTTCAAAGACGGAACGGTCATTCCGGCGGGTGGTTTCTTTCTGCTTGAGCGTACCGACGACAGTGTAATAAGCAATATAAATGCGGACTTTTTCGGTAGTTTCGGACAGGGAGGATTAAATAACGACGGCGAGCGGTTGACTCTTTCCGACGGCTCGGGGAAGGTCGTTGACTCGGTTGGGGCGGCGGGAAGCAAGTGGTACGCCGGCGATTCGGTCAACAAAACGACGATGGAAAGAATTGACGCCCAAAAAAGCGGCGGGGAGGCGTCTAACTGGCACGGTTTTAACGGCTCGGATTATAACGGACGGGACGCGAAAAATAATTTTGTGAAGGGGACTCCGAAAATGAAAAACAGTCCGGCTGGGACAACCTATTCCGGTGGTGGCGGCGGAGGTGGCGGGAATGGCGGCGCATTTTCGCCAACCCCCACTCCCACCCCGACACCATCGGTGACCCCTGTCCCCACTCCGACACCTTCCCCATCACAAATACCAACACCCACTCCGTCGCCGTCACCGACCCCATCGCCGGAACCTCTTCCGCCCTTAAGCGTCGTAATAAACGAAATCGCCTGGATGGGTACGGCAAACTCTTCTTCAAACGACGAATGGCTGGAGCTTTACAATACGACTGCGGAAACCATAGATTTGGCCGGTTGGACGCTTAAATCGACAACCGGCGCGGTTCCCGACCCGGTAATAAACCTTGCCGGTTCCATCGCGCCGAACGGCTATTTTATTCTTGAAAGAACGAATGATTTGACGATTTCTGATATCGCAGCGGGACAAATATATACCGGCGCCTTATCGGATACGGGTGAAACCCTGGAATTATATGACTCGGGCGGCCAATTACAGGACAGGATTAACTCCGAAGGCAATTGGTTTGCCGGAAAAAAAGAGGCCAGAAAATCAATGGAACGTAAAAATGCTGGACAGTCTGGTGAGGATTCCGCTAACTGGCAAACCAATGACGGAATAACTAAAAACGGCCATAACGCGGCCGGCCAGCCTATAAACGGCACGCCGAACGGGCCCAACAGCGAGGGCGAGGCGGCGGCAAGCGCTTCCAACCAAAAACCCTCGGTCGTAGCCGACCTTTCCGTTAGCGGCCAGGATGGTAATTTCGGGCATTTTCTTTTGAACTGGACGGCGCCCGACGACCCGGATACGACGGTAGCCAGCTTGAGCTATGACATCCGCTACGCGACCGAGAGTTTTGTCGGTCCGGACGGCTCCGAAGTACCGGGAAAATGGGTCGCCGCCAAGCAAATGGCCGGCCCAAGCATACCGCCGGTGGCGGCGGAAGGAATGCCGCAAAGCGTTTCTTTAAACATGGCAACGGCTGAAGCCAGTTATAATCGACAATGGTTTTTTGCCTTGAAAACAAATGACGAAACCGATGTTTCGGATATTTCAAACGTTGCCGACGGGACCACCGAACAAGCCCTTGCCGGCGGCGGTTGGCCCTTATTGGGTAAGGACGAACGCCGTACTTCTTTTTCTGCCGATTCTTTGGATTTGGGTGGCGGCGCGGCGCCGCCGCCCTTCACTTGGGAATTTGACGCCGGTTTCGGCTATAGCGCCAGCCAGCCGCTTATCGCAGAAAATGGCGATGTTTACTTCGGCGCCGGCAACGCAACCCTATTTAAATTCTTTGTTCTCAACAACGAAAACGGCTCGGAAAAATGGGCCGAACCGCACCTGACCTTGGGCCAGCCGTCTATTCCGGCTGTTTTGGCCGACGGCGCCGTTTATTTCGGCCACCTTGACCCGGGGGTGAAAATGACCGCTCTCAACAATGACGGCTCTCTGCGTTGGGATTTTGAAACATCCGACAGGGTTAACCAGTTGGCGGTTGATTCAGACGGCAGCGCTTATTTTTCCGCCGAAAATAACAGATTTTACGCTTTGGGCGCCGATGGAACCGAGAAATGGCGGATTACCTGGCCTTCTTTATTTGACTTTGCGCCGGTTATTCTTCCAAACGGCAATATCGCCATCTCGGCCAAATCCGGCGGCGGTTTGCCTCATTTTTACAGTTATGATTCACAGACCGGCGCGATGCTTTGGGAAGAGCATTTCAGTGGGGGATGCGTGTGTTCCATCTCCAACGTTTCCTATGATTCAGCCGGAGATAAGCTTTATGCCTCGTCGGGGCCTTTTCTGGTTGAACTTCCCGATGATGGCTCTTATCTGTCATCTTTCAAGATTGACGCTTCGGGAGTGGGCCAGGCATCGACTATGGTTGCGATTACTCCCGATACGCTTCTGGTCGGAATTGATTTTACCGGTTGGGATTTGGCCTCCGGCTCTCGACTTTTCGCCTTAAATAAATCCGACAAAGCAACAAAATGGCAATTTCAAGCTGATGCCAGAATCAACCAGCAAATAGCCATAGACGGCGCCGGCAATGTTTATTTTTCCACCCTGAATGGAAAACTGTACAGCCTTGATTCTGACGGGAATCTCAACTGGAGCATTGAAACCGGCCAATATTCCAATATTTCCCCGGTTTTGTCCGAAGAAGGCTTAGTTTGGGGTTTTAACTCAAAAATAGTCAAAATAGCGCCTTAGCCTTGTCTTCTCGCGCTTCTTTAATTATCCACAATCTTGGCCCTTGTTGACTCAAAATGGGGGAGTATAATTAAACTTGAAGTGTGGATAAGGCCGCCCTTCAAATTAATGCGGTTCACCGCATCACTGGTTGTGTTTAGCCGTCAATTGACTTTTGGGAAAAGATTTTGGTATAATTCAATGGCGGTAAATTGCAAGAAGCCAGTGCTGAAAAACAGCCAAAAACCATGATAGTAATTAGGGTAACAAAAGTTTAGAAATAACCAATTTTTGGTTATTTTGCGGTTTTAGGAGGTCTGCCGATGAGAAGTAAAGTTTTACTGACAACTACTTCTTATCGGTGGGTTGCCTAAGGCCAGAACATTGAAAATTAGAAAGAAAGAAAATAATGATGCTTATGATTTTTTCAGTACGCATTTATTAGAAATTAGATTAGTAATCTTGGAGTCGATAAGCCGCTTAATTCCGCGGGTCTGTTGGTCGAAACAGGCGGACCGGCGGTCTCGGTAATTTTCCGCGGGGAGATTTTCCGTGATTCGCGGTTTATACAAGATTCAGTTTCAGAAAGTTTTGAAGAGTAATTAAATTCTGTTCCGCAGCTGGTCGATTTTTCCTCAGAAACCGTTATCGGTTTCCGGAGTGAAAATACAGCTTCAGTTCAGAAATAAAATAAAAACACAAATGAGTAAATTAAAGAAAGAGACTCGCGTGAAACTTTTAAGAGTTTTCGCGGTCTTAACCGCGACGGCGACTATTCTGTCGTTATCCGGTTTTATGTACCTTGGTCCGTTTGGCCTGAATCAGGCAAACGCGGCTATGCCTTCTGACTACGGTCTGAAGGAGGGCGACACAGTGAGTGCCGCCGGTTCTGACGACCCGGATGTGTACATTGTGAATGAGCAGGGTTACAAGAGATTATTCTTAAGCCCCCAAATCTTTAATCTTTACGGTCACCTTGGCGGTTTTGCCAATGTGAAATCCGTAGCTGCCGCTACCCGAGACGCTTTTCCGACATCCGGTCTTTTCCGAGTTGACGGAGATGAAAAGGTCTACGGGATAGAGACGACGGGAGAAGATGTGGCTTCGTTGCACTGGGTTAACACCAGTGGCTCGCAAGCCGTTGCGGATGACCCGAATTTCTTCAAAAAGGTTTTCGTGATCAATGCCGCTGAATTTGCCTTGTATTCAGTCGGGTCTGAATATTCTTCGGTAAGTCAGGTTCCTGCATACGCAAGAGGCGGTTCGGTGTCTCCGACCCCTGTGGCCGGAAACTTGGTGGTCAGCTTGGCTCCGTCAAATCCGGCGGCCCAAACCGTCACCTTAAATGTTTACGGCGTTCCTGTGCTGGTTATGAGATTCAACGGAACGGGTACGGTTCAGGAATTGAGCTTTAAGAGGGGCGGCGCAGGCGCCGTAGCCGACTACGATAACTTGTATATTTATGACGGCGTTAACCGCTTAACCGGCGGACGCACGCCTTCTTCGTCTGATGGCACCGTTACCTTTATCAGCTTGGACAAAGCGGTGAGTGGAATAAAAGACTTGACCCTGGTTGCCGACCTTTCGGCCACCGCGGGGAATGTCAACAACTGGACATTAACCGGCGTTAAAATCGCTTCCGGCACGGTAAGCGGTGCACCACTGTTAAGCAACAACTTCACCGTTGCGGGCGCAAGTTCCGGAACGATTGCTGTTGATAAGTCCGGTTCGGTAGCTAATCCGAAAGTGGGACAGAAGAACGCTATTGTCTCGGAATTTAAGATTACCGCCAATACTGAAGCGGCCAGCGTAAAGAGGGTTCAGCTTCTCAATGGCGGCAATGTGAAAGATACCGATTTGACGAATCTTCGCCTTGAAGTCAGCGGTGTGAAAGTTGCCGACGGTTCTATGGATGGCAGCGGCTATGCCGTGTTTGACTTCGGTTCAGGTTATTCCATCGTCAAGGGCGACAACAAAATCTTCAAGATGTATGCCGATATTGGCGCCAAGAAAGACGAGACAATCAAATTCTATGTAGAGGAGGTTACCGATGTTAATGCCATCGGTGACCAATACGGTTATGGAATGAAGCCGACCATCGGTTCAACTTTTGACGATGCCACCAACACTCATGTTCTCACTTTGCAGGGCGGCGTGTTGACCATCGCTTTCAACGGTCCGAACGCGACCAATGTCGGCACCAATACCACCGACACAGTTTTGGCGAGGTATTCAATGACTGCCGCCTCGGCGATTGAGGTGAAAAAACTGGGACTCGTTCTCTGCTTGGACAACCTTGGTTCAGGCACATTCACCGATGCCGCCGCTACGACCAACGGGTGGTATGACTTGGAAGACATTAAGGTTACCGACGAAGACAGCGGTACGGTATTAGTCGGTCCAGCGGATGGTTCAGCATTTACTACCTCCGAAGCGACCGGCTGTCCGAATTCAAAGACCGGCGCCTCCAAGATTTTCACGGATGCGTTTGATTTGTTAGCCGGCCAGACCAGAAACATGAAAGTTACCGCCGATATCAAAACTGCTAACACCAACGGTTCTACGGATACAGCTGTGGCTCTTGATTCAACAGACATTATCACAGTGATCCTTGACGGTTATGGAGAATCAGACATGGCTGGGACTTCCGGCAGTACCGGAGTGTTAAAGTATGCCGGAACCTCAACTGCGGTTGATGATTCCGATATTGTTCCGAACACAGATTTGTCCGCCAACAATATGACCATCCAGGGCTCGTCATTGACCCTTGGATTGTCTTCTTCGCCGACAAGCACGACTTATGTCAAAGGAACAAGCGGTATAGATGTGGTCGGGTTTACTTTTGCGGCCGCCTTGGCCTCCGACCTTAAGGTTACCGATGTTACCCTTTCCGGTTATATTGACGAGGAAGGTACGGCTCCGTTTGCTCTTGGCGCCTCCTCGGTTGATACGGGTTTGACGGTTGGAAACTTGGTTTCCGCCGTGAAATTGTATGACGGAGATTCGGGAGCGTTGATTTCGGATTCTCCTTACAGCAACAACCTCAACAACTCCACCGGCACTATCAAGTTTAACAACTTGACTTGGACGATTCCGGCCGGTCAGACCAAGAGATTGCTGGTAAAAGCCAATTTGTCATCCAACGCTCCGTCCGGTTCAAACGATGTTTTCTCGTTTGATATTGCTACAACAACGGATGTAAGCGCGATTGACAGCTCCAATAGTACGATTAATGCTGGCACTTCCGCTCCGAATGGCGGCACGGCGCCGACAGTGAAAACTACTGTTTCCGGCTCCGGCACCTTAGTCGTCGCTCTGGCTCCGGCCAATCCGATTTCCGAAGCCAAATACTGGGGCCAAGCCGATACCGAGTTTGCTCGCTTAAGAATTAGGTCAACTGATGAAGCGTTCTTGTTGGAGAGATTGAATCTCTACAACATTAACGACACCAAAGCGGATGTTTTGGCCAACATTGACCAGGTTAAGCTTTCTTACACCAACAAGTTGGGCACGACATTAACTTCGGTCGGTTCGTTCAATCAGGATACCAGACCTTCGGTTTCGTTCGGATTCACCGGTGATAACAGGCCGTATATTCCGAAAGATTCCAGCACGGACATTATTGTTTACGCTCTTATGAAGACCAAAGCGCAAGGCGCGACTTCGGAAGTCAACTTTGCAATTGACTTCTCGGGTGGAGCCAACGATGAATTCCGAGCGGTTGGAGAAGGTTCAGGCACGGTTATTGAAGGTGCGACTTCTGGCAGCACTATTGCCGACCTTTCGGGCAACAACATGTATGTTTACAGAGCGTTCCCGAAGATTGAGCAGGTGGCTATGGCCGGTAGCGCTCCGACGGGTACCAAGGATGTCTTAAAGTTCAAGATTACCGCCATAGGTCTTGGCGATTCAAAGGTTCTCTTTGACGACCCGGCCTCTGCGGGCTTGAAGTTTGAAGCGATTGCCTCCGGTTCTACGGATTCTGATTTGGTTATAAATCTGTATGACGCTGACACCGGAACGATGTATGCTTCACAACAGACCCAGGCCAACAGTATCCAGGACAATCCGACAGTGAATGCATCAGTCAGCTTCACTGACTGGGAGCAGGATGTTGAAATTCCTGGAGGTGGTTCCAAGACATTCAGGGTTGAGGTTGCCTTCAGGAACTTCCCCGACAAGAACGACTACTTCCAGTTGGTCATGCCGGACGAAGCAAGCCTGATTACCTATGTTGATGGCGCTCGTTCGGGCGAAGACCAGAATGTGACCAATGTGGCAAGTATCTTCAAGATGCTGCCGATGAACGGTCCCATCTTCGTCACCCCGTAATCCTGTACTGCATCCAGCCGCGTTTGTCTTGAAAACGCTTGACTGGGAAAACCTATCCCTCACCAGTTTTTAAAGAAACTGGTGAGGGATTTGGTTTTTATAGGAAAGGTTTTAACAGGCAAGACCTGTTTAACAGGTCTTGCCTGTTAAAAGGCCGTTAAAAGAAGAAATTTTAAATCTTTTCAGAATTAATGCATTGTGCTATATTATCGGCATGAGAGTAAATTTTCAGCCAAAGAAAATATCTTGGGGTATTGTTTTTCTGGCAGGCGTTGGCCTTTTTGTTTTTAGTTCTGTTTTTAGGGACGAAAAACCAATTTCCGCTATTTCGCCGGCTCCTTCAATTCTGTCAATCCCAACCCCAACCGCCAAAATCCCGCTTCCATCCGGCACGAAAGACAAAGATGATTTGTTCAAGGGCATACCGGACCAAAGATTGGCGCCCACTTCGGTTCCGAGTGGACAAATCACTGGGCCGGCAACTTGTCAGCTTGGCGGAAGCATTAATTTTTTGGATAAAAATTTATATGAAGTTAAGGGCGCCCAAATCGCTTATCAAAATGTTGACCATCCGGCGCGTCTGATTTTTTGGAAAATTTTGCCCGATGACGGCAGCCTGAAAGCCGGTCCAAACATATTTTCCGGGCTCTCGCTCCCCAACGGAGAACACTCGGTGGGGGTCAGTATCATAAAAGATTTAACCGCCGGTTCGTATAATTTAACCGCCAACATTTCTTACGGAGTAACCGATTCCAGGGGCGTTGAAAAGTTATATTATGTCGATTGCGCCGGTTCAATTACAGTAATCGCGCCGCCAAAGTAAATTATGTCTAATTTTATATCGCAATTACTTTTTCCGTTTTCCATGATTTTGGGCCTGATAAGCGGCATTGTTTATCCGCCTTATATTCAACTTGGCGCGGAAAGCTTGACTTTTGATTATAAAACCGGGGATTTCAGGCCGGCTTATCTTTTGAGCGTCAAAAACATGGGGTCGCAAAAAGCGAGATTTGACATTTCCAGTAATGTCGACTGGATTTTTATCACCCAGGAAGGCCAGGACAATGTCCGGTCAATTCAACTTGATGTGCAAAATACGGTGAATTTTGTTTTGGATATCAGAACCGACCTGGTTTATGACGGCCAGTACTCGGGTGAATTAACTGTAAATGCGGTGGAGAACAGGGACCAATCAATAATTGATACCAAAAAAGTAAGTGTCACGCTAAACAGAAACTTTGTTCCCGCTCCAACCGTTACTCCTGCGCCAAGCGCCGGTGAAATGCCCGCGGAAACTCCGGTTATGACAACAACGACAACTCCTTCGGTTTCAACCGTAATTTCGCCAACGGCTTCCGTTTCGCCGGTCCCAATACCCCCCAAAACACCTGCGCCGTCGATTCGGGTTTCACCGTCCGCGTCGGTAAAAGCTGAACCGACCAAGTTGGTTTCTCCATCCGATTTACCAGAGGCAAGAGAGCAAACCGATTCGACAAGCTCACGGCAAGCGGTAGCGCCGGAAAAGGCGAATAAAAGCGTTTGGCAAAGGATTGCGGACTGGTTTTCTAAAATATTTTAATTTTGAATACGCCCGGCAACCGTCGTTTTTTATTTTTAGTTTTTCTCGGCGCGCTCGCGCTTAGTTTTTTATTGTACGGCAATTCCCTGAAAGGGGATTTTGTTTACGACGACCATTTTTTTGCGGACAGACAAGAACTTCGCTCGCCGGATTCTTTGTTTAAAATCTGGACCGAGCCGTATCTTCCCCAGCATGTCGCCTCCGGCCTTTACCGGCCGTTCGCCGTTTTTTCATTTGCGTTGAATTTCATAATTTTCGGAAGTTCGACGGCAAGCTTCCACTTCATCAATATTCTGCTTAACGGGGCGGTGATTTTTCTCGTTTTTTTGCTTGTTTTAAAACTGTTTCAAAATAAGCGGCTGGCCCTTTTTTCAGCTTCATTTTTCGCTTTTATGCCGCTCCACACCGAGGCGGTCGATTTTATCAAGTCGCGGGATGAAATCTTGGCGGCTTTTTTCGCGCTTTTGTCCTGGCTGATTTTTATTTCTGCCGTCGAAACAGGCCAGAAAATTAAATTAAAAAAAATATGGTTAAGCGCGGTACTCTTTTTATTCGCCGTTATGTCCAAAGAGCTGATTATTGTATTGCCGGTGTTATTTCTAATGGCATATTTAATCAGACAAAAACCGTCTTGGCGCGAACTTTTTAAAATCGGTGTCGTATTTTTAGCCACCTCAATTTTTTACATGCTCTTAAGATTTCAAGTTCTCGGCGATTACGCCTTCGGCAAAGACGACGCTTTTTTTGCGATAAACCCCATAGGTTTTGTTGATTTCTGGACCCGTTTCTGGACGGCGTTTAAAATCGCTTTTATTTATATTGGTAAAGCATTTGTTCCTCTCAATCTGTCCGCCACCTACCACTATAACCAGCTGACAATGGTGGCCAATCCATTGGCGTCATGGTCAGCGCTTGGCGGCATGGTCCTTCTGGGAATTTTGATTTTTATGGCGGCAAGCCGAAGATTCCGAACAACGCCGGCCGCCCTCGGAGCATTGGCATTTCTAATCCCGTATTTGGTGATTTCCAAATTCATTTTCAAATCGGGCGACCTGTTGGCGGAAAGATGGCTGTATTTTCCCTCGGTCGGATTGAGCGTTATCGGCGGTTTCGTTTTTCATTGGATTTGGTCGAAGAAAAAAACAGCCGGCCTGATTATTTTCGGGGCCGTTCTCCTGATGTATTCCATTATTCTGATTCCGAGAAACCGGATTTGGTCGTCCGAAGAAACTTTATTTAAGAGCATGATTAAAACCGCGCCTCAAAGTGTTCAGGGCTATGCCAATCTGGCTAATTTTTTCATGAAAAACAATCGGCTTGATGAAGCCCGCGAAGCGGCGGAAAAGGGATTTAAAATTTATCCGGACTATTCTCCGCTTTTGAATGTCATCGGGGCGATTGCTTTTAAGGACAATAATTATGATTTGGCGAAAACCGCATTTTTAAGAGCCATCGAGCTTTCTCCAAAAATCCCTCTGGCTTACGGCAATTTGGGACGTCTTTATTACGGTAGCGGCGAATATGACAAAGCCGCGGATGTACTGGAAAGGGCAATTGGTCTTTATGCGGTGAAACCCAAGCCGACGGACATTTTTCTTTATGCCTTGTCGTTGACGCAAAACAAGAGATACGGTGACAGCATTATCGCGGTTAAAAAGTATTTCTCTGACGAAATGGACAAGGCCCAGTTTAAATTCATTATGGCGCTGAATTATTTTAAAATGGGGAATCTCGCCGAGGCGAAAAAATATTTTGACTGGAATCCCGAAAAAACCGAAGCCGAAAAAATTAAAATGCTCCACAATTTTTAATTTTGACCCCCTGTGGACTAACGATGTCGTGTGGACTAACGATGTCGAACATCGTTAGTCCACAGGTTATCAACAAAAGCGCAATTACAATGGACGCAAAAAGAAAAACTATTTTTACGGTTTTAATGGTGCTGGTTTTTCTTCTGCCATTTTTAAGCATGCAAAATTTTAGTCTTTCAACCGACGAGTTGACTCATATCCCGAGCGGTTATTCTTATTGGAAAACCGGAGAAATAAAATTGAATCCCCAGCACCCTCCTTTTGTTAAATTGTGGGCAACTTTGCCGCTACTTTTTCTAAATCCGTCTTTTGACAAAAACGACCCCCTTATCGCCGGCGCTAAACCGGATGAATGGCAATTCGGGCGCAAGTTTTTGTTTTTAAGCGGCAACGATGCCGATAAAATTATTTTTTGGTCGAGAACGATGGCGATTTTGCTGTCGGTGGTTTTGGCGCTTTATATTTTTAAATGGACGGCGGCTCTTTTCGGCGCGGATGCCGGTTTGTTCGCGCTTTTTTTATATGCTTTTGTACCTACCATTATTGCACATGCCCAATTGGTGACGACTGATGTGGGGGTGGCCGCTTTTGCCACAGCCTTTTTATATTATCTTCGTCAATTACTTAAAACCAATGCCAGAAAGTTCATTTGGCCAAGCGGCTTGTTTTTGGGTTTGGCTTTGGGGGCAAAATTTTCGGCGGTTATTCTTCTGCCAATTTACCCTGTTTTAATTTTAGCGAATATTTTTTGGAATCATCCTAAAATGTCGGGGAAATGGACACAATTCTTTAAATATTCCGTTTTTATATTTGCGATTGCGGCTGCTGTCATTTATGCTCTTTATTTTTTCCCTTCGGATTCGGGATTTTACAAAAAGGGATTGGATTCCGTTTACCGGGACGGCCGGGCCGCTTATCAGTTTTATTTGAACGGAGATTTCCGTTCCGGCGGCTGGTGGTATTATTTCCCCGAAGCTTTCGTGGTTAAAAATCCCATCCCGCTTCTGGCCGCGTTTTTTCTCGGGCTGCTGTTTCGCAGAAAGATTAAAACCGACAAAATTGACGCTCTTTTCTTATTTCTGCCGCTGATTGCGTTTTTTCTTGCCACCATGATTTTCGCGCGAGATATAGGCGTCAGATATATTATTTTAGTTTACCCCTTTTTGCTTATAAATTCCGGCCGGATTTGGGCAATTTTTGCGCGTTCCTGTGGACTAACGATGTCGAACATTGTTAGTCCACAGGTTATTGAATTTTTTGGAAAAAGATTTGTTCGTGCGGGGACAATCTCGATGATAATTTTAAGCGTTTGGTATGTCGTTTCCGCGGTCAGAATTTTCCCGGATTATCTTTCTTATTTTAACGAACTGACTGGTGGTTCCAGCAACGGTTGGAAATATTTAGATGATTCCAATATTGATTGGGGACAGGACCTCAAAAGATTGAAAAAATTTATCGTTCAAAACCCCGATGCTCTTGTGGTTTATCCCTGGCCGCCGGGCAATGAAGCGCTTAAATATTATGGCATCGCTCCCGAAAAGAACCTCTTTTTTATAAAGAAAAATTGGTGGGCCGAACCCAAAGGCCTTTACGCAATCAGCAGTTATTTTTTGATTAGGGCGCAGAGAATTGCTGCTGCCAAAAACGACCCGGCCATGGATTGGCTCAAACTTTATCAACCGTCGAGCCGAATCGGCCAGTCGTTTTTTGTATACGATTTTAGGAGCAACTGATGAAAATTGGGCCGAATAAGATAAATCCTATCTGAATTTTTAAGCAACTTGATGGTCGAAAACTTAAGGACTATAATACGGAATAAAATATGAACAAAATGAAAAACATAGTAACGTCCAAGTATTTTCTTTTGATTTTATTAATCATTGCAGGTTTTGGAATCTACGCGTTTAATCTTCATAATCCTCTTTTCTGGGATGACGACGATTGGATAATCAATAATTCTTTTGTTCACGATTTCAGCCGCCTAAAAGAAATTTTTACCAGGAATATTCTGGCCGGTTTTGGTTTGAACAGCAATTATTACCGCCCGTTTCTGCTTCTGACCTTTGCCCTCAATTACATAATCAGCGGTATAAAGCCCTTAGGTTATCACTTGGTCAGCAACGGTTTCCACATTGCCAACGGTCTATTGGTATTCAGTATTTTATATTTTGCGCTTAAAAAGAAACTGCCGGCGTTTGTTGCGGCGCTTCTGTTTTTAATCCACCCGCTTCAAACTGAAGCCGTAACTTATATTTCCGGCCGCGGCGACCCCATGTCAGTGTTTTTTATGCTGCTTGCCTTGTGGCTATTTATCAAGCGCGAGAACTTGGGGAATAGCCGGACATCAAAATACTGGCTTTTGTCCATTAGTTCTTTATTCTCTATGATTTTGGCCGTTTTAAGTCGTGAAACGGCCATATTGCTACCGGCGCTGATTCTTATTTTTTACATTGCGTTTTTGTCAAAAGACAGGTTGTTTGTATCAGTTAAAACGGCGTTTGCAAAAACCATTCCTTTTTGGACCATCTCCGGTTTTTATTGGTTTTTGAGAATGACGGTTCTGAATTTCAACAATACTCTTAATTTTTACTCGCAAGTCAATGATTATACCGGGCATTTGAGTTATCGGCTTTATACTTTCGGTTATGCTTTGGTTGAATATTTCAAACTTATTTTTGTACCTCTCGGATTGCACATGGAAAGGGACCTGGCCATCCGAACTTCAATTTTGCAATGGCCGGTTTGGCTGGCAGTTTTAATTATTGCCGGAATTATTTGTGCTGGTTGGTATTTTTTTAAAAAAAGAAAACAACAATCAATTCGGGTTTGGTTTTTTTCTTGGGCCTGGTTTTTTATAGCGTTGGCGCCGGTATCGGGGATTATTCCGATAAACGCAGTGATGTATGAGCACTGGCTGTATCTGCCGCTAATTGGATTCTTTGCGTTGGCTGGGTGCTGTATCGGAAAAGCTTTGGAAATAGCCAAAATCAAGACCAACTTTGGCTATCGGTTTTTAATTCTCGGTTTGATAGTTTATTTTTCGTTTTTTGCTACAGCTTCGGCTAAACGCAATTTGGCCTGGGGGGGGCCGATAAAATTTTATGAAGATATTTTAAGATATAATCCCAACAGTGTCCGGATAATGAATAACTTAGGTAACTTATATTCGGCGAAAAAAAATTATGACAAAGCAATTGAATTTTATGAAAAAGCTGCGGCCGGCCCCAATGGGAATATTTTTGCCCAGCCGCATTATAATTTAGCCAATATTTATGCCGCCAAGGGCGATATAAAAAAGGCGATTGTAGGTTATAAAAAAGCTGTTGAGGCGGACCCTAATTTTCCGTTTGCTTATCAAAATTTGGCGGTTATTTATGCCGGACAAGGTGAACTGGCTGAAGCTCAAAAAATGCTTGAACGGGTCATAGAATTAAGACCATTTGAACCGGAGATTTATTACAATTTAGCTTTGGTTTTCCTTGCCCAAAAAAACAACGACTTGGCCTTACAAATCTTAGAAAAAGGGCTTAAATACGCCAAGGGAAACAATGCGGCGACTGCGGAAATAATGCGCCTTTTGGGCAAACTCAAATAATATCAATTTAACGATGTTCGACATCGTTAGTCCACAGGTTATCAACAGATGGCCTTTTGTTGGACGGAAAATCTGATACATTGGCCGCATTATTAAGAGCTTGGGAGGGGAGCAATTTTTGTGGAAAAAATTTCTCGTTCAGGCGGATTCTTAAGATTGACGCTTCTCATTTTCTTTTTGTTGTCGGTTTTGGCAATTTCAGTTGGCCGGCCGCAAACAGCCCATGCTCTAACCGCCCGTCTTAGTCCAATTTCCGGTCGTGATACGACCGTCGGCAACTTTTTGTTAACCGAAGGCTATTTAGAACAATTTAAAAATTCTGATTTTGAAACAGGACCTTATAATCGTCTGATAAGTTACGAATACCAATCGTGCCGATGTACAACGGCAGCGTGGCCAAGAGGCGTCAACACTTTTGATGAAAACGAATTTATAGAACTCGGTTTTGCTCCCGATATTTCCTCTTCCGCCAATATTAAAGGCGCCGAAATTATTTTTGAATATCAAAGGAACGGCCCCCTGGACAAAGCCAAACTTGAAATTTGGGAAGAAGATATTGGACAATGGCACGATGTTGCGATTGGAATTCCGGCCGGCATCGACCAGGACCAGACCTTTGTTATCGATATTTCTTCGTTTATTGATTCCGCCGCCGATGCCAATAATTTAAAAACCAGATTCCTTGCTTATACGAATGATGGCGGCGCCAATTCAAAAACAATCCAGACTTTCCACGATTATGCCGCGCTGGTTCTTAATCTCAACTATCCGCCGACACTGGCGCCGATAGGGAACCGCGAAATAAATGAAGGCGAAACCTTGACTTTTGCCGCAGAAGCTTCAGATGAAGACGGTGACCCAATTATTTTTTCTTCTGCCGGTTTTCCGGCAAGCGCGAATTTTGATTCTTTAAGCTGGATATTTTCCTGGACGCCTGATTATAACGCGTCGGGCACTTATCCGGGAATAACATTTACCGCGTCAGACGGAACAGCCAGCGCTTCCGAAACTATTGCCATTGTCGTTAAAAACACCAATCGGCCGCCGATAATTGTCAGTATTGAACCGAAGGAAATTTACGAGGCCGAAACTCTGGCATTTGAGGTCAGCGGCAGCGACCCCGACGGCGACACTCTGACTTTTTATGCGGACGAATTACCGGATGGAGCCGTGTTTGATGTTTCTTCCGGAAGTTTTGTCTGGGTGCCGCAAAAAGGACAAGCGGGAGATTATGAATTTATCTTCGGAATTAGCGATGGAACCGATTCCGGCGAAATAACGGCAGAAATTAAAATTTTGTCCAAACCGGAACCTGCCCCATCTCCGTCTCTAATTCCGACCCCGACGCCGTCTCAAACCCCGGCTCCATCTCCCGTTTTACCTTCCGAATCAGTTTTACCTTCAGCCATCCCCACGCCTTTACCGCCGACCCAGACGCCAACACCTCAATTAGCCGACAATATTTCTGTGTTCGGCAATTCCACCGGCGGAATGCCGGTGCCAATGGATGCTATTCTGTATGCAAAATCCCTTGAAACGCATAACGTTGACAATCAACAGAAAATTTTAACCGGAACAGGAAATCCTTTAGCGGCGGCGGATATTATTTCAATTGCGGTTCAAGAACCGGAAACTGCCAAGCTGCCGGTTGCCGTTAAAAGTATTTTCATCAACGAGAAAGAAAGCCACAAACCTGTTTTGCCGCTTGAAACGGAAAATCCCAAACAAGCACAGTCACGGCTCGGCGGTGATGATAATAAACTTTTGGCATCCGCATTGGATGCTTTTAACACAATCTCCGGGCACTTAAGCCGAATATTGGCGAGTGCATTGTTTAAGATTTCGGCTCGTTTAAGTTTTCTTTAATCTGCTTTCGGAATTTGCCAATCAATTCTTCGTTCAACGGAGTTCTCTTTGCGAAAATGACAACTGAATCATCATGATAAATAAGCGGCCAATTTTGGTTTTGTAAAATCAATGACAAAAAAGTTCTTGCCCAGGGGGTAATGTCGCTATGGCCAAAAAACACATAGTTTATTCCATATTGTTCAGAATACTCTTTCCATAATTCCGGATTTTCCTGCATCGGCTTGTAAATTTTTTCAAAAAATTCCGCCGAATATGCTTCTGGCCGGCCGTCAACAAACACCCCGCACTTTTCTGAATTGTCATAAAGGTTCAGGGCAGGTTTTTTTAATTCGTCGGGACATTTTTCTCCCGGCGCCGGATATAATTTCCAGATTAAAAAACTACCAACATCAAAATTATTGAACACCGGCCCGCGGATTCTGTTTTGTTTTATAAATTCAACGGCCGTAGCGGCGCCGTCGGGAATATCCGTTCCAAAACGTTTGGCGCTGCCGCTCCAATCGTAGAAATCATTATTGGGAACACTAAACGCGAACCAGACCGAGAATCCCCAAAGAGTTCCCAGCCCCAGTTTGCGGATTAAAGGCGCTGAAGACCGCCGGAGATGACTCAAATTTAAGGTCGTAATCGGTAGCGCTACCAAGGCGTAAATTCCGAAATTTCTTATCATTTTTAAGGCTATTATCGTGAAAATGACTGCCGCCATCAATTCAAAATTTAATGTATTCGGCAGGTTGTTTTTTTGCCGGAACCGGAAAGCAAGGATGAAGCTCAACATCAAAACTGCCAACGATAACTCGAAAAATTTAATGTCATTAAGCTGGATTCCGTAATCTCTCAAAAAAAACACCGATTGGTTTTCAACAATACTGTAACCGTAATTTCTTAAGATGTTAAAGGGTTCCAGAGCGCCGGTAAGAAAGTTTGGATTGAGCAGGGTAGCCGCTGAAGTTGCTAAAAACAGGATAAAAATTTTTTTGAATTCCCGACGAGCGTTAAATAATCTGTCTATAGAAAATAAAAACAGCAGTCCCGGTCCGATTGCGAAATAGATGTGCATATTGGTCCACAATATCTGAACCAACGGAAGCGCAAAAAACCATTTCTTGTCTTGCCATTTTGTCCTCAAAATGGCGAATAAAAAGAACGAGAAAAAAAGATAACTGAAAATTTCCGGCCGCACGTCGCTACGGTAAATAAAAACAGGAATAAAAACAAGCGAGGCCGACATCCACATCCAAATACTGATTTGCCGCCGGATAGCCAGAAAAACGACGCCAAACGCAAGAAGCAAAACACCGGCTTTGAAGAAAATCAAGCCCTTCAGACCAACTACCCCGTAGAGCAAGTAAAATATCACCTCGCTTAACCAGTGGTGATTTACGAAGGGATGCTCCGGCTCGGTGAAAGAAAAAAGATTGGTTTTATAGACGTTTTTAGTTTCCCAGATTATTTGCCCGGATTTTAAATGCCGGCCGATATCTTGATTAATGGAATTTAAACTGTGAACAGCCAGCAACCCTAACAAAACAAAAATTAAAACAACGCCGAAGATTTCTTTTTTTTTCATTTTTAAGTGCGGGGCAATTTATCCTCGGGTAAACAAATTAAACCTGATAATGTGCCAAACAGCCGCCAGCCCGTCTTTCCAATTGATTTTCTTGCCGTCTTTATATGTTCGGCCTTTGTAAGATATGCCGACTTCATACACTCTCAAGCGGTGTTTGGCAATTTGGGCAGTCAACTCCACTTCAATTCCGAACCGTTTCGCTTTTAGACAAGGCAAAATTTCTTTCATGGCCTGGCGGGTAAAAACTTTATAGCATGTTTCCATATCAGAAATGTTCAAACCGGTAAAAAGATTGGATAAAAAGGTGAGGGATTTATTGGCCAGATAGTGGGAAAAATATAAAACTCTTCTTGGAAAAGCCGTAACAAATCGGGAGCCGTATACCACATCGGCATTGCCGCGCAAAATCGGTTGCAGTAAAAAAGAATATTCAATCGGGTCATATTCCAAATCAGCATCCTGAATGATTATCGCATCACCGGTAGCTTCTGCAAAACCTCTTCGAAGAGCCGTTCCCTTGCCGCAATTTTTCTCCAAAAAAATAACTTTGTGTTTGCTGGCATATTCTTTTAAAATTTCCCGACTCTTGTCGGTGGAGCCGTCATCAATCATAATTATTTCTTTTTCCGACGAAAGCGGCGATTTTTCAACCAAATCCAAAACTGACCGCAAGGTTTTTTCTTCGTTGAATACCGGAATGACGATGCTTACTTTTTTTATTTCCATGTTTTCTGTGTTTTGTTGATAACCTGTTGACTAACGATGTTCGACATCGTTAGTCAACAGGTGGGGGATTAATGGGGGGAAAGATAAATTTGCCGGAATTTTTCGGCCATGTACCGCCAATCGTATTTTTGCGCCAGATCGAGGCCGTTTTTTATAAGCCGCTCCCGAAGTTCGCGATTGCTTAAAATTGAAATTATTTTTTCAGCGATGTCTTTCGGATTGCCGGTTTCGCAAAAAAGGCCAGTCTCATCGTTTTTAAGAAAATCAACAACGCCTCCGACTGGCGTTCCCACTATCGGCAAGCCGGCCGCCAGGGCTTCAATAAAAGCGGTACCTAATCCCTCCGAAAGGGATGGACGGACAAACATGTCAGCGCTTTTCAGATAATGAGGGATTTCTTCATATTCTTTGGCGCCCAAAAACAGGACGTCGTTCCGGACATTAAGTTCCCGGGTAAGATTTTTTAATTCAGTTTCAAGCGGACCGGAGCCGATGATTATGAGTTTCAGTTCCGGTATTTCGGCCTTGGCCCGGACCATGGCCTTGATAAGGTCGGCAATGCCGTTTTTGGACACCAATCTTGAAACGGTAATAATAATCTCGTCGCTTTCTTTAAGACCCAACTGTTGGCGGTCAACAGATCGGGCGGCATAAAATTTTTTAAAATCGACGCCGTTGGGAATTAAAAACAATTCCGCTTCGCGATTGATATCGCGCGCATATTCTTTTAGGTGATTGCTTATGGCCGTGATTGTGTCCGCTCTTTTTAAGATAAAATTCCTGAAAAATTTTATAAACCGATTCTGCCGGGCAAGCGATTTGCCTTCCTGCAGAGTCAAGATGAATTTCTTTCGAGGGTTGAAAATTTTCAGCAAAACTGCCGCGCCGCCGCCGTAAGAGGCCTGATAGGCGTGGAGCAATTTGACTTCACCCCGCCTTAACATCGCCCGGCCTTTTAACATTCCCCGCAAAGGAAACAGGAACTTATCCAGCTTATTTCCCAAGCCGAGCCGATGGATACAGATATTGCCGCGATGTTCATCGGCCGGAAAACTTTTCTTATAACGAGGCGTAAGAATTTCAAAAGAAAAGTCGTTTAATCGCTTGCATATTTCTTCAATGGCAATCTCGGAGCCGCCGAGCAGGGGCCGGAAGGCGGTGGTGAATATTAAAACCTTTTTTGATTTTTCAAGCATAAATCCTTGTAAACGGCTGTATTTTTATGATATCATTCTGTCATAAATGAACGGTGAAATCAATCAAAAATACAGCCCCGCCGCTCCCAAAAGGGCGCTTTTTGTCGTTACCCAGTCGGAGATGGGAGGCGCCCAAAGATTTTACTACAACTTTATTTCCGGTTTGGACCGGTCCAAGTATGAAATTCTCATTGCGGTTGGGAGCGACGGCGGCGGAGATTTACTGGCACGTTTCAAAGAAAACGGTTTCAGTGTCCGCGAACTTAAATTTTTAAAGCGAGATATTTCTTTTTCAAACGACTTAAGGGCGCTCCTGGAATTGCGGCGGTTGATTAAAAATTTTCACGCCGACACTCTTTTTTTAAACAGCTCCAAGGCCGGGTTTGTCGGTTCGCTGGCGGCTCGGCTGTGCCGCAAAACTGAAAGACCGAAAGTGATTTATCGGATTGGCGGCTGGACATTTAACGACCCTTGGCCGCAATGGAAGAAAAGGTTTTGGATAATTCTGGAAAAAATAAGCGCCCGCTGGAAAGACGTAATTATCGTCAACAATAAGCATGATTTTGAGCAAGCCCAAACTTTAAAAATCAGGCCCAAACAGAAAATCACTTTGATTTATAACGGTCTGGATGTCTATCGCATGGATTTTTTTCCGCGGGAGGAAGCGCGCCTTAAATTATTTGAAAAAATATCCCGCCAGGCCGGCAGGATTTTTCAGGCGGAAAAAATAATAGGAACAATCGCCAATTTTTATCCGCCGAAAGGCTTGGAATTTTTGGTTGAAGCGGCCGAGTTTTTTAAAAACGACGACGGCATTGCGTTTTTCGTAATCGGAGACGGAGAAGACCGACAAAAACTGGAGGGCATGATAAAAGAAAAAGGACTGGAAAAGAAAATTTTTCTGCCGGGCCGCCTGACTGACGCCCACCGCTTTTTGCCGGCTTTTGATTTATTCGTCCTGCCGTCGCTGAAAGAAGGGTTTCCCTGGAGCTTGATTGAGGCCATGGCCGCCAAACTGCCTGTAATCGCCGCGGCTGTCGGCGCAGTGCCGGAAATAATCGAAGACGGTAAAAACGGTATAATTGTAAAACCGGGCGATGCCGCCCAAATCGCCGCCAAAATAAAAGAAATTTTGACCAATGACCGCCTGGCCCAGGAAATGGGCATCCAGGCCCACCAGACCGTGCTTTTTAAGTTCAACGCCGCCCAGATGAATAATCAGACGGAGGCAATATTATGAAAAATATTTTAATCGCGACAGGAATTTTTGAACCGGAAATAGGCGGGCCGGCTTCTTATGCCAAAACGTTGGCGGAAAAATTATCGGCCGACTGTTCGGTCACGATTTTAACTTATTCTCCGGTGATAAATTTTTCGGGAGATAAAAATCGGCCGTTCCGAGTTGTGCGGGTTTGGAGCAAAATTCCCAAGTTTGTCCGGCATCTCATTTTTTTTGTAAAGACGGCGCTGCTGGTCCGAAAGTCCGATGTTGTTTTGGCCCTTAATGCCGTAAGCGCCGGCGCGCCGGCCGTTTTAGCCGCAAAAACGGCGAAGAAAAAAATATTCGTAAAAATCGTCGGAGATGCGGCCTGGGAAAGAGCCGCCAACAACGGAACAACCGGTCTGCTTTTGGATGATTTCCAAAAGACCAAAAAACGGGGATTGCTCGGACTGATTCATCGGGTGCAACTGTGGACTTGCCGAAAGGCCGATGGAATAATCGTGCCGTCGGCTTATCTGGCCGGAGTGGTAAGGGGCTGGGGCATCAGCGAGAATAAAATCAGAATCATTTATAACGGCACTGATTTTAAGCCGGCCGAAACAAGCCGCGAAGAGGCCAGGAACAAAATCGGCATTCATGGCAATATTCTGCTTTCTGTCGGCCGTCTGGTTCCGTGGAAAGGGTTTCGGATGCTGATTAAAATTATGCCCCAGCTTCTGGAGATAAATCAATTTTTTCGCTTGGTACTCGTCGGTGAAGGGCCGGAAAAAAAAATTCTTGAAGCGGTGACGAAAAATCTCGGCCTGGAAAAGAAGGTTTATCTGGTCGGTAAAAAGTCCGGAAGCGAATTGGCAACTTACCTGGCCGCGGCCGATATTTTCATTCTCAATTCCGGTTATGAAGGTTTTTCCCATCAGCTCCTGGAGGCCATGGCTTGCGGCGTGCCGGTGATTACCACGGCGGTTGGCGGCAACAAAGAAATCATTTGCCAGGGCGAAAACGGTTTTATGGTTAAATACAATGACGAATTCAATTTGACGGAAGCCGTTAAAACTCTGTGGAAAATGCCGGAATTGAGAGAACAATTTGCCGAAGAAGGCAAGAAAACCGCCCGCTTATTCAGCGCCGATAATATGCTGAAGGAAACAGCCAACCTCTTAAATGAATAATCGCCTTTTAATGATTTCCGGCGACAGAGCTTTGGCCGAAGGCAAACACGGCGCGTTTTTCAATACTTTGGAAGAATTCCGCAAATACTGGGATAGGATAGACGTAATTTGTCCGCGTGTTGGTAACAATCAACAATCAACAATCAACAATCGGTTTTTTGACAATGTTTTTATCCACCCCTCGCCTTGGCCGCTTATTTTCCAGCCGTTTTGGATTTTAAAAGAAGGACAGCGATTGATTAAAGAATACGGGCACGATTTTGTCACCGTTCACGAATACCCCCCGTTTTACAACGGCATCGGCGCTTATCTTTTATGGCGCAAAACGAAGGTTCCGTATTGGCTCGAGATTTTTCACATTATCGGTTATCCGAAGGCCGCCGGTTTAAAGGAGATATCTTATCGCTGGCTGACGAAGATTTTTATTAACTTTGATGCTCGGCGGGCCAGCGCGATACGAACTATAAATAATAATCAAGTGCCTTCTTTTTTAGTCCGAGCCGGCGTGCCTAAGGAAAAAATTATTTATGTCCCGGCATTCTATATTGATTTAGACATCTTTAAGCTGATGGGCCTGGACAAAGAATACGACCTGATTTTTGTCGGCCGGCTGGTGAAAAACAAGGGCGTCAATTTATTTCTCGAAGCCGTTAAAAAACTCGGTCTAAAAACCATAATTGTCGGCGACGGGCCGTTAAAAGAAAGTTTAAAGTTTAAGGTTAAAAGTTTAAAATTGGAAAATCAAATAATTTTCCATGGATGGGCAAAAGATTCTCAAGAAGTGGCGGAATTGATGAATAAATCAAAGATTCTTGTGATGTCTTCGTATAATGAGGGCGGGCCGAGAGTGGTGCCGGAAGCAATGGCCTGCGGAGTGCCGGTTTTGGCTACGGCGGTCGGGATTATGCCGGAAATTATTAAAAGCGGGGAATCGGGGGAAATAATTGATTGGAATTCAGAGAACATCGTCCAAAAGGTGAAAGCTCTCCTTGATAATCCGGCTCAATTCGATTTGTATGTCCGGCGAGGCTTGGAAATCGCAAGACAATTTGGAAAAAAAGAAGCGATAAAAAATTATGCCGAGAAACTGCAATCGCTTATCCGCCGATATCCGCCACGATGATTTTTCCAAAAAGTTTTTTTACGATAGTTGTTTTGGGTCTGGCAATCGGTTTTGCCGTTTTCGGCAACAGCCTGGACGGGAATTTCGTCTATGACGATAATATTGTTTTATCCAACAGCCTGCTTCGCCAGCCGGCGTCCCTTTTGAAATTTTTTACGGAACCCTATTTTGAAAATTTTCCGGAGGGCGGATTATACCGGCCGCTGACTCTTGCCAGTTTTGCTTTTAATTTTCTGATTTCCGGCGGCAATCCCGCCGGCTTTCATTTATTCAACGTTCTTCTCCATATCGCCAATTCTATCCTGGTTTATTTTCTACTTTTTAAATTTACCAAGTCGTCAAGGATTTCTTTGTTGTCTTTTATCGCTTTTCTGGTGTTGCCGGTCCACGTTGAGGCGGTTGTCTCCGTTGTGGGACGGGCGGAACTGCTTTCTTTTTTTCTTGCCGCTCTCTCGGTTTTGTTTTGGGCGAAGGAAAAGTTTTTCGCGGCGGCAATTTTGTTTTTTGCCGCTCTTTTATCCAAAGAAACGGCCCTGGCCCTGCCGCTGATTTTATTATGCGTGAGCCGATACTCAAAAAAGGATAAAAAATGGCTCTATTATTTTATCATTGCCGTTCTCGGATATGCTTTGTTGCGGCTGCGCGTTTTGGGCGGTTTCGCTTTGACGCCGCAGGCGGAGTTTGTTTTCAATCCGCTGAAATTTGTTTCCGTTTCGGAACGGCTGGCCACGGCCTTTAAAATTTTAACTCTTTACATCGGAAACATATTCTGGCCGTTTAATCTTTCGCCGGATTATTCTTTCAATCAGATTAAATCAGTCAACGCCTTTTGGCGTTCCGCTCCGGCGCTTTTCGGTCTTGCGATTTTTATTTTTTCAATCAGCGCGCTGGCCTTCGGAATTTGGAAGAAAAAAATAAATAATCTTGTTGCCGCCGTCGCCCTGTTTATTTTTCCGTATCTGATTATTTCTAATTTGTTTTTGCCGACGGGGACGATTATGGCCGACAGAATAATGTATTGGCCGTCGTTGGGATTGATTTTTGCCGCTGTTCTTCTTTGCGATTTTTTACTCAAACACCGGCAAAGGGCAGGGAAAATGTTTTTATTTTTTGGCATCTTTTGGATGGCCGCGCTTTCGGCAGTGACCATCCGCCAAAATAAAATTTGGAATAACGAAACGGCTCTTTTTAAGGCGATGTTTGAAAAATCTCCCGATAGCGTTGTCGCCAAGACAAATTGGGCGAGAGTTTTGGCCGGCAACAATGCCGAAAATGCCGCCAAATCGCTTCTCACCGGAGCGTTGAACATTTATCCTGATTTTGCGCCCGCTCTTAATTTATCGGCGCAGATTTATAAAAAAGAGGGCAATTCGGCCGAAGCGGAGCGTTTTTTTGAAAAATCTCTGGTTTTAAGACCTCTTAACGAAGAGGCGCTTGTGGGTTTAAGCCGCGTTTATTTTATTGAGAAAAAATATCGCCAGGCCGAACATATTCTTAATTTGTTGATTCCAAAATATGGCGGAGAGGGTAATATTTTTTTAAAAACCGTAATTCAGCTGAAAGCCGGTCGTTATCAAGAGGCCAAAAACACACTGTATGAACATTTTGGCTCCGAACCGGCGGCTGATGACTCGGCTAAAATGCTTTGGCAATATGCCGATTGGCGATTGGGTGTGTTTGGGGGTGATTCTAAAGAGTTAAAGCGGGCGTTCGCCGATTTTGAGCGGCTCTTTTCGGGGAAACAATGAAGTAGAGTTATCAACAGAGACAAATATGGTCGAGGGTGTTAAAATTAAGAAAGTTATAATCTGGCAAATAAGAACCTCGATAACAGCCGCGAGCTGTTGTTCCAGTTTTTAATGTCATGCTCTTGAAGGTGAAAATAAATAAAACTCTTTTTGGGCGCAAATATGCCTGGTCGCTTTTTGTTTTACCGATGCTGCTTTTTGCGGCGTTTTTTGTTTTTTTTGGCAATCGCGCTTATGCCGCAGACGCCGGTGAATATGTCTTTTTCAGAATTGACACCGAATTGGATGTTTTAAACGCTAACGGTGTTACTGTGGAATGGTCATGCAACGGCACCGCGTCCGGTTCCATAACCGAAGATGGTTTGGCTTCAGAAAGCACTTTAGCCCTTGACGGAATTGTCAAGGTCGCTTCGGCTTCAAAAGAAATGACCGACGCCACTTGTATTTTTGGCACGAGCGATACCGTCAGCGGCAAGGTTTCTCTTGGCGGCTGGGTAACCAGAAGATGGACGGCATCACTTCCGGCTTCCGGAGCGGCTGCATTTGCGACTGGCGCCAGCATGGATTACACGATTGTGGTAAACGGAACAGCCGATGAATTGAGCACCGCCTTGACCCTTGACGGTACAACCGCTTCGGCAACCTACAGCGGAACAGTTGCTTCCCAATCATACAGCGGAGGCAAGAGATACATTGCCGGTTCAACCAGCGGCGGGACAGTGACGGGTGGCGCGGACGGATATGTCAACCGAGTTTCTTCCGCCATGACCGTCTCGGCGACTGCTTCCCAGTCAGTTGATTTCGGTACCTCCGATGACAGTGGCATTGACGCCAGCGGGTTGTCGTTCGGCCATAAAGTCCATGCTTATCTGCGGGGCGGCAGTTCCACCGCGGATGCCATAAATGTCGGTACGGTGACGGCCGGCGACAGTTACGGAACCGCTTGCACTGCCGGCACCGGGAGTAATGTAAGTTATTGGTACTGCGCTATACCGATAGCCAATACTGAAACATCGGCGCAGTTTGTTCATGACAATTACAATACTGAAACGGCAACGTATACCGACCGCGACGACGGCAATGATGCTCAAGTGGCGACAGATATTTTACCGACGGCAAAAGCTCCTTCCGGCGGAGGTTGCACTTACTGCAGTTCGCCCATTGAAGAAACACCGACTCCGACTCCGGAAGTTTCCGTCACCCCGACTCCTTCCGTTTCGGCTACTCCGACTCCAAGCGTTAGCGCCACGCCGGCGGTAACGGCGGCAAAACTTTACCGAAAAGTCAGCGACCCGAAGGTTTATGTTCAAGTCGCGGATGGGACTTTAACCTGGGTCAAGACTCTGGAAGAATTCAATTCCGCCGGCTATAAATGGTCTGACGTGCAGGTAATATCGGGCAGTGAATTCGCAAAACTTAAAGTAGAGTCCGTGTCTGCGGCCAAGCTTTACAGAAAAACCGGAGACCCGAAGGTGTATGTTCAAAGCGCTGACGGAAAATTATCATGGGTCAAAACGCTGGAAGCGTTTAACGCCGCCGGCTATAATTGGACCGACGTTAAGGCCGTTTCCGAATCGGAATTTAACCAGATGAGCATGGGTGGAAAGGTTAAAGTGGTCAGCAACATTGGATATCTCAATGTCCGCGCCTCGGCTGCAATCAGCGGTAAGTTGCTTACAAAAGTTTTATCGGGGCAAGAATTCGAGTTTTCGGCAATCAGCAATGGCTGGTATAAAATCTGGAAAAATGGCAAGGAATTGGGTTGGGTATCCGGCAAGTATGTGACGGAAATCTAAAGCAAGAATTAAGCATAAGAATTAAGAAGATGAAACCCAAAACACCCCTTAGGGGTGTTTTGGGTTGAAAACTGGCCACTTTTAGATTATTATTCAATGATAATTACATAACAACATCGGATGTCGTTATGGTGAAAATGCGATGAAATTACTTATTATTACCCAAAAAGTTGACCAAAATGAACAACTGCTCGGATTTTTTATCGGTTGGATTGTCGGATTGGCAAGTCGGTTTGATAAAATTACGGTGGGATGTCTGGAAAAAGGCGAATTTGATTTGCCGGACGATATTCGGGTGGTAAGCTTCGGTAAGGAGCGGGGTATTTCCAAAATAGGGCAGCTTTTTAATTTTTATAAGTTGATTATCGGCGAATCAAGGAATTATGATGCGGTTTTAGTCCACATGAATCCGATTTGGGTCGTGTTGGGCGGATGGTGGTGGCGTATATCTGGCAAGAAAATTTCTCTTTGGTATGCCCACGGAACGGTCAGTTCCACGCTCCAACTGGCGGAAAAATTTGCCCATATAATTTTTACTTCAACCAAAGAAGGCTGTCGCATCAAAAGCTCCAAAATTAAAATAGTCGGACAGGGAATAGATGTTGAAAAATTCAAAATTCAATTTTCACCTCAAGCTCAAGTCGAAGGGAATTCAAAATTCAAAATTGTTTCGGTGGGACGGATTTCACCATCAAAAGATTACGGCACATTGATTGACGCGATTAACATATTGTGTGACGAAAATATGGTGATAGAAATAATCGGCGGACCGGGAATACCCGAAGATGCCGTTTATCGGGAAAAGTTAAAACAAAAAATAAAAACCAACGGTCTGGGAAATAAATTTATTTTTAGGGGTGCTGTTTCAAACAGCCAAATTGTTTCATTTTTGCAATCAGCCGACCTTTTTATAAATATGGGCCAGACCGGCAGTCTGGACAAGGCGGTGCTGGAGGCCATGGCTGTCGGTTTGCCCGTAGTTACTTGCAATGAAGCCTATGAAGACGTTTTAGGTGAATTGAAAACCCGATTGATGTATTCCAAAAAAGACGCCGCGGGACTGTCAGAAAGAATTTTATATATTTTGAACATGGATGCTGAAGAAAAATCACATCTATCCGCGCGACTTAGACAGATTGTAGTCGAAAATCACAATCTCAACGGCCTTCTGGAAAAAATTTCGCAGATTTTAAAGAATAACGGATAGGCAATGGAAAATATAAAAAACAGGCCGATTGTAATTACCGGTCATCCCTACGCTCATCCCCACTATTTCAAAGTTTTTGAATACGCGGATAAAAGCCGGCTGGCCTTCGTTTTGCCAAAAGTCTGGAAGGCCAAATTAAACATTAAGCCTGAAAAGAAACCAGGTTTTACGCTTTTCGGACTGAACGCTTTTTCATACGGCAAAAAATCGCTATTGGGCGGACCGTTCAAGGGCTGGTTGCCTGGCCTTTTGTATTTGCTGCCCTATCTGCGTTTCAAGCGCGGGGCGAAAGTTCTGTATTCATGTTCGGAACCCAATTTGCTGACGACCCTCTTTAACGGCTGCCTGGCAAAATTGCTCGGGATGAAACTGGTCCTGTTTACCTGGCAGAATGTTGAGCCGGAAAAGAGAATGCGCGGCCTTAAGTTTAAATTGTCCAATCTCCTTGTTCGTTTCAATCTGCGGTTGGCCGACGGTATAATCTGCGGAAATCGAAAAGCCGAGGAAATCGTAGAACACTTGGCCCATAATTCTAAATGCTTAACGACCTTGGTTTGCCCTTTAAGCGGAGTTGATACGGAAAAATTTAAACCCGGCGGCGGAGCAGGCTGGAAAGAACGCTTAAACATCGGTGTTCAAAAAATGATTTTGTTTTACGGCGTGCTTGACGCTCGCAAAGGTGTTAATATTTTAATAAAGGCCTTCAGGGAAATATCGGACAAAGCATGTTTGGTGATTGTCGGTTCGGGCCCTCAAAAAGACTACTTGGTCGCTCTGGCCGGAGAATGGGGTCTAAGCGGAAAAGTCGTGTTTCTAAATTGGATGGCAAATTCAGAGCTACCCGGATTGCTGAACGAGGCCGACGTATTTGTTTATCCGAGTGTGCCTTTTGGCGGGTGGGAGGAACAATTTGGTTATGCCATGGCTGAAGCCAGCGCCTGCGGTATCCCTGTTGTTGCCACCGGAATCGGCGCTATCGGGGAAGCGGTTAAAGACGGGATTACAGGTTTTCTTGTGCCGCCTAACGATATTCCGGCGTTAAGAGGCGCTATTACCGAACTTTTGGAGAATCCGGTGCTGGCCGAACAAATGGGCCTTGCCGGAAGGAGTTATATAGAATCGAATTTCAGCCATCGGGTAATAGCCGAAAAAATATCTAAATTTTTAAATAATTTTTTATGATTTCCGGGATAGAACAGGCGTACCGCAAGCATCACCAAGAACGCCGCCGCGAGGGTTTTGCCATACTTGAAACAGAACGGGGCGCCTTGTTTAAAAAACTAATCGGAACCGGTAAAAAAATTCTTGATTTGGGGTGCCGCGATGGGGTAATTACGAAGTATTTTGTCGAAGGCAACGATGTTAACGGAGTCGACATAGACGCGGGCGCTCTTGAAAACGCCAAGTCGGCACTTAATATAAAAACCGTTCATTTTGATTTAAACCAGGCAGATTGGCCACTGGAAAGAGGGATATTTGATGCGGTTGTGGCAACGGAGATTGTCGAGCATTTATATTTTCCCGAAGCTTTTTTAAAACGCATTTCCAATCTGATAAAACCCGGAGGCTTTCTGGTCGGTTCGGTTCCCAACGCCTTTTCCTTAAAATGCCGAATTAAGTATGTTTTTGCCGATAAACGCGGCACGCCCCTACAAGACCCCATGCACATCAATCAATTTTCCTGGCAAGAATTTAAGAAACTGTTGAAAAATGATTTTGTCGAAATTAAACTTTTTCCCTTGGGTAAAAAATACGGCGGCTTAACTAAAATATTTCCGGGGCTCTTTGCTCATTCAATTGCTTTTTCCGCAACGAAAACAAAATATCAGAGCAAAGAATAAGCGAATTTCACGTTGTTTGATATTAATTGACTTATTTTGATACCTTTTGATACCATATAAAATATGCCCGAGATTAATTCCAACGAGGTTTATACCACTGAAGAAACGCAAGATTTGCTGAAAATAAGCAAAAGCACCATAAAACGGCTTTTAAAGCAAGGATTTATAAGGGCCAATAAGGTGGGCGGGCAATATCGGATTTTAGGGAAAGAAATTTTAAGACTGATATCCCCAGAATTGGCCAAACAATCCCTTGCGGCTTATCAAAAAACAAAAAGACAGACAAAATCTGGTCCGGAAAACTGATATTTTTTAACATGAATTCCTTTATCTTAAAAATATTTTCTTCAATTGCCTTGTTCAGACGGGCCTTTTATAAATATAAAAGGGGAATCATGGCTTTAATAGGACTCGGATTTCTAAGCGGCATTCTCGGAGGTGTGGGTATCGGGGCGATAATACCCCTCTTTTCGTTTGTCAGCGGCCAAATTGCAGTCAACGACCCGGTTTCAAAAATCTTAAAATTGGCGTTCGGAGCAATTGGCGTCGAATTCTCTCTTTCGCTGGTGATTGCGACCCTGGTCTCGCTTTTTGTTTCTAAGGCCGTATTTCTGTATTTTGCCAATTTAATAAGCGCCAAAGTGACTCTTGATTATGAAAGGAGAACCCGGGAAGAACTTTTTAGACACACCATAAGGGCCAATTGGCGCTATTTGAAAGACCATAAAATAGGTTATTTATCCCAGATGATGATTGATGACATAAATATTTCAGCGAGCCTGTTAAGCAATATCAGCATAGTCATTCTTTCGGCAACGAGCGTTATCGCTTATGTCGCGGTGGCGGTCGGTATTTCTTTATATGTGACGATTGCCGCAATAATTATCGGCTTGGGCATATTTTTTATTTTTAAGCCTCTCTTTTTCAAAATCCGAAAATTATCCCAAAAAACCGTCCATATTTCCAAAGAAGCGGCGCATTACATAAATCAGCATTTATTGGGGGCGAAAACCGTAAAATCAATGGCCGTGGAAGAAAAAGTTTTGGCGGGCGGAATGATTTATTTTAAAGAATTGGCTAAGGCTAAATTCAACCTGGCCCGATACAATAATTTTATGGGCAATTTTTTGGAACCGCTGACATTGGCCGTTATAATTCCGATATTCCTTTTTTCGTACAAGAGTTCGTCGTTTAACATCGCTTCATTTGCGGCCATTCTTTACTTAGTTCAAAAAATATTCTCATTTGTTCAGACCATGCAGATAAGGATAAGCCTCATCAATCAGGGCATCCCAAATTTAATGGCGGTGCTGAATTATCAGACTGAAGCGAGGAAATATAAGGAACAAACAGGCGGGGACGATGATTTTAAATTCAGCTCTTCTTTGAAATTTGAAGAAGTAGATTTTAATTACGATGAAACGGAAGAAAAAGTTTTGGATGGCTTGAATTTCACCGTCAACAAAGGGGAAATGCTCGGACTTATCGGCTATTCCGGTTCAGGCAAAACGACTATTGCGGATTTGTTCATGAGGCTGTTTGAGCCGAAAAGAGGCAAAATAACCGTTGACGGAAAAAACCTTTTCCGCATGAATGTCGCCAGATGGAGAAAGCACATCGGCTATGTTTCGCAGGAGATGCTGCTTTTGAATGATACGATTGCGAATAATATCCGGTTTTACGACGACGATGTTTCCGACACGGACATTGTTGAGGCGGCCAAACTGGCGAATATTTACGACTTTATATCGCAACGGCCAGAAAATTTCAGCGCCATGGTGGGAGAAAGAGGACTGAAGCTCTCTGCCGGTCAGCGCCAAAGAATCGTTCTGGCCAGGGTTTTGGCCAGAAAACCGAAGATTTTAATTTTAGACGAAGCGACAAGCGCCTTGGACAATGAATCCGAGACGGCCATCCAAAAAGCCCTTGAAGAATTGCGGGGCAAAATTACGATTCTTATTATCGCTCATCGTCTTTCAACTTTAAGCAATGCCGACAGGCTCATTGTCCTTGAGAAGGGCAAGATTATAGAAGAAGGTTCGCCCAAGCTACTGCTGGAGAATAAAGACTCTCGTTTTTATCAAATTTATCAAGCCGGAACCGGCAAGCAATAATTTCGGCAATTGGCCTAACTCGTCTTTTTGTTCAGGAGTTTGTATTTTATTTCCGCAATTTGCCAATCTGATTCGTTGTCTATGTCTTGAGCTTCAGATTCCGGCACTTCTATTGACACCACAGATTTCGGAAACAATTTTTTTTGTTTGAGGATGGCTTCGGTTGTCAGGAAATAAAACTGTCCGCAGTCATGGTAAGCAGGTTCTAAATCCTGGGAACGATAATTGTAATATTTAGGCCAAAACATTTTTGCCTCCTTGCCGCTGATTTTCAAAGACCGCTGAATGGGATAACTGAATCTTACCACCGGCACCACTGCATCGGCTTTGTTTTTTAAAATCAACCGTTTGGCCGTTCTTAATTTTTCTCCGGTGACAAAGGGGGCAGTGGGGAAAATACAGCAGACATATTCGAATTTTTTGCCCCGTTTTTCATATTCCCGCAGCACCTCTGCCAGGACGGGAATAATCATGACACGGTCGCCGGAATTTTTTTTTGACCTGAAAAACGGAACACGCGCTCCGCAGGACTTGGCCACTCGAGCTATTTCCGGATCATCCGTCGAAACCATAATTTCACTGAAACAAGCGGCCTTTTTCGCCGCGTCAACGGAATATTTTATAATCGGCTGGCCGGCAAAGTTTTTTATATTTTTCCTGGGGATTCTCTTGCTGCCGCCCCTGGCCGGAATTATTGCTAAAATTTTCATATTTTAAACTCTCGGTCCAACAGAGAATAAATGTGAGAATTCCAATATTTTCCGCCCTCAAAACAGTTGTCTCTTAACTCGCCATCTTTTTTAAAATGGAGTTTTTTGGTGAAAAAATTGATTTTCTTTTTATCAAATTCATAGAGCTCCGTCCATATTTTATGCAAATTCAGGGAGTTAAAACCGTAATTAAGCAGCAGTTTTGACGCTTCCAGAGCATACCCCTGGTCATCTATATATTCCTGATTGTGGCCGATATACAGAGACAAATCGGCGGACCTGGAAATCCAATTCACATAAACAAGCCCGCAAATGCCAAGCGGCAGTTTGTCCTTAAGCCGTTCGACGAGGAACATAAAATCATTGCTGCTGGCGACAACGACGTTTTCAAACCACTTTTCCTGCTGAGCAAGATTAAGCTCCCGGAACTCTCTGAAATTTTTTCTGAATTGTGAAATATTCCGCCAGTCTCTAAGGATGGCCAAATCTGTTTTTTCCACGGCTCTTAATCCGACCAATTTTGATTTAATCATATAATTAAACTAAGTCGTTAAATAAAATTAATTCTCCTTTCTTTTTATCTTTTGTTAATTTTTTGCCGACTATTTCCAGCGCGCGATAAGGCGGCAAGCCACCTTCTTGCATCGGCCTTAAAAAGTTCAGGTTGTTATAATTTAAAATGGAACCGACTTTGAAATCCGCCCCGGCCCGTATCGCTCTTCTTTGCACTATTACGGATTCTTTTTCGTTTTCTTCTATCGTCTTGTTTCCGTTTCCCAAGGCAAGAAAAAGCTCGTTGGCTCTTTCAACCATTTCTTTCCAAGTTTTCGGATTCATGGCAAATTTATGGTCCGGACCGTCCCGGCCGTTGTCGTCGGTAAAATGTTTCTCAAATACAACGGCGCCCAGGGCAACGGCCCCCAAGACCGTGGAGTGGCCGTGAGTATGGTCCGATAATCCCAAGATAATATCCGGATATTTTTGCTTGAATGTTTTCAAGACATTCAGGTTTATATATTTGAAATTTTCTCTATCGGCGGTGTAATTGGTGTTGCATTGCATAAGAACAATGTCATTTGTGTGCTTTCTGAGCGTATTCATTGCTCTGTCCACGTCGTCCATGGTTGACGCCCCCGTTGCGATAAGAACCGGTTTTTTCTTCTTGGCGATATGTTCTATAATGTCAGGCCAGGTAATGTCGCCGGAGCCGATTTTATACACATTTACAAACGGGTTGACCGCATCGACAGTTTCAAAGTCATAAGGGCTGGTAAAATATTCCAAACCGACTTCGTCACATTTCGATTTTAATTTTTCCGTCCAGTTAAACGGAATGCTGGCGTCTTGATATGTTTCATAAACTGATTTTTTCCAGGAGGCTTGGTGCGACATTTTGCCGCTCATTGATTCAAACCCGAATCGGCTGACAATTTTATCGGCTTGAAAATTCTGAAATTTTGCGGCATGAGCGCCTGATTCTTTTGCCAGCTCAATAAGTTTATATGCCCGGGCGAGACTGCCGTCATGGTTGGCCGCGATGTCGGCTATAAAATAAAGCGGGCCGCTGGCGCTTATCTCGAAATTTCCTATTTTAATTTTATTCATAATCGTTTGAACTCTTTTAAATAATCTTTTTTAAATTCGGCCAGACCTTTGGGCAAACTTAATTCTGATGTTTTTCCTTTGATGATTTCTTGTAGTTTGCTTGTATTCAGGGTCGTATTTTTGGGCCTGGCAGTTTCCAAAACGGATGAACCGATTAACGCCGGTTTTATCGCCTCCCGGCTGATTCCGAAATTTTGGGCTAAAAATTTTAAGAATTCGTGTTTGTTTAAAAATTGAGCGGAGCCGACATTAAGAACTCCGACGGCATGTTTTTTATCTAAAATGTATTTGATTATTCTGGCTAATTGCTTGGTATAAACCGGGTTAAAAACCACATCGGTAAAACCACTGACAGATTCTTTTAATGAAAAATTCCTAAGCGCCCATTCGGCCAGAGAATTTCCGGGGGGATTATGAAAACCGTAAATGTTTGTGCGGATGACAAGTGAATTCTCATTGGCGGTCAAGGCCGCTTTTTCACCGGCTAATTTACTGCGGGCGTAGTAATTCAGCGGCCCCGGCTTATCCGATTCGCCGTAATTGCCGGAAATGCCGCCGAAAACGGAATCGGTTGAAATATAAACAAACTTGGTCCGGTCAGGCTTATAAGAAGACAAAACCTTAGTTGCGCGAACATGGACAAGGTTGGCATCACGCTTGTTTTCTTCGCAGGCATCCAGATTAACCAAAGCCGCGCAATGTATGATTATATCCGGTTTTATTTCGGCAACGATTCTTTTTAATTTTTTAAGGTCTCGAAGGTCTGCCTTTATGCAAGTTATGTTTATTTTTTTCGGTCCGCTGTTTCTGATTATTCCATAGACGGCGTATTTTTTATCTTTTCTAAAAATATCAGCGATTTCCCGGCCGAGCATTCCCGCCACACCAGTTATGAGCATTCGTTTCAACATATTTATCTGGAATTGTTTCCCGCTTTTGCCAACAGCACATTTAGTTCTTTTCTGGAAAGCCAGTCCGTGTTGGTATCGCTTGTAAAACGGAAATTATTTTTTATAGTCTTGCCGATTTTGAAGTATTTTTTGAAATTATCCGGATGCAGATATTCCGGTATGATTACGAAACAATTTTTAAGCTCAAGGGCGTGAAGCGATTCCTGCTCGGTCAACAGGACTTCATGCAGTTTTTCTCCGGGCCGGATACCGACGATTTCTTTCTCTGCGGCCGGCGCCAAAACGTCAAAAAGGTCGACCAGTTTCATGCTTGGGATTTTAGGAACAAATATCTCGCCGCCCTCTGTGGTTTTAAGAGCGAACATAACTAGGTCAAAAGCTCGCTCAAGTGTAATCCAAAATCGGGTCATTTGGGGGTCCGTAATCTGCACTCTTTTACCGCCCTTATTGTTTAACAAAGTTTCGACGATGCTTCCGCGGCTGCCGATGACATTGCCGTATCTGATGCTGCATAATCTGGTTTGCCTGGCGGCATAGGCGTTTCCGCTGGTAAACAGCTTTTCCGCGCACAGCTTAGTTGCTCCGTATAAATTTATGGGATGAACGGCTTTGTCGGTGGAAATTAACAGCACTCTTTTCACGCCCTGGTCAATGGCGGCATTTATTACATTGTGGCTGCCCAGGATATTTGTTTTTATCGCCTCAAAAGGATTATATTCAAGGGTCGGAACCTGTTTGAGGGCGGCGGCGTGGACCACAATATCGACGCCATGGAACGCCCTTTGCAACCGGTCGCACTCTCTTACGTCACCCAGAAAGAATCTTAATCGTTCATCGCGGAACTCTTTTCTCATTTGGAATTGCTTCAATTCGTCCCGACTGAAAATAATCAGCTTCTTCAGCCTGCTGTTGTCCAGTAAAAACTTTGCAAAATTTTTTCCGAACGATCCAGTGCCGCCGGTAATAAGAACGACCTTCTTGTCCATTATTTTTGCGTCCATAATTTCAAATAGACTCTAATTTGATTGAAACCGCCAAATCTTTAATCCATTGCCGTTGTTATCGGCATTGAATAATTACATTGAAATACTATGCAAAATCGACAATTGCGTCAATGGCGGTGTAAACATTGCGTTTGTAAAATTTGCGATGCTATGATAGTATTGTCTCGTTTTAATTAAAATAATCACTTCGTATGAATACTCAAAATAAAGAAGACGGTAAAATTTTATTTGTAATTTCCACCTACTGGCAGTACGAGAACTATATAAAAACCAACGCTCTTGAAGAAATTAAAGACAGAGTAAATTTTTTAGTTTATCCGAAATTGGCCGACCTGGATTTCGGCATTCCCAAAGACCGCATTTCCCTTTACTCTTATCCCGAAAAAAAAGATATTCTGCATCGGCATATATTTAACATGAATTCCTGGAGGTTAAGGAAGCGGGATATTGTTTTTTGGCTTCGTTCTTTGCTGTTTAAGCCCAATCAGCGCCGGGCCTACAGAATATTGGCCATGCCTGTCGTCTATAATATTGTCAAGGCCGTATTTTTAAAAAGAGCCGAAGACCCGAAATTAACCGCATTGATTCAAAAAATAAATCCCGCCGTTGTTTTGTTGCCGTCCCACGCTTTTGAAGGCCGGACTTTTGAAATTATCCGAATCGCAAAAAAAATGAAAATCCTTTCCCTCATGATTATAGACAATTGGGACACCTTGGCCAACAAAACCATTTTTACGGAAAAGCCGGATTATTTGGGTGTTTGGAGCCGCCAGCATATTGAACACGCCGTTAACGTAAAGGGCATGCCAAGGGAGCGGATTTTTGTTCTGGGCGTGCCTCGATTTAAAACTTATATAAAACCGGAAACAAAAAATTGGCCGTCGCCCTACCCCTTCCGATATGCCTTATTTGTGGGGATAGCGGAATTTTTCAACGAATTGGGCGCTCTTAAGAAAATAGACGAGCTTATCGAAAAACACGGGAGTGATATTAAGGTGGTTTACCGGCCGAACATTACCCAGCATACCCGGAATTGCCCCGATGTTTTTTTTGAATATGATTTCAAGCATATAGTTTTGGATACTCCGGCCAAAGCTTATTATAAGCGGTCATCCACCTGGGATATTTCCAAAGACAGTTTCAATAAGATTTATTATCCCGACCCGAATTATTATCCGAAGCTTTTATCCAATATGGAATTTATGATTTCTCCCCAGACAACCATGATTCTTGAGGCGGCTCTTCTCGGCAAGAAAAACTATATTTTGGCTTACGACGACGGCTGCCACCGTTTCGGCCCCAAGTTTATTTTTGACAATTGCATATTTCTCAACGGGATAGAATGTCTTCCCAATGTGCGCATGGTCCGTACTTTTGAAGACATGGAAAAAATCTTCATTTCAGGAGACTGGATGAAACAGCAAGCCGAACCGGTTGATGTGGATTATTTCGTTTCCAAAGAAGCCACCGCCGATTATCCGGCGAATCTCAAAAAAATTATCAGTCAAATCTTGACTAATCCAAAAGATTAGGATAGTATAATATTACCTATTTCGGTCTGTTCTTTCAAAAGGGGGATGTCGGCATGTTAACGGTTTGGACTGTTTGCAAAGACCCGGGCGGGACCAACGGCATTGTGCCGGTAGCGAAATGTTTGAGAAAGATGGGCCATAAAGTCGAACTTATTCCCAACGGTAAGGCGATAGAGCTCTTACCGGCATTAAACGAAGAATTTTCAATGTTTGAACAGGCTCTCAAAGAAACGCCGGAACCGGAAGCGTTGTTTACCAGTATGTGTTCGGATGGCGGAATAGGCCGCGACCTTGTGCCCCTCATGAAACGGGCCGGTGTTTTGACCGTGGCCTTGCAGGATTTCTGGGGTCCGAGATTGCGTTTTGAGTGGGCCGACCCGAAGTTCCGGCCGGATTTTATCTGCGTTAACGATAAGGTTGGAGCCGATTTGGTCATGAGGGCTTGGCCCGATTATGACGGAAACCAGGTTGCCATTACCGGTTTTCCGGCGATGGACAAGTACAGCGATTTTGATGTTGAAACGGCGGCTAATCAAGTGAGAACAACGCTTGGATTGGACCGGTGGAGACCAATTGTTTCTTTTGGCGGTCAGCTGGAAGGGGTTGGCGACGTAATAACCGAAGTAATCGAAGTTCTTAACGAATTAAAGCTTGATATCTATTTTCTGCCGCGCCCTCACCCGAGAATGAAAAACAACGCGCCGGATGAGATTCCCAAATGGGAAAAGGCACTGGCCGGATTCAGGGGCGGCGTTTTGATAGATTCTTCGGCTTGCAGCACGTCGTCTGTAACGGCAAGTTCTTCATTGGTCATTTCGGCTTATTCCACGATTAACGTGGAAGCTGCCTGTTTGCGGAAAGACGTTATTTCCGTTCTTTATCCGGAAGTCGGAATGTACTGGTTAAGGCTGGAATTGCCAGACCTGGAAGATTTTCCTCTGGTTCAGCTTGGTTGTTCCGCAAAAGCGGCTAACCGCGCGGAACTGAAGCGTCTCATTGAAAGGGCGCTAACAAGCGGCTTGGATTTGCGGGAAACCCAAGAACGGGTATTCCGTCTTGACGGCAAAAACGCACGACGAGTGGCCGATTTAGTCGGCTGATGGTCGTAAAATAGAGTTTATTTCCGAACGGAGCGCGTGAGCGCTCCCTTTTTGTATTAAAATTAATCGCAGAAGATGCGGATTGTAAAATGTAAAATTTGCGGTAGAATTAACTAATTAAATGAATAAATTTTTATTTTCTAAATTTGACATAAAAAAACTCCAGCCAGCCGACGAAAACGCAAAAAATGTTTTCAGCGTCGTTCCTCCGTATTATTCATTCGGCCAAAATGATTCCGGGGCGGCCAGGAATAAAGTCGTCGTTATCGGAACGAATTACAGAAAATTCCCTCCCGGTGTCAACAGGGACGAGTTTGTAAAAATTTATAACCGATGCCTTGATTTCATAAGGCGGGAATGCGCCGGTTGCCAGTTGTATTTCAAACCTCATCCGACCTCAACCGACGACATCAAGTCTTATGGCCTTGATTCTTTTGAAATAATAAAAGACGGCGGCACGGCGGAAATTTTTTTATATAAGAATTTAAATCAACTGAAATACGTTTTTTCCCTGGGCTCCACGGTTTCCCTGATAGCCTACAGCCTCGGGCTTAATTCTTACGCCTTTTCAAGATTATTTGATTCCGCGTTTAATAAAGATATCGCCTCATTTTACAAGAGTTATTTGGCGGAGATGCCGGAATCGTTTTTTATTTCCGACCTTAACCGGCCCCTTGAAGAAAATAAAATCCGGCCGCAGAAAGACGATGTTCTTCAAGAACGTCTGGCCAATGCGTTAAACTTGCACCAGGGAACAGTTTGGTTTACGGTCGTTGACCCGGGATTTTGGCTGATTCTGATTGCCTTCAGCAAACTGATTAAAAATATTTCCCCCGGCCGCAAAACGGGTCTGTTGATTATGCGCCATGAGCGATGGAGTTTGATACCGCCCGAGACCCTTAAGGAGCATTTTGACGAGTTGGTATTTTTCCCCAAGGTGGTTTACACTCTCCGGCCGGCCAATCTTCTGAATGCTTTAAAAACCGTCATTGCGGTCAAAAAATTTAGAATTAAAAAAGGCGATATTTTGTGCGGAATCGACCCAGTCAACTTTTTGGCCAATTGTTTTTCTTCTTATTTTAAAAATAATTTGAATGTGGCGGTTACGACCCGGCAGATATTTGATTTTACTTATCATTTTGAGCCGCCACTTGTTTTGTCGGACTTTGAAATCAGACGGACGGCGTTTTTTTTCAATAAAATCATTGAACCGCTTCTCGGTCTTCACCGGGCGGTGCGTCTAAGGCGGCCGAGTGGTAAAAATGGGGGGCATTTCACCAGGTATCAAGACGCATTGGATAAAATTTTTGATGCTGTGTACGTATTAAAATATACCTAAATCGAAAAGCCATGAATAAGAATTTCTTGACAAATTAAAATACTTAAGGCAAGATAAATATCACCAATCTCAGTCGGTTCTTTCAAAAAGAAAGAGGCAGGCGTGAAATCTGTGCATATCGAGAAAAAGAATCTTCCGCGCCTTGTAATTACCGGCAGCGAAGGATTAATTGGCCGGGAATTATGTAAGCATTTTGCCGATAGGTTTGATGTTTTAAAATTGGATTTGACTTTAGGCCATAACCTTGCGGATGGCGCATTTGTTGAGGAGTGGTTTAAGAAAAACAGAAATTTATATAGTATGATTATCTGCCATGCTTACAATCCCGTTGCGTCGTCAGCAAACGCAAAAAGCAGAAAAGTCGAACCGCTTGACGTGCCGTTGAGGGAATTAAGAAGTTATTTTGAAGTCAACTCAATCAGCGCTTTTAACGTTTGCCGTCATTTTATAAGAAACAATACGGGGGGAATCATCATTAATATTTCTTCGCTTTACGGAACCGTGGCGCCTCACCACAAAATATACAAAGACTTTGTGAAGCCCATCGGCTATTCCATGTCCAAGGCGGCGTTAAATATCATGACCAAATATCTGGCCACTTACTATGCGCCCAACTTCAGATTGAATACCGTTATTTTGGGCGGCGTACCGGCCGGAAAACTGAACTCGTCTTTTGTTGCTGAATACAGTCGGCATGCTCCGATGGGACGGATGATGGCTATCGACGAAGTAGCTTCGGTCTTTGATTTCCTTTTGGATGAAAAATCAAGCTATATGACCGGTGCTGAAATTTTCGTGGATGGCGGCTGGACAGCCTGGTAAAAGATACGCAAAAAACAAAAAACGAAACGTCGAAACGTTTCGTTTTTAATTTTTAAACACCGCCTTTACATATCCAGAATTTTAAATATTTTATCCGTACCATCGGCGTATGACCTTGCTTCAAGAAATTGTTCCATGGGCATATCGCTGAAATTAAGGGGTTCGCCGGCATTATTGTGCAGGACCTTCGTCGCGTCATCCAGTTCAATCATGTATCTGTAAAAATTATCATCGCAAACCGGTTCGTGCCGCTCATCGAAAGTTATGCCGAACACTCTCGCTATCTCGCTTCGCACTTTTGGCGAATGAATCATCTCTGTTCCCGGATACCAGGTTAAGGTGAACATATTTTTATTTACCGCTTCGGCGGGAATTCCGTTTTGGGCATAGAACTCTTCCTGCCATTTGATGAAAGCGACAGACTCCTTCAAACGCTCCAGAGTTTCCGTCGGAAGAGCCATTATCCAGGTACAGTTGGAATGAATGCCGAACCTGACGCAATTTTCGATGCCGACAATCATGGAACGGGGGAATTCGTAATTTTTGTTGTTTACCCGTTTGGCAACAAAACCGTTTGAAAGGGTATGTCCGCCTTTGCCAATGGCTTCAAGCACGTCTTTATTGGCGCTTTCCGGCCCGAAGCCGATGTAAACGCATCCGGCTTTGGCCATCAGGTTTATTCTTAAAGGGTTTTCGAAAAGATATTCTCCCTGACCGCCGGGCTTAGGTTTTACGCCGGCTGCTTCATCAAGCCGAGTGTGCGTTCCCCAGCGTAATTTGAGCGGTCCGATAATCGGCACCATATCGCGAATTCGTTCTATGGTAACGGCGAAGTTATCATCCACATAGCCATGGAAATCTATCGCGTATTTTGCCAAATAATCCATCAGCTCGTCGTACAGATGCCGGGCTGAACGAGTACCCCATCTTTTTTCGCCTTGAGCGCCGCGATAGCAATACTTGCAGCCGAAAGGACAGCCGCGGCTCGAAACAGAACTGGTGCTTCTGTCCATTGTAAACGGAGCGGCCGAACTGTTGCCGGCTACCCGGCCCCAGATGGGAGTTTTTAGATACCATTCAAGCACTGGATTGCCGTAAACATCTGTCCGTATCAGGTCCAAATCGGCATGAGGCAAAGAGTCAAGATTTCTGACCCTGTCGCCGGCATAGAGAAATCTGTGCTTGCCGAGTATTTCGCCAAGATAATAAGGCTCCAGCTTGCCCGAATTCAGAGCCGATTCAAATCCGGTTGTTTTTATCGTCCAAGCGTCATAACAGATTTTCTTTACGACATCGTCGCCTTCGGAATGGGCGGCGGCATCCAATTCGGGAATATATTTGAACAAGCCCGTTTTCAATTCTGTTGCCAACCCCCCGCCTGAAACCAAAAAAACTCTCGGTCTTGTTTTTTTGACGTATCTCGCGATTCGTTCCTGCCAGCGCAAGGTGGTAATCATGCCCGACAGCGCCACCAGGTCCGGTTCGCCGTGTTTAGCAATATGGGTTTCAATCAATTGTTCGGCTTCCTGTTCAGTCAACCACCGTCCGGCAATGAGGTCTCGGTGGCCTGCTTCATCGTTCCGGATGCGGTAAGCGTTCAGGTCAATTACGGAAACATCAATGCCGTAATTGTTTCTCAAGTTAGTTGCCATTAAAAGCGGCCCGGCGGGAGTGTTGTTCGGTCTGGCTGTTTCCCGCAGGGGCATATTGATGAACAAAACATTTAACCCTTTCAGTTCTTGGGGGGAAATATGTTTGGTTATTTCTTCAGGGTGGACATATTGATTTAAGGTCATTTTTTGCCTCCAAGCATTTGTGAAGGAGCTTTTAAGGTTTCATTATAGTAAAATTTATTGACCGAAATGGCAAGTAAAAAAATAAAAAAAGCCCCGCAAGTGGGGGGGCTTGAGCGTCATACTATAACTAATATGTTGTAAGGTGTTTTATCCGTATGGCGATTGAATTTGCGTCCAGCCGGTGGTAACGCAACACTTCTTCACCTTGTCCGCAAGCCGGTATTTCCTGCAAACCAATGGTTAAAAATTTAGGAAATTTAGGACACGGATTCTCCATGTTAAAGGTAAAGGCTTCGTCGGCAATGACCGGAATAAGAGTACTGCCGAGGCCGAGGGCGGAATAATGGTCTTCCACGAAAACCACTAAATCAAAACTGATTAATTCAAAAGCCCATTTTGGGTCAACACAATTCAACCAGGGGAAATTAAATACCGCTGTTGCAACCATTTCTTGTTCCAAAACATCCGCTGCCCGAAAAGCTTCTTGGAGTATTGTCGGTCCGTAGGCGACAATGGCCACTTCGTTTCGATTCTTTTTGGCCGTGCGAATTCTCACTCCGCAGCCCTTCTTAAGCGCGTATTTCGGCGGCAGTTTGAAATCAAGCGCTGTGGGAATGGTAACGAGCCGGATGTATGTGCTTGCGGTATTCTCGCAAACCGCCCAACGCAAAGCCATTTTTGTTTCCGCCTCGTTGCAGGGCTGGATGATTGTCAGTCCGGGAACGGAGCCGAGAGCGGAAATATCCCTGACTGATTGGTGGGAATGACCGGGAGCTGCCGGAAGAATTCCGGCAAGATGGCCGACATAAATGATTTTTGTCTGTTCCGAGGCGTTGGTGTAGATTTGCTCGTTTGGTCTGGTTGAAAGGAAGCAGGCAAAAGAATTAACGACCGGAAGTTTCTTCCTGAGAGCCAAACCGCCGGCAACGGAAACCATATCTTGTTCGGCGATTCCGCATTCGATGAACCTTTCGGGAAATTCTTTTTTGAAGGGCAGAAGGCCGCAGTCAACTGTGAGGTCGGCGTCAAGAACCACTAAGTTTTTTTCTTCCCGGCCCATGGTCAGAAGCTCTTCGCCGTAGGCTCGAATCAGATTTTCTGCTTGAGGCGGAAGGGCGACTGTCGCCTGTCTGTTGAACTCTTTCAACAAAAGGGGAGGTTCGCCGATTTGTTCAAGTTGCCCATTCATTTTGGAAACCAATTCTTCCAGGGCGCGATAATAGTTTTCATCGGAGGGGGCTCCGCTATGAAATTGATAAAAGCCGTTTTCATCGAGTCGTTCCATAAACGACACGCCCTTGCCCTTAATGGTTCGGGCCAGGAGAATTTTCGGTTTGTCCGGAACCTTTTTGAAATTATTGAACACTAGTTCAAGTTCTTCAAAATTATTGCCGTCACAGCCGGCGACTTTCCAGCCGAAGGCTTTGAATTTAGATTCTATTTCGCCAAGATTACTTGTTTTTGACACCTCCATGTTGGACTGGATTTGATTAAGGTCGGCGATAACGTGAAGTTCCGAAAAGTTTCCGTTGACAGCCGGTTGGAGAGACTCCCAAATCTGGCCTTCCTGGAGTTCGCCGTCTCCGGTAATGACAAAAATACGTCCCTTGGAGCCGTTCAAGCGATTGGCGATTGCCATGCCGCGGGCTTTTGAGATTCCCATGCCGAGCGGGCCGGTATTGGTCGCGATGTACGGCGTATGGATGTCCGGATGCCCCGGCAGACCCCCCAATCTCCTAAGTTGATGAATTTGGCCAAAGGGCAGTTTGCCTAAAGCGGTAAGCACGGAATAAAGAGCAGGAACGTCATGGCCCTTGGATGAGAAGAAAATGTCGGAATCGGGTTCACCGAATTCGTTCGGCTTGTGCATCTCGCATATCCAGAGCCAAAGCATTATGTCAATCGAACTGAAGCTTGTTCCGATATGGCCGGAGCCGGCCTTTTTAATCATGTAGAGGGTATTGATTCTTAAGACCGAAGATAGAATTTTTGCCAAAGAAAACCGATCAAGTACGCGATATCTCAAGCGTTCAATTTCTTTCAAGGGGACGAAATATAATTTGTCATTTCTCGGTTTAAACATTTGCCGCCTCTCTTTCCTTTAGATTGTAAAAAAACAAAATCTTTAACATAATAAACATAAAATAAATAGATTGTCCAGGTCATGACTCTTGACTAATTAAATTAAAATTATATAATTTTTCCATCCAAGAAAAATTTGGATTGTGTTTTGAAGCACTTTTCAAAGGAGAAATGATGGGTAATGTCCTGCCAACGATTGTTTTTAAGAATATAAATTAACGCAAAAGGACCTTGTGAAAGTTTCCAAAGTGTGTTATTTTGGCGAGCGAGGAGTATTTATTTTTTTAAAAATGAAAAAATCTTTTCGGCAGAATAAAAAACCTCTTATCGGGGAACGGGCCAAGAAAATCCGAGCAGTTGTGTTTGACGCAGACGGCGTATTTTTTACCGGCCGTGTTTTTATTGACCCGGAAAAAGGCGAGGTGCTAAAGGAGCGGAGTCATGTTGACGGGCAGGGGATTTCCCTTCTTAGGGCGGTTGGCATTAGAATCGCGTTTGTAAGCGGAGGAACGCCCGGGTTTGTAGAGAGAATCGGAGATAAACTGAATGTCCTTCCTTCGGTGAAAAACGGAACATGGTCGCCGGTGGAAATTTTTTCCGGCCCGCAGGGCAAGGGAAAAGTGGAATCGATTGACGCGTGGTTGCGCCGGCTGAATCTCTCGTGGCCTGAATGCGCCTATATGGGTGACGATATTTCCGATTACCAGATTCTTAGAAAAGTCGGATTTTCCGGAGCTCCTCAACAGGCGGAGGATATAATAAAAAACATCGTGCATTATGTCGCTCCGCGCCGAGGTGGAGACGGCGCGATACGAGACTTTGCAAACTTCATTCTTGACGCTCAAGGCGTTGATATTTTAACTCTTTCACTGCGATGATAAATCATTATCAGGTATGCGCCCTGATTCCGGCGCGCGGCGGTTCAAAGCGCATTCCGCATAAAAATATTAAAGAACTTGCCGGGAAGCCGCTGCTTTGGTATACGGCAAGCGAGGCGAAGAAATCGAAATACATCGACCGTTGTCTGCTTTCAAGCGATGACCCGGAAATTATTGAGCTTGCGGAAAAATATGACGTTGAAGTGCCGTTTGTGCGGCCGAATGAGCTTGCCGGCGATGATGTAACCGATTTTCCCGTTTTTGAGCATGCGGTTAAATGGCTTGGTGAACATGAAGAGTATCGGCCCGATATTATTGTTCAATTGCGGGTAACCTCTCCCCTGCGGACTGTCGCAGAAATTGACCAGGCAATCGAACTTTTGGCCGTTAATCCCGAGGCTGATTCTGTGCGCACAGTGGCGGAACCGGAACAAAGTCCGTATAAAATGTATCGGATAAACGATAGGGGCCACCTGGAACCCGTTCTTATCGTTGCGGGTTTGTCCGAATCTTTTAATTTATCGGGACAAAAATTACCGAAAGCATACAAACATGTCGGGTATGTGGATGTAATGTGGCGCCGAACGCTTGTTGAAAAACACCAGATGACCGGTTCAAAGATAATTCCTTTGATACTTCAGGAAGCTCACAGCGGAATAAACACTCTCCAAGATTGGGAGCGGTACGAATTTCTGATGCAGAAACGCCTTCAACCCCGATAATATGAAAAACATACGCCCAAAGCGTCCTAAAACCGTTGTTTTTGTTCAAGCGAGAACAGGCAGCACCCGATTTCCGAGAAAGATAATGAATAAAATCGGCGGTAAAGAGATTTTTTTAATCCAGCTGGAAAGGATGAAAACAGCTAAAACCGTTGACCAAACCGTAATAATTACCACTACCAAAAAACGGGATGACGTAATCGTTAAATTGTGCCGAAAAAATAAAATATCTTATTATCGCGGCAGTGAAACCGATTTGCTTGACCGGCACTATCAGGCGGCCAAAAAATTCAAAGCGGAAATAGCCGTTAAAATTCCTTCGGACGAACCCTTGATTGACCCGGCCGTGATTGACCTGGTTATCGGAACGATGCAGAGGAATTTGAATAAATACGATTTTGTGAGCAATCTCCATCCACCTTCTTTTCCAGACGGCATGGATGTTGAAGTGATGCCGTTTAACATTCTTAAAATTGCCTGGGAAAAAGGCAAAAAACCTTATGAGCGGGAGCATTGCACGCCTTATATCTGGGATAATCCCCGCTTGTTCAGAATTGGAAATGTGGCCAATCAATACGGAGAAATGTTTTTGACCCACCGGTGGACATTGGATTATCCGGAAGACCTTGAATTTTTCAAAGCCGTTTTTTCCGCCTTTAAGGGCAAGAAGAATTTTACAATGAAAGATGTTTTAAATTTGCTCAAAAAACATCCGGAAATCGTCGCTATTAATGCCAAACATGCCGGCATCAACTGGTTTCGCCTTGTCGGCAACCGGCTTAAAACCGTTGACCCGAAATTTTATCGGAAAGAAAAATCTTAAGACACCAACACTCCGCGGCTTAAAAATTAAAATTGACATTTTTGTGTGTTTGCGCTATTAATGTAGCGTTGTTTTTTTAAAACAAGAAGGTGGATTATGGTTGGTTATGCGACCAAGTACAGTTTGGAACCAGTTGAAGTACCCAAAATTGAGACTCAATACAGAACGATTCGCACCAAATTGCCGGTTCCGGAATCTCTGCCGATATTCGAAAGGCTGATGCGTTCCGAACCGCAATCAATGTGGGGACAGCCTCCGGTGGTTTGGGACAGAGCCAAAGGATTCCAGGTTTATGACAAATGGGGAAACCGGTGGATTGACTGGTCCTCGGCGGTTTTGATTGCCAATGTGGGCCACGAGCGGAAAGAAATCAAAAATGCCATTCAAGAAGCGTTGGGCCAGGGTCCGCTTGCCACATTCGCTTTTGTCCATGAAAAACGCGCTGAATTGTGCGAGGAACTGCGGTATCTGGCCCCAGTTCCGTCTAACTATCGTGCCGCTCTTTTCAGCGGCGGAAGCGAAGCGGTGGAGTATGCCATTAAACTGGCAAAAACATACGCCCTTGAAAAATACGGGCCGAAAAGAAAATTTCTTGTATCTTTCAAAAATGCTTTTCACGGCAGTACCCTCGGTTCTTTGCTTGCCGGAGGTAAAGACGGGCTAAAGAAATGGATAGCGGACGAAGGCGATACTTTCGTCCAGGTGCCTTTCCCGGACGGGTTTAAGAATGTTGACACTTCTTTCGGCCTTTTCTTGAAAAGTTTGGACGAGTGGGAGACTGGAATCAAATATGAAGAAATCGCCGGAATCATTACCGAATCGTATCAGGGCGGAGGGCCTGATTTTTTGCCGGTGAGATATGCCCGGGCACTTCAAGAATTTTGCGAGCGTAATGATATCGTAATGATTTACGACGAGATGCAGGCCGGCTTCGGACGAACCGGCAGATGGTGGATGTTCGAGCATTACGGCGTAAAACCGGACTTGATTGTGTGCGGCAAGGGTCTTTCATCGTCTTTGCCGATATCCGCCGTAATCGGAAGGGAAGATATCATGTCGATTTATCCCCCCGGTTCTACCGTCTCTACTCATTCCGCAAGCCCGCTTTGCGTTGCCGCCGCTCTGGCCAGCATCAAAATTCTGAAAAAAGAAAATCTCATAGAAAACTCAAGAAAGCTTGGAAATATTTTGTTGCAGAAATTGCAAAGAATGGCAGGCAAGTATCCGTCCCGGCTTGGATGTGTGCATGGCCTTGGTTTGGTGGCCGGGATACAGGTGGTTAAGCCGGGGACGAAACAACCGGACGGAGAGACCGCCTTAAGAATCAACGAACGGTGTTTCCAAAAAGGATTGCTTATGTTTGCCCCCGCCGGCGTAGCCGGAGAATGCATCAAAATAGCTCCGCCGCTGATTATAACCAAAGATGCTTTATTGGAAGGTGTCCAGGTTCTTGAAGAAGCCTGCGACGAAATTATAGGAATGAACCGATAGAAATAAAGGCCGCCAACAGCGGCTTTTTTCTTTGACTTTTTAATCAGGTGTATTATTATGGGGATATTCAATTAACTCGCAAATATTTAATGAGTGACCAAAAAGGAAAACAAAAAGTGCTGGCCTATTATGACCAGGAGGCGGCCGATTACATCAAACAGTATCAGAAAGTTTACGACAAATACCCGGCCAACCTGATAAGGATTAAATTTATCATTGAAAGGATGAAAAAGAACAAGGTCAAAACGATTTTAGACGCCGGCTGCGGTACCTGCGGGCCGATGATAAAACTTCTGAAAAGTGGTTTTAAGGTCAAAGGATTCGATTTTTCAAAACAAATGGTGGAAGAGGGCAGAAAGGAACTTAAAAAATCCGGATACGACCCGGAATTGATTTGGGTTGCCGACCTTGAAAATCAAAAAGGGCTTCCCAAGGAAAAATTTGACGCTGTCATCGCCTTAGGCGTATTCCCCCACATTTTAGACGAGAAAAAAGCGCTGTTAAACATGAAAAAAATGTTAAAACCCGGCGGGCTGGTTTTTATTGAATTCAGAAACGATTTGTTTGCTGCTTACACTCTTAACAAATATTCCCTTGTTTTTTTTCTAAACAGGGTAATCGACCTTAAGACTTTTCCCAAACGCATCCGCGACGAAATCATCAATTTTTACGCTGAAAGATTCCAGATAGACGCTCCCAAAAAGAGAAAAGACGGTAAAATTTCGTATACGGAAATACTTGCCAAATTCCGCAATCCTCTAAACCTTGGAAAAGAATTGTTCGTTCCCTGCGATTTTTCCGTGGTTGATTTCCACTTTTATCATTATCATGCCCTGCCGCCGGTTTTTGAAACAAAATATCCCAAAGAATTCAGAGAATTAAGCTTGCAGCTGGAGAAAATCAACGACTGGAAAGGCTATCTGATGGCCTCGGCTTATGTGGTGGAAGCGCGGAAAATAAATTAAGCCGCCAAAATTATGGAAATATCAGTCGGCAAAGAAATGTATAAGCTGGCGGGGCGGCTGTTCCCCATCTGCCGAAGCATTACTGGCAACGGCGTCAGAGAGACTCTTGGGATAATAAAAGAAAGCATTCCCCTCAAAATTCACGAAGTTTCGAGCGGGACCAAAGTTTTTGATTGGACGGTTCCTAAAGAGTGGAATATCAAAGATGCTTATGTGGCGGATGAAAAAGGGCACAAGCTCATAAATTTTAAAAAAAACAATCTCCATGTTGTCGGCTATTCAGTTCCGGTCAACAAAACAATGGCTCTTTCCGAACTTCAAGAGCATTTATATTCGCTTCCGAAACAACCCGAAGCGATTCCCCATGTCACTTCATATTATAAGGAGAGGTGGGGATTTTGTATTGCCCACAAAGACAGGAAAAAATTGAAAAACGGAAAGTATAAGGTTTCCATCAACAGCGAATTGAAAAGCGGTTCGCTGACTTACGGCGAACTGATAATTCGGGGGAAATCGGCAAAAGAAGTTTTTTTGTCGACCGATGTTTGTCATCCGTCGATGGCCAACAATGAATTGTCCGGTCCTGCGGTGACGACCTTTTTGGCAAAATGGATTTTGGAAAAACCCCGAAGATATACATATCGCATCATATTTATACCGGAAACCATCGGCTCCATAACTTATTTAAGTAAAAATATTGCCGCCATGAAAAAAAATATGATTGCCGGATTCAATATTTCTTGCGTGGGCGACAACGGGACATACGGTTATGTTCCAACCAGGGCCGGCGGTACTTATTCCGACAGAACGGCCCTAAACATTTTGTCGTTCAAAGACCCTGCTTTTGTTAAATATTCTTTCTTGGACCGGGGAAGCGATGAACGGCAATATAACGCGCCGGGTGTTGGTCTTCCCGTTTGCTGCATAACCAGAAGCAAATACGGAGCGTATCCGGAATACCACACCTCGCTTGACGACATGAATTTTATCAGTCCGGAAGGTTTGGCCGGTTCTTATGATGTGTTCAAAGATTGCCTTAAATTGATTGAAGAAAACCGCAAATATAAAATCAAATGTCTGGGAGAGCCGCAATTAGGCAAGCGGGGGCTGTATCCGACCTTAAGCGTCAAGTCTTCGGCCGATGAAGTAAAAATCATGATGGATTTCATTGCTTATGCCGACGGAACCAACGACCTCATTGATATCAGCCATAAAATTAAAGTTCCAGTCCAAAATCTTTATCCAATTGTTGAAAAATTGACGAAAGTCGGTTTATTAACGTCCAATAATAATTAGGCCCTGTCAAGATTTAAAAAATAAAAACAATGTGGGATGATAGTTTCTGTGATTGATTTTAAGAATTTAAAAAAGCCGTATTTAATCGCCGAAATAGGAATTAATCATAACGGCGATTTACAAGTTGCCAAAAGGCTTATTGATGCCGCTTTTTCTTGTTCCTGGGATTGCGCCAAGTTTCAAAAGAGAAATCCTGACATTTCCGTGCCGGAACACCAGAAAAACCAGCCCAAAGACACCCCCTGGGGCCAAATGACTTATCTTGAGTATAAATACCGGATGGAATTCGGGAAAAAAGAATACGACCAAATAGATAAATATTGCAAGCACAAACCGATAGATTGGACGGCGTCGGTTTGGGACCTGGACAGTTTGGAATTCATGAAAAAATATAAACCGCCTTTCATAAAAATACCCTCGGCCCATTTGACTAACGGCAAATTGCTGAAAGCCAGCGCGCAAACTGGTATTCCGGTGGTGGCGTCTACCGGCATGAGCACTCTTAAAGAGATAGACGAAGCGGTCGCCATTCTTAAAAAACACGCCTCCCAATTTGTTTTGATGCATTGCAATTCATCTTATCCGGCCAAACTGACCGAGTTGAATCTTAAAACGATTCCCGCGTTGGCCAAACGCTATAAATGTTTGGTCGGTTACAGCGGCCACGAATTCGGTTTGGCCACAACAACCGTTGCCATTATTTTGGGCGCTAAAGTGGTGGAGCGGCACATAACTCTTGACCATACCATGTGGGGCACCGACCAGGCGGCCAGCATTGAACCCCAGGGCATGGATAAATTTTCCAAACAAGTATCTGATGCAGTTCTTTGTTTGGGCGACGGCAAAAAAAGGGTTTATGATACTGAATTGGCTGTTAGGAAAAAGCTAAGAGGCGCATAGCGGGGCGCTAAAGATATTTTAAAACCAATTTCATCAAAAACAAAAGACCCGACCAATTTGAAGGTTCAAAGATACAAATATAAAACTGACACTCTGCGACGAGCTGATTTAATTTCCTCAATAACTAAAAGGGGTTCCATTTTAGACATCGGAGCCGGATATGGTTTCTTTGTTAAAGAAGTGCGCCGACGAGGTTTTAATCCTGTGGGCATAGAGATTTCTAAATTTGCCCGAAACTTTGCATCGAACAAGAATTATTCTGACATGTCAAGACTTGAAAAAATCAAAAAATAAATGTAGAGTAAAAATCATTTATCATGCTGGATCTACAAAAATTTCAAAAAACTTTATTTGATTGTCGAAACACATGAACAGCAATAATCCGAATTTATTTAAAAGAATATCAAGCAAGTTTCACTATATAAACTGGCCGTATTATTGGCTTGGCCACTCAAGCAATAACGGGGATTCTCAGAATCCTAAATGGGTTGTTTTTTTTGGCAACGATTTTTATAGCACAACTGGTATAGATTATAATAAATTTATCACGCGAACCAATCAGTGCCTTGATTATGTCAGAAAAAATTGCGCCGGTTGCGAACTCATTTACCGCCCGCATCCCGAAGAAAGAGAAGAAATCAAGTCTTTAGGTCTTTCTTCTTTTGTCGTGCAAAGAGACGGCCAAACGGCGGAAGAATTTCTTTTGGCGAATCGGATGAACGTAAAATATTCTTTTTCTTTTTGCTCAACGTCCTCAATAGCCAGTTTGAGTTTGGGCGTTAACTCATATGTTTTTTATCGTTGTTTTGCGGATATTTTTGACGGAACTAACAAAATAGTCACGGATAATTATTTAAAAGGCCTGCCCGAAAGTTTTTTTATAAATAATTTCGAAACTCCTCTGGTTGAAAATAAGCTTCAATTAAACGAAGACGCGCCGACAAAAGAAAGTTTTAGGAATATCCTGACCGAGCATAAGGGGCCGGTGTGGTTTACGGTGACAGAAAACCGGTATTTGCTCACCATTCTTGGTTTGACCAAAATGATTAAAACGCTCTTTCCCGAAAGAAAGGTTGGTCTTATCATATCAAGACATCATCGATGGACGGCCGATAAGCTTAAATATTTGCAAAACCAATTTGATAAAGTTCTTTCTTTTCCCAGGATTTTTTATTCGCTAAAACCTTCACGGCTTATCTCGGCGTTTATGATTTCCAGGAAGATAAAAAAAATAAAACTTGAACCGGATTCGGTGCTCATCGGGTTGGCTCATCATGATTTTGTTGAAAATTGTTTCATGTCATATAACCGGGGCAAATTCAAACTGGCAATTTTGCCGGAATCGGTCTGGAGGCTTAATTTTAAGACCGAGGAACTTGGCTTTGATACAAATAAATTCGTATTCAACAAAGCAAGTTTTTTCTTCAATCATTTTCTTGAGCCTGCATTAGGGTTGAACAGGACGAGATTTATGCACCACGAGAAAGGCAGCAACGCATATTTTATCCGGCTTCATAAACCCATTGAGGACATTTATGACAAGGTTCAATTAATAAAAAACTCTCCGGTTGATTTATAATTTTTTATGAGGCCGGAATTATGACGAAAGAATTTTATACAAAACCCGACGATGTCCTAAGACAAAGAAAGTTGATAGAATATAAAAAACTTTATATTGACGTTTATTTTCCGGAAAATAAAAACATTAAAATTTTGGATTTGGGATGCGGGCCGGGCTTATTTCTGGAGGCCTGTAAAAATTCCGGGTACTGCAATTATGGGGGGGTGGAAATGCTTGATGAATTGGTCGATTATGCTCGAAATGAAATAAAACTCAGCAATATAAAAAAAGCCGACGCATTTGATTTTCTTAAAGTTGCCGAACGGCAAACATACGATATCATTGCGGCCTTCAATCTGCTTGAGCACATTAAAAAGGAAAAAATCGGGGAGTTGCTGGATTTAATTTTCGGAAGCCTGAAAAAAGGCGGCCTTTTTCTTTCGGAAGTTCCTAACGCCGACAGTCCGTTGGGCATCCACACTTTTTATTCGGATATAACTCACGAGTTCGCTTATACGGGAGGACTTATGAAAAAAATGCTTGGTTTGTCCGGTTTTTCCGATATAATTATTTTACCCAACCGGGTCAGAAAAAATCCGCTCATCCGGCTGGCTCAAAAAGTTCTGGCTAAAATCGTAGGTTTTGACGATAAAATTATGTTCTCGGGGAATATCATTTGCATTGCCCGCAAGAAAAATTAGATGAGTTCTACCTCCAAAATTTTAATCAACCTGATGCAGATTTCGCACAAAAGCCCTACGGGCAGTTTTATTTACACGGAAAATCTTCTGCGCCACCTGTTTAAAATTAAAAAGGAGAATAATTATGTCTTGCTGGTTAAAAAAAGTGATTGCCGGTTTTTTAAAGAAAAATTCGGGAAGCGGGCCAATGTAAAATATCGCGTCATCGATATCCGTCGGGACATATATGCCAATCCGGCCAGAGCAATTTTAAAATTTGTCTGCAAATATATCGGTAATAGACAGGGCATGGAAGATATTCACCGGAAAGAAATCGAAAACATAATCAGGAAAGATAATGTCGGCATTTGTTTTTTTCCTTCCGGCGCAATTTATCCCCGCGGACTGAAGAATGTTAAAATTGCTGTTACTATTTTTGATTTGCAGCAGGAATTTCTGCCTCAAAATTTCAGTCCCGCCTATTTGCGGTTGAGAAAAAACGACTGCGATTATGTCGTTTCGCGCGCCGACCGCATCATTGCGATTTCTGCTCATACCAAGAAAACCTTAATTGACAAATACGGCGTTAGCGCCGACGCAGTAGCCGTTATTTATCCGGCTGGACAAGAAATTGAAGCCGGAGCGGAAGAAAATTTTTTACCGGCGTTGCCTGAAAGATTCGTTTTTTATCCGGCCGCTTTTTGGCCCCACAAAAATCACAAAATTTTAATCGAGGCGGTCAATTTGATAAAAAACAAATTTACCGGCCTTCATCTTGTTTTTTCCGGCATTGTAAAGAACAAGGAGCTGGAGGAAGAACTTAAAAATTTAGCCGGCGTTCTTGGTATTGCGGACAGAGTTCATTTTTTGGGCCGCCTATCCGGGCATGCGTTGGATTATTTGTATAAAAAAGCCGAGATTTTGGCCTATCCGTCCGCGTTTGAAGGATTCGGGATTCCTCTGATTGAAGCTTTCAATTACGGAGTGCCGGTGATTGCGGCGGACAATACGAGTATCCGAGAAGTTGTCGGCTTGCCCTCCCAAGTTTTGTTGCAAGGTAAAATTTGGGAGGGCAAGGCGGGGCTTCTGGTAAAAACGGGTGATTCTTCAGCGTTGGCGGCGGCAATCGAGGCCGTCCTTACCGACGTTCAATTAAGAGACGAACTTGTTAAAAAATGTTACGAGCGGGCCAAAGATTTTTCTTGGGAAAAAACGGCGCGGGAAACTTTAACGGTTTTTAATTCTTTATGAAATTTAAAACATTTTGAGCCAGCATCTTTGGGGTCAGTTGTTCCCGATATAATTTGTGGCCATTGTCGGCAATTTGAGCGGAAAAAACGGGATTATTTTTAATCTCAATAATTTTATTGGCCAAATCTTCAGCATCGGCCGGATTGCAGCAGAAACAGGTTTCGTTTTCTTTCAAAACCTCAAGAATCGCCTTATTTCTTGCGGTAAGGTAGGGCATTTTTATGGCCAGACTTTCAAACGCCTTGTGGGGAATGGTTCTATTAAGGCGGTCATGGGCTGATAATTGTCCCAAACTCAAATGACATTCCAGCATTTTATTTCTTAAATCCGCCGGAGAAAGTTTTTCTTTTATCCACTCCACGTTTTCCAGATTATATTTGCCGAGCAACTCTTTAATTTTTATTTCCGTCGGTCCGGAACCGATAATCCGGAATTTTATATTTTCATTTTTTAATGTTTTAGCCGCTTCAACGGCGTATTCCATGCCCGCTTCGGGCAGAAATCCTCCACGGAACAAAACAGTAAAAATCGGTAATTTGGGAATCGCCGCGTCGTGAAAAAAAATATTGTCATCAGCGCCGGTCCAGGCGCGCAGAAGTTTGCGCTTGTTTAACAAAAATTTATTTTGTAAAAATTCTTTTTGGGCGTTGCTTTCAACCAAAGACAGAGATGCCGCATGAAAAGCCAAAAAATCGATTAGCCACCAGTACAATGCTTTGAAAGACCGCGGCGAAGCTTGAGCGCGGGAAATTATTTTACCCTCATACAAAGAACCCAGCGCGTTAAAAACTATTTTTTTATTGGAAATAAGGCGAACAAAAGGAACCAAAATATGGGCGGTATAACCAACCATGGCAACATCATATTTTTTTCTTATGACTCGGTGTTGTTTGAAAATGCGCCAAAATTTTATTAACCCCGGCGAACTGTTCATAATCTCTACGACTTCAGCTCCATTTTCTTTCAGGCCGCGCAAATACACCGCATCTCTGGACGGAATCTCTTTTGTTAAATTTATGTAGCAAACTTTCATTAAAAAAAGTTATGTTTTTTGCATTCGAATATACCAATCAATTGTTTGCTTAAGTCTTTTTTTGAAATCGGTGCCAGCTTTAAATCCGAATTCTTTTTGAGCTCGGCCGACATCCAGCCTTCTTCGGAGCTGGCCGTCCGGCTTGGACCGGTCCCATTTTATTTTGCCCTTGTATTTGACAAGCTCGCAGATTAATTCGGCCAGGACCTTTATTTTTATTTCCATTCCTGCGCCGATATTGACCGGCTCCGGTTTATCGTATTTTTCTGCCGCCAAAACGATTGCTTTGGCGGCGTCTTCAACATATAAAAATTCACGGGAAGCGTTGCCGGTGCCCCAAATTTCAACAAACGGCCGCTGTTCTCTTTTTGCCTCGTCGATTTTTTTTATAAGCGCCGGAATGACATGAGAACTGTCCGGGTTGAAATTGTCGCCCGGTCCGTAAAGATTTACCGGCATCAGGTAAATAACATTCATGCCGTATTGTTGTCTGTATGCTTGGGCTTGCACTAAAAGCATTTTCTTGGCCAAACCGTAAGGCGCGTTGGTTTCTTCGGGATAACCGGCCCACAAATCTTTTTCTTTAAAAGGTACCGGAGTAAATTTGGGATAGGCGCAGATGGTGCCGACAGCCACGAATTTTTTAACTTGAGTTAACCGAGCGGTCTCCATTAGTTGGGCGCCGATAATTAAATTGTCATAAAATAATTCCCCGGGTTTTTCTTGATTAAATCCGATACCCCCGACTTTTGCAGCGAGATGAATAATTAAATCTTTTCCGGTAACAGCCTTTTGGCAATTTTTAAATTCACGGAGGTCAAGTGTTTTAGAGCGGGGGATAAAAATATTGTTTTTTGCGGCGCCCTGCTTAATAAGCTCTTTCGTCACGAAGGAACCCAAAAAACCGGCTCCACCCGTAAGGAGGATTTTTTTGTTGTGGAAAAAATTATTTTTAGTTTTCGGAGACATTATATTTTGCGGAGATTTTTTATATCCGCCCCAACCATGATTTTTACCAGTTGTTCAAATGTTGTTTTTGGTTTCCAGCCTAGAGTTTTTTTGATTTTTTTGGTGTCGGCTATCAGGTCGCGCACTTCGGCCGGGCGATAATAACACGGGTCTATCGCGACATATTTTTTGTAATCGCCCAAATCGGCTTCTTTAAACGCGATTTCAAGGAATTCCCTTATGGAATGACTCTCTCCAGTGCCGACAACATAATCATCCGGCTTGGAATGCCGCATCATGAGGTATGCCGCTTCCATATATTCCGGCGCGTAACCCCAGTCGCGTTTGGCATCAAGATTGCCGAGATAGATTTTTTTATCCAAACCGGCTTTGATGCGGGCTATGCCGCGGGTGATTTTTCTGGTGACGAACGTTTCGCCGCGCCGCTCCGATTCGTGATTGAATAAGATGCCGTTTACTGCGAATATGCCGTAAGCTTTACGGTATAATCTTGTCGTATTATAAGCGAAAACCTTGGCGCAGCCATAGGGGCTTTGTGGATTCAAAGGACTTTGTTCGTTTTGGGGCGGAAGAGTGGCGCCGAACATTTCGCTTGAACTTGCCTGATAAAACTTGATTTTTTTCTTTGCGTAAATTTGAAAATCTTTTATCGCTTCGAGAATGCGCAGTGCGCCCATGCCGGTAATGTCGGCGGTGTATTCGGCCGTGTCAAAAGAAACTCTGACGTGAGATTGGGCTCCAAGATTATAAATTTCATCAGGTTGAAGGGCGTGAATCAGCCGACGAATCGTGCCGGCATCGCTTAAATCCCCATAGTGCAAAAATAATTTAGCGCCGGAAATGTGCGGGTCAGTATAGAGGTGTTCAATCCGGCCAGTATTAAAAGTGGATGAACGGCGAATAAGGCCGTGAACTTGGTAATTTTTAGAAAGCAAAATCTCGGCCAAATATGAACCGTCTTGGCCGGTAATTCCGGTAATCAGTGCCACTTTTTTATTTTTTTTGATATGATTGGTCGTATATTTAGAACAAGTTTAGATTAGTCTAAAAACAGACAAATTACAATCCCGATGAATCAGTTTTTAAAATTAAAACTTAAATTTCAAAATTTAGCAAGCCATAGTTTTGTACGCAATGTCGCCACTCTTCAGATTGGCAGTTTTGCCGGTAATTTTATTCAAGCCGGTATTGGCATATTTTTGGCGCGTATGCTGCAACCGGAACGGTTTGGAGAATATGCTTTGGCGATAGGCATGGCAAGCTTAGCCAGCATTGTTTTGGGTTCCGGCATTCAGGATGCGGCGGCCAATCTTTTGGGCTCTTCTTATGCCCGGAAAGATGCCGAAGAAACCAAAAATGTACTTGCCTTTACGATTAAGATAACTTTTTTCGCGGCTTTACT
>Ga0209541_10000753_pt1 | contig 64340 bp, 63 predicted proteins | sample RifCSPlowO2_01_FD_184027 | JGI IMG/M metagenome (GOLD analysis project Ga0209541, IMG submission 184027) | Groundwater microbial communities from Rifle, Colorado - Rifle CSP2_plank lowO2_0.1 (SPAdes) (version 2) | ecosystem: Environmental > Aquatic > Deep subsurface > Groundwater | place... | reverse complement strand
ATTGAAGAGACTGCAGTTGAGTATCTGCCTCAACGCAGTTTGATCAATTTGAGAAGTGTAGAAATCAGGCGTGTCCTCGGTATTGATGTGGATGAAACTGAAGTGATCAGAATACTGCAATCACTGGGTATGCGGGTGACCGGCAAAAATAATGAACTGAAAGTCATGCCACCCCCCTACCGGTTTGATATCAACATTGAAGTCGATCTTATTGAAGAAATTGCCCGTATACAGGGCTACGATACTATCCCTGAGCAGGCGTTGCAGACCTCATCCAGGTTCTATACAGATCAGCCAGAATATACTCAATTACAAAAGATACGCAGATTGTTGGTTCACCGGGGTTACCAGGAGGCTATTACCTACAGTTTTGTTGATAAAGAGCTGCAGCAACTCATTACACCGGCTACTGATAGTATCGAACTGGCCAATCCGATAGCAGCTGACATGTCCGTTATGCGGACCACGACCTGGACGGGCCTGATACAGGCTTTACTTTATAATCTAAACCGGCAGCAGCCCAGGGTCAGGCTGTTTGAGACAGGTCTGGTTTTTCACAAAACAGGCGGAAACATCAGCCAAATTCCAGTGATTGGCGGGATAATACATGGAAATATTTATAATAAACAATGGGATAATAAGTATACTTCATGTGATTATTTTGATATTAAGGGAGATGTTGAAGAAATCCTCAGAATGAGCGGGATTAATCAGGAGGAGGCAGAATTCAGGCCAGTCAACCACCCGGCCCTGCATCCCGGGCAATCAGCGGGGATATTTTTTGAAAATCAATATATTGGTCAGCTCGGGGCCTTGCATCCTGCTCTGCAGTTAAGGCTGGGACTGGTCCAGGCAGTTTATGTATTTGAATTAGATATTCAAAGCATTTCGAAACAAATAACTGCAAAATATAGGAAATTATCGAAATTTCCAGTGGTTAAACGGGACCTGGCGATAGTGGTTGAGGCCAAAATAACACTGGATCAAGTTATAAAATGCATCAAAAATGCGACTACAGGTACCCTGATTAACCTAGAGTTGTTTGACGTATATCAGGGCGAAGGTATTGATCTAGGGAAAAAAAGTCTTGCAATGGGCTTGACCTTTCAGGGATCTTCTAGCACTCTTACAGATGAGGAAGTCGAAGCAAGCATGGGGGTAGTCCTATCCAGACTCAAAAACGAGTTGGGTGGTACATTGAGAGAAAAATAATCATGGCACTGACGAAAGCTGAAATGGCTGAGAAGCTTTATGAGGAATTAGGCCTCAACAAGCGCGAAGCCAAGGAAATTGTTGAGATGTTTTTCGAAGAAATCCGGGCGGCACTTGAATCCGGTAATCAAGTCAAGTTATCCGGATTTGGAAATTTTGACCTGCGTGATAAAAACCAGCGCCCCGGGCGTAACCCCAAAACGGGTGAGGAAATTCCCATTACAGCCAGACGGGTGGTCACCTTCCGTCCCGGGCAGAAATTAAAGGCGCGAGTAGAGGCATATGCTGGAAGCATCGAGTAATATTGAACTGCCGGCAATACCGGGTAAACGCTATTTTACTATCGGAGAGGTCAGTGACCTCTGTGCAGTCAAACCACATGTCCTGCGCTATTGGGAGCAGGAATTTCCCCAACTGAAACCACTGAAGCGCCGGGGTAACCGCCGTTATTATCAGCGTCATGATGTGATACTGATCCGCCAGATCCGCAGTTTGCTCTACGAACAGGGGTTTACTATTGGTGGTGCCAGGCAGCGTCTTTCCGGTGATGAGGCCAGGGATGATTCCAACCAGAGTCAGCAGATCATCAAGCAGCTACGTACGGAACTGGAAGGTGTACTCGATCTGCTGAGAAGATAGTCACAAGTAATAAGTCATAAGTTACAAGGTTCGAACACCAGCCAGCTGCTGTAATCTTGTTTTATCGTAAGTTCATAAATTACTGTTACAATACTTGTGACTTTTCACTTGTTACTTGTCTCTGTCTTTCCGGGGCGTAGCGCAGCCTGGTAGCGCACCTGCATGGGGTGCAGGTGGTCGGAGGTTCAAATCCTCTCGCCCCGACCAATTCTAAAATTTTCCGGCCTCTTGCAAAGATATGAGGCCGGAAAATTTTTGAGTGTTGGCGGGAGATGGAACCGAATTAGAGGTTCACAAATTTGTCGGGAACAAATTTGAACAATGGCGCACAGCGCCATTGGCCCGTAGGGCGAAGGACAGGAAAGTCCGGAGTAAATCCTCTCGCCCCGACCAATTCTAAAATTTTCCGGCCTCTTGCAAAGATATGAAGCCGGAAAATTTTTGAGTGTTGGCGGGAGATGGAACCGAATTAGAGGTTCACAAATTTGTCGGGAACAAATTTGAACAATGGCGCACAGCGCCATTGGCCCGTAGGGCGAAGGACAGGAAAGTCCGGAGTAAATCCTCTCGCCCCGACCAACTTGTTTTTTTTAGGTTATCATCAAGAAAATGATCTAATTCACTTTCAATCATTATCCACTGGCTAAACCCCAATCAACCACCGAAGAAAATAAACCACCAGCCCCGTCACAATCAATCCCGCGCAATAAAGCCATATAAACCATAAAACCTGGCTTTTTTTTGTTCCTTCTTTTTGTGCAGCAGGCTCAGTGATATCCGGCATGTATATCAACCTTGCCGCGGAATACCCAATAAACGTAAGCAGTATAGGCCAGAATCATCGGTAACAGGATCAGGGTGCCCGCCAGTAACAATGCCTGTGAATTAGGTGCTGCAGCTGCATCATGAATGGTAAGACTGTAGGGAATGATATAGGGATAGAAACTGAAAATCAGGCCGATATATCCCAGCGCAAAGATCAGAATAGAAAAGATAAATGGTTTGTGATGAGATTTTCTGTCGGACAGTGATTTGGCCAGTAACCAGCAACATACTGCTGTTAATACCGGTATGGGTGCCAGTGGTAATAAAATTGACCAGTCAATATTCGGGTAGTGTATTCCCCAGCGATTCGCAGCCGTCCAATCCATCAAGGGTACTACCAGACTGACGATAACAAGACAAATGATGACGACGATCATGGAAACTACAGCCATCTGCCGCGACCAGTGCAAAAGTTCATTTTCGGTCTTGATAATCAACCAGGTTGATCCGAGCAAGGCATAACCCCATACCAGAGCACATCCGGTAAAGAAACTGAACGGTGTCAGCCAGTCAAACATACCACCCGCAAATCTTCCGTCTTCCAGTGCAATTCCCTGTACCATTGCACCGAGGATCAATCCCTGGCTGAAGGCAGCTACGGTTGAACCCCAGTGAAATGCCTGGTTCCAGACACGGTGCATGACGCCCTTTGCAGAAAAACGGAATTCAAAGGCGACACCACGAAAGATCAGGGCAATGAGCATAAAGCCGACAGGCATGTATATTGATGGCATCAGTGCCGCATAGGCCTTGGGAAATGCGGCAAATAATCCGCCACCACCCAGCACCAGCCAGGTTTCATTGCCATCCCATACCGGTGCCACCGAAGCCATCATTAAATCACGGTCTTCGTCTTTTGGCGCAAAGGGAAACAGGATACCTATCCCCAGGTCAAAGCCATCCAGCAGGACATACATGAAAACTGCAATCGCCAGTATTGCGGCCCAGATGAGTGGCAGATCAATACTTTCCATAATACTTATCCCGGTTTTTCACCAGTGATTGGATGGGAAGAAATTTTTAACTGGTGTTCGTAATCACCAATGTCCAGTCGGGTACCCAGTACCGGTTTTGATTCGAAATCTGTTTCTGGATGCGACGGGTCCACGGGTCCTTTATTCATCAGTTTGAGAATGTAACCAAACCCTGCACTAAACACCACAATATAGGTAAATGCAAAAACGATCAGAGACATGCCCACACTGTTGGCGGTCACAGGCGATGTCGAATCAATGGTTTTCATTAAACCGTAGACGGTATATGGCTGCCGCCCGACCTCGGCAGTAAACCAGCCGGCAATCACTGCGATAAATCCGGTTGGCCCCATCAGCAGGCACAATCGTAAATAGTTTTTATTCGAATCGAGTTTTCCGGTTTTGAATAACCACAAACCGGCAAATGCAGTAAACAGCATCAATATACCTATCCCGACCATGATGCGGAAACTCCAGAATACAATGGCTACCGGTGGCCGTTCTTCCTGTGGCCATTCTTTCAATCCCCTGATTTCAGCATTGATATCATGGGCAACGATCAAACTTCCCAACTTGGGAATTGCCAGTTCGAGATGGTTTTTCTCTTTTTCTTCATCGGGCAGGGCAAATAATACCAGCGGAGCACCGGTGTGTGTTTCCCAGTGGCCTTCCATGGCGGCCAGTTTTACAGGCTGGTGTTCAAAAACGCTCACGCCATGTTCGTGCCCGGCAATCATCTGTAATGGCACGACGATACAAATAAAGATGATCCCCATTTTCATCATGGTAATAACAGCCGGATTTTTTTTCCCGGAGATAAGCAGATAAGCAGCGACGGCAACGACAACAAATGCAGTCGTCAAATAGGCTGCCAGGACCATATGGAAAAAGCGATAGGGAAAAGACGGATTGAATATAATTTCGAGCCAGCTTATGGCATAAAAAATACCATCCCTGATTTCATATCCCGCCGGTGTATGCATCCAGCTGTTTGCAGCCAGTATCCAGAAAGCGGAGATCAATGTGCCAATCGCCACGATACAGGTGGAGGCAAAATGCAGTTTGCGGCCCACCCGGTTCCAGCCGAATAACATAATGGCCAGGAAAGAGGCCTCCAGGAAAAAGGCGGTCAGGACTTCATAACCCAGGAGGGGGCCCAGGATATTGCCGGTGACCTCGGAAAACCGGCTCCAGTTGGTACCAAACTGATAACTCATCACCACGCCGGAAACCACGCCCATGCCGAAGGTGATGGCAAATATCTTTATCCAGAAGCGGTACAGGGTGAGATAGGCTTCCTTTCCGGTTTTCAACCACAAGCCTTCAAGCATGGCCAGATAACTGGCCAGGCCTATCGTGAAAGACGGAAAGATAATGTGGAAAGCAATAGTAAAGGCAAACTGTGCCCTCGCAAGGAATAGCATGTCAAAGATGTCTGGCATCATTTCTCGAATATTCAAAACAGCAATTTTATGTAAATTTAAGTTAAAATGGGCTGCATAACAACAAGTCACTGGATTTATTGCACGATCATGGATTTATTCATACCAGCGCTGGCCATAATTATTTTGACGGCCCTATTGTCCTGTACGGGACACGATGATCCAAAACTCGCCTTTGAACAGGGTAAATATGAAACCGCATATGAGTTATGGTTGCCGCGCGCACTAGATGGTGATCAAGAGGCACAAAATTACCTTGGCATTCAGTATGCGTTGGGACTTGGTGTTTCGAAGAATTACAAGGAAGCAGTTAAATGGTATGAACATGCTGCAAAGGCCGGTCATCCGGATGCCCAGCGAAATTATGGCGATATGTTTCAGTATGGACATGGCGTGCCACAGGATTTTTACCAGGCATTTATCTGGTATTTTGCAGCGTCTCAACAGGGACATGAGACGGCCAAACGTCTGCTTGAATCAGTAACCGGAAGTAACAAGATCACACCCAACCAGCAGATGCACGCCAAACTCGAAGCCAATAAATTTATTCGTGACCCGGCTAAACGTTTTATGAGCCACGATACATATATTGAGAAAAAATAACTGTATCAGCCTGCATACAGGTAACATAATAATATTCATTCAGGTTTGGAAAGTTGCCAATCCAGTCAATGAGGATAATTAAATTTTAATGAATGTGGTCGTATCATGTGTGGAATCGTAGGTGCAGTTGCACAACGTGACGTCTCACCCATCCTGATAGAAGGGCTCAGGCGCCTGGAATACCGGGGATATGATTCAGCCGGTATCGCTGTTATCAATAAGAATACTGAAATTCAAAGAGTGCGTGTAGCCGGGAAGGTCACGGAACTCGCACAGGAATTAACACAGAATCCTTTATGTGGCAGTACAGGCATCGCCCATACACGCTGGGCAACACATGGCAAACCCTCCGTTAATAATGCACATCCGCATGTTTGCCGCAATCAGGTCGCATTGGTGCACAATGGCATCATAGAAAATCATGAAGAACTCAGGGCATTACAATTAAAGCAGGGTTATGAGTTTCATTCTGATACGGATACCGAGGTTATTGTTAACCAGGTATATGATTATTGCAGCAAGGGTGATGATCTCTTGAATGCCGTGTTTAATACGGTGGATATGCTTAAAGGCGCATATGCATTGGGTGTGATCAGTCTGGCCCAACCGGATCGATTGATTGCAGCGCGGCATGGCAGTCCACTGGTCATAGGAATAGGCATAGGTGAGCATTTTATTGCGTCAGATGTGCTGGCTTTATTGCCGGTTACCCGGAAATTCATTTTCCTTGCTGACGGTGATGTTGCAGATATAAAACGGGAGAAAATCACCATTTATAATTCCAGGCGAGAACCAGTTGAGCGGCCTGTCGCAATCTCTGAAGTTATCCACGATGTGGCAGACAAAACCGGTTACCGTCACTATATGCTCAAGGAAATATTTGAACAGCCCAAGGCCATAGCTGAAACCCTGGAAGGCAGGATCATTGACGGTCTGGTGGATGAATCTGTTTTTGGAAATAACGTTGGCAAGATTTTTGATGGTGTGCAGGCCCTGAAGATTGTGGCTTGCGGGACCAGTTATCATGCTGCATTGATAACGCGCTACTGGGCAGAATCCATCGCGGGTATCCCTTGTGATGTAGAAGTCGCAAGTGAATTTCGTTATCGTCAACCGGTTGTAAGACCTGGTACATTGTTTATTACCATTTCACAATCAGGTGAAACAGCAGATACATTGTCAGCGTTGCGTCTTGCCAAGGAGTCAGGGTACACGGGCTGTCTCGCCATATGCAATGTGGCTGAAAGTTCCCTGACCCGGGAATCAGAACTGGTACTCATGACCCACGCAGGCACTGAAATAGGCGTTGCTTCAACCAAGACATTTACCGCGCAACTGGTGGCCTTGTTAATGCTTGTACTTGTATTGGGCAGGCGTCATGGACTTAAACCGGAAACGGAAAAACGCATCGTTAATCATCTGCAGAGTCTGCCCGGAAGAATCAATGCAGCACTGGAGTTGAATGATCAAATTAAAATGCTTGCCCAACAGTTCATCAACAAACACCATGCACTATACTTGGGAAGAGGAACCATGCTGCCGGTCGCCATGGAGGGAGCGCTGAAATTAAAAGAGATTTCCTATATTCATGCTGAGGCCTATCCTGCGGGTGAATTAAAACATGGGCCGCTTGCCCTGGTAGATGAAGATATGCCGGTAATCGCAGTAGTCACCAATAATGATTTGCTGGCAAAGCTTAAATCAAACTTGCAGGAAGTCAGGGCCAGAGGAGGCAAGTTATATGTTTTTACAGACTCAACAGCAGGCGTCGAGGCAAGTCCGGATGTGCAGGTGCTCAAAATTGCGCCAGTTGATGACTCGATTGCCCCGGTAATTTACACTGTGCCGTTACAGTTATTTGCCTATCATATTGCTGTGCTCAAAGGCGCAGATGTTGATCAACCACGAAATCTCGCCAAATCGGTGACGGTTGAGTGATACTCATGCAGATTTATGGAAACTGATACTGAAAAGAAATTGAACAGTAATTACCGCATTCTGGTTGTCGATGATGATCAGGAAATCCTGACATTACTGACCAACTGGCTGACCAGGGAAGGTTTTAATATTTCCACCGCCATGTCCGGTGAGCAGGCCCTGGCAGAGATTACTGGCAACAGCCCCAATCTGGTGATTACTGATCTGTATATGAACGGCATGAGTGGCATGCAATTACTCACGGCAATTCATTCCGATAATCCCTTGTTTCCCGTAATCATGTTGAGTGGTCAGGCACAGATCCAGGATGCCATCAAGGCCACCCATCTTGGCTGTTCTGCATTTTTGACCAAACCCATTGACCAGACTGAGTTGGTGAGTCAGGTCAGGCAGGTATTGCGCATCACCAAAGACAGCAAAGCAGGTGACGGCTTTGCGAGAAACGTCCTGTATCGCAGCAAACAGATGGTTGAACTCCTGGAGCTTGCAGAAACAGTAGCGGACAGTAACGTCACCGTATTTATCAGTGGGGCAACCGGGACGGGCAAGGAAGTCATTGCCAAGGCTATCCACGAAGGGAGTTCCCGCTGTAATCATCCATTTATTGCAGTCAATTGCGGGGCGATCCCGGAACATCTGCTTGAATCAGAATTGTTCGGGCATGAGAAAGGGGCATTTACGGGGGCCAATACACGCCATGAGGGTTTATTTATGGCCGCCAATGGCGGCACATTGTTTCTTGATGAAATAGGTGACATGCCACTGAACCTGCAGGTCAAATTGTTGCGGGTATTACAGGATCTGGAAGTGCGTCCGGTGGGATCAACAAAATCCTATCCTATTGATGTCAGAATCATCTCGGCTACTCACAAGGATTTGGAGAAGTCCGTTAACGAAGGGGAATTCCGGGTGGATTTGTTTTATCGTCTTAAGGTTATCCCGTTACATATGCCGGCCCTGGCTGAACGCAGTGAAGACATCCCGTTACTGGCGGATTATTATCTGCAACAATATGCAAACAGGAACAACAAACAGTTAAAACACTTTGCACCGGCTGCGGTTGAATATCTGATGTCATCGATATGGCCCGGAAACATCAGGCAACTTATCAATGTAGTGGATCTGTGTGCGACATTATGCAAAACAAATGTAATTCCCCTGAACCTGGTAAAAAAGGCATTACAGGACAGACCACAACAGATTAAGACACTCAGGGAGGTCAAGCAGGAATGCGAGAAGAATTATCTTGTCAGTGTATTACGGATATCCACTGGTAACGTTGCCAATGCAGCAAAAATTGCGGGAAGAAACCGCACGGAATTTTATAAATTGCTCGGTCAGCATGATCTTGATCCAGCGGATTACAGATAAAATGGCCGGTCCTGATAATAAAAGAATCAAAACCAGTCCGGAGGTATAACATGAGTCTGGAAAAAATAATCGTTAATATTGATCCTGATCTGGAAGAATTAATCCCCGGGTTTCTTGAAAACCGTATCAAGGACATCGAAATACTGAAAAATGCTGCCGGACAGGGTGACCTTGCCGCACTAAAGTCAGTTGGCCACAGCCTTAAAGGTGTTGGTGGTGGATATGGTTTTGCAAAGATCACAGAACTGGGCGCCGGAATTGAGGCATCTGCGATAATAAATGACATGGAAAGGATTAATCAACTGATTTCTGATCTGACCGATTATCTGCAGAGTATAGAAGTCAAGTACCAATGACCCCGGTTATTCATCGCCAACCAGATAGCTGACGTCCCAGTATGGTCTTGCGTACAGAGGACAGAACGCCGATATGGTTGATATATGCATTTACCGGAATACTGGGTGCTGCATTTGCCGTAACCCTGTTCTCAATTGCATGGAATAATTCAATAGAAGTAAAAAAGAGGGAGTTTGCACATGAGTTGACTTCACTGAAACAGACCATCGCACATAATGTACTTGTCACTAATAATGTCATTAACGATCTCACAGCCTACATCAAGAGTAGTCCCGGTTTACCCGATCAGTCTTTCAGATTATATGTCAGAAGTCTGATTGAAAATTATCCTTTCATAGAGACCATCGCCTATTTTCCTCAGGTACAAGAAAGGCAAGATGACCATTCATTCATGCTCTTGTATGAAGAGGCACGCAAAATAAAAATGTTCGCCACTGGAGAGGATATAAATAAAGATGAGAGGTTCCAGCGGCTGGTCAGAAATTTGTTATCAGCAGAATCATCACCCACGGTATCATCTGTTATTGAATCAGACGAAGCGCTTTATTATGCCGTATACAGGTTGATCTATAACAACAGTAATACAGATAGTATCAGGGGCATGATCCTGATATCCACAGACCCGGAGAAATTTTTTGATCAAATTACATTGCCGGATGATTTGTCACTGACTCTTTACAGCGAATTCGCCAGTATTGGCAGACAGCTCCTGCTCAAGAAAGAAGCAGAGACAAATTCCGCGAGAGGCTGGTTGATAGCGCCTATTGTGGATAACAACCTGATACAACTGCCTGCCTCGTCCATCAAGCTTGAGATACGCAAGAATATTTATTGGCACGACATCGAGAAAGGCCTTATTTACTCCGCTTTAATAGTCGGTATTGGTGTAACACTCTTACTGGTGGCGTTAATCCGGGCCAAAGAGCTGCAGGCCCGGGAGTTACGCGAACGTAATATTGTCATTGAAAGGAAAGTCAATGAACAGACACTGGAACTGGCCACGGCGCGTGACCAGGCAATCCAGGCGAACCAGATGAAATCTGAATTCCTGGCGTCTATGAGTCATGAGATTAGAACGCCATTGAATGCGATCATCGGGATGTCTGAATTACTGTCTGAAACACAGCTTACAGACGAGCAGGGAAAATATATCAATGTATTCAAGCGGGCTGGTGACACATTGCTTAGTCTGGTCAATGATATTCTTGATCTGTCGAAGATTGAAGTTCACCAGTTAATCCTTGAATCTATACCCATCAGTGTCCTGAATATAACGGAAGAATCGGTTGAAATCTACGCCCTCAAGGCGTCGGAAAAAGAGGTTGAGCTGATGTGTCACGTCAGTCCGGATATCAATCCGGACCGTATGGGTGATCCAACACGATTAAGACAAATTCTTTTAAACCTGATCAGTAACGCACTCAAATTTACTGAGAAGGGTGAAATTATTGTTAATGTAGATATGCAAAAGAACTCTGATGATCCGGACAATTTGCTGTTTACGGTCAGGGATACCGGTATAGGTATACCGAAAGAAAAGCAGGATGCGATTTTTGAAAGCTTTACTCAGGCTGATTCCTCTACGACACGCAGGTATGGCGGTACAGGTCTTGGTCTGACAATATCCAGAAGTCTGGTTGAATTAATGGGTGGCCATATATGGGTGGAGAGTGAATTGGGTAAGGGCAGCACTTTTTCATTTATTCTGCACTTGCCTGTCAATCAGAATGTGACTTCCGGATCCATGAAAGATTATCCTGTAATCAGGGATAAACGTATCTTGCTGGTGTCAGGGAATACCTCCATTCGGGCAATCATCGGTGAAATTCTTGAGGCAAAGGGTGCGGTAGTAAGCAGTGTTAATGATGCCGGTCAGTCACGGACGTTCATCGAAAATGCAGTTAATAAGAAAATGCATTTTGACATGATAATAGTCGACAGTGATTTGCCTGATATCCCTGGTTTTCAACTGGTCAATGATTTAAAACTGCATGGACATGATATGTATTATGTCATGATGGTCAATTCTGCAGATTTGAATGAATATGTAAACAGGAACAGGGAATTTGGTATCGATACTTATCTGGTGAAACCGGTAAAACAACATGAATTACTTGAGGTTGTGCACAATAGTTTCCTGAATAGACAGGAACACGTAAAAATAAAACAACACGTTGCTGATCGTCCTGAACCTGGCAAAGGAAAAAACATATTACTGGTTGATGATAACCATGACAACCGCATGTTATTCAAAGCCTATCTAAAAAAGACAGCCTTTGAAATTGATGAGGCCGAAAACGGACAAATGGCAGTAGAGATGTTTCAACAGAAAAAATACGACTTGGTATTTATGGATGTACAAATGCCGGTAATGGATGGACATACCGCCACCCGCAGGATACGTGACTGGGAAGCTGAAAACAATCAACCAGCCACGACGATTATTGCACTGACAGCCCATGCCAGCAGGGAAGAAATAGATAAATGCATGGACGCAGGTTGTAATTCACATTTATCCAAACCAGTCAGAAAAACAACCCTACTGGAGACACTGGCGACCCACTTGTCAGCCTGATGTTTGCCTTACCAGCGCAGACACAGTCTTGAAATGCTGATGTTTTGCATCTCTTAACCACTCAAACAGTACTGATTCGGTATTGCAGGTGATAATGCCTGAACATTGCAGTCTCTGGATCGCGTTCTCATAATTTTCACGCTGTCTGGAGCAGACAGTGTCAGTTACAACAAATATGTGATATCCCGCAACCCGCAGGTCAATCGCCGTTTGCAGGACACAGATATGGGCTTCCACGCCCATGATGATGATTTGTTTTCTGTTTGTGGCCTCGAGATCCTGCATAAAATTTTCTGCCTGGGCACAGGAAAAGCAGGTTTTATCATAATGCCGGTAACCCTCGGGCAGCAGGTTTTTTATCACTGCTTCCATCGGACCAAGTCCTTCAGGGTATTGCTGGGTAGCAAATACCGGTATTGAAAGGTGGTTGGCCGTGTTCAATAACATGATTGAGTTTCTTTTTAGTCTTTCCAGTACCTTGACGGGCATGGTAGCAGTCAGACGGGACTGAATGTCGATGATCAGCAGACAACTGTGCTCAGCTGAACATATCAGGTTATCTGCAGTCAGTTGGTCGGGCATATCATTATTCTTGATTATATTTTTTGAATTTGGTGAACCCTGGTTTGCACAGTATCCTCCGGATATTATTGTTCCAGCCAGGAATTAATTTCCTCTAAATCTTCCGGGGCAAGTGTGCCGGCCGCCTGTTTAAGGCGCAGGGTATTCAGAATGTAATCATATCTCGCACGCGCATAATCACGTTTGGACTGTAGCAGGGCACGTTGCGAAGCAACAACGTCTACAGCAGTGCGCGTACCAACTTCAAAGCCCGTCTCGGTCGCCAGCAATGCTGTCTGGCTGGAAGTGACCGCCTGGTCTAATGCCTTGACCTGACTGACGCCTGAGACTACCCCAAGATAGGCTTCACGGGTTTGCCGCTGGGCAGCCCGGAATTGTTGTTCAAGGCGTTCCAGCGCCTGATCGTAAAGATGCCGGGCTTCCCGGGTGTAGGAATTGACCAGACCACCCTGAAACAGTGGCAAGTTTAACTCCAGACCAATTGAAGTCGCATCTATCTGCGTACCACCAAATCTTCCTCCGCCGGATTCAAAACCCTTTCTGGCTACAATATCAAGCGTGGGCAGATGTCCGGATTGCTGGATATTGATAGTTTGCCGTGCTGTCTCCAGTTCATGCCTTGATGCAATCACCTGCATGTTCTGTTCCTGGGAAATCCGGCTCCATTCCTCGATAATTTCCGGTTGCGGACTGACCAATGGCATATTTTTACCCAGTGGTGTGAGTTCGGTCTGGTATTCGCCAGTGACCTCACGCAATGCCTCACGTGCGTTGTCAATGGCATTTTCAGCCAGTATTTCATTGGCAACCGAACGATCATAACCGGCCTGAGCTTCCTGCACGTCAGTGATGGCAATCAAGCCAACTTCAAAGAGTTGTTTGGCCTGATCCAGTTGCCGGTGCAAAGAAACCCGCTCGGCACGGACGAAATCAAGATTGTCGATGGCTGCCAGGACTTCAAAATACCGCTCTGAAACACGTACTATCAAATCCTGTTGTGCCGCATTGAGCTGGGCTTCGGCCTGCAGTATCTGGCTATCAGCCTGACCCAGGGCCAGAAACCGGTCAAAACGGAATACGGGTTGTGAAATGTCCAGTGAATAGCCATGTGTATTAAAACTCACTTCTCCGGATGTCCCGAACACCGCAGTACTGATGTCCTGATCATTGCTCGCAGTGTGGGCATTGAGGCTGAGCACCGGCATTAACTGGGCCCAGGCCTGCGGTTTGGCCTCACGCACGGCATTGTATGCGGCAACAGCCTGTTTATACAGCGGATCGCTGGTCTCAGCCTGCTTATATACCTGTATCAGATCAACCGCCCCGGCTGACGTTGTACAGATCGATAAACAACACAGCATTCTGAACAATGAAAAAAACAAACTGCGCAAGGTAATAGTTCCGTTTTTATTGATTATTGAATTAGTACTGGGTCATGGCCGGTTCTATAGTCCTGGCCCAGGCATCAATACCGCCCGCAAGATTACTGATTTTGGTATATCCCAGTGTTTCCAGATAACTGGTCATCTGCAAACTGCGTATACCATGATGACATATAACGACAATTTCCTGGTCAGGCTTATACTCTGCAATCCGGGACGGAATCAGCGACATACTGATATTAACAGAATTATCTATATGACAGATTTCGTATTCCCAGGTTTCACGCACATCAAGAAGGGCCGGTGAATTGCCCGCATCCATGTAAAGTTTTAATTCTTCCGGTGTAATTTGTTTCATGATGGACCAATTACAGCTTGAATTCTGATATTGTTGGCGCCCCTATCAGTGCAGGTATATCGGTTTCAAACAGGGATTCTTTCAACCATTCATTATCGCCGACCCGGGTTATTAACAGGGCCTCCATCACAGGTGCCACTCCGGTGATAATAAACAGCCGGCCCTGTAGGTTAAGTTGTTCCTGAAAACAGCTGTCCAGTACCGGAACTGAACCAGTGACCACGATAACATCATACGGACTCTGATTACTCCAGCCCCGTATGGCATCACCCGTTTCCAGAGTGATATTCTGAATACCATGTCGTGTAAGCTTGATTTTTGCTTCACTGGTAAATTCAGGATAGATATCAACGCTGGTTACATGGTGACTCGATCGCGCCAGCAGGGCAGTCAGATAAGCACAACCGGTACCGATCTCCAATATCTTGTCTGTCTTTTGAATATCCAGGGCCTGCAACAAGCGGGCTTCCACTTTGGGTGTCATCGTCACCTGCTGATGTGCCAGTGGTATTTGCACATCTGCCAGGGCCAGTTGGTAGTATTCAACCGGGACAAAATCTTCCCGGTGTATTTCTGCAATCAGATCAAGCACATTTTGATCGAGCACTTCCCACGTCCTGATCTGCTGCTCAATCATATTGAAGCGGGCCTGTTCAAAGTTCATTTGCGTATTCATAATAAGTACATTACCTCAAAAGTTGTTATATTATATAGTATTAAGCATGAGTCGTGCGGCTAGGGGCGCCCAAACGGGCTGAGAGTGACCCTTGAACCTGATCCGGTTAGAACCGGCGTAGGAAAGCAGGCACATTCACACCATATCCGGGCGCTCAGACTCTTTCAATATTCACGAGGACCTATATCTACCATGAGCGCTATCCCCAGGTCATTTTATAGCAAAAACGCCAAAATTCCTGAGCAGATAATGGCGTCCCTGCCGAATTCCCGCAAGATTTATGTCGTGGGTAACCGTGCTGATCTACGTGTACCGATGCGGGAGATTGCACTGTCCGACACCCACTCCCAATCGGGCGTTGAAAAAAATCCTCCACTGACTGTATATGATACTTCCGGACCGTATACCGATCCTGAGATTATAATCGATATTCGCAATGGATTATCGCCCCTGCGCCGTGCCTGGATTGAGGAACGCGGTGATACTGAACAACTGCATGATTTTACTTCCGAGTATGGACGCAAGCGCATGCAGGATCCCGATCTCAGTCAATTGCGCTATGAATGTTCAAGATTACCCCGGCGTGCAAAGTCCGGCTGTAATGTGACACAGATGCACTATGCCCGGCAGGGCATCATTACCCCGGAAATGGAATTTATTGCCATCCGCGAAAACCAGAAACTGCAGGACTATAAAGGTACGACATTAGCCAGACGCCATACCGGCATGGGATTTGGCGCGCAAATACCGGATGTGATTACAGCGGAGTTTGTACGGGCAGAGGTGGCCAGGGGCCGTGCGATCATCCCGGCCAATATCAACCATCCGGAGATCGAGCCGATGATCATCGGCCGCAATTTCCTGGTGAAGATCAACGCCAATATCGGCAATTCTGCCGTGACGTCATCCATTGAAGAAGAAGTAGAAAAAATGGTCTGGGCCATACACTGGGGTGCTGATACGGTCATGGACTTGTCCACGGGCAGGAATATTCATGAAACCCGCGAATGGATCATTCGTAATTCTCCCGTGCCGATTGGTACCGTACCAATCTATCAGGCTCTGGAGAAGGTCAATGGCAAGGCCGAAGACCTTACCTGGGAGATTTTCCGCGACACCCTCATTGAGCAGGCGGAGCAGGGCGTAGATTATTTCACTATCCATGCCGGTGTTCGCCTCGCTTATGTTCCTCTTACAGCAAAACGTCTGACCGGCATCGTTTCACGCGGCGGTTCCATCATGGCCAAGTGGTGTCTGGCGCATCACAAAGAGAGTTTTTTATATACCCGTTTTGAGGAGATCTGCGAGATTATGAAGAATTATGATGTCTCGTTTTCATTGGGTGATGGTTTACGGCCGGGATCAATTGCTGATGCCAATGATGAGGCCCAGTTCGCGGAGCTGGGTACACTCGGCGAACTCACGAAAATCGCCTGGAAACACGATGTGCAGGTCATGATCGAAGGACCCGGCCATGTGCCTATGCATCTCATCAAGGAAAATATGGAAAAGGAGCTGGAGGAATGCCATGAGGCTCCGTTTTATACTCTCGGACCACTGACCACGGATATTGCACCAGGTTATGATCATATTACTTCGGCCATTGGTGCAGCCATGATCGGTTGGTATGGTACGGCCATGTTATGTTACGTTACGCCCAAGGAACATCTAGGCCTGCCGGACAAAGATGATGTGAAAGAGGGGATTATCACTTATAAAATTGCTGCTCATGCCGCTGATCTCGGAAAAGGACATCCGGCAGCACAATTGCGGGATAATGTTCTGTCCAAGGCAAGATTTGAATTTCGCTGGCAGGATCAATTCAATCTGGGTCTGGATCCTGACCGCGCGCAGGAATTTCATGATGAAACCCTGCCTAAAGAGGCACACAAGCTGGCACATTTCTGTTCTATGTGCGGACCAAATTTCTGTTCGATGAAAATCACCCAGGATGTCCGTGATTATGCAAGGGCAAAAGGTATTGCAGACACACAAACTGCGCTTGAACAGGCACTTGATGAAAAGGCCAGTGAATTCAGAAACCAGGGTGGTGATATCTATCAGCCCACATAATCAGGCTCTTACGTCATAGTCAATCACCGGTAATTTGCTGAATGCGATGGTCAACTGATGTCTGATTACACTACCTTGCTTCAGCAATCACCTGATCCGGAGACTGCTGCAATCCGTCTGGACCAACTGTTGCAAGATGTAACTGCGCGTCGCTATCTGGCAAAAATGCCATCCGGCTCCATGCCAACTTTCATCCATCTGATTTCAATCTCAAATTTTCTGTTCCGCTATTTCTGCAGACATCCGGGCGTTATTGTGTCGTTGTATGGTCCGAATGCCATGGAACGGGATAAATTTGATGGCATATCAGACAGTTCCACATTAAGGACATTCAAATATCAGGAATTATTGAAAATCACCTGGATGGACCTGGCAGAAAAATTTTCCTACCCTGTAATTCTTGATCGATTGAGTCATTTGGCAGATAACGTGATCATCAAGGCCATGCATCTGGCTGCTGCAGATAAACAATATCCCGGCTGTGAACATTCAAAGATACCTTTCTGTATTTTTGCTATGGGCAAACTGGGCGCGAATGAACTGAATTACAGTTCAGATATAGATTTGATCTTTGTAGCAAGAAATTACAGTGAGTTTAACAGCGGCGCACTCGACTATCTGGGCGGGGTCATCGACCATGTCCGCAGGTTCAATGCCCTGATGCAGGAGGTTTCCGAGGATGGTTTTCTCTATCGCGTGGATCTCAAGCTGCGTCCCTGGGGACGTAGTGGTCCACTGGTAATCTCGATAGACGAGACCGAGCATTATTACGAAGCAAGTACAGAGGCATGGGAACGATTTGCCTGGTTACGCGCAAGAATACTCAGTGGTGGGGACAGGAAACTGGGTGAGGATCTGTTGGGCCGTCTGGAACCTTTTATTTATCTACGTTCACTGGGCAGTGATGATCTGGAAAGGTTTATCCGTATAAAAAATGATATGGCCAGACAACGCCGGAGGAATGAAAACTGGAATGTGAAAATGGGTGAAGGAGGGATACGTGATATTGAGTTTTTTATTCAGATTTTGCAGATCGTCAATGCCCATACCCATCCAGTCTTGAAATCGACAAATACGCTGATGGTCCTTGAAAATCTTGTTAAGCTGGGGTTTGTATCAAGGGAGGATGGCAGTGATATAAACGACAGTTACCTTTTTTTACGCCGCCTCGAGAACCGTTTGCAAATGGTTGATGAACAGCAGACGCATTTATTACCGGATGACATTCGTCTGAGAAGGAAAATTGCCTGTTCGCTGGGTTTCGGCGGCAGTTCTGATGAACAGACTGTGGAACGGTTTGACCGGCAACTTGAGAAACACCGTCAGGTTGCGAAATCATGCTTTAAACGTATTTTGCCCAAAGAATCATAACGGTCAGAAACTATGAACGTTACCGGATTAAATCAGCAGATACAGGCTGCACTTGAACCGGTCTGGGACAGGGACAGGGCGGCTGCCAATATGGACCGCTGGTTGGCGGTCTGCAGCAAGGAAGGGTGGGGGCAATATCCGGAAAATATTTCCCTGCTGGCCAGAGTTTTCGGCGCTTCCTGGTATTTCACCCGTTTTGTATTTTTTCGTGGCCGTGAAATCGCAAGATATATTGATGAACCGGTTCCGGAAAAGTTTCCAACTGATTATTTAAAAAACAGCCTGTTGTCAAATGCTGATGCCGGTGATCTGGAAGAAAGCATGGAGAACCTCAGAGTGTGCAAAAACGAATTCATGTTTCGTATTTTACTGGCCTGGTTAACCGGGCAGTTTAATCAGGAACAGACAGAACAGGCACTGACTAATCTGGCAGAAGCGACGCTCTGGACTGCCATGCAGTACCTGGCCAGGGAATATCATTATTCAGATAAAGAAATAGTTATTCTGGGTATGGGCCGGATGGCCGGCAATGAAATGAATTTTGGCTCCGACCTTGATTTGATATTTTTATATCCGGGCAACACCCAGGGCGCATCCGCCGGAATGATAAAACAGATACAGTTATTACTTCGCCATATCGCCCTTCCCAGTCCTAACGGTATCCTGTATGAAATTGATATGCGTTTACGGCCACATGGCACTTCAGGCACCCTGATCAGTCCGGCGCCATATTTCATTGAATACCATACTGCAGAACGCGAAGTCTGGGAACGGCAAATGATGACCCGTTGCCGCCCGGTAATAGATGATGCCAATGGTTTGGGAGAACAATCGCTCAGTGCCATTTCAGCGGCGATTTACCGGAAATATGATGCCAGATATCTGGTATCTGATATCACCAAAATGCGTCTACGTGTCGAGAAAGAACTGGGGAGACCGACAGGCAAATATGAAATAAAACGCGGGCCCGGCGGGATTATGGATATTGATTTCATAACACATTACCTGCAGTTGCTTCATGGCGCTGAACATGTTGACTTGAGAACTTCCAGTACCCGCAATGCATTGCGTAAACTGGCTGATCTGGAAATTATAAGTGCTAAACAAAGTCACGATCTGTTAAATGCCTATGACTTTCTTAAAAGAATAGAAAATTGTTTGAGGATCATGGATTTGAAAAATATCAGTGCATTTTCACAGAACCCGGAAGACGTTCATGCGCTGGCACGGGCGATGGAACATCTGGATAAAAATGCTGACATGGCAGCAGAGAAATTTCTGGCACAATATAATCAGGTTACCCAATGTGTACGCAGCCATTTTAATAATCTGGTGGGCGAGGTGACCTGATAATATTTTCAGGTTATTTTACAGCATCGATACTGACTACGGATTCATTGCCTATAACTTCCGCGCTGTGCGTGGTTTTGGCAGGAATGTAAATATAATCACCAGCCATCAAAATAACACTTTCTCCGTAGAGGCTGATTTTAAACCGGCCTTTCAATACAGCATCTACCTTGTCGACGTCATGGCTGTGTTCAGGAAAATATGTCCCTGCAGGATAGGTATAACGGGTACAACGATAGCCTTGCCGTTCCAGCAGTTTCACCAGGGCGGCCTCAGATAAGGGTTCATTGCTGCCAGAACCCCAGCGTTCTATTTTTATCCGGGGATCATTGACCATAGACAACACTTTTATTGCGGCCGGTTTTTTTGGCCTGGTAAAGTGCTTCATCGGCAAAATTGATGAGTGTGCCGGGTTTCTGATCACGTGATGGAATGATGGTGGCAGCACCCAGACTGATCGTCAGATAGTCACTGATTTGCGATGAACTATGCTGAATATGCAAATCTTCCACAGCCGTCCTGATCTGTTCAGCAATGTGCACGGCCTTGTCTGACTCCGTATCAGGCAGGATGATAACGAATTCTTCACCACCAAAACGGGCCGCCAGGTCACCGGCACGTCTGGCGTAATGTTCCAGCACATTGGCCACTTTCTTGAGTGAATCATCACCGGCAAGATGACCATACGTATCGTTATAGGCCTTGTAGAAATCAATATCACACATTATCAAAGACAGTGGTGTTTTTGTGCGTGCTGACCGGTTCCATTCATTTTCGAGATACTCATCAAACCTACGGCGGTTGTTGATACCGGTCAAACCGTCTTTTGATGAGATGGTGACGAGTTTGTCAGTGAGGGCCCCTGCCTTGATTATTTCATCCTTTAATTTTCCTTCCGTATTTATCCGCTTCAGGATTTCTTCCTCAAGTTCACGGTTCAACATGGCGGCATATTGTTTTTCATGTTCCAGTCTGGAAATATTGAATTCATGGGCCAGAAACTCTTCCAGTGTTTTATTGAGTTGACGGGCGATGATCAGCAAATACATTAAATATACGATTAAAAGGTGACCCGTATAATTGGTGATCGGGTCAGAGTGCAGGATGAAGTAAATGATGACCGGCCCTATGATACAAAGCGCGCTAATAAAAAATGCAAGCAGTGACGTGGCATAAGTAATGGCTGCAGCCGAGATCAGGCCGACCATGAAGAACAGAATGAAATATCTGTACTCTTTATCAATAAAACCGACCAGATAAAGGAACAATAAACCCCATAGACAAGCGGAAATGGCGGCGCCGGATGTGAAGGCATACAGCCAGTACCTGGATTGCTCAATTCCTACTTTATTGCTCTTGTACAGTATTATCCCGTAAAGGCGCATGGTGGAAACGAGCAGGAACGTGGCCAGCCATATGAGCAGAACATCAACCGGTTTGTCGGCTGGCCAGATGAAATAATACACAATTATGACGGCGATAATAGAGATGAACAGCGATCCTATGACGGACGTATTGCCATGCCGGTAGAGGATCTCTATTTTTTTACCGCTGATTACTTTTTCCAGTGAATATGTCATAAGTTTGTTTCTATTTGTCCTCAGGAGACAAGCAGCAATTGCTATGCCAGATCGGGATAGTGTGGAGGGAATTTGCTAATCGTGATAAGTATCAAGCATAAGCCATTAGAAAGTGCCAACCAGTGCACAAAATGCATGAGTAATCCGGTTTATTCAACGCCAGAATAACCCTGCTCATCGCCAGCATGTCACTAATAGGAGACATCTTTTATGGGGTAGATTTTCATAAAAAAGTAAATAATTTTAATAAGTTGTAGATTGATATTGTTGTGTAAGGTTATTTCCGGTGTTATCCAGCAGGCTAACAATGATATTAACCAGGATCGCCAACAGAAAGCCGGGGATCAGTTCATACAGATCAAATATTCCCCCCTCCAGTCTGTGCCACAGGATCACGGTCAGGCCACCGCTGATAATTCCTGCAATGGCGCCCCGTCGTGTACTCCCTTTCCAGTAAAGGATCAGTAATAACGCAGGGCCAAAGGCGGCTCCAAACCCGGCCCAGGCATAGGCCACCAGTTCGAGTACATTTTGTTCATATTTCATGGCCAGCAGCATGGCCAACAGTGCGATGACGATCACGGTAATGCGCCCCATTCTGACCAGATCTTGTTGTGTGGCACACTGTCTGAAGTATGTCCGGTAAACATCTTCGGTAATGGCAGATGAGGCCACCAGTAATTGGGAATCGGCCGTACTCATAATGGCTGCAAGCAGGGCGGCCAGACAGATACCTGCGGGAACGGGCTGCAGGATCAGGGCGACCAATTCAATATATACCTTTTCAGCATCGCTGCCCTTGAGTGGTGTTTCCAGCAAGGCGATACCGGTATAGCCGATCAGTAGCGCGGCAGCGAGACAGGTGGCCGTCCATATAATCGCTATCCAGCTGGCGGATGATATATTGTTGACAGAATCGATGGCCATAAACCGGGTCAGGATATGGGGTTGCCCGAAATAGCCGAGCCCCCAGCCAAGCAGGGAACAAATAGCCATGATGTTTAACGGTTGCATGTTGACGGTATGCCACATATCGATGAGGGATGGATCGACAACGCGCATGGTGGCTACCGTAATGTCCCAGCCGCCGGCGAGTTTTAATCCCACCAGAGAAAGAAATACCAGCGCAAAAAACATCAACAGACCCTGGAACAAATCAGTCCAGCAGGCGGCGAGAAATCCACCGTAAACCGTATAAATCAGGATTGCCGCGGTACCGGTAAATACTGCCCAGGTATATGGCAGGCCAAAGACGGATTCAAATAATTTGCCACCCGCAACCAGGCCGGAACTGGTGTAGAAGATATAAAAAAAAAGGATGAACAGTGCTGCTATCAATCTAAGGCTGTGTGTATGATCATTGAAATGATGTTCAAAAAATTCCGGCAGGGTCAGGGCATTATTACTGGCCATAGAATATTCACGCAGTCGGGGAGCAACAAACCACCAGTTCAGGCAGGTTCCGGCCAGTAAACCGGCGGCAATCCAGATCGCCTCAAATCCGGCAAGATAAGCAAAGCCGGGCAGGCCCAGTAATAACCAGCCGCTCATGTCAGATGCGCCGGCACTGAGTGCAGCGGTCCAGCGCCCGAGTCTTCTGCCACCGAGTATGTAATCTGCGTGATTATGGGTATTGCGCCAGGCAAACCAGCCGATCACGAACAGGATCAGCAGATAAACGACAAATGTTGCAAGCAGGTAATATTGGCTGCTATTCATTAAAACCGCGGTGTTTATAGCGGGCAATTAATGCTATGGCCTCACATTTCAGTGCGTGGATGAATGGAACAGGGTTAGGCATCAATGTTGTAATGCTTCAATATAGAATCGATAAATGCCAGCCAGGTTTCATCCGGCTGCCATACGGCATGCAGGTCACGGACAGAGGTGGCCACCGGGACATCGCATCTCACCGTTTGGTATAGAAAAATAAAGGCAGAGACGCGCCAGTTACAGGCACAATGCACAAAAATATTATTAAACCTGTACCTGTCCATGGTGGCAAAAAAGCGCTTGAGATCACTCAACGCCGGTGCCGTGAAGTCCACGGGGATATGCACATAGTCAAGATTGAGTCCTTCAACGATCGCTGCTTCATCTTCAATGGCATCCGGTGAATCGTGCCGGGCAAGATTGATGACTACATCAAAACCTTCCTGTTTGATGTCATGGAACTGTTCCGGTGTTGGCTGGCCCGCAGTTGCAATCGCATCACTGATGCGGTAAAAATTTTTTATTTCTTCGAACATAATGTCAGGCTGATAATTAATCGTTACAATAAAATTGTCACACGGGACTAGTTTAAATAGAAAATGCTCCAACTTGAACAGAAAACCGCGGTAATCACCGGAGCCAGCAGTGGTATTGGCCGCAGCATGGCATTGGCCTTTGCCCGCGAGGGTGCACGGGTAGTTGTCAACTATAACAATTCTGTTGCCAGGGCAGAGACGGTCGTGAGCGAAATCAGGTCCAATGGCGGCCATGCTGTGGCGATCCAGGCGAATGTCGGTCATCCGGACCAGGTTGAAAATCTGATCCGGACAACGCAGGCAGAATTCGGAAAAATTGATATCTGGGTCAATAATGCCGGTGCCGATATCCTGACCGGATCGGGCGCAAAACTGTCAGATGAGGAAAAACTGCACCAGTTGATTGAGATCGATCTGAAAGGTACGATAGCCTGTTGCTGGGCCCTGGTCCCAGTCATGCAGGGGCAGGGCCGGGGCGTAATCATCAATATGTCCTGGGATCTGGCGATCCACGGTTTTCATGGGCGCAATCCGCAGATGTTTGCAGCGGTCAAGGCCGGTGTGCTCGGCTTCAGCCGGTCTTTTGCCAGCACCTACGGTCCGGTAATACGTGTCAATATTCTGGCACCGGGCTGGATACATACCTCTTTTACGGAAGAAATGATGGACCGGAAATACTACGAAGCAAGGATCAGCGAGATACCGCTGGGACGTTTCGGTACACCGGAGGATGTGGCCGAGGCTGCCGTGTTTCTGGCGTCTGATGCATCGTCTTACATGACCGGCGAGATGATCAAGATCAACGGCGGACTTTCATAATGATGCGTGAATAGATGAGTATATTGATCCCCAGTAAAATGATTCCTAGTAGCAGCTGAACATCTTTGGTTAACCCGGTCGGATACAGTACCGGTATCAGGTAATATTCAACGAATCCGCCGCTATAACCGGACTCACCACTGCTGCTGCGTAATGAATTTTCCAGCGGTGTCAGCGGACAGATACCGCCGGTAATTTCAATGTAGAATGCCCAGAATAAAGCCGGCAGATGCAGGGAAATGATCCAGCGCCATTTGATTATCAACAGTGCCCCGAATACAGCAAAGATCACAAAAGCCAGATGAATAAGGACGACAAGATCAGCAAGTAACAGTTTATTCAAGTTGCCAGCCTATCCAGCGATTAACCCGGTTTTTATAGTCCTGGTACTCATCACCCAATCTCTCTTCCAGGAAAGCCTCTTCATATTTTATGAACCCTTCCTGGATGATTAAAAAAAATACCGGGATGACAAGCACCGGGGACAGGCTGCCAAGTGCTATCCATACGCCCACCAGCATGATCATCATGCCCAGATACATCGGGTTCCGGCTGTAGCGATAGAGCTTGTCCGTCACCAGCGTGACCGGTTGTTCGAAGGGCTTGATGGGTGTGCCTGCCAGTTTGAAACCGCAGGCACTGCCGGCGGTGACGGCAAACCCGGCCAATATCAGCAGACCCCCGAATACCCGCAGGGGAACATAGATCAGATGTGACATGGGCACAAAATGCGCCAACGTTACCATGATGATTAATGCCAGAAAAAAATAGACGGGTGGAATGATCTTCCTGGGGATGTATTTGCCGACAGGGGATAAATCAAGTTTGTTTGATTGTGACAGAAATGTTTCCCTGATTTTATTTATTTGTTCAGGTGACAACATAGCGGCCCCCGATTTTATTTATAGGAAATGACTGCACTGACTGCATCCCACTAAAGCTTGCCCTGCAGAGGATGTTCTGTCCTCCAGCCGGATTCCCCACGGTTGTTGACATAACAGATCAACAGATCAGCATTGGCACGGGTATCGATAAAATTGACGATGGAGGTGGCATCACTGCGTGAATCGACAAAACACCAGACATCATCATGGTTAAGTGCGTCCCGCTTTGCCTCAACCTTGCAAACCAGCAAATCAGCCTCACCACGTGATTTTGATTCATGCACGATGAAATCAGCATCTGCTCTGGACTCAACAACCTTGATGAATGCCATTTTTCCTCCTCATTAACGGATCAGGAATAATGATTGGGTCAGTCAGTTCTAATCCAATATGTTGATGATTTCAATGTTTATTGTACGTTTAACCTGCAATCATTCAGGGATGCAAGCTGCGTTTCCGTATCGTCCACACATTTTTTGAGCTTGGCATCTTTCATGGCCCCACCCAGCTCCAGAGATAACACCTGAAATTGCAGTCCGATATGTTCTTTCAGCAGGTCTGAATATTGATAGCGTTGATATAAATTAAATCCAAATGAAGTAATAAAAACAATTATAATGACGGCGAGGGCATCAATGTGTAACGCAAACTTTTTCATGGGCTTTATACTCTTGTGGTTGCAGATAGTTTCTTAGTAATGAACCAGGGAGTGCACATTGTATTTTGAAAGTTTTTCCCGGCCCTTGAGAAAATCCAGTTCAACGACAAAGGCGCAACCAGCGATTTCTGCGCCGAGTTTTTCGATAAGTTCACAGCTTGCTGCTGCCGTGCCACCAGTGGCGATCAGGTCATCGATTAATAATACCCGGTCATTTTTATTCAGCGCATCCAGATGTACTTCGAGCCCGGCCGAGCCATATTCCAGATCGTAGGAGATACTCTGTACGTCGTAAGGCAGTTTACCGGGCTTGCGCAGCGGCACGAAACCGATCCCCAACTCCCAGGCCGTGAGACTGCCGAAGATAAACCCGCGTGCTTCCATGCCGACCACGGCGGTCAGATGTTCTCCGAGAAAAGGATGAATAAGTTGATGGACGGCCAACCTCAGCATGGCTGGATGCTTCACCAGCGGCGTGATGTCCTTGAATTGAATTCCCGGTTGCGGGAAATCGGGTATATTGCGAATATGGGCTTCCAGTCGTTGCATGGATTGTTCTCCATCTTTTTTGTGGCATTAGCATCTCATGATAACGTTAATTGTTGAAGGAGGGGAGTTATGTGTAAGTTGTTACAACAATATGGCCCGTTGCTTGGCAGAATTCTTTTATCCGTGATTTTCATTATTGCAGGCGCCAAAAAGACATTCAGCTTTGCAGGTACAGCCGGCTACATGGCAAGCAAAGGACTGCCAATGACCGAAGTTTTACTGGTAGTGACGATAATTATTGAACTCGGGGGTGGTCTGATGGTCCTGCTCGGTTGGCGGGCACGTCTGGCGTCCACTGCTATATTTTTGTTCCTGATACCTGTCACGTTGATTTTTCATCCTGTCTGGGCAGATGCCGCCGAGTTCAATGCCTTTTTCAAGAATCTCGCCATCATGGGCGGCATGATGTACATCATGGTATATGGTTCAGGTCCCTTGAGTCTCGGGCACGATCATTGTCCGGATAAAAAGTAACGGGTGAAACCGCAACCGGGAATAAGCAGGCCTTCCAGACCATCTACGAGGAGGCCTATGCAGATGAGTAGTATGCATTCCTGGCAAGTCACACCGAAGGAAGCTGTTGAGATACAAAAACAGTTGCGCAGCCAGGTCATCCTGTTTGATGACCTGGGTAAAATTGACTATGTCGCGGGCGTTGATGTGGGTTTTGAAGATGGGGGCAGAGTGACACGCGCTGCGATTGCAGTCCTCGACTTCCCGTTACTGGTATTACGTGAAGTCTCTATCATGAGATGCAGGACAAATTTTCCCTATGTGCCGGGATTATTATCGTTCAGGGAATTGCCGGCGGTTTTGCAAGCGCTGGATAAATTAAAGCAATTACCGGATTTGTTTTTGTGTGACGGTCAAGGTTATGCCCATCCACGCCGTTTCGGCATGGCCTGTCACCTGGGGGTATTAACCGGGATACCGGCTATTGGTGTTGGCAAGACGCGATTGACCGGCCAACATCAACCTGTCTCCAATCAATGTGGCGCCTGGCAACCTCTGCTGGATGATAATGAAACCATAGGCGCAGTTTTGCGCACCCGGGTTGATGTGAAGCCGATCTATGTCTCGATCGGGCACCGTATCAGACTGGAAACAGCAATTGCTTACGTTCTGTGCTGCACGACACGCTACAAGCTGCCGGAAACCACAAGAATGGCACATAAGTATGCTTCCGGAACCTCAGAGGCCCATACTGGTCTGCTATGATTAATAACAGACCGAATCTCAAATTAATTCATGAAAATAACGTTTATTTTACTTAACCTGTTTATGGGCATCTTCTCACCCGGTGTAAATGCCGCTGATGATTACAGCAGGCAACGACAACAGATGGTTGCTGATATCCAGGATATGGTCAGCGATACCCGGAACTATATTGGCAAAGCGGCACTGGACGATCGGGTGATGGCTGCAATGCGCAAGGTGTTACGGCACGAACTGGTGCCCGATGCAATCAAGCCCCATGCCTACATCAACAGCGCCATGCCGATTGGGGAAAACCAGACCATCTCGCAACCCTATATCGTTGCCCTGATGACGGACCTTGCCGCAGTGGATCAAAATTCAAAAGTGCTGGAAATCGGGACCGGCTCCGGTTATCAGGCGGCGGTGCTGGCGGAACTGGTGGATCATGTGTACACCATTGAGATCGTTGAAATCCTGGGTCGGCGTGCAGAAAAGGATTTGCAACACCTCGGTTATGAAAATATTACAGTGCGTATAGGGGATGGTTATCATGGTTGGCCCGAACATGCGCCCTTTGATGCCATACTGGTGACCGCGGCAATAGAGCACGCGCCTGAAGCACTGATCGATCAGTTAAAGCCAGGCGGGAAAATGGTGATTCCACTAGGCAGGCAACACAGTGCACAGACATTGACTGTCATTGAAAAGAACCCGGAAGGGAAAATCAGCTATCATGAAATTTTGCCGGTGGGGTTTGTGCCGTTGACCGGTGATCGTTAAAGGTCCTGGAGAAGTAAGCAAATGCGTATACTGCCTGCGGTAATTTTCTTTTATATAGTGATATTTGCCCATCACGCCGCTGCACAGACGGATGCCATTTACGAGGCCAATATTGACGAACCCGTGGATGAGATATATCAGGAGCTTTACAAGGCGCTCGAGGCTGCCCGTTTCTATGTTATTTTTGAAGCGAACATCGGCAAGAACCTGGCGCGTAATGCAGAAAAATGGGGTGAAGATTATAACCGCAATAAATTTGAAGCTGTGCGGAGCATGGTGATCTGTAATCCGGAATATGCCAATCAGGTGTTGAATCTGGATCCGAAGATGATGGCCCTGTGTCCATTGACGGTAACCTTATTGTACAAGGCAGGGACTACCATGATCCTGTTTGAAAAATTAACGCCTGCCGCCACGGGCAGCCCGGCGGAAGATATCTTGTGGGAAGTCGAGAATACAATAATCAGCACGATTGAATCCGTGATCAGTGATCGGTGATTATGTACAGGATGTACGGTATGCCGCGGGCGCAGGATGCGCAGGACGCCTACATGGAAGTAGGCGGTAGAAAACGTCGGGAACACGTTTTCGAGCGGCGGGTCATTTGTGCTCTGTTTTCTTGACAAGCCCGGCCAATTTGCCTATCCAGCCTGATCCGGTTTCATCTTCAGCCAATGCCATCTCATTCAGTGTCCGGTAATCTGTTTTGCCGGTGCCCAGTACGGGCAGGGCATCCGCAAGTATCACCTTTTTGGGAATATAAAGTTCACCGATACCGTGCTCACGGGCGTATTCCTGCAATTCCTTGCGTGTTGCATCCCTGTTATCTGTTACCAGAATAATCTTCTCGCCTTTTTTCTCATCCGGCAGATTGGCTGCCGCATGATTGAACCTGGGCCAGACATTCATCGCGAGTTCTTCGACTGCAGTCAGTGAGATCATCTCTCCCCCAATCTTGGCAAAGCGTTTGGCGCGCCCGAGTATGGTTATAAAACCATCTTCATCAATGTCAGCAATATCGCCGGTATCGTACCAGCCGGGACCGCGGGAAGATGACGGCGGTTTAAGCTGATCGCCGTCCGGCAAGAGATAACCGAGCATAACATTCGGTCCACGCACAAAGAGACGGCCACCCTTTTCAATGCCCGGGACCGGTTCAAGATAACATGCCATAGCGGTCATCGGCCGGCCTCCCGACCCCATTTTATTCACCATGGGTGTATTGACCGATATGACCGGACTGGCTTCTGTTACACCATAGCCCTGTAAAATACGGATCCCGAATTTTTCCATCCAGATTTTCTGTGTATCTTCACGCAGTTTTTCAGCACCTGCGACCACATAGCGCAAATTATGAAAATCATAAGGATGTGCATGATGAGCATAACCTTTGTAGAATGTATTGGAACCAAACAGTATGGTCGCACCCAACTCATAAATCAGTTCAGGAATAATGCGGTAATGTAATGGTGTCGGGTAAAGAAAAACCTTGCTGCCGCCGAGTAATGGCATCAAACACCCTGCATTGAGGCCAAATGAATGGAAGAGGGGCAGGCAGGAAAAAACTATATCACGTGGATTAAAATCGATATGGCAACTGACTTGTGCATAGTTGGACAACAAATTACTGTGTGAAAGAACAACCCCTTTTGGTATGCCTTCTGAGCCGGAAGTAAACAGCACCAGTGCCGGCTGATCAGGATCGATCTTGCCCGCCAGATTCCGATAATGGCTTTTGATACGCATTGCCCGGATGATACCCGTTAGCTTGTCGTACAGGGTGACCTGGCTGTGCAGGTCTTCCAGATAAACAACATTGAATTGCTGTTCAAGCGCTTTTACCTGTTCCTGCAGTTTGGCATTCTCAATAAATTTACGTGAAGTATAAATGGTCTTGATCCGTCCTGTGCTGCAGGTTTGCAGCAATGCCTGTGTACCCACAGTAAAATTCAGCATGGCTGGAATGCGGCCGATGTATTGCAGTGCCATGAATGTTACAGCAATTGTATTTACATTGGGCAACAGAATTCCAATATGTTCGTCTTTGCAGGTGTGTCTGGCAATATTGCCACCCAGAATAACAGCCCGGGTGATGATCTGTTTATAACTGAGCGATTTCCGGTTGATATCTTCCAGTACAGGTAAATTCTTTCCATAACGCTCAGAGGCATTAATAAGGGCACTGAAGATAGAGGTACGATAGTTAAAAGAGGAGAACGTCAATTTGTACATCAGATCCTGAAGTTGCATGGCTGCAGCCTTTCTTCTGGCATGGGATGAAACATCCGGTGTAATGGAAATCTTTTCCGGCGGTAAAACTGTCAGTGTGATTTTCGGGAAGCGCACAACACGTCCACGTCCTTTCATATATGAGAATGGACTGAACTGGGCGCCATCGATCGCAACCGGCAGTATCATGGCATCAGCCTTGTCTGCGACCAGTGCCGGGCCCTCATAGATTTTCATCAGTGATCCGGTAACAGTTATGCGACCTTCCGGAAAAATTACCGCCTTGCGATCCTGTTTCAGAAATTTGATCATGGACTTGATCGATAGTGGACTGGCCGGATCCATAACAAACAGATCAACGAATTTTAGAAAGAACCGGAAATTCTTTTTTTGTGCTATTTGTGTATTAATGGCAAATGTTGGTGTTTCCGGCAGCCATGCATAGAGCAACAGGCCATCCAGCAGGGACGTATGATTTGCAACGATCAATACCCTTTCCCCGGCCTTGTGGTAATTTTCAAGGCCAGTAACGTCAACTTTGTAAAGTAAGCGCAGCAGTCCACGTAACAGAAATTTTGCGAACTTAATCATCGAATCCATCAATATTTTTTTGAATACAAGTCAGCTTGTAACTAACTTACACCAGACAGGCACAGAACTGAATAATTTTTATGCGGATAATATGCGGGATTAAACATCGGCCAGCGGTGTGCCGGCAAAGATGTCGAGACTCTGGCCCGGTCTGAGCGTGGATCGTTTATTTAAACCGTTCCATTTTTGTAACTGGTCAACAGAGACACCATAGCGCCTGGCAATCCGCCAGAGTGAATCACCTTGTTTGACTGTGTAGGTAATGTGTTGTTGTTTTTCCGGTTTTGCAGTATGCGCAACAACAGGCATGACTTCAGCCTCTTTATTTGTCCAGAGAGTGAGCTTTTTACCGGGGCTTAAAATACTGTTTTTATTCAGACCATTCCAGGCATAGAGTTGTTCGACAGTGACACGATAACTTTGGCCGATGTCCCATAAGGTATCACCACGGTTGATGGTATAAGTAAAGCTCTGGCCATCGCCGGATCGTGCCAGATTGCTGAAGGAACGGGCATCCTGGCTCAGTGTATATTGATCAAGTGGTTGCCGGGAGACCGGGATTAACAAGGTACGCCCGGCGCGGATATGACTGGTTTTAAGATTATTGATTTCTTTAATGGTATTAACATCAGTGCGGTATCTGTTTGCAATCGACCCAAGTGTATCGCCATTCCTGATCTCTACCATCTGCCATTGCATACGCTCGTGCTGTGGCAGTGTTGCCAGTTGCTGTCTGAATGTTGCTGCCGTGCCCACAGTGACTAACAGATGATGCGGGCCATCGGGATCAGTCGCCCATTTATTAAACCCCGGGTTAAGGATATAGATCTCTTCCATACTCAAACCGGTAAGCTTAGAAACAGTAGCCAGATCGATCTGGCTGCCGGTATCAACGATTTCGAAATAGGGACGGTTGGGAACAGGTTTGAGAGAGATATTATATTTCTGCGGATTGGATATGATCTCGGCCACTGCCATCAAACTGGGTACATAGCCCATGGTCTCGTTCTTCAATTGCAGAGACCAGAAATCTCCATTCTTGCCTTTTCCTACGCTCTGGGTGACAGCACGTCCTACATTTCCTTCGCCAGCGTTGTATGCTGCCAGTGCCAATAACCAGTCTCCATCGAAATCATTATGCAGCTTTTGCAGGTAGTTTAATGCCGCATCGGTTGCCACAACGATGTCCCTGCGGCCGTCATACCATGCGTTCTGTTTCAGGCCATAATGTTTGCCGGTACCCGGGATAAATTGCCATATACCTGATGCACGTCTGGGTGAACGGGCGAAGGGCTGGTAGGCACTCTCCACAATAGGCAGCAATGCCAGATCGAGCGGCATGTTACGCTTTTCCAGTTCCTCGACAATATGGTAGATATAGGGTCTGGCCCGCTCTGCAACACGATCCATGAATTGCTGTTTTGTTGAATAAAACTTCAGTTTGGATTGGGTGGAGGGGTGGGTCAGATTACGTGGTATGGTGAGGTTTTGTTGAATTCTGACCCAGATATCATCATATTCCACATTATCATTTCCTCCGGCTGTATCATCCGACTGGTTTGCTGATGGTTTTTTTGCTGTAGTACTGCCGGGGGTATGTTTTATAGTGGATTTGTCATGCGGGATATGGGTAATGTCCACCTGTTCCTGGGTCGGGGTATTGCTGCACGCACCCAGAAAAAACGCGGCAATGATGACCGGTAAGCAGACTTTTCGCATGAGGCAGTATTCTTTAAATTTTTATTACCAGTGTGTGTAATGCTTGCAAAAAGAGGCATACTAACGTGAAATTTTTATAATTTCCACATATATAGATATTTGAATTTCAAGCAATTCATGCATCAATATCTGACTATTTACAAATGAATACGCAACCCGATAACCTGCCTGAGAACGGCATACCGTCTGGTCATGAACTGCTGAACTGGTTTAATGGCAAACTGGGTCACAGCGTGTTGGCGGCAGGACGCAACCGGGTGTCACGTATCTTGCCGGATCTGTTCGGTTATCACATATTGCAGGTGGGTGAACTGGCTGATGTTCGTTTGCTGGACAGCAGCCGCATCAATCACAAGATAATCACCGCTCAGACCGATAATACAAATGCAGAAAAATCTCCCACCCTGTTATGCAAGAGTGAAGCGTTACCGGTAACCTCAGAAAGTATGGATGTGGTGGTGTTGTCGCACCTGCTTGAATTTGCGGACAATCCACATCAGATATTGAGAGAAACGGAACGGGTACTGATCGGAGAAGGCCATGTAATCATCCTGGGATTCAATCCATGGAGCATATGGGGACTCTGGCGACTGCTGCTGGCCTGGCGTGGGCGACCGCCCTGGTCCGGGCATTATATTGGCCTGACCCGGCTCAGGGACTGGCTCACGTTGCTCGATTTTGAAATTATCAGAACTGAACGTTTTTATTTCCGGCCGCCGCTGGAAAACACGGTGATCATGCAAAGGTTGCAATTCATGGAGCATTTGGGAGGGTACTGCTGGCCATTTTTTGGAAGTGTTTATATGTTGTGCGCAAAAAAGCGGGTGATTTCACTGACCCCAATCAAGTTACAATGGCAGACACGCCGCCGCATGATCGCCTCCGGTCTTGTTGAACCCAGCGCCAGGAATACATCAATACAAAATGACTGCTGAAGAAGTAAAAATATTTACCGATGGTGCGTGCCGCGGTAATCCGGGCCCCGGAGGTTGGGGGGCATTGCTGCAATTCAAGGATGTTGAGAAAGAATTGTTTGGAGCGGAATCACAGACCACCAATAATCGCATGGAACTCATGGCGGCGATCATGGGTCTGGAAGCACTCAAGCGGCCCTGCCGGATCATACTTACGACGGATTCACAATATGTAAAACAGGGAATAACTGAATGGCTGAAGGACTGGAAACTGGGTGGTTGGAAAACTGCAAACAGAAAACAGGTCAAGAATGTGGATCTCTGGCAACGGCTGGATGCGGCAGTTGCCCAACATGACATCACCTGGGAGTGGGTCAAGGGCCACAGCGGGCATCCGGAAAATGATCGTGTTGATCAACTGGCCAATCTGGCCATTGATGAAATGCTTGAAAAACAGTGACTGGTAATTCGTGATTTGTGATTGGTGAAATGAGATTTAATCACGAATCACGAATCACGAATCACGAATCACCAGACATGCGCCAAATCATACTCGATACTGAAACTACCGGCCTTGAGGTCAAACAGGGTCACCGGATTATAGAGATCGGTTGCGTCGAACTCAGAAACCGCAGAAAGACGGACCGTCATTTCCATCATTATATCAACCCTGAGCGGGAGATTGACGACGGGGCATACGAGGTGCACGGGATCAGTAATGAATTTCTGTCAGACAAACCCACGTTTTGTGACATCGTCCAGGAATTTATCGACTTCATCCGCGACAGTGAATTGATTATTCACAACGCACCATTTGATACCGGCTTTCTCAACTATGAACTGGAACAACTCGGTCCTGATTGGGGCAGGATAGAAGACTACTGCAGGATTACAGACACATTGGTGATGGCACGTGAGCGGCATCCCGGCCAGAAGAACAGTCTCGATGCCTTATGCCAGCGTTATAATGTCGATAATTCACAGCGCGAACAGCATGGCGCATTGCTGGATGCGCAGATATTGCTGGATGTATTCCTCGCCATGACCGGAGGCCAGACTGCATTATCACTGGATGATGAAGCAGAACACAACAGCTCGACCAGAGAGGCCAGGCGCCTGGATCCAAACCGGCCCAAATTGCGTGTCATTCAGCCCAGCGCTGAAGAGCTTGCGGCACACCAGCAGCGTCTGGAAACAATCGAAAAAAAAAGCGGCGGCAAGTGTGTTTGGAAAATGATGAAAAACGGTGATTAGTGATTGGTGATTATGTACAGGAGGTACGGTATGCCGCGGGCGCAGGGATGCGCAGGAGCGGCGGGTGATTAGTGATTGGTGATTGGTGATTGGTGATTGGTGATTGGTGATTGGTGATTGGCAAGGATTTTGTAAATTTGAATTATTACATGCAACTTTAACTAAGGAACCTCTGATCAAGTGTCTACACCGTCATGCTGGTGAAAACGACCTATAGGATGCAGGAAATGTCGCGGGACGCCTATATGGATATAGGCGGTAGAGCGACGCAGGATGCCAAAGCCGAGGACAGGGCCGCTCTTTCACATCCCTGTGACTGCGGCATTAGCACATCCATGTGCGTCAGTCCGTAGCGACCAGCATCCAGTAACCAATTGTTTTGACTGGATTCTGGCATACGCCAGAATGACGAAGCAAAGAATTTTTAGACTTGATCAGAGGTTCCCTAATTACAAATCACCAATCACCTGCCCCTGAGTGCATCCATGCACGTCATCACCAGTTACTTTTCCTTGACTGCCTCCTGCACTATGGTTTGCAATTCTCCCTTCTGAAACATGTCCAGCACAATGTCACAACCACCGATAAGTTCGCCGTTGACGAACACCTGCGGGAAGGTTGGCCAGTTGGAAATTACGGGCAGATTAGCGCGGACATCCGGTTCGGCCAGCACATCGACATAGGCAAAGTCCACATTGCACGCCTTTAATGCCTGGGCAGTACGCATGGAGAAACCACATTGCGGGAAATCCGGTGTGCCTTTCATGAATAACACGATCGGATTTTCTTCTACAGTCCTTTTGATTCTTTCGGTAACGTCCATCGAAGTACCTCATAGGTGAGCAATTAGATTATATACAAGTTTATACTGTGAAGCGTGAAGCGTGAAGCAACTTATAGGTACTCAGCACTCAGTACTCATCACCCGGCACTAATCCTTTATTCCCCAGCCGCCGCCACCTGCGGTCATAATGGTCAATCTATCGCCGGGGACAACCTTGAATTCTGTTTTACCGGGGACCGGTTCGTTATTCAACAAGTTGATGGCCGCTTGTCCAGGTTTTCCGCCGGCCATGCCCCAGGGTGGATGACGCCGCCTTTCTGTCAATAAAGTCACATGACATTCTTCAAGAAATTCATATTGCCGGATCAGGCCATCTCCCCCTTTATGTTGACCTTCACCACCGGAATCCCTGCGGATGGCATATTGTGTAATCTGCAAGGGGTAATATTTTTCCAGGATCTCGATCGGGGTATTCAGGGTATTCGTCATATGGGTCTGAACCGCATTCATCCCTGCTGATATTGGCCCTGCGCCCATGCCGCCACCCAGCGTTTCATAGTAATCCCAATGCCCGGATCCCATGGCCACATTATTCATGCTGCCATGACTGGCCGCAGGGATTTTTTCCGGTAAAGCCTGTGCAAGCGCGCCAAGTACGGCATCTACAATACGTGTACTGGTCTCGACATTACCGGCCGCCACGGCCGCCGGATAACTGGCGTTGATTAGACATTTCTCCGGGGCGTTGATCTCAAGATGGTGAAAGACACCGGCGGCGGCAGGCGTCTGCGGCGGCATCAGACAATAAAAGCAGTAATACACCGCCGCCGCGGTCACGGACAAGGGACAATTGATGTTACCTTTCACTTGATCAGCGGTGCCGGTGAAATCCACCCGGACTTTATCGCTCGAAATATGCAGGGTCGCCTTGATGGGAATATCATAAAGACCCTGACCATCATCGTCCATTATATCAGTGAAGGTATACTGGCCTTCCGGTAATTCAGCCAATACCGACTGCGCCAGTGAATCAGCATAATCATCCAATGCAGACAGTGCGGTTTTGAAGGCCATGTCACCCATGGACTGGATCAGTAAAATCAACCGGTTCAAACCGGCAATATTCGCACTGATCTGCGCGATAAAATCAGGCCGGGCGATTTGCGGATTATGTAAATAACCCAGAAGTTCAGATAAAACTTCGTCACAGATTACACCGGCCCGCATGACCAAAGTTGGCGGGATGATCAATCCTTCCTGTTCCAGTGTTCGTGCCAGTGGCATGGAACCCGGCGTGCAGGCACCGATATCTGCATGATGGGCCCGGTTGGCCACAAACCCGCACAGTTCATCATGATGAAACACCGGGGCAATCAGTGTGACATCGGGCAGGTGAGTACCGCCCAGATACGGATCATTCATAATAATCATATCCCCCGGCTGCCACGCGATTTTTGTGACAATACCGGACATGGCGTAGGCCATACTGCCAAGATGGATCGGGATATGGGCTGCCTGGGCGCATAACCGGCCTCCGTCATCAAAAATGGCGCAGGAAAAATCCAGGCGGTCTTTAATATTGGGTGAAAAAGCCGTGCGCATGAGGACTGAGCCCATTTCCTCACAAACGGCGTTGATGCGTTTGACAAACAGGCTGAGTTCTATGGCATCCATAACACCATTTTAACCGGATTTTTATCTTGCAGGGGTACCAAATGCAGTACTTCCCAAAGTATAATCACACTATCCGTTAATGCTGTTTTAACAGAAATCACTATTACAGGGGAAAATATTATGAATCCACTTAAATCAGTCAATGGCACGCTTACGCTGGGTTTTGTGCTGGCAGTGGTGATCACCTTGCTGATTGGTGATACATCGTTTAATGCGTGGTCTTTTGCAGTATGGCTGCATGTGTTTTTCGGGATTATCTGGATTGGGCTTTTATATTATTTTAATTTCGTCCAGGTCCCTGCGGTTGCACAGGCGGTAGCGGAAAAAGAGCCCGGACCCGCGGCAATCAACAAATATGTCGCTCCGCGTGCCTTGTGGTGGTTCCGCTGGGGTGCGCTTGCAACCTGGATAACCGGTGCGGCTGCTTTGGAAATCATGCAGGTCGGTCTGATGAATGCTTTCCTGTTAAAAAGTGGTGCTGTAGTTATTGGAATCGGGGCCTGGTTAGGCACCATCATGTTGTTCAATGTATGGGTGCTCATCTGGCCGAATCAGAAAAAGATACTGGGCATGGTAACGGCGACACCGGAAGCGATAGCAAAAGGCAAAGTTATTGCGTTAATGGCATCCCGTACCAATACATTACTCTCAATTCCACTGATTATGTGCATGGTCGGGCATGCACATGGCCTGCCATTATAACTGAGAGTTTTTCGTCTGGGATTCCGGAGCCCGGCTAATAAAGCCGGGCTTTCTCTTTTGAGGACTAAGTAAAAAAACCGTTTATAACCTTTATTAACATGTCAGGATTCAGAGAGTTTTAAATAGTTTATTTTGGTTGAATGAATATTGACGGAAAATTTTGATGAGTGATCATTTGATGGCAAGTTATCAGTATTTACCAGTCGGCTTTGTCGAGGGCACCGGGGCCTATCTGACCGATCAGTCCGGGCAGCATTATCTCGATGCCCTGAGCGGTATTGCTGTGTGCGGACTGGGCCATGCACATCCAAAATTGCAGGCAGCAATTGCTGATCAGGCAGGCAAGCTGATACACACTTCCAACCTTTATCACATCCCGCTGCAGGAGCTACTTGCCGATCGGCTCTGTGCGTATGCGCGGATGGAAAAAATTTTTTTCTGTAACTCGGGCGCCGAGGGCAATGAGGCCGCAATAAAAATCGCCCGCTTGTATGGACATCAAAAAGATATAGCCGAACCGGTGATCGTTGTGACACATCGCAGTTTTCACGGGCGCACCATGGCAACACTGAGTGCGACCGGAAATGAAAAGATACAGGCCGGTTTCGAACCGCTGGTACAGGGATTCATCCATGTGCCTTATAACAATGTTGATGCCATCGAAGAGGCCATTGGCAATAATAAAAATATTGCAGCAGTCATGCTTGAACCCATACAGGGAGAAGGTGGTATTGTGGTGCCGGACCCCGGTTATCTGGCAGCGGTGCGCAAACTGTGTGATAAGCATGCGTTACTGCTGATACTGGATGAGATACAGACGGGCATGTGCCGGACCGGCAAATGGTTTGCCTGGCAGCATGAAGACGCATTACCGGATGTCATGACATTGGCCAAGGCCCTGGGTAACGGTGTCCCCATCGGCGCCTGTCTGGCCCGTGGTGTGGCAGCAGAATTAATCCGGCCCGGCAGTCATGGTTCCACTTTTGGTGGTAATCCACTGGCAGCACGTGCTGGTCTGACCGTACTGGAAATACTGGCAGAAGAGAAACTGGATCAACGTGCAGAATATCTGGGTAACCTGATGATGAACGGATTCCGTGCAGGCCTCAAGGAGGTTGACGGAGTCAGGTCAATACGGGGCAAAGGCATGATGATGGGTATTGAACTGGATCGTGACTGCAGCGAACTGGTCAGGATGGCGCTGGCGGAACACCTGTTGATCAACGTAACATCCGGTAATGTGATCCGGTTATTACCGCCTTTAATCATTACCGATGAGCAGGCACATCAGATAGTCAGGATGGTGTGCAGGATCGTCAAACAATTCCTGGGAAGGTAAAAACATGGCACTACGGCATTTTTTAAGTCTGGGTGATTGCAGTCCGCAAGAACTGCAAATCATCATCGCACGCGCCATAGAGTTAAAAAGGCAATTGCGTAAGGGTGTTGAACATCAGATATTGAAAAACAAGGTTCTGGCCATGATTTTTGAAAAATCGTCCACACGCACACGGGTATCTTTTGAGACGGCCATGGTACAACTTGGCGGACATGCGATTTTTCTCTCACCGGATGATACTCAACTGGGACGCGGTGAACCGGTAGAAGATACCGCACGGGTACTGTCAAAAATGGTTGACGGGATCATGATACGTACCTTCGAACATGCAAAATTGAAAAGCCTGGCGGAATATTCCACGATACCGGTGATCAACGGGTTGTCTGATTCATTTCATCCCTGTCAGTTGCTGGCTGACATGCAGACCTGGCACGAACAACGTGGATCGATACAGGGCAAGGCTGTCGCCTGGCTGGGTGATGGTAATAATATGTGTCATTCTTATATTACAGCCGCACGGTTATTTGATTTTAATCTGCGCATAGCTTGTCCCGAAGGTTATCAGCCGGATGCTGCTATCCTGAAAAGCAGCGGAACACATGTCAGCATCAGTAGTGATCCGGAACTGGCGGCAAGGGATGCCGATCTGATTGTCACCGATGTCTGGGCCAGCATGGGGCAGGAGGCGGAATCAGATACACGTTCTGAAATATTCAGGCCATTTCAGGTCAATGCCGCATTAATGTCATTGGCAAAAAAAGATGCCCTGTTCATGCATTGTCTGCCTGCACATCGTGGGGATGAAGTCACCGCTGAAGTCATTGATGGCCTGCAAAGTGTGGTGTGGGAAGAGGCCGGAAACCGGCTGCATTCGCAAAAGGCACTACTGGAATTTTTACTTGCATAAAGTGTCGTACGTTAGGCGTATTTTGAGTTACAAACCACGGATACCCTTCACGAGTTACCCTTCACGAGATACGATAGCGCATGCATTTTTTACTCAGTAACGATGACGGTTATCAGGCCAGAGGCATCGAGTTGCTTGCAGAAGCATTATCGAAAACCGGCCAGGTAACTGTTGTCGCACCGGATCGTAATCGCAGTGGAGCAAGTAATTCCCTGACACTCGATGCCCCGCTTTACCCGCAGACGGCCAGTAACGGATTTATTTATATCAATGGCACGCCCACCGATTGTGTCCATCTTGCCATTACCGGTCTGTTAGAAAATGACCCGGATATGGTGATCAGCGGGATCAATTCCGGAGCGAATCTGGGTGATGATGTGCTTTATTCCGGGACAGTGGCCGCCGCCATGGAAGGACGCTTCCTGGGTTGTCCGGCCATTGCCGTTTCGATGACATCCTTTGACCCGCAGCATTATGAAACTGCTGTTAAAGTCGTGCTTAAACTGATCAGGTCCATTTCAGAATCCACCAGTACCCGGGATTTATTGCTGAATGTGAATGTGCCGGATCTGCCTTATGCAGAACTGGGTGGATTCGAGATTACACGGCTGGGTCAGAGGCATAAATCCGAACCGGCCATACCCGCCAGGGATCCGCATGGGCGATCCATTTACTGGGTGGGCCTGGTCGGACTGGAACAGGATGCGGGGCCGGGCACTGATTTTCATGCCATCAGAAATAAAAATGTCTCGATTACGCCGTTGCACGTTGATTTAACGCGATATAGTGTGCTGGATGAGTTGAAAATCTGGGTTGGAGGAATGGATAAAAATGAAGAGTAATCATCTAGGGATCGGAATGACATCACAACGCACACGTGATCGCCTGATCACAAGACTGGTTGAGATGGGGATCAAATCCAGAGAGGTGCTTGATGTGATCAAGAATACGCCCCGCCATATTTTTGTAGATGAAGCTCTGGCCAGCCGGGCCTATGAAAACAACGCATTACCCATCGGCTACAACCAGACAATTTCACAACCTTATATCGTGGCCAGAATGACCGAGGCACTGCTGGAAAATGGCCGGCCCAAAAGTGTGCTTGAAATCGGCACGGGTTGTGGTTATCAGACGGCGATTCTTGCGCAACTGGTAGACAGGGTTTACAGCATAGAACGCATTGATGCCTTGCTGAAAAAAGCAAGAACAACACTCTCTACCCTTAAATTGCGAAATGTACGGCTTAAACATGGTGATGGTAGCCGTGGCTGGAAAGAATATGCCCCATTTGACGGAATACTGGTCACCGCTGCGCCTACAGGTGTGCCGGAAAAATTATTGCAACAATTGGCAATCAATGGATGTCTGATCATTCCCGTGGGCAGGGCAGGAGAACAGAAATTATTGTTAATTAAACGCACAGAAACAGGATTTGAGGAGCAACAACTGGACATGGTCAGTTTTGTTCCCATGCTGGAAGGTGTTGGATAACGGGTGATGTATTATATCGTCAGGTTTTTTCCCTTCAGTGTGTTGTTATATTTGTTGTTAAATGGCTGTTCAGGTAATGTCCGGGCACCGGTCGTTTCGGGCAGTGAAAAAATACCGGCAGGTAAAACAGTTGTTACGGCTACTGCGCCACATAAACCACCTGTATCAATACAAACTACAGTACGCCTTCATACGGTAGTCCGGGGCGATACTTTGTATTTCATCGCATTTAATTACGGAATAGATTACCGCGATGTGGCGGCGTGGAATGGTATCAGGGCCCCCTATACTATTTATCCAGGTCAAAAACTGAAATTAACACCCACAGTACCCGGCCGGTCCCGACAAATTGCACAACAACAAACCGTACAACCCCAAACTACACAAACACATCCTGGACCACAGAGCAGGGCACAACCATTAATACCCGGCCCGATAGTTTCCAGAGGGGCTGAAACCGCACCCGAAGAAAAACCTGAAACCAGACCTGTAGTCACGGCAAGAACACCACCTCCTTCTCCGCCACCTCAAACAACAGGAGCACCGGCAACAAGGACCACGCCGGTTACTGATGATAAAACGCCTGTTATCAGCGGGCCGATCAAATGGCTGTGGCCCACACAGGGGAAAATAGTGAATTCTGATACCCCTATATCAAAAAACGGTATTGATATTGCGGGTGTCAGAGGGCAACCGATTAATGCCGCCGCACCCGGGCAGGTGGTATACAGCGGCAGTGGACTTCTGGGTTATGGAAGGCTTATTATCATCAAACATAATGAAAACTATCTGAGTGCTTATGCACATAATGATGAGTTGCTGGTTAAAGAAGGTCATCAGGTGACAGCTGGTCAGAATATTGCCCTCATGGGACAAACAGTTAATGGACGTACATTGTTACATTTTGAAATACGCAAGAATGGACAACCGGTCAATCCACTGAGTTATCTGCCTAAACCCTGAATATTTCCATATCCATTAATTAAATCATGGCTATCAGAAAATTTCCCGGAACGGATGATTTGAAAAAAGACGATGATGATGAAACGGAAGTGCTTGAGGTCGGGGCAGACGACCCCGATTTTGAGAAGGATGTTATGGAATTATCGGATGTTGAATCAGCTCAACCGGTAATTGAAGACGATATCGATAAAAATGAGTTTTCTGCTGGAACCATCCCTCAGGGCGACCTGGATGCCACCCGTATTTACCTCAGTGAGATTGGTTTTTCCCCGTTATTAACAGCCGAAGAAGAAGTGTACTTCGCCCGCAAGTCACTCAAGGGCGATGAAGAGGCCCGCAAGCGCATGATTGAAAGTAACCTGCGGCTGGTTGTGAAAATTGCCCGGCGTTATATGAATCGAGGTCTTGCGCTCCTGGATTTGATTGAAGAGGGAAACCTTGGGCTCATCCGTGCAGTAGAAAAATTTGATCCGGAAAAAGGTTTTCGCTTTTCTACCTATGCTACCTGGTGGATCCGGCAGACAGTTGAACGTGCCCTGATGAACCAGACCCGGACCGTACGCCTGCCTATCCATGTCGTGAAGGAGATCAATATCTACCTGAGGGCGGCCCGCAAACTTGCACAATCCCTGGATCGTGAACCGAACCCTGAGGATGTCGCAGAGATGCTGGATATCCCGATTGAAGATGTGAAACATATGTTGGGACTGAATGAACGCATCACTTCGGTGGACGTGCCGACCGGGCGGGATTCAGACAAATCCCTGCTTGATACCATTCCGGATGAGCAGAATACTGATCCTTCACTCCTGTTGCAGAACACGGATGTACAGAGACACATTGATACCTGGTTGTCACAGCTGAGTGACAAGCAGTGTGCTGTGGTTGAGCGCCGCTTTGGTTTGCATGGCCGGGAAGTAGCCACGCTGGAAGAAATCGGAAATGAACTGGGGGTAACACGTGAACGGGTCAGGCAGATACAGATCGAAGCTATCAGGCGTCTCAGACAGATACTGGAACGGGAGGGATTTTCTTTGGACACCCTCTACATGGAAGAATAATTTGAATCAGGCTGGTATCAGGGTTGGATCATAATCAACCCCGCAGCCACATTGCGTTTATCACTGGCCAGCAGGTTATAACAACGGCAAGCCGCTCCCGTGTCCATTACCTCAAAACCGATCTCAAATTCAAATATCCTCGCAATCAACTCAGGCGCCGGGAAATACAGTTGCTGTCCTGTCCCCAGAATAATAATCTCCGGTTTCAGTTGAATGATCTGTTCGATATGTTGCGATGCGAGATCAGTAAATACTGATGGTGGCCAGTCCGGGATCACTTTACCTGGGGAAATAATCAGACTTGAAGTGTAATGTTCACCATTAATGGAAATGAGTCCGCCCTGATAGGCATCAATCCGGTAATGATCATCAGGAGTTGTATCAAGATCAATTTTCATGGTTGTCTTTTTGTCCGGTGGGCATAATCAGCCATGTTACATTAACCATATATTATGTTTGAAGGAGGAGATTGTGAAAATTATATTGTTGGGGCCGCCCGGAGCAGGCAAGGGTACACAGGCGAATATTATCAAACACACTTTTGGCATCCCGCAGATATCCACTGGCGACATGTTACGTGCTGCTGTTAAAGCAGGTACACCACTGGGCAAGCAGGCGAAGAAGGTCATGGATGCCGGTGAACTGGTATCTGATGATTTGATACTCGGTCTGGTCAAGGAGCGGATCGTAAAGGACGATTGCAAGAATGGATATCTATTCGATGGTTTTCCAAGGACCATTGCCCAGGCAGAAGGAATGCAAGCAGAGGGCATCGAGATTGATGTCGTAGTGGAACTACAACTTGAGGATGCTGAAATTATCCGGCGTATGAGTGGCAGGCGTATCCATCCAGGCTCGGGGCGGAGTTATCACGTCGTTTTTAATCCCCCCAAAGTCGACAATACGGATGATGAGACCGGTGAACCCCTGGTGCAGCGTGATGATGACAAGGAAGAGACTGTGCGCAAGCGGCTTAAGGTCTATCACCAGCAGACTGCACCACTGATCAAATATTATTCTGATTTGGTTGAGAAGGGATCAGTACGCTTTGTGCGCATTAATGGCGCCGGTGATGTAAATGAGATCTGTAAAACAGTCATCGACCAGCTTAAAGCTAAATAAGTGCGTTGGCGATGATGCAAATGTTGATCAGCTGTATCACAATCACGCAGATCGGTGAAAAAAACTGTCTGCTGTTGTAAAAAACGCAAAATAATTTCCTATTTTGATTTTTTTACAGAGAAATTTTGATTTTTTTTAAAAAAAACATAGCAAAATAAAAAATCCTTACTATAATAGCTTGCGTGTTGTTTAATTATGTTGTAATTGAGTCGTTGTTTAAATCCATTTAGGGGAGTTAAATCATGGCAAAGAAGACTGCAAAAAAGAAGGCAAAGAAGAAGGTAGCAAAGAGAAAAGTGGCAAAGAAAAAAGCCACAAAGAAAAAAGCAAAGCGTAGCAAAAAGAAGTAAGACCTCTTCGTTAACATCAGCCCAGCGAGACAAGCAACATCGAGTCGAAGCAAGGGCGAAAATAAACGAGAGGAAGGCTCGAAGAAAACAGATAGTCGAAGCATTGACGAAAAATTCAGAGATATAAATTTCAGAATTCTGTGGAGCTCGAAGCCAAAGATTCAAGGCCCCGTTCAGGGGCCTTTTTTGTTGCCTGTCACTTCTCTCTATATATAGTGTCTATATAGCTATGTCACGTAAGTCAAAACCAGGTAACTACAGGAAAAACAAGAAAAAAACGAAAGGTGGGGGATATGGCTGGTTGTTGTTTCAACTGCTCATAATTCTCCTGTTTTGCAGTGCGGCATATGTCATCTGGCTGGACCATCGGATACGTACAGAATTTGAAGGAAAGAAGTGGTCGTTGCCTGCCCGTGTCTATGCGAGTCCCCTTGAATTGTATGCCGGTTTGCCGATCGATCTTTCGTCTGTTGAAAAACAATTACAGGCATTGGGATACCGGCATGTACATCAACCACAACAACCCGGTGAATATATAAAGGAAGGGCCGCGTCTGAAATTTGTCAGCCGTGATTTTGAATTCTGGGATGGTGAGGAAACATCCCGAATCATCTCACTGTTTTTTTCACATGATCATCTGGATACACTTGTCGAGTTCTCGACAGGTGATCCTGTTCCTCTCTTGCGACTCGAACCTGAATTGATCGGCAAGATCTATCCCGAACATCATGAAGACCGGATCCTGATCGCCTATGACGAGGTTCCTCCATTATTAATCGACTCACTCATCGCCATCGAGGATAAAAATTATTTCAGACACGCGGGTATCGACCCCAAAGGCATATTAAGGGCAGCCTGGACCAATCTGCGTTCGGGTGATGTAAAACAGGGCGGCAGCACGCTGACCCAGCAACTGGTGAAGAACTTCTTCCTGACGCATGAGCGGACGTTATGGCGCAAATTCAATGAAATGATCATGGCCATCCTGCTGGAACTGCATTATTCCAAGGCAGAAATCCTCGCTGCCTATGTCAATGAGATCTATCTGGGGCAACAGGGGGCTCTGGGTGTTCATGGATTCGGGACTGCCGCCGAATTTTATTTTGCCCGCCCGTTGAATGAACTCCGTGTTGATCAACTGGCGCTGCTGGTCGGACTGGTCAAAGGCGCTTCTTATTATAATCCACGCAAACATCCTGAACGCGCAAAGGAAAGACGTAATCTGGTCATCCGCCTGATGCTGGAGCAGGGTTATCTGGATAAGGAAGATGCAGACAAGGCGATAGCGGCACCGCTTGATGTCGTCTCGAGTCCCAACTGGAGCAGTGCCAAATATCCTGCTTACCTGGAACTGGTCAGCCGGCAATTGCAGGTCGATTACAAACCGGAAGACCTGAAGACGGAAGGACTGAGAATATTCACAACACTCAATCCCCATTATCAGGAGATTGCAGAGCAGGCAGTGAGGCAACGTCTGTCAAGACTGGAGAAGGGCAGGAATCTTCCGGGAAACTCATTGCAGGCCGCGGGAATCATCTCCAGTGTTGAGACTGGCGAGGTCCTGGCATTAATCGGCGGGCGCGACAGGAATGTGACCGGATTTAACCGCGCACTCGATGCAAGAAGGCCCATCGGATCATTGATCAAACCGGCCATCTATCTCACCGCATTGAGCCAGCCGGAAAAATATAATGTGCTGACAGAATTACTGGATGCCCCCATCATCCTCAAACAACCCGATGGCAGCAGCTGGATGCCCAGGAACTATGATGGCGAAGTGCACGGCGATCTGCCATTGCATGTGGCCCTGGAAAGATCCTATAACCTGGCTACGGTACGGTTGGGGATGGAACTGGGCATGGAACAGATCAGGCCCACACTCAGACGACTGGGCATAGATGGACGTATACCGGATTATCCCTCGGTCTATCTCGGCGCACTGGAGTTGACACCCTTGCAGGTCACACAAATGTACCAGACACTGGCCAGTAACGGATTTCAGGTCCCGTTGCGTGCCATCCGTGAAGTGCTGGACAAGGACGGGAACCCGCTGCAACGCTATCCGCTCGATATCAAACAAACCCTCGACAGCAAGGCCGTGCATATCACCAATTTTCTGCTGACCGAGGTCGTGTCTAAAGGTACCGCCCGATCGTTATCACAAAGATTACCTGATTTAATGCCGCTGGCAGGCAAAACCGGTTCCACCAATGATCTGAAAGACAGTTGGTTTGCAGGTTTTGGCGACAATGTTCTGGCGGTGATCTGGCTCGGCCGTGACGATAACACACCGGCCGGATTAACCGGTGCCAGCGGAGCATTGCAGGTGTGGATCGACATGATGCAGGAAATAAAACCCCAGTCATTATCATTAATACCACCGGAAGGGGTAAGCTGGGTTCCGGTGCTGGATGGCGGGCGTCTGATTGATGACTGTCCCGGTGCTCAAAACTATCCCTTTATTGAACCGTATCTACCACCAGCAATCAGTTGTCCCCTGACGAGACAATACCCATATAATGAGGGCATTGGAACCGGGGCCATCCCGGGGACGATACCACGTACAGCACCGGAGTCCCGGAGAACTGAACCACAACCTGAAACGAAACCAGAGAAGCCGAAGAAAAAAGAATGGTCTATTTTCGATATTTTCCGCTAACACTGTCCTCCCTCTCCATATCCCTCCGGGACAAATCTGCCGGGAGCAGATTTGGTCGAACGAAGTTCGCCCGCAGGGGGACAGACATGGAAGTTTGTCAACAAAGGGTGAGGGGCGAGGGCAATTCAATAACTCACTTCTACAGTTTTTTGAAATGGGTTTTTATCTTATTAATGTTCGTTTCCTTCATCGGCTGTGCCACCAGTACATTCTCCTCCCGCACACCGGCCAAAGTTGAAGATCGATCCTCACCGGAAACTGCCGCACCTGCGAAAGCCCCGGAACAATCAACCGCCCGGGTTTATAAACTTGAAGATCCGGAATACGTGGTTCCTCAACCCCTGCCTGAAGCGACTATAGAAGAACGCTCGGAAGAACTGCCACCGGCAGAATTATCAGTCCAGCAATCCAGAGAACAAACATCCAGCCCTGCGGTGGTCGCTTTACTGGATGATGCCGATAAATATGCAACCACCGGAAAAAAACAGGAAGCCGTGGCCAGCATTGAAAGAGCACTCAGGATCGAACCGAAAAATCCGCTGCTCTGGCACAAACTCGGACAAGTCAGACTGCAGGAAGGCAATTGGGATCAGGCCATCGCCATGGCAAAAAAATCCAGTGTCCTTGCACCGGGCAATCGTTTACTGCAATCCGAAAACTGGATGATCATCGCAAGGGCCAGTGAAGGGAAGGGGGATACCGCAGGAGCGATGCATGCTAGAGACATGGCAAAACAATTAAGAACATATTGAACCTATCTCAAAATTACTGCGCTTGGCGATACTGCGTTGAAAACGAACTCGAAATGCTCATGTACTAATCGTGTACACTCCGCTTTCAAGTCCGTTTTCGCCTTGTCTCACCTGCGCTCGCTACATTTTGATATAGGTTCTGGTCCTTCGCTTTTCCGTCATTCCCGCGAAAGCGGGAATCCAGTATATTACGTGCTTATCAGGCAAAACATTCATATGGAATAATGGAAAATGCCCGAATACAAATACACGGATTATTTTGAAAAAGAAGTACTCAGAAAGCGCCCGTATTTGAAGAAAGAATGGTTTGTTTATGTTCTGAAAAATTCCATAAGATCAGAACCACAGGAACAAAATCGATACAGATTTTGGGCTGCGATACCTGATCTCGACGGCCGTTACTTGGGGGTGGTTACTCTTGAAGATAAACTAACCATACATAATGCTTTCCCGGATCGGGAATTTACGTCATGAAGCTTAACTATCATCCAGAAACCGACTCACTATATATAGACTTGTCTGAGCGTCCCAGCGCCGAGAGCAGGGAGATTTCTGAAGGTGTTGTCCTTGATTATGATGCAGAAGGCAAACTGGTTGGTATTGATATCGACAATGCTAGCAACAAGGTTGAATTAAAGAACCTCATTCTCAGCAAGATTCCAGGCAAGGTTGAAACAACTGTTGCATAGTTAAGATAAATATCGGGTGCAAACTTCCAAACAAGAAGTGGAAAGGATACTCCACAATTTGCCGGAATCCAGTTGTAGGGATCTATCCATTTTGTAAATTTATATGCGTCGTGCCGCACTTGAAAAATATCGCACACTGCGTATCTGGCGTAATCATCTTGCCACTCATCACGGCCATATATTATGTGAATGTGAACTGCAACCAGGCAGGTTCCGCAAATCTCAACGAGCGGGTGATTGTGGACGCCCTCGTTGCTGGTTGTGCCATTACGATAAACTCTCCGGTACCCCAACTATTCAAGAGCAGCGAGCCCTGATAAAGCAGATAGAAGGGATAGTGGATTTATTCGGCAGCAGTAAAGACAGATCTTTATAATACAACCCGAATGACATTACCCATATCAGCGCCTATACTAAAACCTCAATAAATCACAGGTTTTTCTGTATTGAGGTAAGAGTAATGAACACAAAGAACTTCGTGTATTCAAGATTCCAGACCTGACCCTGAATGTACGGTTGAGAAATTGATATAGTAATATGTAAAAATGCATAGGGTTTTAACAAAGGAGAGACTGAAATCGAAGCCCTTTGTAGAACCTATGCCGCATGTTGTAATTCTTGGAGCTGGCGCAAGTAAGCAAGCGTTTTTAAAAGGTGATAGAAATGGCATGCTCGTTCCACTTATGAATGAACTCCCGATGATTTTAGGAGATAAGTGGAAGAAACTAGTTCAAGATGCCAGCCCTCCTGAAGGGGATTTTGAATCTCAGTTTTCCTGGCTCAAAAGAGATAAGGATTATGCATCTCAGCTTTTAGAGGTTGAAGAAATACTAGAGAGGTATTTTGAAGAGTTACAGCTTCCAGATCATCCGACAATATATGATTATTTGGTTTTAGGGCTTCGAGGAAAGGATATTATTGCAACATTCAACTGGGATCCGTTTTTAATACAAGCTCACAAAAGAAACAACGATGTTGCTGAATTACCTGATATTCGGTTTCTACACGGTTGTGTCGCATTCGCGACGTGTGATAAACATGACATATTAGGTATGCCATCCGAAATCTGTCCCAAATGCAACCAGCTTCTAAGTAAAGGGCGCCTCTTCTTTCCCGATGAGGATAAAGATTATGCTAGTGATGAATTGATTCAGCGCGATTGGAAAGTAGTGACAGACAGCCTAGAGAGAGCTTTTCATCTTACAATATTTGGTTACGCTGGTCCTGCGACAGATTATAAAGCGAGGAAGCTAATACTGGATGGATGGGAATGTGCGCCCATGCGACCCGGTAGGCATCTTGAAATTATTGATATAGCAAATAAAGATATATTAAGAAACAACTGGGCTGATTATATTCCTTTTCATCACGATATGATTACTCCTGATTTCTGGAGTTCTACAATAGCTAGATGGCCCAGGAGAACAGCAGAGTATAAGATTTCTGCGTCTAAATTTGGCATACCTTCTGAATGTCTTGGTCCATTTATAACTAATACTCTAAAAGAACTGCAGGATTGGTTTTCAGAATTAAACTAAACGGGCCGGAGTGATTTATTTTTAACCGTTCAAAAATAAATCGCGAAATAATTAAGAACGTACAACTATTACAAAAAGAAATCTATGCGTCAGTTCATCCGACATCCTTTGGATATACCCATTGAGGTTCGATACGACCCGGATAATGATTTTGAATTACAAACTACTCAAAATGTCAGCTATGGTGGTCTTTCGTTTCACTCAGAAAAGCCCATTGAACTGGGTAGCATCATCTCGCTAAGAATTATATATCTGGAACCTGCATTTGAAGTGACGGAAGCACAGGTAGTCTGGTGTCAGAAGTCTGGTAACAAATATATTATTGGTGTCGAGTTTCCCGATCCGGAAGATGCATTTCGCGTCCGGATAGTTGAGCAGATTTACCAGATTGAGAATTACAAAAAAGAAATTGAATTTAAGGATGGCCGGAAACTTACCACTGAAGAAGCCGCGAAGGAATGGATCGGCCGTTACGCTGCGTCATTCCCGGATCCTTAAAAGGAAAAATGTTTATTCTTCGATAGATATTGATTCATACCGCCAGACCCTTTCCGGGCACACTTCAGGCCGCATTCCTGCCTTGAGTTTCAGTTGATGGAGAAAATCTTCCGGCTGCTGTAATGCTTCCCACACCGAAGGTAGAAAAGTTGCCCGCAGGCTGCCTTTTTCAATAATCAATCCGTCGATATCCGGCCGCAGTTGTTCCAGTAAATCTTTTTCTGTTCCGAAGGTAATAGGTGTGCTGGGCGTAAGAATTGAGATACTGATATGGATTAATTCAAATTCGTCGTGTGTCAAAGGCTTGAATCTTGGATCGCGAAAGGCGGAAGACCAGGCATTATCACTGACGCTGAGAACCAGTGGAGATACGGGTTTAGTGGTGCCAATACAACCGCGTAATTGGGAATCAATTTTGAGTGTGACAAAAGTGGCACGCGTTTCACGAAGTTTTTCAGGGTATTCGTCAAGCATTAGACTCAAGCCCGATTTTTTTTCGAGGCCGTGCGCAATGCTTTGGCGGGCGATTTGAATGAGTAACTGGTTATGTTCTGTGGAAAGCATTTTTTGTTAATGAATTTTTCTTCGGAAAATAATTATATTGACTGGCACTGGATATCGGCTTTGGCTTCCTGCGTCGCTCTACCGACTCCATCCATGGAGTCGATTGCTCCTGCATTTCCAGCATACACTACGTCCATGTAGATAATACTGGCATTCGCCAGCATGACGATTGTGTAAATTCTCGTCATGACAGTCAAACAAAAGACCAGGCGCCATAGCCGACGACGCGATCTTTCGTCCCCGCAGTGTCACCGGAGTTTCGTACATCCAGTGTGTTGATGGAAAGTTTTTTGGTGCGTGCAAGTTCTAACATGCCACACAGGGGTCTGCAGCCGCAGGCCTGTTCAGGCCCGATCTTTTCCGGTTCGAGATGTTCAATGGCGTGAGTAGTTGCAGCATCAATCTTTTTTGCTGTTTCATAATCGTGGTAATGACTGAGATCAGAACTGATGATGATCATCGTGTCCGGATCGCCCCAGAACAGTTCCAGCACTTCGGCAACTTCCTGTGGACTGGTTTCACCGACGACCAGGGGCACCAGGGTGAATTGACTTAACAGGGATTGCAGAAAGGGCAGATGAACTTCGAGACTGTGTTCCTGTTGATGGGCGGCATCGGATACGATGATCTGGGACAGTTTCTTTAATAATTTAACTGCCGCCTGATCAATTTCGATGTTGCCGAGCGGTGTAGAAAAGTGCGTGGCGCTGCTTAATGCAATACCCCTGATATAAACGCGGTGTGCAGGCCCCAGTAAAATAACGCGCGTGATCCTGTTCCTGACGGGTTGCAGGTTGGCATAGGCAATGGCTGCAGTTAATCCGGAATAAATGTACCCGGCATGCGGGGCAATCAATGCTTTCGGGATCGGACCGGTAGCTGTTGCCTGGCTCATTAACTGATTGATCATATGGCGTAATTCGGATGCGTCTGCCGGATAGAAATAGCCGGCTACGGCGGCCGGGCGGATAACATGATTATCTTGATTATTCATGTTCACTGATTAATTCAATAAACGGCTCAGGAAATTGTCTCTATACTATACAGATTATAGAAAACCCGGTTTCATAGTGCAGTTATAAAATAATGTTAGATACTTCAATCGTCCCTACCCGTTACTGGCACCTGCTGGAGGATGGCCGGGTGCAGTGTGACGTATGTCCGCGGGTCTGCAAACTCCATGAAGGCCAGCGCGGCCTGTGTTTTGTCCGTGCCCGCCAGGATGACCAGATTGTACTGACGACATATGGGCGTTCCAGCGGGTTTTGCATAGACCCGATAGAAAAGAAGCCTTTGAACCATTTTTTACCCGGCACACCCGTGCTGTCTTTTGGTACGGCGGGTTGCAACCTGGCCTGCAAGTTCTGCCAGAACTGGGACATCAGCAAGTCACGTGAGATAGATACGCTCGCTGACGCCGCTTCACCGGAACAATTGGCCCGGGTCGCGAAGGAACTGGATTGCCGCAGTATTGCCTTTACCTATAACGACCCGGTGATCTTTCATGAATATGCGATTGATGTGGCGCAGGCCTGTCATGAGGCAGGCGTCAAGGCAGTGGCAGTCACGGCCGGTTATGTTTGCCCGGAACCGCGGGCCGAGTTTTACCGTTATATGGATGCCGCCAATGTGGATCTCAAGGCGTTTACCGAACGCTTCTATAAGTATGTTACCGGTGGCCATCTGGATGCGGTGCTGGAGACCTTGACTTACCTGAAGCACGAGACGGATGTGTGGTTTGAAATCACAAACCTGATGATCCCGGGCGAAAATGACTCCGAACAGGAGATCCATGCCATGACGGAATGGGTGGTAAAGAATCTGGGTCCGGATGTGCCCATGCATTTCACGGCTTTCCACCCGGACTGGAAGATGCGGGACAAGGGCAATACACCGGCAGCGACTTTAACCCTGGCGCGTGAGATAGCTCTGGGGAAAGGCATACATTATGTATATACCGGTAATGTCCACGATAACCGGGGCGGAACGACCACGTGCTACGGCTGTGGCAAGGCGTTAATCGTCCGGGACTGGTACGTTATTAATGAGTGGAATCTGGCCCCCGGGGGTACTTGCCCGGATTGTGGAACTCAATGTCATGGCGTATTTGAGGATCAGCCGGGCAACTGGGGCGCAAAGCGCATGCCGGTCCGGTTAAGTGCTTAATTATAAATAAAAAGCAGCTCCGGAGATTACCTTGAAAATGGTTGGTTAGCACTGTAGACTGCGCCTCCTCTAGTGCGGGGTGGAGCAGTCTGGCAGTTCGTCGGGCTCAGGCTGTTCATATTTGGCGAAGGTCGCCGGTTCACAAAAACGTCTGGAACGTTTTTGAATCCCGCTTTAGCGGGAGCCCGCAGGGCGGAGTACGATGTATAGGATATACAAGTGTCGCGAGTGCAGGAAGCACAGGAGCGACCATGGAGGTACGGAGTAAATCCTGCCCCGCATGCTAGGGTTTTGTTGAATCGATTGCGGGGTGGAGCAGTCTGGCAGTTCGTCGGGCTCAGGCTGTTCATATCGGGCGAAGGTCGCAGGTTCACAAAAACGTCTGGAACGTTTTTGAATCCCGCTTTAGCGGGAGCCCGCAGGGCGGAGTGCATGGACGCACGGAGTAAATCCTGCCCCCGCACACTAGATTTATTGAATCAATTGCGGGGTGGAGCAGTCTGGCAGCTCGTCGGGCTCATAACCCGAAGGTCGCAGGTTCAAATCCTGCCCCCGCTACCAATTGCTTTGGGCCGAGGGATATCATTAATATGAGTCCTTCGGGTTATGAACCCGACATTCAGACAGATCGTCGGGCTCAGGATTGTTTATATTGGCAAAGGTCGCAGGTTTAGTTCCTGCCCCCGCTACCAATTGCTTTGGGCCGAGGGATATCATTAATATGAGTCCTTCGGGTTATGAACCCGACATTCAGACAGATCGTCGGGCTCAGGATTGTTTATATTGGCAAAGGTCGCAGGTTCACAAAAACGTCTGGAACGTTTTTGAATCCCGCTTTAGCGGGAGCCCGCAGGGCGGAGTGCATGGACGCACGGAGTAAATCCTGCCCCCGCTACCAGTTTTAAGGGCCCCATCGGGGCCTTTTTACTATAACAGGGATTGCGTGTTGGTTTATGTACTCAGGTTGGCAGTTTGCCGGAAGCATAGCTATACTAAAGCGCAAGATTAATGATGTTATTGAAGTGGGCCTTGAGCCCATTTTTTGTTTTTGACAGATGTATCGACAAAATACTGTTTTAGTTGAATTACTTGAGCCCGTGGTGCATGCCCTGGGCTATGAATTACTCGGTATTGAACAACTTACCCGGGGACGGGACACCTTGTTGCGGCTCTATATCGATAATGAAGCAGGTATAAGGCTTGATGATTGTGCCCGAGTGAGCGACCAGGTTGCCGGTGTGCTGGATGTAAATGATCCGATCAAGGGATCTTACAACCTCGAAGTATCATCACCGGGATTTGATCGTCCATTATTTACGCTGGACCATCTCCGGCGTTTTACAGGTCATATCGTTCGCCTGAACCTGCATGACAAGCTTGCAGGCCATCGCAAAATAACCGGCGAGATCACAGCAGTATCGGAGAGTGGTGTTGAGATCAACATGGATGGCACTGTTTATCAGGTGTCAGCAGAAAACATTGATAAGGCACGGCTGGTGCCAGATTAAATTAATTATCAGGAGCAGAATTGATAGATGAATAAAGAAATTCTCATGGTGGTGGATGTCGTTTCTAACGAGAAAGGCGTAAGCAAGGAGATCATCTTTGAGGCCATAGAGGCTGCGCTGGCGAGTGCTACCAAAAAACGTAATCGTGAAGATGTCGAGGTGCGTGTCAGTATTGACCGCAAGACAGGTGACTATGAAACGTTCCGTCGCTGGGATGTCCTGGAAGACAGTGATGAACCAATGGAATTTCCAACACGCCAGATCAGGTTAAGTGCCGCGCAGGAGCATAATCCAGATATTAAAGTGGGCGATTTTATTGAGGAACCCATGCCGTCTGTAGAGTTTGGCCGAATTGCGGCCCAAACGGCCAAACAGGTGATTGTGCAGAAGGTACGTGAAGCGGAACGCGCACAGATCATTAATGCCTATCAGGACCGCGTTGGTGAAATGGTGGGTGGTGTCGTAAAACGAGTCGAACGCAGCGGCGTTATTCTCGATCTGGGCAATAATGCCGAGGCGTTTATCCCGCGTGAATACATGATCCCAAGAGAAGCCGTCAGACCGGGTGATCGACTGCGCGCGTATCTCTATGAAGTACGTTCCGAAAGCCGTGGACCGCAATTGTTCCTGAGCCGTACAGCACCTGAATTATTAATTGAATTATTCAAACTCGAAGTGCCAGAGATTAATGAAGGCATGATTACTATTATTAATGGTGCACGTGATCCGGGCGCCAGGGCCAAGATTGCAGTCAAGGCCAATGATCCGCGCATCGATCCCATCGGTGCCTGTGTAGGCATGCGTGGTTCACGCGTGCAGGCGGTATCCAATGAACTCGCCGGTGAACGTGTTGATATTATTCTGTGGGACGAAAATCCTGCACAGTTTGTAATCAACGCCATGGCGCCTGCAGAGGTTGCGTCTATCCTTGTCGATGAAGAAGCACACAGTATGGATGTGGCAGTGGATGAAGAGAATCTTTCCCAGGCCATAGGCCGTGGTGGCCAGAATGTCCGGCTGGCCAGTGAACTGGCCCAGTGGGAACTCAATGTGATGTCAGTCGAGCAGGCGGACGAGAAAAGTGAAGCCGAAACACAAACATTGCAGAAGATGTTTATGGAGCAACTTGATGTGGATGAAGAAGTCGCGATTATTCTCGTACAGGAAGGCTTCTCCAGCATAGAAGAAGTTGCCTACGTGCCTGAAAATGAAATGATGAAGATCGAGGAATTTGATCCGGAACTGGTGACACAATTGCGTGAACGCGCACGAGATGTCATGGTCACCCGGGCCATAGTCAGCGAGGAAAAACTGGTGGATGCTGTACCGGCGCAGGATTTATTAAACATGCAAGGGATGGATGAAGCCCTGGCCTATGAAATGGCAAGACACGGAATAGTCACCATGGAAGACCTGGCGGAACAATCCATTGATGATCTGATGGAAATTGAGGAACTGGATGAAGAAAAAGCCGGCAAGCTGATCATGACGGCAAGAATTCCGTGGTTTGAATCCAATGATCAAAAAGCAGAGGATGTTCACTGATGCCTGAAGTCACAGTCAGTCAATTCGCAGATGTAGTCGGTGTATCCGTAGATCGCCTGATGGTCCAGTTACAGGAGGCGGGTTTCAAGGATAAATCCGCTACCGATATGATCACCGATGAAGAAAAGGCGGAATTGCTGACGTTTTTGCGTCGCAAGCATGGCAAAAATGAATCTGCGGAACCTAAAAAAATCACTCTCAAGCGCAAAACATTAAGTGAAATCAAGGTGCCCGTCGCCACGGCAGGACGTGGCAAGGTCCGGTCCAAAACTGTCAGTGTTGAATTCAGAAAGAAACGCACTTATGTCAAGCGCAGTACCCTTGAAGAAAGCCAGGCTGCGGAAGCGGCTGCGAAGGCCGAGGCTGCTGCCAGGGCAGAAGAGCTTGCGAAAGAGCTGGCGGCCAAAGAATTTATTCCACCTGCAGGATCAGCCGAGGAAGCAGCAGTTGGCGTTGACACGGCCCAGGATAAAACTGGGGAACTGTTACCGGAAACAGTCACCGCATCTGATGCTGCTGCGGTTGCCAGTCCGGTTGAACCTGTTGCTACAGAAACTATGATCCAGGAGAGGGAGCAGGTCAAACAACCAAAGGACGGGAAACCTGCGCCCAACAAGAAATCCGCAGACAAAGATAAACAGGGTAAACACGGCTGGCAGGAATTACATGTTGCGACTGACATGTCCGGCCGCAGAAAGAAACGCCAGAAGAGTAAACCTGCAGTAGTCAAGCAGACTGCTCCCCAGCATGGTTTTGAAATGCCGACTGCACCCATGGTCAGGGAAGTCCAGATTCCGGAAAGTATCACCGTAGGGGAACTGGCCCAGCGTATGTCAGTAAAAGCAAATGAGGTCATCAAGTTACTTATGGGCCTGGGGAATATGGCCACCATCAACCAGATGATCGATCAGGAGACGGCTGCGATTGTGGTTGAGGAAATGGGGCATGTACCCAAATTGCTGAAGGAAAATGCCCTGGAAGAAGAGATCATCAAAACTGCACAGGTTGAAGGAGAGGCTGTACACCGTGCACCGGTAGTGACCATTATGGGACATGTCGATCATGGTAAAACCTCACTGCTGGATCATATTCGCCGCACTCAGGTGGCCGCAGGAGAAGCCGGTGGTATCACCCAGCATATCGGTGCCTACAGTGTGGATACCGGTAAAGGCAGGGTGACTTTTCTGGATACACCAGGTCATGCTGCGTTTACGGCCATGCGTGCGCGTGGTGCCAAAGTCACGGATATTGTGGTTGTAGTGGTGGCTGCCGATGATGGCGTTATGCCACAGACGGAAGAAGCGGTACAACATGCCAAGGCAGGCGGTGTTCCGATCATTATTGCTGTTAATAAAATAGACATACCGGGTACTGATCCAGATCGGGTCAAGCATGAACTTTCAAAATTCGAGATCGTCCCTGAAGACTGGGGTGGTGACACCATGTTTGTAAAAGTCTCGGCCAAGACCGGCGAAGGCATCGATAACCTGCTTGAAAGTATATTACTGCAGGCTGAGGTGCTGGAACTGACGGCAATGGAAACCGGTCCGGCCAGCGGGACAGTGATCGAATCACGTTTGGACAAGGGACGTGGTCCGGTTGCGACGGTACTGGTGCAGAATGGCTTGCTGAAAAAAGGTGATATAGTTTTGAGTGGTTACGAGTTTGGCCGGGTCAGGGCCATGCTGGATGAAAATGGCAATGATGTTCTTTCTGCAGGTCCATCCACCCCGGTAGAAGTCCTCGGCTTATCTGGCACCCCGCATGCCGGCGATGAAATGATCGTTGTACCGGATGAGAAAAAGGCCCGCGAGATAGCGCTGTTCCGTCAGGGCAAATACCGCGAGACCAAACTGGCACAACAACAGGCGACCAAGCTGGAAAATGTATTATCCCAGATGGGAGAAGGGGCCACCGTATCTCTCAATATTCTGGTGAAGGCGGATGTACAGGGTTCTGCCGAGGCCATTGTTGAGGCATTGACCAGACTGTCGAACGAAGAGGTCGTGGTGAATATCGTCAGCAGCGGTGTCGGCGGCATTACCGAATCAGATATCAATCTTGCTATGGCATCCAAGGCCGTTGTCATAGGATTTAATGTCCGTGCCGATGCCTCGGCCAGGAAACTGGTTGATGAAGAAGGTATCGATCTCCGCTATTACAGCGTGATCTACGATCTGGTGGATGATATCAAACTGGCTATTAGCGGATTGCTCTCACCGGAGGTGCGTGAGCAGATCGTGGGTATCGCCGAAGTCAAGGAAGTGTTCCGTTCACCCAAGTTCGGTGATATTGCCGGTTGTATCGTGACCAGTGGTGTAGTCAAACGCAGCAACCCTATCCGCGTATTACGGGACAACGTGGTTATATTCGAGGGAGAGCTGGAGTCACTGCGCCGCTTCAAGGACGATGTCAATGAAGTCAAGTCAGGTACCGAGTGTGGTATTGGCGTCAAGAACTACAATAATGTGCGGCCAGGTGATCTGATCGAAGTGTTCGAACGTGTCGAGGTGGCACGCACCCTCTGACGTAACCCATGGCTAAAGAATTCAGCCGCAGCCGCAGGGTTGCTGACCTCATCCAAAGAGAACTGGCCGGCCTGATACAACGGGACATACAGGATCATGATCTCGGTATGGTCACTCTGTCCACTATCGATGTCAGTCCCGATCTTAAAAATGCGAAGGTCTTTTTTACCTGTATTGGTAATACCGCTACCCTTGAGCAGGTCGTGGTCCGGCTGAATGCACACATCGGCCAGTTCCGGCATGAATTATCAAAAACCCTGATTCTGCGCAGCGTGCCAAAGTTGAAATTTGTATATGATTATTCACTCGACCGCGCCAATAAACTGACTTCCCTGATCGATTCATTACACATTGATGCATCAGACACAGAACAAAATCCGGACCAGCAGGATTAATCACTTCATTACACGCTAACAACCTGAATGGGAAATAAACAAAAAACTAAAGGACGTAATGTCCACGGTATTTTATTGCTTGATAAACCGGAAGGGATTACCTCCAACCAGGCGTTACAGCATGTCAAACACCTGTATCAGGCGCGCAAGGCCGGACATACCGGCAGTCTCGACAAGCAGGCCAGCGGAATGTTGCCCCTGTGCATGGGCGAGGCAACAAAGATTTCAGGTTATCTGCTGGATTCGGATAAATATTATCTGGCGAGATGCAAGTTGGGTATTACCACCCGTACCGGTGATGCCGAGGGTGAAATTATCGCTGAAGCACCAGTTCCGGCATTAACTAATGATGAAGTGCAGACTGTCCTGGCACAGTTCCATGGAGAAATCAGTCAGGTGCCGCCCATGTATTCGGCACTGAAACACAAAGGCCAGCGCTTATATAAACTTGCCTATCAGGGTATCGTCGTTGAACGTGAACCGAGAAATGTCACGATTTATTCACTGGAACTGCTGGCATTAAACAGTGACGAGATTGAAATCAGTGTGCACTGTTCCAAGGGGACGTATATCCGCACGCTGGCCGAGGACATAGGCAAAAAACTCGGTTGCGGGGCGCATGTGAAAAAACTGCGGCGGCTGGGTGCAGGGCCGTTCCGGGCTGAACAAATGATTCCTATGGCAGAAATCGAGCGTCTGGCGGTTGCAGGCACAACGGTGCTGGACCAACTGTTGCTGCCTGTCGATTCTGCGCTGCAGGGTGTGCCGGAAATACAGGCGAGTGAAAGTCTGGTCTTTTATATGCGTCAGGGGCAGGCGGTCATGGTCCCGCATGCTCCGGTTGACGGGTTGGTGCGGATCTATGATCAACAGCACCAGTTCATTGGGGTCGGCGAGGTACAGGATGATGGCAAGATATGTCCGCGCCGGCTGATCCAGAGGTAATGATGAAAATAGTAATTAAAGTACCAGCTAATTCTTGTCCCCTTACGGGTGCGCGGGTACAATACGCGCCAATTTATAAGAGCGGCATCAGGAGCATAAAATAATATGACTTTAAGTAATCAGCAAAAAGCTGAAATCGTTAAAGATTATCAACGTATTTCAGGTGACACCGGGTCGGCGGAGGTACAGGTTGCACTGTTAACTGCCCGGATCACGGATTTATCCGAACATTTCAAAACCCATGAAAAAGATCATCATTCCCGCCAGGGACTGTTAAAAATGGTCAATCAGCGCCGCAAGCTCCTTGATTACCTGAGATCCAAGGATCTCAACCGTTACCGTGATCTGATTGGCCGACTGGGACTGCGTAAATAAGCAGATACTTGAACTCCCTGTCCGGATAATTTCCCGCATTGAAAAGCGGATACTCACACTTCAACATGGTTCGTTACAACAAGTCTTAATCATCAATCATTACTGATTGATCTAACCAGGGTACCTATATGAATATAGTACGCAAAGAATTTCAGTTTGGTGAAAACAAGGTCGTTTTGGAAACCGGCAGGATTGCCCGTCAGGCCAATGGCGCAGTGATGGTGTATATGGGGGATACAGTCGTACTGGTCACCTGTGTTGCGAAAAAGGATGCTGAGCCGGGACGTGATTTTTTACCATTGACCGTGGACTATCAGGAAAAAACCTACGCGGCCGGCAAGATACCCGGCGGATTTTTCAAACGGGAAGGCAGACCCAGTGAAAAAGAAACCCTCACCTGCCGCCTGATTGACCGCCCGCTAAGACCTTTATTTCCCAAAGATTTCACCAACGAAGTACAAATCATCGCGACAGTATTGTCCCTGGATCCGGACGTTGATCCGGATATTCCGGCCATGCTGGGTGCATCCGCTGCAGTTGCAGTTTCCGGCGTACCTTTTAATGGTCCGATGGCTGCCGCACGCGTGGGTTACAAGGACGGTAATTACATATTGAATCCGACATTTACCCAGACCCGGGAATCTGATCTGGATCTGGTGGTCGCCGGTAATCGCAGTTCGGTATTGATGGTTGAATCAGAAGCCAAACAGTTATCAGAAGAGATCATGCTGGGTGCGGTGATGTTTGGTCACACACAATTCCAGGTGGCCATTGATGCCATTGATGCATTGGCTAAAGAGACTGCGACAAAGTGGGATTGGCAGCCACCTGCCAGGGATGAAACGTTGAAGACCGAGATCGAATCGCGCTGTGCTGATTTACTTCGTGAGGCCTACTCCATCACAGATAAACTCAGCCGCAAGGAACGGATCAGTGAGATATATAAGGAAGTTGTGCAGGCGCTGACTGAGAGCGCCAAATCAGAAAACGCAGAACCGAAATGGTCTGAGACAGAGATCAAGTCAACCATTGAAGCACTTGAAAGCCGCATTGTCAGAAGCAGTATCCTGGCAGGGGAAAGCCGTATCGATGGCCGTGATGCAAAAACCATCAGACCCATCAGTATTGAAATCGGAATGTTGCCAAGAACCCATGGCTCCGCATTATTTACCCGTGGCGAAACCCAGGCTTTGGTGGTGACCTCATTAGGCACACAGCGTGATGCCCAGATCATTGATGCCATAGAAGGTGAGCGTAAGGAACCCTTCATGCTGCATTATAATTTCCCACCGTTCTGTGTCGGGGAAACCGGGCGGGTGGGCAGCCCCAAACGTCGCGAGATTGGTCATGGCCGACTGGCCAAACGCGGGATTGTGGGCGTGATGCCGAAACTGGATGATTATCCCTATACTATCCGCGTCGTATCGGAAATCACGGAATCCAACGGTTCCAGTTCCATGGCTACGGTTTGTGGCACCAGCCTGTCCCTGATGGATGCCGGCGTCAGCATTTCTGCACCGGTAGCCGGTATTGCCATGGGGCTCATTAAGGAAAGTGACAAGTTTGTGGTCTTGTCCGACATCATGGGTGATGAGGATCATCTGGGTGATATGGACTTCAAGGTGGCGGGCACAGCCAATGGTATTACTGCCTTGCAGATGGATATCAAGATCGATGGGATCACCAAAGAGATCATGGAGGTGGCACTTGCCCAGGCGTGTGAAGGACGCATGCATATTCTCGGCAAGATGAACGAGGTCATTTCTACTCCGCGTGGCGAGATGTCAGAGTTTGCACCACGTATTACCACCATCAAGATCCATCCGGACAAGATCCGGGATGTGATCGGCAAGGGTGGATCAACCATCCGGGCCATTACAGAAGAAACCGGCGCAACCATCGATATTGAGGATGACGGCACGATAAAAATTGCCGCCGTTGATAAATCAGCAGGCGAGGCCGCCCGCAAACGTATTGAGCAGATTACAGCCGATATTGAAGTCGGCAAGATCTATGAAGGCCGGGTCGCCAAGCTCATGGATTTCGGTGCTTTTGTGAATATTCTGCCCGGCAAGGACGGTCTGGTGCATATCTCCCAGATCTCTGACGAACGTGTTGAGAATGTCAGCGATAAATTATCAGAAGGCGAGATGGTCAAGGTCAAGGTCCTGGAAATAGACAAACAGGGCCGTGTACGCCTCAGCATGAAGGCTGTCAATGAGTAAATCATGACATCTTTACAAATACGAAAAGGGCCTGATGGCCCTTTTTTTATGCCTGTTGGAAACCCGTCAACGTGGATTTGACGTTAATACCAGGTAGCCTCAGAAATTCCATCCCCTCCCCCTTGATGGGGGACGCCTGCATGGATGCAGGCGGTACGATTACATGGAAGTAATCGGTAGAGTCGAGTCTGGAACAGAGACCGAGAGAGACGCAGGATGCCAAAGCCGAGGGTAAGGGTCGACTGCATGGATGCAGGAGTTAGAGCAACGCCGGGAGCAGTTGCCGAGGGGGTGAAATTTCAAAAAACAGCTGAAACTTCACCCCCTGTTGCAGTTAAACTCTACTGATGGCTGATCTGACCGATGAAGAATTGATGCTGGCTTACCGGGATGGTGATGCACATGCGTT
>Ga0209541_10000751_pt1 | contig 64501 bp, 65 predicted proteins | sample RifCSPlowO2_01_FD_184027 | JGI IMG/M metagenome (GOLD analysis project Ga0209541, IMG submission 184027) | Groundwater microbial communities from Rifle, Colorado - Rifle CSP2_plank lowO2_0.1 (SPAdes) (version 2) | ecosystem: Environmental > Aquatic > Deep subsurface > Groundwater | place... | reverse complement strand
CCACCCCGATACGTCCTGTCGCACCGTGAATAAACAATGCTTCTGTTGCAGTATTCGAGTTATAAAATCGAAAATCCGAAGCAGTGGAGCCTGTATACAAATTTACACTTGTTGTGGCATCCAAAGTCATCGCATCAATGAATTCTGAAAAATCAAGCGAATCATCCTTTATATCTATATCAACAGTTGATGACCCATCGCTTAAGGTAAACTCGTTGATAAAATTAAGAGTATCGACACTGACTCCACGTGCAACCCCGTTTTCTCGTACATTGATTACTGCTGATGCAGCTCCTGTATCACTTGCGCAATACCAAACATTAGTTGTATCGTTCCATTTAAGAATTTGTCCTGATCCACAGCTTTGTAACAAAGAAAGTTGATTCCCAATAAACTCAAGTCCAGAATATGATGACGTTGCGCCAACTCCGCTGGCACTTGATAATAAGTCAACAGTCAATGCTCCACCTGTCGCCGTGAGTCCAAGACCGGTAAAATCGGTTATCGTTTCACCGTTTGTTCTAAAACCTGATTGTCCTTGTATTACTCCGTTAACGTCAAGAGCATAGCCCGGGGCGGTTGTCCCTATTCCGACATTGCCCTGGACTAATAAACCATTGGAAGGCGCGGTAATTAACGTCGCATAATCACTACCAATAAGAACCCCGCCTGCTACTGCAAGTTGGTCTGCCGGCGCTGTTGTACCGATACCGACATCACCGGTTACATTAAGTGAACTTAAGATGCCTGTTTTTGTAATTCCCGTGTATTCGCCCTGAACAACAGAAGATGGAATACTGCCCGTATATGATAGAGAACCTAAAGCAAGCGTCCCGGATGAAAGTGTACCCGTGTTGTCGCTATCAAAAATAAATGCTTCAACATCATCCTCTTCAAGGGTAGTTGCTGTAGCTGTCGATGCGGTATTATTAATTGTGACAGTGTTACCGCTTGTACTAATAGAAATATTTGTCCCAGCCTTCAAATCTACATTTCCGGTGAGTCCTTCAATTGAGTCAAGTGCCGAAGTTTCAACAGTAGATATCTCGGTTGTACTGATAACCGGACTTTGCGGGTCGCCTGAAATAATGATGCCAGAACCGGCGGTTATTTCATAAACTACATTCGGCGCGGTGATATTTTCCTCAAAAACCGCAGGTGCCGTAAATCTTGCTTGCAAATTGAAAAAAATCGTTCCATCTTCAGCGGCTTTCACATCTTCAAATTCGCCGAGAACTTGGGCTAAATCTTTAGGATCAATGAGTTGGGTTGTCTTGCCTTTTTCATTTAAAAATGAAAAGTTCGGAGAAGGAATCTGGTTTTTATTAAATGCGTTCCAGGTCTTAAGGTAGTCCTTAAACGCAGCGAATGTTAAAAATATTGTAACAGCGGCTAAAAAACCAAAAATTGGATATTTTATTTCGTTAGATAAGGAGATTCCCAGCTTAAGCGGGTTATTTTTTTTTGAGAAGAGCTTTGAAACAATCTTTTTAATCAAATCAGACATGAACTTTATAAACAATTTCCTTGAAAAAACACTCCCATAAAATCAGTATTACATATATTTTTTTAAGATGCAATATATATTACATATAGGATTTAAAACAAACTTAAAAAATAATTGTTTTTGTACAAATTAAATTATCAAAATTTGCTAAAATGATTAACTCCGTGCCAAAAATTAAATTGTGTTTTTTTTGTCATTTACCCATTGTATTCGTTAAAAAAAGCGTCTACAATGAAAAAAAGACAATATGTTATCCCGGGAGCTTCACACATATTGGTATCGTGGCGTTTTGTTTGTTTTGGCCTTAGTTATTTTGGTCCCTCCTGTGTATGCACAAAAATCTGCTTCTATCGCTACTTATCATAAAATTGAACATGCCAATGTGATTGACGGATATATTGTTGCTACAAATAAAGATAAATTTGTAATCACAAATGAAGCTTATCAACCAAATATGATCGGCATAATCAATAAGCAGGCCGCAATTGAAATACGACTTAGTAACGATCCGGACAGTTATCCTGTAAGTACAAATGGGCAGACGTACGTTTTAGTGTCTTTAGCCAACGGCGACATTAAAAAAGGTGATTATATTACCTCTTCCCCCATCGAGGGTGTAGGAATGAAAGCTACGGTCCCCGGGCCGATTATTGGGGTTGCGCTTGATGACTCAAGCAACCCCGATGAAAATACTATCAGTAAAGTTCAAATCAATATTCAAAAAGATTACAATATCGAACCGTACTTTGCCTTTGGCGCAACTTCTATAAATCCGTTATTTGGAGGCTTTGAATTTATTAAGTATTTGCTTGGTGCAATAGTCCTTATCATTTCGCTCTTGTTTAGTTTCTTATATTTCGGTAAATTATCTATGAAGGGTGTTGAAGCTTTGGGGAGAAATCCCCTGGCGTCAAGGCGAATTCAGGCCGGAATCATACTGAATGTCATAATGGCTATTTCAATTTGTCTTATTGGATTAGTGACAGCAATGTATATTATACGTTCGTAAAAATTATATGATTGAAGCTATACAAAATTTTGCAACATCAACTTGGTGGATTCCTTACGCTAGTTTACTCGCAAATCTTGGTTTGTTATTGGCAGTCCTTTATTTATTGAACTATCGTGGATCAGATGCTGCAGTAAAAACGGCAGACGCGCGAATTGCAAAAATGTTTAAAGAAGCGGAGTTTCGTGGGGCGCAAATTGTTGATGAAGCGGCCGAACGTGCAAAAAAAATACTTTCCGAAGCTACCATAGCAAAAACCTCTCTTGAAACGCGAGTTGATCGTGCTTTTGATGACATCATTGCCATGGTCCAAAGTCGAGTCAAGGATGAAAACCTGGCATTCTCTCTTCAGCTCAAGAAGAAAATGGACGAGGAAATATTATTGCTCGAGCAGGAAGCAATAAAAATCATTGAAGAGCTTAAAGAACACGGAAAAAAACAGCTTGGCTTCTTCACCGAAAGCATGCAAACCGAAACTAAAAATATACACGAAGAACTTTTCCGCGATATTGAGCAGAACGTTGAGGTGATTAAACAGGATATTAATACTTATCGTGAACGTCAGTACAAAAAAATAGATCAAAACATGAACATGATTATTCAAGCGACATTTCGTGAATATCTAAAATATATACTGTCGTATGAAAATAACGAAGAAATAATTTTTAAAGCCTTAGAAAAATATAAAAGTGATAATTTAGACATCAAAAATGGAAATCAGTAATCTTTCTTCGCATAAATTTATCCTCGAACAAATCTTTACCTTGCACGAGCTACAAATCTACATTCGTTCGTTAAAAATAATACAAAATCTTAAATTTGAACAGACTGAAAACTTCTTTGAAGGACTTCGTGATAATATGCCGTCACTTCTTATGAAGTACATTCAAGATTATGCAGAGTCCAATAAAATTAATCTGCAAAATCAACAGGAAGTACTCACACTTGCCACTAATTTAAGCGCATATTTGGAAGGAATACCTGTAGTTGAGCTTACATTACCGATTGATGTTACCTATCGACAGATCATTAAGATATGCAAATGGTGGCGTACTAGCACAAATCAAACGGTTGTCATTAATATCAAAATTAACCCTGAGCTACTTTCAGGTCTTACAATTGCCTTCAAAGGTAAATATGTCGATTATTCACTAAATCGATGGCTGGAACATGAGGGAGCAGTTGCTATCGAAAAATTACTCACCCCGACTTAAAACTATGGCAGAGGAATTTGAGACCTATCTCAATAGTACTAGCGAATTTGGTACCGTAACCCAAGTACATTACCCAATGATCTCAATTGAAGGCCTTCCAAAAGCCCATCCTTTTGAGACTTTGATTTTTGAGGATGGTCAAATGGGTCAGGTATTTGATATGGAGTACGACCTTTTACATGCTTTAGTTTTTTCTGTTGATCCAATTAATATTGGCTCAAAAGTTACTCGTACCAATCAAACTTTGTCTATTCCTGTAGGTGACACTCTGCGAGGAGCAACGGTGGATCCCCTTGGACGACCTACTCGTCTTGCAAAAGTATTTACAACAAGAAATTCGCAGAGGCAAATTTTTACGGAAACTATTGGTATAGATCGCCGAGTAAGTGTTAATAAACCTTTTCTGACGGGTATAACCAAAGTCGACTTACTTATTCCTCTTGGCCGCGGCCAACGCGAACTCATCTTGGGAGACGCCAAAACAGGAAAAACCAATTTTCTTCTAAATACGCTTGTAAATCAAGTTCAGTCTGAAAATACAATTGGAGTCTATGCGGCAATCGGGAAAAAAACCAGTGAGATTAAATATCTTGAAGCTTTTTTTGAGAAGCAAGGTATTGCTCAAAAAATCATATTAGTGGCGGCAACATCGTCCGATCCAACAAGCATGATTTATCTTGCTCCCTACTCAGCTATGGCCATAGCCGAATATTTCCGAGACGCCGGTCAACACTCTGTGGTGATTCTTGACGATATGACTACCCACGCTCAGCGATACCGAGAAATTTCACTTTTGAGTAGACGTTTTCCCGGACGTGAATCATATCCCGGAGATATTTTTTATGCTCACGCAAGTCTTGTTGAACGGGCTGGTAATTTTAAGCACGAAAAGGCGGGTGAGGTCTCAATCACCTGTCTTCCTGTTGCGAGTACCGTTGAGGGTGATATTACCGGTTATATCTCAACAAACCTTATTAGTATGACAGACGGGCATGTCTTTTTTGATACTGAAATTTATAACAAAGGAGAACGTCCTGCTATAAATATTCCCCTTTCAGTAACACGTGTTGGCAGAAAAACACAGTCGGCACTTGTTCGACGAATAAATCGAGAGATACTTTCCCTTTTATCTCAATATCGATCGCTTAGTCAAATTGCCCATCTTGACTCGGAGCTGTCACTTGAATCAAAAGAAATTTTACACAAAGGCAAAGCTTTAATGGTCATGCTCGATCAGGCTGCAGGGACTGTGCCATATATCATACAGATTGTTCTTTTTGGAATTGTCTGGCTTGATGCTGCCGACTTATCAAGTGAAACAATCTACCGAGGAGTACTCAATGATCTCATGAGTTTATTTAAAAATCCTGCCGAACGTAAAGAAATGATTTTAATTACAAGTAGTAAAAATCTTGATGAGTTTCTTTTGCGGTTAAAGCAAAAGCAAGATATCATTGACATATGCAACAAAAATCAGATATCGCAAACGAAATAGACTTTCTTGCCAATCTTAGACAACTTGCACGCGTCTACGAAAGTATCTCAACTATAAAAATGCAACAAATAAGAGAAAGCATCATTCAAAGTCGTTCGTTTGTCGCAAACCTTATGGATATTTTTCAGTCTCTACAATACGAGCATCCCGAGGAAAAAGTTGAAGTTGAAAAACAATTAATAGAACAAAGAGGCAAAGGCCTGAAACCTCTGGCAACAGTGATCATCACGGCAAACGCCAAGTTTCACGGCGATATATTGCGAAAAACTTTTGACTATTTTATATCCCAGTATGATAAAAAAGGCGATCTTTTTGTGATCGGTAAAATTGGCCGCGAGCTTATAAGAGAGTACGAGGCCGATATTATATTCAAGGAGTTTGACATTTCAGATATTAATTTTACGATCCAAGACTTAAAACCAATCCTGTTTCATCTGCTTCAATATAAAAAAATCCATGTATATTACGCCGTCTTTAAAAACCTTGTTGAACAAGTCCCGAGCGACACCGATATAGCTGATATTCTAAAACTTACTCCTGAGGAACTACAAAAAGAAACAGGCTTCGAGCACCACCCGGAATTTTTATTTGAGCCTTCGGGACAAAAAATAGCAGGATATATTCACAACAGCGTTATTGCGATGCTGCTTTTACAGACTGTCTCAGAAACTAATCTAGCTCGTCTTGCCTCCCGTCTTAACGCTATGGATGCGCTTTTACAAAGAATTGACGTTGATGTTAAGCATTTGGAGTCAAGGAAGCGTCGGGTTGACCGCAATATTCAAAACAGCAAGCAGTCGGAACGTTTGGCCGGAATGGCTATGTGGTAGTTTCCGCCAAAGGCGGATCAGCCTATGGCTGAAACTATTTAACAAAAAAATATGGGAGACAAAGGCACCGTTGTTTCAATAAAAAGTCAGATTGTAGAGGTTGAGTTTTATGATACTCCTCCAAAAATTCACGACCTTTATATTCTTGAAAATGACAATCAGGTCGTACTTGAGGTTTATGGTTCTGCATCAGACCGATCGGTCTATTGTCTTGCGCTGACTCTAACGATAAAGTTGCATAGAGGCGCAATCGTCATCAACACAAAATCTTCGCTCTCAATTCCGGTTGGACGACAACTTTTGGGCCGCGCCTTAAACCTTTTTGGAGATCCGATTGACGGTGGAGCTCCTTTTGATATCACAAATCGCTATTCAATTTTTAAGGAAACTCAACAGCAGGCACATATCATCGTTCCTCATGAAATACTTGAAACAGGGATTAAAGCGGTAGATTTTTTTACACCAATTTTGCGTGGAGGAAAGATCGGACTGTTTGGAGGCGGCGGCGTTGGAAAAACAGTACTACTTACTGAAATCATTCACAATATTATTTCGCGCGAATCAAAAAATCACGTTTCAGTGTTTGCTGGTATTGGTGAACGTAGTCGTGAAGGTCAAGAGTTATATGAAGCTCTTAGTCAAACAAAAGTTTTGCCTTCTGTAGCATTGATATTTGGTGAAATGAGTAAAAATCCGTCCGTACGTTTTCGTACTGCGTATGCAGGAATTGCACTTGCTGAATATTTTCGTGATCGTGAACAAAGCAACGTTCTATTTTTCGTTGACAATATGTATCGTTTTGCTCAGGCTGGCTATGAAATTGGAACACTGTTAAGCTCTATTCCTTCTGAGGGAGGTTACCAGGCAACTCTTGGCTCGGAAATAGCCGAGCTTCATGAAAGGCTTTACTCAACTACAAATGCAACGATCACTACTTTTGAAACCGTATATGTTCCGTCTGACGATATTACAGATCCAGGAGTTCAAGCAGTACTTCCATTCCTTGATGCTCGTGTGGTTTTATCACGTTGGATTTATCAGGAAGGTAGACTTCCGGCAATTGATACACTCGCATCATTTTCAAACGCCTTAAATCCGGAAATTGTAGGAGAAAACCACTATCGTACATATCTTGAGACACAGCGTCTTCTTAAAGAGGCAGTGAACTTGGAAAGAATTGCCTCCCTTATAGGTCAATCGGAACTGTCTCAAGAAAATCAGCTGATTTATAAACGAGCGCGTTTAATAAGAAATTATATGACTCAACGTTTTGCTACAACCTCAATTGATGTTAACGAAACAAATACCTATGTCTCACGAGAAGAAACCATTTTAGATGTTCAGAATATTTTAAATGGACTTTATGACAAGCGAGATCCTCAAAGTCTCATGTACATCAAAACATTAAAAAAACTTCCGAAGATTTAATTTTTTAAGTAAATTTTATGCAGCAATCACAAGATACAGTTCCTATGAAGCTGCATATCAGTATTTTGTCTCCAGATAAAGCCGTATATTTGGGTTGGGCAGAAGCTGTGACTTGTAAAAATGAAAAGGGAGAGTTTGACATTCTGCCTCTTCACAGCAACTTTATCTCGCTTATAGACGATTACATCACTATCCATCTTCAAGGAGGAAAAACACTACGCATGAATATTGGTCGAGGTTTACTTAAAGCTATTGAAAATAAGATTATGATTCTTCTAAATATCGATCTTACAGAACAGGACGTAGTCTTTAAGGCATTGTTTAAACAAATAGAAGACAAACAAACAACCTAAATTTTTTATGGAGTTACCTTTCCTTCTGGTGACGATTCTTTAGGCAACTCCAGCTTTGGCTCAACAGCGGCAGGAGGTGGTGTTGGTAGATTCAACTGCTGAGTTTCGGTCGTCTCTTCAGCTTCCTGTGTCCCCTGCTGTAAAGCCAGCTCTTCATCATACTTCTTCTGGAATGTCTTTAAGTCATCCTGTGCTTTTTTATAATCAGCTTCTGCTTTTGCAGGATCCAATAAGCCTACTACGACCTGCATCTGCTGGACTGCATCACGATATTGTTTGCTTTGATAATATGCCCAACCAAGATTGTAATGCGCATTAGCCCAATCAGGCTTCAAAGACGCTGCTTGTTCAAATAATCGCTGAGCACTTGCATAATCTTGAAGAAGGTAAAAAACACTTCCAAGCTCAAGGCGAAGCACCGGATTGTAGCGATCAAGAGCAATTGCCTGCTGATAAGACGCAAGTGTCCATGCCGGCGCCTGTTGAACTGCGTTTAGAATTTGACGATATATACCAGCAAGATTCTGCCAGTTTGATACACGCGCCGGATTGAGGGCAACTGCGGCTTTTGCTTCATTTATAGCAATTTGAAGTGACTGAGTGACGGCATTTCTTTCCTGCTCACTAAGCTGAGCTCCTGCCTGAGCTTTAGCCGCTAAATTATTGGCAACAAGCAAATTGGCTTGAGAAAAGTTACGTCTGAACTCCTCGCTGTAAGGATTGTATTGGACAGCTTGCTGTTGGTTTCTATAAAGTTTCTGTAGACTGTTTTCTGAAATTGCATCGATCGAACGTTTAAAATAAAGCTCTGACAAAAAATTACGTCCGACAAAATATATTGAGCTGCCGATAAATAAAAATCCTAAAACAGAAAGGCCGATATGTGCAGGCACCATTTTGCTAAGGTCCACTTCATACTCCTCAAGCTTTGCTTCAGATCTAATATCTGAAACTAGAAACGCCATGCTTGTAAAAAACAAGAAAAAGTTAATAAGTGATGGTGGCAGTAAGAAAAGCAAGGCAAGAGAGGTTATAAACATCCCTTTTGTTTCAATTTGTCCTTTCTGAATGTCTTTCATAACATAATAGATCATAAGTCCAAAACCAACCAGACCTAGAAGGCCAAGTTCGGTAAAGATATGAAGGATAGCCGAACGTGAGGTAGCAAAACTATTTACCTGCCACAGTGAGGTTAGGTTGTATTGAGTTGTTCTCACTTGAGTAAACAATGACCCAAAGTTGTCAAGACCAACTCCAAATATCGCGGTAAGAGGATTTTTTAATATCTCAAGTGCGGCAAACCAAGACAGATTTAAAGGTGGCAAAATAACCTGGGTGCCCTCAGTTAGCATTGATTGAATTACGGTGTAGAGCGTAAAAACTATCGTCACTGCGGCTGCAACTATAGTTACTCCCAAAAATGCTGTATATACTCTTTTATTTTCAGTATGCTTCAATGCGCCCTTCTGCACTCTCCAAATATACAAAGACGCCCCGATGATAATAAAAAGTAAGAAACTTACTAAATCGATAGAAGATCCGATCGTATTAAAAGAAGTATTTTTCAAAAATGACCAGTATGCTGGTAGATTCACTTTTTGAAACGGATCGACCATCATAATCATAGAAATAATTGCGACAAACAAACCTGATACTGAAAGAACAAGAGCAGGTTGAACTTTTGTCTTTTTCAAAAAATACGAACTATATAAATAGTAAATCATCATTGAAAAAATCATGACTAATCCATACTGTGGACGAAAGATTCCTTGAATCTTATTTGGACTCACAAGAATGATTGACAAAATATAAGCAAGTATTATCAATAAAAATGGTTGAAGCGTCGGGTTTGATGCCCACGAAATTTTCTTGGTGAAGATAAATTTACTTAATGAAACAAACAACAATAGAACTGCAAATAAAACCAGGAGATAAAATTTACTATAGATTAAAAATTCTCGAGTTATCGGAAGAAAAAATAACGGAAAAATAAAAATAAAACCTAAGACAAGTACGTAATGAATAAGATTAAAGATGTATGATTTTTTTTCCATAAAATGATTCTAAACAGATTTTTATTCGATGTCAATAAGAAGTTGATTTAGGTTACTCGAAAAGTACTTCAATCAATCTTGATCAATAAATATTAACAATTTACCGCATTTAACAATTTGTCCGTTCGGATCAGTAGTTGTTCTAAATTTAAGCGGACACAACAATGATGAGAACTTATTCTGGTCACTTGATTCAAGAGCGTACCCAACACTGTATTCGTTTTTGCTCACCCTCGCACCAAATCCTGGGATCATTGTTGCTCCTACTCTGCTTCCGGTATCAATTTTTCCATTAATCGTTGATACCAAGACTTCAATCTGTCCCACAAATCCAACCAAAACGGCAAAGTCGTCTTTTACTTTTTGGTTCCCGACAAATCCGGCGCTGCTTGTAACGGCGCCAAGAATTTTTTCGTTTGGCAATGAAGCATGTGGGCCTTTGTAAGAAATTGAAATAATCGCCCCATCATTTATATTACTATTGTCAAACACTTTTACGTATTCGGCAAAATCAGCCCCTGATGTTTCATAAGCCACCCCGGCATTATTCAGCCTCACTCCTCCGATTTTTTCACCTTCTGATAGTTCTGTTGCATTGACGAAAAAATTAATAAAATTTGATGATTCAGATTCATTTGTAGATCCAAGTTGTAAACTTAGTACAGACGTGTCATTACTATCTATATTGCTTATGTTTTTTATCGTTGCAATTGATGATAGGGGTGAGTTGCCAACAACAGATAATAGATTGCTCGGACGTAACGTTCCAATACCCAACCTTCCCGAGCTTATAAGTACATTGCCTGTAATTGCCGGCTGAAAGATTATATCTCCTGAAATCGAATCGTTTGCTTTCATGAGAATTCTTTGACCTTCAATAGTAAATATTCCGTCCGTGGAAACTAATGTTGGAGCTTCGGCATCGATGACCAATTTACCACTACTGTCAATGTAAGGTATTGAGGATGTCTCACTGCCAATTGACATGCCCTGAAGCTGCGCCGCATCTCTAGCATAAGTTGAGGTAAAAATTTGATATCTAGGCAATAGTTCATCACCCGAGCCGACGGTAACTCCAAGATATACGGTTTTATTTGCATTAAATAAGGTTTGAGGTATTGGTTTCATTTGACAATCGGCGCCGATTCTTATGTTAAATGATCCCTGATGATCGGGTGTTATGCCATTTTGACCTACGCAAGAACCTGTATATATTACTTTTCCTCCTTTTGGCTGATCATAAAGTCTAAACGTTAGGTCACGTTTGGATTGTAAAGCCTGTCCATCTGCCTCGGTAATCGTGCCTCTGAAAGGTAAGATTCTGTTTGCTTCCTGGGATTCAGATTCTAAAGCTATATCGTTAACTTTTTTAAGAAGAAAAAAATTAAAAGTTACAACCGTAATTAAACCTAAAACCAAAACTAGGCTCAAAAAAAATAAAAGCTTAACATTTTGAAATGGGTCCTTATTTTTTTGATTTAAATCTTTCACAAAAGATTTGCTATTAAAAAATAGCTCAGAAAACTCATTTACTTTAGATGTATAATCTCTGTAAGAAGGCAATGTTATATATTTACCATTTTTGAGCCAGTCAATAAAATTTTTTAATATTAAAATACGTTCGTATCTTTTAGCAAGGTTAACTTCATTCTTTAAATCATTTATATAGCGGTCCAATATTTTTTTGTATTTACTTTCCTCTTCCATACTAGGAAATAGTACATTTTTTTAAACGAATTCACAAGAAAGAAATTTTATGAAGAAAATCTTGATTAAGTAAGTTTAAGTAATCTGTGAAACTTTGATTAAGTTGTTTCAGGCTTAATAACAGCTTAAAAAGAGTTAATGTAAATAAAGTTAATTATAAAGAAGAAATTTGCAAAAAATATACTATAAGTTATTTATTAAAGTTTAGATTTTTGCATAGAGAAAAAAATATTTGAGCCAATGTCCAAGAAAGCATATATCATAGGTTAATAATTACTTATAATAAGAATTACTTAAAGTGAATTTAAATAACGAATTATTATTTAAGGCTTAATATAGACATTATGTAAATTCGATCAAAGCATCTATGTTTAGATTAAACTAACAATATAGTAATTATATTACTCACTATGGAGTCGAATCGTGGTTGATTAAATCCAATATATATTTTGTTATACCATCTTTGAATATACTGAAATTTAACGTTTGTATATTTTTATCAATTCAATATACATTTGGCTCCTGTCATCAAACTTTTTAAGTTTTATAAATATTTAGCAGGCAAATAAAATGATTGATAGAAATATTTGATAATTAATGTAGGATAATTACTGTCGAGCGTTAAAAGTATGTATTGACATAAAAAATACTTTTTGATATTCTTCTTGTACATGGGTATAAAAGAACGACGAACGAAAATTTTATTAGCGCTTCTACTTATGTCAGGTGAAGACTTTAGTTTTATCACTTTTAATCCTACGTTTCTTGATGTTTTTGACTTGACTTTAAACAGAAAGACAATCACTACGTTGAAAACGTTGGAGAGCGCAGGCTTAATAGAAAAAAATGTGGCCGAAAGTTCAGTTAATGGAACATATAGATTAACGAACGCTGGATTTAAAGAAGTAAGTATCGACTTCCCTTTTTTCCGCTTTACCAAAGATAAATGGGATGGTGTTTGGCGTATTTTGTCGTATGAAATACCGGAAAAAAAACGAGAGCTTCGTGATAGACTGCGACGTGAAGTCGCAAGTTGGGGTCTTGGTCCATGGCACAGATCATTTTGGCTGACACCACACCCCATAATCCCAATATTGAAAGAACTCATCTCTGATGAGGAAAAATCATATGTTCAGGCCTTTGAGGCTAATCATGTATTTGGAGATCGTGAGATCCTTATTGAGAAGGTCTGGAACAAATCTCAGCTCGAGAAGAGCTATCGCTCATTATTTATGAAATGGCATGAAGTTTTATCAAAAAATGAGGATAAAATAAAAAAAATCAAAGTTGTCCTTTCACAATATGTTGAAATACTTAAAGTAGACCCCGGACTACCTAAAGAACTCCTCGGCGAAAAATGGATCGGTTATGAAGCGATAACTCTTTTTAAAGAAATTCGTGAAATTCTTCTTCATTAAAGAGTTGGGCTTACAAAGTAGACATAATTATTGTTCAGCGGGACTTCTATCTTTTCTTTTTTAATATTTGAAACTAAGTCTGCATACTTTTGGCTATATTCTGGCATAAAAACCACACTGTAATTTTTCGACTTTAACTTTTTATTTAAATCAAATGGAGATATTTCCTTTAAAAGAATCAGAAATGACCCGCTTGCCTGCTCATATTCAACGTATCTTGTATCGTATTGAATTTTACCTATCATTTTAAAATTCACGTTTGTATTAGATATTATGTTTGTCATGGTATAGCGATGTTCAAGCTCCTCAATAATCAACGTTTTTTTACTATCTACGAGCAGAAATTCAATTGTACGATCATAAAAGGGCATATATCTACCGATACAGGAAAGTGCAGATTTGAGAGATTTAGGGTTTACCAGAAGATCGTGCTTGTTATTCAGTCTAAGATACACAGTGATACTACCTTCGTTATTGCAGATAGCTATTTTTGTTTTCGAGTGGAAAAAATTACCCGCTATAGAAATGAGTAAAACTAAAATTCCCAAGCCTAATGAGACGAAAACCAAACGTGAGGATATTATTGGTTGTTCCATAAATTGCCTACTGCAAAAATCCAAGCGGATTTAGAAGGGCTCCTCCCGAGCGAATTTCAAAATGCAGATGAATCCCTGAAGACCGACCAGTAGAACCCATGACGCCAATACGTTCTCCCTTTGTAACGGCTTGACCTGCGGTAACTTCTATCGAAGAAAGATGGCCATAAAGTGTCTGATAGCCGTTGGCATGATCTATGATAATATGACATCCATACCCATACGCAAGACAGGCCGTGTAGGTCACTGTACCTGTGTCTGCGGCAAGAATTGGTGGGCTCGTGGCATTGGCTATATCAAGCGCCATATGATACCAAACCGGATACGTGGTAATGTTCCCCGATGCCGGCCAAATGAAACTTGAAGTGCCTTGTACGCCGGCTTGAATTTGTGCAAAATAGCCAACTCCCGTCCCAGGTTTTGGAACAGGTTTGATCGTTCCGTCTGGCACATAAAGTATTTGCCCCGGCGTTAACTGAAAGCTATCTGGATCTGCAAAATCGTTAAAGGGAAAATTGACAATATTTTGAGCGTCGATGTTGTATTTTTTTGCGATCGTATAAATATTATCACCTGGAGCGACTTTATGGACAACTCCGGTAATTGGTGGGATATCAAGTACATCTCCAGGCTTTATCATTTCAGAGCTCAAATCATTGGCCCATTTGATCGTATCTATACTGACGTCAAATTTTGCACCAATGGATTCCAATGTGTCTCCGGGTTTAACAGTATACGGTTCGATTTTATCCCGGGGTTTTAAGGAGTAAATCGTCGTCAGCGCGCTTTCATATGGATCAAAATCAACAGATGAACTCTGAAAATATGACTGACTATCATCAAATGACCCTTCAAAAGGATTGTTTTCAGCAATTGCAGGACCTGCGACGAGCACTGTAATTAATAACAAAAAAAAGGATGTATTAAGAAATGAGCTCGAATATTTACCTCTCTTGACAATAAGAAGTGCAACGATTACATCTTTTATCTTCTCAAACTGGGTACCAAAATGGATTGCTCGAGAAAAGAAATAGTTTTTTAAAAAAATAAAAAAAAGCTTCAAATCTTTCATACAGCTACTTTTATTTACAATGCAGATACAATTCTTTGAATGGCAACCTGAAAGGCGGATTCTGTGAGTGAGATATTTTTTTCTTTTGCATGTGTCCAAACATCAGAAAAAGCAGCCACCATAATTTTTTCAAGCTCTGCGTTAACTCTATCTTCAGTCCACCAATACCGTTGTTTTCCTTGGACCCATTCTAGATACGAGACGATTACCCCGCCTGCATTTGCCAGTACATCGGGAACGATAGTTACTCCATTTCTATACAAAAACTCTCCTGCCTCGGCTGATATAGGTCCATTTGCCATTTCAACAATGAACTTTGCCTTTATGTTTGACATATTTTGTGTTGTAATGACGTTCTCAAGTGCTGCTGGAACTAATACATCAACCTGCAATTCCAGTAATTCTTTATTGGTGATTTTTCTACCTTTATTTGCGTCACAAACTCCACCGACACAATAACATCCTGCCACAGCGGCCAGTTCTTTTTTACAACGTTGTATCGCTGCGACATCAAGAGAATCTGTTTCATTATCGACCATAATCCCGCCTTTTGAATCAGAGATTGCAACGATACGATGCCCTAATTGAGATGCAATTAATGCGAAAAAATACCCGACATTTCCGAATCCTTGAATGGCAATTGAAAGCGGTCTTTGCTTATCAGCATTCAGTCGTTTAAGTAGTTCCTGTAGAGCGAAAACTCCGCCGCGACCAGTTGCTTCCATACGACCAAGACTACCACCACAACCTAAAGGTTTACCGGTAAATGTAGCCGGACTCTTTTTACCGATGATTTTTTCATATTCTGCAAGCATCCATTTCATAATTGTCGGATTTGTATTTACATCAGGCGCCGGAATATCGATATCCTCACCGATCACGTTTGCCAATTTTGCAACATAGCTTTGAGACAATCGTTTTAATTCTGCCTGCGACAGTGTTTTTGGGTCAATCACGACTCCGCCTTTGCCACCCCCAAAAGGTAAATTCACTACGGCGGTCTTTATACTCATCAATGTGGCCAACGCCTGTACTTCCGATCTATTTACTCCTTCATGGAAACGTATACCCCCTTTGTAAGGACCAAGAACATTGTTATGCTGAATTCTATATGCTTTAATAGGATTTATGCGTCCATTGTCCCTTTCTAACTGAAGCGTGACTTCATGTATACTATCAGGTTCGATTATGCGTTCAATAATATCCTCATCTATGCCGAGTTTTTTTGAAGTTGTACGAATAATTTCTTTTGCAGTTGCAAGCATTTGTTCACCGTTATTTTCCGACATATTATGATTCTATCATGAAATTTATTCTTTTTCCAAAATCCAACGCTCCGCATCAAGTGCCGCGGCGATTCCCATACCCACTGCTGTGCCTGCCTGACGATACTGATGGTCAACGCAGTCACCCGCTGCAAAAACGCCCTCGACCGAAGTCATTGTTTGATAATTGAAGTTAAACTGAGTTTCTGAAGGATTTTGTTTTGATTTTGCTCTTGTTATAGCTTCCATTGTACTTGTCACTATATAGCCTTTCCCATCAAGTTTAAGTTGACCTTTGAAAAGGTCTGTATCGGGTTTATGTCCAATTGCTATAAAAAGACCATCAACAGTAAGTCTGTTATTACCTTCATGTGCTTTTTTGAGTTTTACCGCCTCAACACGATTTCCCCCAAGCACCTCAATAACCTCATTATTCCAAATAATCTTTATTTTGGGATTGGCTTTCACACGGTCCTGCATTATATGCGAGGCTCTAAAGGAATCTCGACGATGGATAATATAAACTAATTTAGCAAACTTGGTAAGCGTCTGCGCTTCTTCCATTGCGGTATCTCCACCACCTACTACTGCCACAATCTTATTTTTGAAAAAAAATCCATCGCACGTCGCGCATGCTGACAGTCCTTTTCCCAGAAACTTTTGTTCGGATGAAAGATTCAGCCATAAAGCTTTGGCGCCTGTAGCTATAATCACGGTTTTTGCAGCAATTTTTTTATCAGAGTAGGTCAATATGAAAGGATATTTTGTAAGATCCACTGACGTAATGTTTTCATTAAATATTTCCGTATTAAACTTTTCAGCTTGCTTTCGAAAAACATCAATAAGATTGGGACCAAGTATTTGCGGATACCCGGGATAGTTTTCAACTTCACTTGTGATCATGAGTTGTCCGCCGGGAGGCGACCCCGCGTACACGACAGGAGATAAATTAGCCCTTGCAGCATATATAGCAGCGCTTAACCCGGACGGCCCCCCGCCAATGATGACGATAGAATGTACATTTGCCATATTACAAATCAATTGCCCTTTTTATCATCCCTTTTAACTCTTTTGTTTTTTTCTCCTCAAAAGATCGATCCATATAATAAAAGATAATCTCTTTTGAAAGGCTATCTATTGCCTTTTTTACAGCCGACACCTGCTGAAGAATCTCTGAGCAGTCGCGGTTTTCTTTGACCATTTTTTGAATTCCGCGCATCTGACCTAAAATACGTCCGACACGCTTATCAAGTGACTCCATAAATTATGGTATATATGTCCTCTAAGACAATAGAGACTTATAACTACCCTTTGTGAAGGGTTTCAAGGAACTCTTTGTTGTTTTTGGTCTTTGGAAGTTTGTCGATGAATGCGGTCAAGCTTTCTTCCGGCGTGCGAAGAGCGAGCATTCTTCTTAGAGTTGTCACTCGCTGCAGGGTATCTTTATCAAAAAGAAGTTCTTCATGTCTTGTGCCTGAGCGAGATATTTCAACGGCAGGATAAAGCCGTCTGTCAGCAAATTTGCGATCAAGATGGATCTCCATGTTGCCAGTGCCCTTTAACTCTTCATAAATTAGATCATCCATACGAGACTCTGTACCGACCAGGGCTGTACCTATGATTGTTAAACTTCCACCTTCTTCACAGTTTCTCGCTGCTCCCAAGAATTTTTTGGCAGGATAAAGTGCTTGGGGATCAAAGCCTCCTGATAATGTGCGGCCTGAGCTACTAATTGACAAATTAAACGCACGTGCGAGTCTTGTTATTGAGTCGAGTAAAATGACCACATCTTTTCCTATTTCAACGAGACGCTTTGCCCGTTCCAGTGCAAGATTAGCCACTTTTGTTTGCTGACGTGGAGTTTCATCAAAATGCGAGGCGGCTACTTCACCTTTAATAAATCTTTTTATTTCAGTTACCTCTTCCGGACGCTCGCCAATAAGTATCGCTATAAGATATACGTCAGGATAATTTATACCTACTGCTCCTGCGATGTCTTTTAAAAACGTTGTTTTACCTGCCTTTGGTTGAGAGACAATGAGCGCCCTCTGGCCAAAACCAATCGGAGATATAAGATCAATAAGTCGAGTGGAAAGTATATCCGGCTCTGTTTCAAGCTTTATATGTTTGTTTGGATGTAGGGAGGTGAGCTCATCAAACTTATTTCGCTTTCGACTTTCTTCTTCGGTTATTTCTTGTCCGTTAATTTTTTTAATAAGAAGCAGGCTATGGAAACGTTCTCCATCTTTTGGTGCTCTTGCCAAGCCTTCAACTTCATCTCCTTTTCTTAGCCAAAAACGACGTATTTGAGAAGTTGAAACATAAATATCTTCGTTTGGATTTATACAATAATTTTTTCTCAAAAAGCCGTACGCGCCATAGGTTATATCAAGAATCCCTTTGGCCTCATAACTCACCTTTAAATCTTCCTTTAATTTACTGCTTAGGCCATTTTTTGGTGACGGCGAAGAAACTGATGGCTTAATTGGAGTTTTGGTTTCTTCAATCATTTCTATAGATTTCTCTTCATATGGTTCTATCATCGAAGAAACATCAATTGCATCTACTGGTTTATGTTGGTCTGTATTATCTGAAGATGACATAAATTGTACTTAAAAACAAGAAATTATAATAAAAAAACACACAATTTTGGGGTTTCACATCAATTATTAAAGGTAGCAGCCTGAAAAAAATCACTTAGCAAGAGTACAAAAAATAATCCTCCTCATGAAACCCTATTTATGAATCTTTTTTTAGTATTAAACGGGTCGATGCGCTCCCCGACTTTACGTCGGGATTGCCGTCATCTTATAGTTCTCCCGAGAATCGGGAGAAATTACCCTATATCAAGAGCGTACAAAAAAGATTTCATTCAGTCATTTCATTTGGAGGATCAGGCTTAATATACATCATAAGACGATTGTTTGTCAAGGGGAAGACAAATAACACAAACCGTAAGTACAACCTGCTGTTATACTATAAGTATGAACAAAAGAGGTCCGTATTTTTTAATCGCGAGCTTAGTTTTAGTCATTGTTTTTATAGCCGGGCTGCAATATGGAAAACAAGTTGAAAAAACAAATAAAACTATTACGGCGCTCTTATCTATCACGCCTACACGTCCTATTGAACCAATAAAAATCGGCTATATAAGATTTGAGCATAAACAATGTGGCGTATCATTTGTGTATCCTTCACTGATTTCGCAAGTAAAACAATCATCTACAAGCGCCAAACTTGAAGACAAACAGGCCAAAGAAACAATTAACTTAAGTTGTGATCGCATCGTCTCAATTGAAAATTCAAATAATCAAGCAACCGGATCATCAATAATTGCTGGATCCGAAGTAATTACAAATATCGTTGATAAAGACATCATTGAGTTCACTCTTGCTCAACCAAAAACCGGAAAAAGAATACATTTTGTCGTAAATAAAGAGTTATTACCATTACTTGAGGAAACGCTCGCCTTTCTATGAACATTGCTTATTTTGGCAGTCCAAAGATTGCAGCTGATCTGCTTTATAACCTAATAAAAAACCAAGGCTCTGCTTATAAGATTGCTTGTGTTTTTACAATCGAGGATAAAAGAGCCGGTAAAAGACTCGAACTTACTCAAACAGAGGTGAAAAAACTAGGTTTAGAATTAGGCATAAAGGTTTACGACTATGAATTGAAGAAAAATAAAAAAGAGGTTGTCAATGTGCTTAAAAGGTACAAAATAGATCTGGGCTTGGTCTTTGCCTATGGGGCCTTGATTCCAAATGAAATATTAAAATCAACAATTTATGGATTCTGGAATATTCACCCTTCACTTTTACCAAGATACAGAGGCCCATCTCCTATTATCTATCCTTTGATCATGGGCGACCTCGAAACCGGAGTCAGCGTCATAAAAATGACCGATAAAATCGACTCTGGAGCAATATTAAGTCAAAAGAAAATAGCAATTAAAGCCGAAGCAAGGCCCGAGCTCGAAAAACGCCTTATTGAACTTGCTTATGTCTTACTCAAAGATCTTATAGAAAAACAGTCCTCCCATGAGGAGATTGAGTTTACGCCTCAAGATGAAAAGAAAGTAACTGAAACCAGATTAATTAATAAAGAGGACGGCTTTATTTCAAAAGAACTAATACAAAAGGCATTAAATAATGAAAATTTTAACCTGGAGGAGCTGCCTATCGTTGTAAGAGAATATAGAAAAAGGTATTTAAAGCTTGATAAAACAGAGACATATTCTGCTTCAATTACGTTATACAACTATTTTCGCGGTCTTTTTCCATGGCCGGGTATATGGACTACCATAGCAACCAAAAAAGGTAATAAAAGACTCAAAATAAACTCTTTACTCAGTATGAATAAGGAAAAGTTTGAGATTTATCAAGTCCAAATTGAAGGAAAAAAACCGGTTTCTTTTAGAATATTTAATAATGCTTATAATATTTTTAGTACGGTATAATATTGGGCTTCAATACATCTCAATTTTAAGATAATAACTTATAGTTTAATAATATATATTGTACTTATAGTAATATAATTACTTCATGCATAAATTTGGCTCTTAAATGAGTCAATACTTTTAAGATACTGTCATAATAACCACTCTATTATTACTATAGAATTAAAATATTTATATTTTAAATTAACACAAAAAAATAAAACTTGTAAATAATTTAATTTATCTTAATTTACATTATTAAGACAATCTTTATTGTATTATGTACTTTATAATCTCCAATCATAAGCTTCTAGAACAACAAAGAATAAATATCGCTTAAGTTAGCGTATAGTTGTAAGAAATGCTAATTTGTGGATATCGCGTGGACTCAAGACTTATCTTCTTACCTCTTTAAAGCCAAAAGCCTGAAATTCCCTAAATAACCAATATCTCTTCTAAGACATTTGCAATTTAGAGGTTGAAGCAGTCTCATTTTTTAACATATTTCAAAGTACTAATCCCCGATAATAACATAAATAAAACTATACTCTACTTGGGTACTCTATTATAATTAGTCTATCAAGTTATCCGATAGTTATCCACAATTTATACACAAAATAACATCATAAAAAAATACGGTATTTTACTTTTACACAAATTAATGACTTAGCTTTATGTAACAATGTATATAAATAACAATGAGGAAAAATATCTACTGAAGTTTTTTTATATCAAAATTACCATCTCTTGTTTCTTTAACGGAATATATAGGTAAGGTATTATCTATATGCTGTAAAGTCTCATATAGATGAATATCTGTCATCTCAGAGACTACCTCATAGAGATATTCCTCGTCTAAACCCTTAAATAACTTGACTGCGTTATTATCGATTAATTTTTTACATAGAGCCTTGTGACGTAAGTTCACTAATGTTTTTTGGTATATTAAAACCGATGTTTCCCATTTTCCAAAATCTGTTTCAAAAACATAGCGAGGATAAATACCTTTGGAGCTTTGGAGTATTATTAGTGCTTGCTCATTTTTATGTCTAATAGGTTCATTTATCAGTCTCTCTTTTGATATGCTAGAATCATCGATCAATCCATTGAATTGTTCTTTTGCTTCATTGTCAAAACCATATTGATCAGGATATTTAATAAGCGCATGAAGATAAGGACAAAGATACGGATCGTGTCCATCGCCAATAATCGACCTCAATATATCCTTGTGACCAATTGTGTCTTTTAGACTGTCTTTAAGACCTTTATATGATATTTCAAATCCAAAACTGTAGGCTGTTGCAAGAGCAATTACAATCTCCCCGAGATCTCCTCCAGGCAACGTAAGACCCGGTAAATTCGATGTGTTTTCATAAATTCCACAGATGCAACGGCTTTGCTGTAGGTTACTTGGATCTAAATCGTAGCAGTTTCTCCTTACGATTTCTTCTATCTGATATATGCTTAAGTATTTTTGCATATTATTTTTTATATTATACGACAGTTTCCAAAAATGACTTTTTTTTCGAAAAGCCTTTTTTTGAAATATGTTTTTGTAAAAAATTTTATACCTTATATGAAGTACTATAAGTACAAAATATTATTTAAGGTTATCAAATACATAATGATAAAAATAGCTTTGAGACAATATATATTGAAATATAAAAACTTGAACGAAATAGAAACTATAATATTAATTAAGAAAACTACCTAAAATTGGTTTACTATATCTTTTGATATCTATTGATATATTTTGTTTTAGTTTTTTCTTTATCTATCATTTTCTTGTATAACTATCGTCAAGATAATCTAACTTTACATATTACAATTTCCTTATTAACTTTTTTTGGACTTGTGTTAGAATGTTTGAGAATTCATGAAAATAAAAATAAAGCTTATAGATAGTACTCTTCCCTTACCTACTTATCATACCTCAGGCTCTGTCGCTTTTGATCTATATGCCAGAAAGAATATCAAAATCGCCCCTTGGAAGCCGACTATCATCCCGGCCAACGTAATAATCGAAGTTCCTAAGGGTTTTTTTCTTCTTCTTGCAAGCCGAAGCTCAACGCCGATCAAGAAAAATATGATTGTGGCAAACGGCATTGGAGTGATCGATCAGGATTATCATGGTGATAAAGATGAGATTGGCGTACAGGTACTCAACTTTTCTGATAAAGAAGTTACGGTTGAGCGGGGTGAACGTATTGCCCAGGCACTATTGGTGCAAGTTGCCAAGGTTGTTGAGTTTGAGGTTGTGGACAGTATCAAACGACAATCACGTGGAGGATTTGGATCGACAGGATCAAAGTAATGAAATTAGCATGATTTATATGAAAAATAAACACCCTGAGTATCAATATCTGGCTCTATTAAAGGACATTCTCGAAAACGGCGCTTATAAGCAAGATAGGACAGGTACCGGCACATATAGTGTGTTTGGCAGACAGATAAGGTTTGACCTGTCGCAAGGTTTTCCTTTATTGACAACCAAAAAGGTCTATCTTCGCAGTATCATCTACGAACTTCTCTGGTTTTTAATGGGTGAATCAAATATAAAATTTCTAGTTGATAATAATGTCCACATCTGGGATGACTGGCCATACAGGTTTTATAAAGAGAGACTTCAAAAAGAGGGAAAAACACCCCTTGATCAAAAAGCTTTTATTGAGCAAATTAAAAAAAACGATGACTTTGCCAAAAAATGGGGAGAGCTGGGGCCGGTCTACGGCGTTCAATGGCGTCATTGGAAATCTCCAGATGGTCATGAAATAGATCAAATTAAAGACCTTATTGATAAGATTAAAAGCGTTACTGATAATAACAATAACAACCCTCATTCAAGAAGGCTCATTGTGAGTGCGTGGAATCCTGCCGAAATTAAAGAAATGGAAAAATCAGGCCTGCCGCCATGTCACACTTTATTTCAATTCTATGTTTTAAACGGCAGGCTTTCGTGCCAACTCTACCAACGAAGCGCCGATATGTTTTTGGGCGTTCCTTTTAATATCGCCTCCTATTCGCTAATTACAATGATGATAGCTCAAGTCACAGATCTTGCACTCGGCGATTTTGTGCACACCTTTGGTGATGTTCATATCTACAAAAATCATCTAACGCAGGTTAAAGAACAGCTTAAGCGCACTCCAAGAGCTTTTCCAAAACTTAAACTGAACCCTAAAGTTAAAAGTATCGATAGCTTCACCTTTACTGATTTTACTCTAGAAAATTACAACCCTTATGCTCCGATTCAGGCACCAATCGCGGTCTAAAAGCTTTATTTTAAATATAACAAAATAATAATAAATAGATCATAGAGTAACATAGTAGATAATCATTTTTGTTCAATTTATCAAAACATTTTGTATGAATAATACTACATTAAGCATCATTGTTGCCCTTGCTAAAAAGAACCGCGTGATTGGAAAAAACAATAAGCTTCCCTGGTATATTCCCGAAGATCTCAAACACTTTAAAGATGTTACTAACGGCCATCCGGTTATCATGGGAAGGAAAACCTATGAGTCTATCGGCCGACCTTTACCAAACCGCACAAATATTGTGGTTACAAGAAACAAAAATTACAAAGCCCCAGGCTGTCTTATAGCTTCATCTCTTACTAATTCGATAAAACTCGCAAAACAAAAAGATAAAGATGAAATTTTTATTATTGGCGGAGGTCAGATATTTGAAGAAGTAATTATGATCGCCGATAAGCTATATTTAACAGTTGTTGAAGGTGATATCGAGGGCGACATATATTTTCCCCAATATGAAGCTGCATTTCCGAAAATAATATCAGAATCAAAGCACGAGTCTCACGGATATAAGTACACCTTTCTTACGCTTTCTAAATAATTTATAAACAATCTCTCTGTCTTTATAACCTAAAATCAAAATGTCAAAAATTTTGACAAAATTTTAATAATTTGAGCAAATTTTCTGGTTACGAGCGAGAAAGCCTTAACGACAAAATCTGGAACGATGAATTTGCTACAATAAATACATGTCCAGTAGAATAGTAGTTTACGATCCAACAATTAAAGATGAGCAAAGTAAAGTAAGGGGCGTTGGCAGATATCTACAGATGATGTACGAGAATCTACCTGAGTTTTCTTTCGTCAGCGAGGTTGGGAAGATCCCAAAAGACAGTATCTTCATAAATCCATTTTTTAGCATAATACAATGGCCGCTTTCTTTTCGTAAAGTTGCTACAAAACAAATAGCTGTAATCCATGACCTTATACCGCTCAAATACCCACAACACTTTCCTATCGGACTCAAAGGAAAATTCTTCCGGCTACTCAATGGCTTTTTACTTAAAAATTATGATCTTATAGTTACCGACTCATTTGAAAGTAAAAAAAGTATCATAATGTATCTTAAAATCCCAGAAAATCATATTAAAGTGATCTATCCAACGGTGCCTCATCTTTTTTTACCCCATCTAGATCAAAATGCGACGGGTCATACACCGTTTCATAAATTTGAGGGGCATTCTGTGGCAGATTTTAGCGGTATGTCTACCAATGCACTTATAGAGCATAAAGACTTGAAAAACCTTGAAAATTATATTATTTACGTTGGTGATGCAACTTGGAATAAAAATCTTCTTAACTTTATGCACGCCGTAAAGATGACAAATCTAACATGTGTTTGCGTTGGTAAGGTTTTTAAAGAAAATCAAATGCAAAATAATCCACATCCTTGGCAAAAAATGCTTTACATGTTTTTGAAACAAATTGCAAACGACCGGAGATTTATCATACCAGGCTACATCTCTGACACCGAGTTACTCGCGCTTTACAAAAAAGCAAAGGTCAATGTACTCGTGTCATTTGATGAAGGTTTTGGTCTTTCCTATATTGAGGCCGGCCTAGCGGGCACCCCTTCGGTACTTTCAGACATTCCAATCTTTCGTGAAATTGCGAAAGATGGAGCCGTATTTGCAAATCCTCAAGATCCTAAAAATATTGCCCAAAAAATTGCGGAGCTTTATTATGACAATAAAACCAATGAGACGATGCGTATCAAAGCTTTTACAAGAGCGCAAGACTTTAATCCGTCATTATTCAGAAACCAATGGATTGAGCTTGTACAAAAACTGACGTGAAAATTAATTATATCTTATGATCGATCTGCCGACATATATTTTTTTATCTATCGCCTACTTTCTTACGATGCATCTTGCACTTTCAACTACACGTGAGTTTCAATTTTTTGAAGGCATTGCCCTGTTTTCGCTTGGGGCAATGATCGGCGCTGCGGCTGACTCTTATATCACCGGCTTTGTGTTTGCGGTCGTCATGCATTTTATGTTTTGGAATAAAGGAAGCGACTAAAAAATTTTTGCATAATCAAGGCTTAGCTTAAGGAAAATAATCTATGCGCATTATCGGTTGTAGTTTTTTGCAGATCTTCGATATTAACTGCGCAAAGTTGTGAAATAAATTTATAAATAATTGATATATTCGCTGGCTCGTTTGGGTATTTTTTTTGCGACCTCAATGGCTCGGGAAGCAGAAAAGGACTATCTGTTTCTAAAACCAACATCTCAACCGGGACCTTTTTTATGAATTCCTGCTTTTCTTTTGAATAAGTAACGTCGCCATCTACGCCGATGAAGATTTTATTCTCTTTGGCAAACGCAAGAAGAGTTTCATCTGGCTCGCAACAATGAAAAACAGTTTTATCTTCAAGACGTGTCACCCATTTTTCCCACAAAATTTGCAGAAAATCATCTTTCGCTTCCCTGTTATGAAGTATCAGACTTTTTTTATAGCGAATCGCAAGCTCAATTTGCTTTTGAAAAAGTTCTTTTTGGAGCTCCAAAAACCTTGAGTCGACCTGATAATCTTTATAGACAGTATTATCGTAAGTATGATTATCGAGCCCAACCTCACCAACCGCAACTACTTTGGGATGAGATAACAATTGTTCAATCTCCTCCAGCTCATTCGTAATTCGTAATTCGTCATTTGTAATTAATTTATGTGCATGATGCGGATGTATTCCAACGGCAGCATAAACTCCATCTATCTTTTCTGCAACCTCAACTCCCCGTTTTGATGTTTTCACGTCCGTTCCGGGAACAACTATTTCTATTACTCCGGCTTTCCGAGCTCTGGCTATAACATCAGGCAAAGTTTTTTTGAGACTCCTCGATCTTTCTGATGAGGAGGCGAAATCTCGCCGAAGTCCAGACATATGTCGGGACGAAGGCGGATTAAAGGCTTTGAAGTTCAAATGGCAGTGAGTGTCAAACATAATTGAGGTAAATTATACTATTTCCGGAGTCGCCTTTTGCCAGACTATCTCAAATATCTGCCTTTGTAGCCTTGCAACTTTTTTATTATGAATCTCAACCCCAAACACCTCACCATCGTGCCAATTGTAAATGCCGACTATATCATCGTAGATATCCAGCTGATGATCGATATCCAATATGTCCTGACTCAGATACCTAGAAATCCAGCCCGGCTCAAGGACCTTTGTTTTTTTGCTTTTTTTAAGATACCCGCTTCTGCTTTTGAGATATGAGTCAGAATATATGTCTCGGCCATTGCGTTTGCGCTGCAAAAACTCTTCTCGAAAACGGCTCATAAAAACATCACCCATAAAATCGTTCATGTAAAGATATGAGTACCCTAGTATCTCCGTTTTTGCCTGAAGGACATTCCAGACCATCTGTTCTATTCCCTTTTTCCCGCGATAAAAATATACTTTGGTCTCAGGTTGAGCCAGCATATCTTTTTTTAAAAAATATGTCTTTACTGTTCCGAACATACTTTGAAGGTAATTTGCCTCCTCCTGTTTTTGTTTGATCAAAAGCTCAATCTTTTCTATCCCAACAACACTGATTTTGTGGCTATACTCTTCGATTCGATCAACGGCAAGCCCTCTTTTTTTTAGCGACTCAACGACACGATACACTGTGCTTCTTGGAATACTCACTTTTCGGGAAAGTTCAAGAATAGTAAGATCTCCATGCTGTACCAACGTGAGAAATATAGAAATTTCTTCTGAAGGAAAATCAAAGGCAGTAAAGTATTTTTCTAGTATTTTATAGGTAATTTCATTTTTGTCCACCATATGGACATCAATTTAACAAAATAATGCTTTTATTATAACATGTTTTTATTATTAGTTCATTATTAGGACAAAAGGAGGTGAAAAAAATGAAAGCATCAATTCAATTATTGCAAGGAGTTGAAGGTATAAAATCAGCATACGAAAGCCTGCTTAATGAAGCAAATCTCAACATTGTTTGTCTGTCAAAAAAATACTTTGAAGTTGTCGGAGATTACTTTGACAAACAGTATACGCCCAGATTGTATGGGTCAAATATCCTTACTCGTGAAATCTTACCTGACACAAAAGAAAACAGAGATGAAGTGAAGAAAAAACCGACAAAAAATCAGGTGAAATTTTTGAAAACGAATGGTAGTGAAAGCGACATTATCTTGACCCAAGATTCTGTAACCTTCATCACTTTCGATCGCATTTGTCCGTATGCGCTTATAATCCACGATCTACAGATTGTCAAAAGCCTAAAAAGTCAGTTTGAAACTCTTTGGCAAAATCTTTGATCAATGTAGGCATTAAATCAGGGAGGAGTCTTTTCCTTCCTGATTTTTTTGTGTAAATGAAGTATACTGTATTTTTATGACCATCTTCATCGGTGCTGATCACAGGGGTTTTGAACTCAAAGATCAGATTATCGAGTACCTTCAATCAAAAAACATCCGGACGGAGGATCTTGGAAATTACGAATATGATCCTCAAGACGACAACCCCATTTATGCGCAAAAAGTTGCACAAGCAGTGCTCCAAAATCCTGACGAACACCTGGGAATCGTGATCTGCGGATCCGGAGTTGGCGTATCGGTGGCCGCCAATCGTTTTAAAAGCATATATTGTGGCATCGGTCTAAACCCCGATCAGGTAAAAAGTATCCGTGAGCATGATCACATAAACATGCTCGCTCTTGCTGCAGATTATCAGACATTTGAGCAGGCAAAAAAAATGATTGATATGTTTATCCAAACTTCAAAAAATCCACAAAAAAAATATTTAAGAAGACTTAAAATAATGGATCAAGAAGATACCGAAGACTATCATCATCTGCGTATATAAACACCTGAGTTATTTTTTTCAATTATTCCAAGAAGCTCTAAATTTGATAGCAATGGTAAAATGATCGCTATTTGCACCTTCAATTTTTTCCCAATCTCATTTGCAGTTAACGGCTCTTGCTCGAGAATTGTGATTATTGATTTTTCCTCATCACAAAGTGATGATATGGTCGAGTCGTCTATTTGACGAGATTGGTACGAGAGCGAAAATGCATCAAAGATATCCTGAACGCAGGTTACCAGATTAGCGCCTTCTTTAATAAGTGAGTTCGGGGCTTCCGACTGATCAGATGTTATAGGAGCGGGAGGCGCAAACACTTCTTTGCCCTGCTCAAGTGCACATCGCGCGGTTATGAGTGAACCCGAATCTTTCTGGCCTTCGGCAACAAGCACGCCACGTGATAGTCCTGAAATTAGACGATTTCTTGAAACAAAAAGCCCGGGAAGCACGGTCATATCCGGCGGAAACTCGGAAATTACAAGCCCTCCATTTTTTATGATTTTATAATATAAAGCATGGTTGCTTTGTGGATAAATAACATTTACTCCGCAGCCTAAAAACGCGATAGTTCGACCGCCTACATCAAGAGCCGACTCATGAGCGATCATATCAATACCAAGCGCCATCCCAGAAACGATAGTAAATCCAGCACTTGCAAGCTCGCCCGAAAAACGCTTGGTAATCTGAGCTCCGTATGACGTGGGTTTACGTGTGCCCACAATGGCAAAATAACGATTATTGTCAAAATCGTAACTTTTTAAATCTCCTTTAACATAAAGACAGATTGGTGGATCGTGAATTTGTCGAAGTGGCGCGGGATATTTTTTATGTTCACATGTTAATACAATAACATTGTTTTTTATGTATCTTTGTAGTTCTTCTTGGGGTTTGAACCGTTTACGAAAGTCTGTAAACTTATAAGCGACTTTATGTCCGACGATCGGGATTAGCTTTTTTTCCGATGCAAGATAGGCCGTCATGACATCGCCAAAGCATTTAATTAGAAGATCAATTTTTATCGGCCCAATTCCCAGAAAGTGGGAGAAACCCAGGTAATAAAGCGTATTATCCATAATGTTATATGATTATATAACATTATACAGTTCGGGTTTCAAGATATCGCAGATGTCGCTCTTTAAGCTCATTATATTTATGCTTGTTTACTCCATGTTCGCGAATGAGTTTTGTCGCATACTGTGCTCCCAAATAATGTGGCATTATGACGTACGTTGCTCCAGACTCATAAAGTAGATTGGCCTCATCACGGGTTTGAGCAACGACAAGTACTATCGCACGTTTATTTGCCTCACGAATCTTTTTTGTAAGTAAGTTGTTTGTTTCGTTCTCGGGAATGGTAGAAACTACGTAGCGCAAATCTTTAAAATTTAGCTCGGCAAGAAATTCGGCGTCTTTGGCGTCTCCGTATTTGAAAGGTATTTTTTCTTCTTTCATGTGATTTATCGATTCTGGATTAAAGTCAACCACAATAAAATCAAACCCAAGCTTTTCGAATGCGCGGACAAAATCCGCGCCAACACGTTGATATCCAAATAAAATTGCCTCATATTCTTCATCTAACTGATGCTCGTGATTATTTTTGCGAAGATAAAGTAATGATAGTATCTTATTAAGATGGGAATATAATCGATCGCTGTACAAGATAAGGTATGTTGAGGCGACAATTGTAATGAGTCCGACTAATGTTATGAGAGAAAGAGTTTCGCGCGACAGATGTCCAAGTTGAAATCCAAGCGCGACAAGTATTAGGGAAAATTCACTTATCTGAGCGACGGTAAGCCCCGTTAGAAAACTTGTCCTTTTGCTATAGCCAAGCAAGTTCATAATTACGATCATTATGATCGGATTGCCAATAAGAACATACAACGAAAGTATGATTGCCGGTACAAGTAGACTAGCTAAATTCGTCAAGACCATCTGTGAGCCAAGAAGAATAAAGAATAAAACTATAAAAAAATCTCGAAGCGGTCTCAACCTTGAGGCAACCTCAAACGCATATGGACTCATCGACATTGCAACCCCGGCAACAAGCGCGCCGATCTCGACTGAAAAACCTAATAAGTAAAAAAGTAACGCCATGCCAAGTCCCCACGTCAAAGAAAAAATAAACAGCAATTCTTGCGAACGGGCAATAAAATTATTTATCTTCGGTAAAAGATATGAGCTTACGAGCATGACTGAAGTTATCAGTAAAATGCCTTTGGCGACCGTAATAGCTGTAATTGTAAAAATATTGGCGCCCGAACTTGCGCCCGCTGCTGACGTAACAAGTAATATTAAAGTCGCAATGACGTCCTGAACTATCAAAAATCCGATTGCGATTCTGCCATAGAGTTTATTTAAATCCCCCTTATCTGAAAGCAGCTTTAAGATGATAATAGTACTACTAAATGTAAGTCCTATCGAAATATATAGTGCGGCGATGCGATCTAGTCCTAAAAATCTTGCCAGAAAAAATCCAACAATCGAGGTAAAAACGACTTGAGAAACGCCCGAGATGAAAGAAACTTTGCCAACATCGCGTATGACCTGTGGGTTAAGATTAATGCCCACTATAAAAAGCAAAACCGTGATTCCAAGCTTAGAAAATACTTCAATTACCTCACCGTTTTGAATCACGTTGAGAACAGACGGCCCAAGGATTATTCCGCTCAAAATATAGCCAATAATGAGAGGCTGACGCAGCAACCGCACAAGTACGGCGATGAGAGTCGCAACCAACATGATCGTCGTGAGTTCTATGAAGATCTCCATGATATTAATATACATTATCTAACCGCTCTTAGCACTCACCGAAAGGAATCTGGTATTATATTGTTATGAAAATCACCACTGTCAAAGCGATTGAGATTCTCGACTCACGCGGCAAACCAACGGTTCGGACATTTGTGACACTTGATGACGGGTCTTTACACCAAGCATCTGTCCCATCAGGAGCCTCGACCGGAAAACACGAGGCACTTGAACTGCGAGACGGCGATGAAAAACGATTTGCCGGACAAGGCGTTCTCAAAGCAGTTGAAAATGTGAATGGTCCCATTGCAAATGCACTTAAAGGAAAAGACCCCTCCGACCTAAAAGCGCTCGACCTAACAATGATTGAGCTTGATGGCACGGAAAATAAATCTAAGCTGGGAGCAAACGCGATTCTTGGTGTGAGTATGGCCTGCGTACGGGCGGCCGCCCACGCACAAAATGTGCCACTTTGGAAGTTTATCAATGAATATTACTTCCAAAGTCCAAAGTCCAACGTCCAACGTCCAAAATTCCCTCGCCTCATGGTAAATCTGATAAATGGCGGCAAACACGCTAACTGGAACTTTGATATTCAGGAGTTTATGATTATGACAACCGCGACTAAACCTTCTGAAAGTACTCGCGTCGCGTCCGAGATTTTTATTGAACTTGGCAAACAACTAAAAAAAGGCGGATATTCACCATTGGTAGGTGACGAAGGCGGATATTCACCAGCATTCGGCTCAAACGAGCAAGCATATGATGCAATTTTGGAAGCTGCAAAAACAGCCGGTTATGAAAATGTAAAAGATTTCGAACTTGCTATGGATGCTGCGGCTTCTGAATTTTATGAAAATGGGACATACATTTTAAAACGTGATGATAAAAAGCTAACTCCTGACCAATTGATTCAGATATATTCTGAAATAGGACAAAAATATCATGTTCAGTCTTTTGAAGATCCGTTTGAGCAAGATGACTGGGAGTCGTTTACTAAATTTACTGAGATGGCAGGCAAATTTCACTTTCAAGTCGTTGGCGATGACTTCACTGTGACAAATCCTAAACGTATAAAAGAAGCCGTTCAAAGAAACGGTGCAAATGCAGTAATAATAAAGCCGAATCAGATTGGTTCAATATACGAAACCGTACAAGCAATTAAAGAAGCGAAAAAAGGTGGTTGGAGAATAGCAATTTCTCACCGCTCTGGAGAAACCGAAGACCCGTTTATTGCTGATTTAGCATACGGGGTGGGGGCAGATTTCATAAAAACCGGCTCCATGTCAAGAAGTGAACGGCTGGCAAAATATAATCGTCTTATTGAGATTGAAAATGGATTTTAAAAAGCATTAGAATATACATTATATGAAAGGTGTACATTTAATTGTTATTGCTCTTATCCTTTTTTGTGCACCGGCCGTTGCTTCTGCTTCGCCTGCGTCTCTTTCTTTCGATCCTGTTGATCAAAGTACAAAAACTGGACAAACAACATCTGTTGCAGTAAATATATTTACCAATAATCAGGCTGTTGCCTCAACCGATGTGTGGATAAAATACGATCCTTCAATAGTGCAACCCGTTGCAAGCAGTATTATTAAAGGCTCTTTATTTGAGACCGTTGAAGCAAAGATTGTTTCTCCTGGAAAATTTTATCTTTATGGGGTTAGGAAAAATCCAAGTGTCAGCACACCTCTGCTTGGAACTGTGGCAACGATAAAATTTAATGCTCTTAGCGAAGGCAAAAGCGATCTGATGTTTGAATGCTCCCAGTTCAAAAAACAAAGCTCGACAATAATCATGTCTGATAGATCTTTAGCTAATATAATAAGTTGTGACGGGACGATTGCCCATTCTGCACAAATTGCGGTCAAAAGTGGTTCAATTCTTGGAGTAAGTACGAACAATTTACCAATTTCACCAATATCTTTAGTTGTCGGTGCAGTAGTTTTCCTACTTACCGGTTTATTATATTTTCGATATCGCTCTGTTGCTTCTTCACTTTAACAATATGAAAACAGCAACTTTATTAAAAAATAATCTGACTAAAAAACAACTCATATATATTGGAATTGCTGCCGGTGTTGCAGTACTTGCAATCGTTGGTATTGTTGTATATGTTTTTGTATTACAAAGCCCGACCACTAAAGCAAGTAGTGAAGCTCCTCAAAATGTACAGGTACAAAAAACTGAACCCGACAAAGCAAGTGTAGCCTGGAGCACCGATACAGAGGCTGTTACCGCAATCGAATATGGCACCGCCCCAGATCCTTCTAAGTTTCAATCCTTGCCGGCTTCTGGCAGCCCGTCGACACAGCACAATATCGATTTATCTTCACTTGAACCTAATACTACATATTATTTCCAAATTCGTGTCGGCGAGACAGTATATGACAATGACGGACAGTACTGGACATTTACAACCAATGCCTCAATCGAAGGTACTCAACCAGACTCAACCCTTAGCCCGACAGGTGGAGTATCGATAGTTCCAACTCCGACAAAATCAGCCTCAGCCTCAGCTTCAGTGACACCGTCTACTTCTCCATCTGCAGATGCAACCCCGACTCCGACTGGCACAATCTGTGACTCAACAGACTGCACGGAAATTCAGGATAATTTAGGGACATTGTGTACTACACAAGATTACGTTCGCTGCATTAACGGAGGCAGGGACGTCACCGCAACTCCGGTTGATGCTGACACAACAGTAACTACCGATCCGTCAGCCACAACAGCACCCCTGACACAATCCACAAAAAATCTGTGCAAAAGTAGCTATATTCAGGCGAATAACTGCACTTCTTGGAGCTGGGAATCAATGACGAATAAAGACAAAGTATGCAGTGATACTTTTACCCGCTATTTTGTCCAGTGTAAAAGCAATAGCTTCAACTCAAATGATGCTGCAACTTGGTACTGTAACGAAACAACAAGCGATGCCACTATCACGCTTCCATGTGGTAGTGCCCCAACGCCGCCTGCAGGACAGTCGGTATTCTGTCGCATACGCGCCGAAACCGATGAGGGTGGGAACTCAAACTCAACAGACTGGATTTCCAGCTCAACTTCATGTTCGGCATACACAACAAGTAATATTAGTGCCTGTGCAATCAAATATCTCCAGTCAAATGAATGCCGATCGTGGATCTGGGATTTAGTAAATAATGAAGACTCTACATGCAAAACAGCTTTTTCAAAATATTTCTTGCAATGCACAAGTAATGGTAACTTTGCACTTACGACGACGACACCGACTCCTGCCTTCTGGTACTGTAATATAACCTCGACAAATCATTATCTAGATTTCCCCTGTTTTAATGCCGTAACTCCTGTTGACGCTGCACCAATCACCTGTCGCGTCCGAGCTGAGGATGCATACGGTGGTGACAACAACTCATCAGCATGGACGACAACGTCTGTGAACTGTCCAACCTCGACGCCAACACCATCTATTACCGCAACCCCGACGCGTACTCCAACGCCTACGCACACACCAACACCAACGCCAACTTAAGTAATGTATAATTTATCCATAAAATATGGCGCAACTTATACTCGTCAGACACGGAATTTCGGAATGGAATAAAAAAGGTTGGTGGACTGGTTGGAAAGACCCTGATCTTGCGAAAGAAGGATATGAAGAGGCAAAAAAAGCTGGCCAAAAACTCAGAGATATTGGAATAGATAAAGCCTATACTGCCGATCTAAAACGTACTATTCAAACTCTTGAAGAAATTAAAAAAGTATTGAAAATTCAAGATATTCCAACAGTCGTAGACTGGCATTTACGAGAACGGAACTACGGCGATCTTGCAGGAAAAAATAAATGGGATCTCAAAAAGCAGTATGGTGAAGAACAGTTTATGAAATGGCGACGCGGTTGGGATGAACCGATACCAAATGGTGAGACGCTCAAAGATGTTTACGAAAGATTAATACCTTATTATAAAAAAATTATTGTTCCCGACCTGCTTTCTGGAAAAAATGTGATTATTTCCGCAAGTGGAAACAGCCTACGCGCTCTTGTGAAATATATTGAAAATATATCAGAAAATGATATTTCCAAGCTTGAAATTGGATTAGGTGAGGTTTATGTATATAAAATAGACAAGGAAGGAAAAGTAGTTTCAAAAGATATCCGCGCTGTTAATCCTAAAAGAGGGAAGATATAAATCTGTGATCTGAAATCATAATTGTGAATATATCTTTTTCAAAGCTTCAATTCCTGCAAAAAACATCTCTTCATCAAAATTTTCATTTGGTGCATGAATATTATCGTCCGGCAAAGTAAAACCTGTCAGTATAATGGGTTTTTCGAAAAGTCTTTGTAAAATTTCGGCGGCCGGTACGCTACCTCCGGATCTACTAAATACCGTATCGTTTTTAAAATGTTTGGATAAAATTTCCGCAGTTTTCTCAATATATTCATTATTAATCGATGAATAAAACGGAAAATCACGGGAAAGGATTTTAACAGTATGTTTTACTCCTGACGGTAAAGTATCTTTAATAAACTTCATGACTAGCTTCTCAATTTTTTGAGGTTGCTGGCGTTCCACAAGTCGACAGGAAAACTTCGCCGTCGCTTTGCGAGGAATCACCGTCTTTGGGCCTTCACCAGTATAGCCTGTAATGATTCCATGGATATCAAGTGAAGGAAAAATCTTTGGAGCTATATATGCGGGTATATTGCGAAACGATGTCACTTCATGCGTTCCTGTCTCTTTTTGTAAATCTTTGTCGGTTTCTCCAGACTTCATCAGAAGTCGGATTTCTTCTTTCGGAACTTTTCGCAGTCCGTCATAAAGTCCCGGGATTAGAATTTCGCCTGTCTTCACATCTTTCATCTTGCTAAATAGATCGGCCAAAACATTTGCCGGGTTAAAGACGCTATTTCCATAGACTCCCGAGTGAAGGTCGGTATTACCAATTGATACTTCAATTTCAAAATAGACAAGACCACGAAGACCATATAATATCTGCGGTTTGTGCTTAGCAAGCATCCCTACATCGGTCACAAAGTATACAACGGCCTTTGATAAGGTATTTCTGTACTTTTTCATAAGCTTCTCAAACTCTTCGCTTCCAGTTTCTTCCTCTCCCTCAAATAGGAAGATAATATTATGCTTTAATTCTTTTGATAAGATAAGCTCTTCGATCGCAGTCAGATTTTGAATTACATGACCTTTGTTGTCGGCAACACCTCGACCATACAGCTTTCCGTTTTTTATTGTGAGTTTATACGGTTCATTCTTCCATTCAGAAATAGGGTCTTCGGACTGCACGTCATAATGTCCATAAATACCAAGAGTTTTTCCTGCTCTTGGAACTTTTTTTGTTCCAATAATAATAGGCGGCTTTGCCCCGCTTTTTGAGATTTGTATATTGCAACCTAGATCTGCAAGTTTTGATTTTAAAAATGAGACGGCCTCTTTTATCTCCGAAAATCGTTTTGAGTCGGCAGAAACAGATTGGATTGCGATAAAGTCTGAGAGTGCTTTCAATATTCGCTGTTTATTCATAAGGCTATTATAAGACATGTGGTTGAATTATAAGTTATGAGTTATAAGTTACGAGTTTCAAGTTATAATTACGTTATGAAAGTTATCCCAACTTTACTTACAACCACAAAAGAAGAATGCGTCCGAGAAATAAACTTATTTCAAAAATACTTTGACCGCATTCAGCTTGATGTTGCCGACGGTAAACTCGTTCCCAACATCACAACTCAAATTGAAGAAATCAAGACTCTGATTTTAGAAAAAAAGGTCAATATTTCAAAAAAAGTGAGTTATGATTTTCATCTTATGGTCCGTGATTACGCTCCAGAGCTAAAAACGATTATAGAACTTAACCAATTGGGAGTCACGATAGGTACTATTCTTATCAACGCCGCCTTATATCCAAACATTGAAGATTTAACTAACCGATATGAATTTTCTATAGGTCTTGATGTATTCCCGCCAGTTCAAATTGATGATTTAGCCCGCAAATACAATCTAATAAAAATACCTACTTTTCAGATCATGACCGTGAATCCTGGGTTTCAGGGATCGCCTTTTTTACCCAATATGCTCATGAAAATAGAACAGCTTAGAAAAAAAGACTATAGAGGAGAAATCATGATCGATGGAGGAGTTAATGATAATACAATTACCACAATAATGAATGCGCAAGAAAGGCCGGATTTTCTTTGTATAGGGAGCTATCTTACAAAAGCAGGAACCGATCTTAAGAATAGGATTGAAAAGCTAAAAAATCTAAATAGACTTTAGTAATAACGACTATACTCCTCTTTTAATTTAAAATAATTTCCGTTGTTTATACTCTCGCGTATTTGTCGCATAAAGTCGGCAAAAAACCAAATGTTGTGGGCAGTTGCATAAAACGTCGACAGAGGATCTCTTTTGGCAAAAAGCTCCCAAAGTGAGCTGTAGGTCAATTTTTGACGACAGGCAAAACACTGACAGTTTTTATCAATGACTTCTGACACTGTTTTCATCTTCCGTACATTTACGCGTCCTTTTTTTGTATACAAAACGCGATGTCGGGCTTCACGCGTTGGGATAACGCAGTCGAAAAGATCAACACCTTGCTCTACACTTGCAAAGATATCGCGTATTTTCCCTATCCCAAGCAGATGACGGGGCTTTTCATCAGGCAACACATCAATCACCCACGAAAGCGTCTTTCCCATTGCTTCTTTAAAGTCACCAAAACTTCCTCCAATTCCAAACCCAGAAACATCTTTTGAACTGACGATTTTTGCAGACTCACGGCGCAGGTCTTCATATTCACCACCTTGAACGATGCCAAATAGCGCCTGTTTACCTTTATGACTTTTATGGGCAGCGATACATCGGTCAAGCCAACGGTGTGTGCGCTGCATGGAGGAACGTATGTATTCCTTTGAATTCAGTGGCGATGTACATTCATCAAACGCGAACATAATATCAGCGCCGAGCTGATGTTGGATGTCTATGGATGTTTCAGGATGAAATGTGAGCGCCTGCCCATCAAACTGAAATGTAACGCCATCTTCACTGATAGAAAGGGGATTTTCATTATCGTTTTTATAAAACATTTCTTCTTTTGCATGGGTACGTGCGATTTTACCAATATTGTGTTTTAGTCCAAACCCCAAAGACAACACCTGAAATCCTCCGCTATCTGTTGCGATAGCACATTTTCTAAGATTCATATAACGATGAATGCCGCCTGCATTATGTATTGGTGTGGCTAATTTCTTGGTATAGGTATGATACGTATTGACAATGAGGTACTTACAAGGCAGCTCTTTCCAAAGTTCTTTCGGTATACTACGGATCTCAGCATCTGTCGCCACTATTGCAAGCTCCGGAGTTTCAAGATCATGATGCGGTGTATGGAAAACGCCGGTACGGGCGCGTGAGTTATCAAGTTTAGAAATAATGTCAAAAGAGAACATATTCAGTACAAATTATGAAATCTAAAAATTACTAAATAGGGTGGCAGAAAGAAAGGGATCCCGACGCGCGCACGGTATTTCAGGAGCACTGCCGGGAATGAATTTCTGACAGGATCCTGGTATATTTCATAATTTGCCTAATCAGAATATTATACATACGTTATGTCTTCTGGAGTTAATCTAAATAATCCTTCATCAAGCCGGCGCTGATCTAAATAATGCGCGGTAAAGCCGACGCTTCGAGAAAGTACAAAAAGAGCATTGAAAAACTCTATTTCGATTAGTTCTTCAAGCTCTTGAGAAGTAAGTTTTTCTTTTTCTGACAAAATATCCAAAAGTACCGCGGCAATTGCTCCGTCTACATTCAAGATGAGATTGCCCTTTTTTGCTGTCGTCACTTTTTCTACACCAAGAGCAAAGGTGGTATATTTTTTGTTTTTAAGTTTGGATGTAAAAGACAGAATAGCTTTGACTCGTGGATCGGGATAATCGATGCGATATTTTCTGTGGCCTATCCCGGAAATGCGGTTTCTTGACTTTGCCAAGTTTTCTACAAAAACATACGGTTCAACCGCAGTCTTTACGCCTTCAAACCAATGTCTCGCTGCTTGATTTATGGCGCCACCAAACCTTGGACCAATGGTAAGAAGTCCGCTTGCAAGTGACGAAACCAGATCTTTTCCGGCACGGGCCGCAATCATTGTATTTATAGCGCCCGATACATATGGCCCATGATCAACAAGTAGCTTTAAAATAAATTCGGCAACTTGCGAAAGCTCTTTTGATTTTACTTTTCTTCCAAGAAGCATGGAAACCACTATAAAACCAAGTGGTTGTTCTGTCAGTTTTAATAGATTCTCACCGATTATTTTTACGGATCCGTCTTCATCATCGTGAGAAATGCTATTTATAAAAAGTGCCTGATGACGATTTTCTACATCTTCATGCTTTAGAACCGGATCAATAATTTTTTTTGAGGGAATGCGTTTTACCAAAGCGAGAAACTCGGTAAAAGAATTTGTTGCTTGAACTCCCGCATTACGTAACGCCCGGGCTTTTGCCTGCGCGGTCTCTTGTCCGCGACTCGCCATGGCTTTTGCATGTCCAAACTGCGGTGGGGTTTCAAACATATCAGAGATTGCTCCGGCAATGTAAGCAAGTACCGGCTTTTTAATTTTTTTGTTTTTGATAAGATAAGCAAGTTCATATTCATCGTAACCTCCAAGTTCGCCAAAATAAATAATATGGGTCGTTTCCGTATCTTTTTCTGCAGCCAAAAAAGCCTCAACCGGGATACAAATTGGAAAGCGATCGCCGCCAAATGAAAGTGAAAACGAAACTCTCTTTCCGGCTTGTGAAGTAAGCCTGATAAGCTCGTTGGTCATCCCTCCGGATGAAGAAAATACCGCTACATTGCCATGCGGAATAAATACTTTTGAATCGACAAGCTGCTGAGCCTGTGTCCCGCCAATTGCTCCTAGCTTGAGTTTGTTTGTTATTAAAAGACCAACCGACGCTGGACCCACAATAAATACGTCTTTTTTTTGGGCATAATGATAAAGCTCTATACTATGTTTCTCAGGTACATTTTCGGCAAAAATCGTACCTCCCATAAGTTTTTGGAATCCGTCAATCGTGTCGACGGTAGAGGATAGCACACGACGGGCAGATGAAAGATTTATAAAAAGTGTAATCTGATTTTTAATTTCAGGCGGAACTTGCAAAACCGATTCATAAACCGGGATCAAGACTTCTTTTTTACCAAAAAACATACGGACATATTTCCTGCCTGTTGCAATAATAGCTTTTAAACTGGGTTCATCATGACTCGCTAGATATTCAAAATCTAGCATAGACTGGAGAATGGGGATATGCGAACCCAAGGCAATAACTGAATGTTTTGTTTTCCTTAGTATGTTTATATTTAACATAAGAATATTGTCATCCCCGCGTAGGCGGGGATCTCTAATAATAGATTCCTGCCTTCGCAGGAATGACTACTATGACTTCAACTCTTTAAGAGCCGACCTCACAATTTCGTTTAAAGGCAGATTAGGGCCTGACACAAGTCCATACATCTTATTCTGCTTCAACCACTCCTCCATCGCCTCAAGGCCTTCTTTTTCATGCGGTCCCCCGCGGCGAACAAATATTTTTATATTCCTTTTTTTCATTTTATTTTTAAATTTTTCAAGCGCTTTAATAATGCCTTTGAACGTAATCCTGATATCCGTAAAATTGGCAACTCCCCCACCAATAATTAATATTAAACGACGTTTATTACTCTTAAGTAAAAGGGCTGACACTTCACATGTATAAAGATACGTCTCTTCGGCATTCGGATTGCCGGAATACTCCCCATAATTACCAAGTTCTTTCCCGAATCCTAAATTATGTACTTCATCTGCAAGGGTTATACTCGCTCCCCCGCCTGAGAGAAGAACCCAAATCGTACCATTGGGATTCAAAAGTGTCAGCGACAGCGCAGCTTGACTCTTTTTATTTAATATGGCCACCGACATTTCTTCTGGTGACTTGTGTTTTTCAGAGACAATATCATCTTCATTCCACCCTCCTTCGCCAAGGCTTCGGCGGGCAAGCCCTCCTCTAATTGAGGAAGAAGTTTTCGGCGAGGCTACGAAAAACTGTGCCGTACTGTCAACCTCAACGGCTAAATCCAAGAGATGAATTTTTCCATTTTGAACGACAATGGGATTAATCTCCAAAAAAGATACATAATATTTATCGCAAAATTCCCGCAACTTTGATATAAATCCCATCGGTAAACTCAATTCTCTTTCCACTTTTCCATTTCTCATTTCTAATCTATCATTTAAAATGATTTGTTTGACCTCATCACGGTGCTCTTCAATATCAATCCCGCCTTTTTTTGAATAAGTAACAGTCATTCCTTCACGGGTTCTCTCGATTGCTATATACTTTTCCTCATCCGATTCATGAGGCAACATTTCCTCGATGATAAAATGTTCATATCCTTTTTTCTCTAAATCTTTCATCGCCATTTCTAATTTCTCATTTCTAATTTCTAATTTCACAAGTCCCTGCTTCATCCTTTTTTTTACACCCTGGTCAACCTTGACAACATATGTTTTTTTGGAAGATAATACTGGAATTTTCTCGCCTGTCTTTACAGACACGCCCGAGTAAGAGTATCCTAAAAAATCATAAAAGAGCGATTTTGCTTTGTGTTCAGTGAGTTTGACCCGTGCCATGTTTACTTGTAGCTCGTAACTTTCAACTTGTCACTTCTAGATTAGTCGTATGATACTATATAATCATCCGATATGGTGTCTGTCTCTCACATATCCTACGACTTCTTTTATAAAAAAATCCACGCCGTCAGATGTCAATTTAATATATCCATTGTTTTTCATAAGGACAACATTGCTATACGTCGCGTATCCAAGATGAATGAGTAATGTTTTCATGAGTCCACCGTGAGTAACAACGAGAATCGTTTTACCGTAATAGCCAACCGCAACTTCCCGCAAGAATGTAATAAATCGAGTCGCCGCTTCTTCTTCACTTTCAATTTCAGAAGATAATTTAAATCGATGTTTTTCTTTTTCAGTTAAGAGTTCCCACGTCGTAAACAGTTTTTTAAACTCAGGTCTTGGCATGCCTTCATATTTTCCAAAAGTTCGTTCGCGAAGAATCTTACGAGTTTCTATTGCCAGTTTTCGATCAAGTGCGATTATTTCTGCGGTGCGTTTAGCGCGGACAAGATCTGAGGAAAAGACCATATCGAAAGATATATGTTTAAGCTTCTTTGCCATTGCCACAGATTGCCTAATGCCATTGGCGTTAAGTTGTGTATCGGTATGACCTTGTAAAATGTTCTTGATATTCCAGTCTGTTTCTCCGTGTCGCACAAGATAGATTGTAGTGAGTAGCGATTTCATGTAGATATTGTATCAAAGTAATGAGTTTTATGACCGCTTTACCAAATTAAAAGTAATTCAATTTTCCTGAAATCTGCAAATAATGACGGAATATCATCCCAGCTCACCGCTCCATCTCCGCTGAAATCCACCGGCAACATCGGCTCAAAAACTATTTCATTAGTGCCTTTTTGAAAAGTAATGTTTATCTGACGTGGCAGATAATATTTTTTAAGAATTACTACTCTATACGGCTGCCCTAATGCAATATTTTCAACTTCATCTATCACTCCTTTTGAATTTTTAATTTCAATTTTTGATTTTTTAAAAACAATCTGTTCTTGTTTGTCAAAAATCTGAAGCTCGAAATCCTTACCTTCAGTTATTACTTTTGGAAGCAAGGATATGTTTAGATTTGCTTTTGGTAAAGGAACGATTTCAAAATTCCACGGCTCGCTTTTCAATACAACTTTGTTACCTCTATAAAGTAAAAAATGTGACTGAATTTTGGAAACTTCACGAGTAGTAATATATAAGTCAATAATCTTTGACTCAAATGGCTTTATCCTACCGATTGGCGAAACAAGCGATTGAGTTTCGGGAATACCTTCAATTTTAAGGCTATAATCTTCATCTGCCATCCATATTGCCTGGCCGGTATTTTCAAGTTCGATTTGAAAATGATAAGCCGATTTTGCGACAAGTTCATGCGGTAGATCGAATATAAATTTGCCCGACTGCTTTATTTCTGGCACTCCGGCAACTTTAGTCATCCCTCTGACAACACCAAACTCGGGGTAAACACCAACGTTTTGCGGTTTGACCCAAGAAAACTTTAAAAACGGCTCTGTTTGATAGTTTAGAATAAATGGTGTTATTGCAATAACACGTCCGTCAGGAAGCCAGACGTCATGGTAGGCAATACGAAAATTACTGGCTACCTGTTGACGAGATAGAGCTTCCCCGTTCCAACCGGTTTCTGTGATAAAAACGGGCAGTTCTTTGACTCCGATTGAGTTTAACAATGACAGTTCCCACTCATAACCTCTTGTGGTACCTCGTCCTTGCCCGTATGGCGAACCAACAAAACCGGGATTTGGATAGGAGTGTGAGGCAAGTCCGTCAAACAATTTATTAAAATCTTTCGTCCCGATTTGCTGAACTACCTCTCGTAAAAATATTGCTTCATCCTCATAATCTGGCATCTGAGAGGGGGCAGAAGCATCCATCCCAGCAAGCATAATAAAATAGTCCTGATTTGCTCCATTAAGCTTTGTGGCAAATTCTTTTGAAACATGAGCGTAATCTTCGGTATCGACTTTACCCCCCCATTCGCTTGCGTGATTTGGTTCATTAAAAATCAAGATATACCGGTTTTTTACCACCCAGTGGAGTTTGTTTAAAAAATCTACCCAACTTTGTGCATCTGATTTATCTGGACGGCGCCAGTTTGAACCGTCTGGTTTTGTCGCAATACGAATAATTGGGATCATTCTTTGCTCACGCAGTTTATCAAACACTCCTTGCCATTTATTTAAGTCACGATCATTCTCTTGAATCACAAGCGTTACATACCCCCACCTACCTCCACTTGAATTAACAAGTTCTTCAGCTCGGTCAAGATCGCCATCATCGGGCGTTGCAAGATGAATGCCAAATTTGTTGTTTTGCAGATCTTCGGCAAACACGTGTCCAAAAGAAGTAAAAAGGAGATAGACGGAAAAAATGACGATAAAAATCTTTTTCATAAATTCTTATATTATAACAACAGGCTGTGTACAAATTAGACCTTAGGCAGTACAATGGATTTTTGATTGGAGTATTTTCCGAATAAGTCTTTATAAGATTTTTCACACACATCTGAAGCTTCAAAAAAGACTATCTCAGCTATTCCTTCCTGCGCATATATTTTAGCAGGAAGCGGAGTGGTATTTGAAATCTCAATTACGATATAGCCTTCAAACTCGGGTTGCAAAGGTGTAACATTGACGATGATACCACAGCGGGCATAAGTTGATTTACCTATACAGAGCCCTAAAATGTTTCTTGGTATACGAAGATATTCAATACTACGGGTTAAAGCAAAAGAGTTTGGCGGAATAAGTACTGAGTCAACTCCTTTAAAATCAACAAACGATCTTTCATCGAAATTTTTTGGATCAACAACGGCGGAGTGAACATCTGTAAAGATTTTAAATTCACGCGCGACACGTAAATCATAGCCATATGAGGATAAACCATACGATACTTTACCGTTTCTTTTTGAACCTTCCTCAAAAGGATAAATCATTTTTTTTTCTTTAGCCATTTTCCTTATCCAGTGATCAGGTTTGATAGACATATAAGAGTATTATACTTTAATAAAATGGAATTAGACTTATTAATGGCAATACATTTAGTGTGTAATAGCAAACTTTATCCATAATAATTTAACAATAAATACTTTAACAATAATAAGAATATAGCTTTTCTATTCAATTAATTAGTATTTGGATAATATTTGCTAAGATAGACAAAATTGTAATTAAAAATGATTTATTAAAAAAAATTTAAAATTATAATATTAATCGTATCAAATAAAATTTGGCAAAATTAAATCTGCAAATTTTACCATTTTTGTAAACTTGAAAATATTTATTGTTGTGACAGTATAAAGAAATAAAAAGTCAGTTATAAAAAAAATAAATAGGTTAAAATATTTTTATTAATAATATTAATGAATTAAAATTATCGTTGATAATGAACTTTTGTAGAGCCTCAATTTTTTTTTACTCTTCTATGAACAGTCATCAACACTCCTTTTTTAACGGAAATTTTTGCAACTTTTGTTTGCATGACATTACTGACTCCCCTAGTTGACCCAAAAAAAAGCGTTTCATTATTAAGTGGATATTTAAGATTTTTGGTTGTCACTTTTTCACAATGTGTTTTTAAAGGGATCAATGATACTTCATCCCCTATCGAACCGTTGATAGTAATATCGTCATAAATAAAATGAGTCGTACTCTGTGCTTCAACTACTGCAAGTTGAAGCTTTTTTGACAGTAACACGTATTGATTAATATTTGAAATTAAATGGTCAAGACGGTCTCCAAGAACACCGAAAACTACTAAATTTTTATACCCTGCGTCAACGGCATACTGTATTGCCAGTTCTCCATCGGCATAATCTTTTTCACGTGGATAAGATATGAACTTAGTCGGGTATGATTCCAATTTCTTTTTTACATCTTTGGGAAGCGAATCTAAATCGCCTATGATGACATTAGGGATAATTTTATATCTTAAAGCGAGTTGAGTTCCACCGTCGGCACAGATCACAAATGAATCTTTCGAAAAATAATCGGATGGCATTTGGATCGAACTATAATTACCATTGAGAAATACGAGCGCCGTTTTCATACAGATCCTATTGTATCAAGGAGTTGGACTAATTACAGTTGACGTTGGAATTGGGGTAGGACCTTCCGACTTTTCTCGTTGTTCTTGAAATTCATTAAGATACTCATAATTAGTATTTTTTTCCTTTATTTGCCGAATCCATTCCAAAAATAAATTTTGTTTTGCAGTTGCTTCTTTAAATTCTTTTGGACTTTCGATGCCTGGTTTTTCATAATTATTAACGACAATCTCAAAAATACTTTGTTCTGACGCGCTTATAACACGATTAAGCTCTAGAGTGTCTGTTGTAATATATAAAAACATTTGCCCTCTAATCTTTGGATTTTTCATCTGAAAACGATGACATTGTTTTTTATCACAAGGCAATGATTGTATAAACATAAATTTAGTTTGCTCGTCATTCAAATACTCTTTGATACTTGAAAAAAATACCTTAGGATCAAAGGGTAATTGTGTTTCATACAGCTTTGAATCTTCTCTTTTTTGTTGCCACCACATACCATCCTTATAATCCTTTAAATACATATATGAATTATCAATAATAATATTCATCACCTCGGTATCTCCTTTATACATACTAAACTGCTCAGTTTCTTGATTTATTTTCCATACTCCGTTATATTCGCCAAACTCTTCTGTTTGCGCATAAGTTCCACTTGCTGAAACACCGGGGTTGCGATTAAAACTTTGTATAAAACTACAGATTCGTTCATCTGTAAACTTACAGTCATGAAGCGCATAATATCTGGTCAAAAAAATACTTATAATCCCGATTAACGATATAAGTACAAGTGCAATTATAAGTTTAGATTCTCTTTGTGAAGGCATACGATTACTATAGACTTCGCAAAAATGACTGTCAATAAGAGGAGTTCATTGACCACCTTGCAAAAATAGACGTCGGCAAAAAAAATTGGCTAGCTTTTTGTGGAATCAGAATTTCTCCGTTTTCAATCACTCCGTCAGCATCTTTCATGAGCTTAATAAGAAGATTGGCAAGTGTCACCGAAGAAAACGCAACCGTGTAGGTATTTAGAATAATAAATAATGGCTGCTTACTAAGAATCTGACGACACATCTCAAGCAAAACAGGAAGATCTTCTTCGATCTTCCATAACTTACCATTCTCGGCACGGCCAAACTTTGGCGGATCGATGATTATCCCGTCATATAAGCGACCACGCTTGATTTCACGTTTGACAAATGTTGTCGCATCATCAACAATCCAGCGCACCGGACGATCGGAAAGACCTGATAATTTAGCATTCTCACTTGCCCAAGTAACTATCTCCTTTGAGGCGTCAAGATGAGTAACCGAAGCGCCGGCTGAAGCTGCGGCCAGCGTACAACCACCTGTGTAGGCAAAAAGATTGAGAATGTTGACCTGTCTTTTAGCTGCCTTTATTTTTTCGATAATCCAAGACCAGTGAACTGCCATCTCCGGAAAAATACCAATATGTTTGAAATTTGTTGGCCGAAGTCGAAACTGTAAACTTCTCCATGGCACAATCCAAGGCTCAGATATTTTTGTGCGAAACTGCCAGCTCCCCTTTTCTCCTTTGTGGATATGGGATGCGTCTGCCTTTTTCCAAAACTCCTCGCTTTGAGATTTTGACCAAAGTGCTCGTGGCTCAAACCGAGACAAAATATAACTGCTAAAACGTTCCAATTTTTGCTTATCACCGCTGTCAAGTAGTTCGTAATCGGGCCAGTCGGGGGGCGTCAATGTAAGTATGTTCATGATTTAATAAAAGTCAAAATGATATTTCTTTCGCGCGGTCCGTCAAGCTCTACAAGCACGATCCGCTGCCATGTCCCAAGTTGCAGTTCTCCATCTTCGACAGGAACCATAACCGACGGACCAATAAGTGAAGACATTATATGGTCTCCTGCATGTGCTGGATTGTGAGGATGACGATAGTTTAGCTTCGGAACGATCGTTTCAAAAGCGTCAAGCATGTCCTGGTCGGTACCCGGATCAAGATCGGCAGTCGTGATCGCAGCCGTAGTATGGAGAATAAAAATATTGACAAGCCCTTCGTCTATTTTTGTTTTTTCAATATAATACTGCACCTCGTCGGTAATATCTACAATCTGTTTTCTTTTTGTTGTCTTTATATTGATTTTTTTGTTTTGTATCATAGTAGTATTATAATTCACGATCTTATATGAGCAATGAGTCTGGTGCAGCTGAAGTTGTTGAAAATGTCCAATCTGAAGTACAAACTCCACAAAAAGAGACTAAACCTCCTATTACTGAAGAGTTTGGGCCAAGAGAATCAATGCCTGACTTTGCTTTTTCGTTAAGGAATATCGCTCGAGGGTATCGAGACATTTTTAATAATGTAAACGATGATGGAACATTCAGTGACTCAACAGCAGAACAACAGGCAATAACAAAATGGCAAAATTGGCATAATACCAATTTCCTTCCACAGTTTGTAAAAGGAAAAGAGGCTGAAACAATGATTGAAATAGAAAACAAATTAGCGGAAGTTAAAAATGGAACAAGGTTCCTTACTTATCAAGATAGATCTTCGCTTCAAGAATATTTTAAACGAAAGCACCCAACTGAAAAACAAGCTATAGACGATGTTTTTGCGGACTTCGATCATGATATAGATTTTGTTACCGGTGGCATGAATCAAGCTTTTTCTGATGATGAAACGGCAAGAACACTATTTGCGGAGTATCGTAAAAAAGCTGTTAGGAAATGGCCGGAAGAAATTATTGAGTCCACAGCACAACTTTTTGACAATAATTCAGTATCAGAAACATATCAGCCGGTTCAAGCGGCGAAAGAAATCCGACAATTGTTTGACGTTATCTCTCGCATAGGAGGGGCTAAATTTGCAATGGAAGTTGATACACAAACACCTTTTGAAGAAAATATATCTTTAGTAGGTAATAGGCTTTGGTTTAAACGGGCGATCTATAATAATACAAGAAATGTTCATAAATATTCTGAACGACATAAGGATACAAAAAGAAAATTCTATAACAAGTTAATGTTTGCAAAAATGGCTAATCAGTTGTTTATACATGCTGAAGATAATCGAGATGGTTTTCGTGATCAAGATTTAGATCTAATTGACAGAAATAAGTCCGAATCCGTGTTTACGAAAACTGGTGTCGTTATTAAGAGACAGCAAGTCTTTGGACGAAAAATTAAAGGTACAGAATCAGAGGGCACAAAAACAGAGGGCAAAGGACTTGGAATGAATATTCTTTGGCATGTATTTGTAAATATGCATAATGGCAAAGTAACAGTGAATAACAGACTGGATAAGAGTGGCAATCCGATCGGATCAAATTTTTACTTTTTCCTTCCCGTTGAGGACAAAGCTGCATAAATTAAATTCGTTTTTTTATTTACTTCTTGGCCCACTCTTTTATCACATACCTCGCAAGCACAAACCCAGCAATAATAAGTGTCACATGAAATCCGTACTCTATAAAAAGCAGATGCACATAATTTGACTCATCAATTACACGGTGTAAATTATCATGCGGCCACCATGAGATGAGAAGCCAGACAATTGCTAAAAATGCAAATTGATCTTTTTTCCCCGCTTCCCAATAATCAATTAAAAGTGACATTCCAATACCAAATGCAAGCGATTCGACAATAGCTAGAAAAATAAAAAAAGGAAGTAAACTAGCTGAGGGCATATGGGTTCCCGGTGGATCCGGCCAGATAACCCGAGAAAGCAAAAAAGACGAAACCGTGAAAATAATTGTGAGAATGATAAATCTTTTTTAAATTTTCATACAAAAAAATATTATCACAAAATTTTTATTTTTGAGTTTGACTTTGTCGGGGCAGTGGGACTTGAACCCACGACCTTCAGACCCCCAGCCTGACGCTCTAGCCATCTGAGCTATACCCCGTGCTTGTTCTAGCCATCCTTGGCTCGCCGAAGTCTTTGACGAAGGCGGCTGAACTACGCCCCGTTTTGTTTTTCTATTGTATCAAATAAGCACGCCTTATAGTGTTATAATGACCCTTATGGAAAAGGGGTCTCTTGTTGCCATTTTTGCCCATCCCGATGACGAAGCTTTTGGACCAGGCGGCACACTTGCTCTATATTCAAAAACTCATGATGTTTTTGTAATCTGCGTGACTCTTGGACAATCAGGGAAAAATCATCACAACGGTGATATAAAAAATATCGCCAAAATTAGATGTCAGGAACTTCTTGACTCGGCAAAAATTCTTGGGGTAAAAAAAGTATTTTTTTTAAATTATAAGGATGGCGCCCTTTCAAACGATAAGTATCATAAAATAGCAGATGAAATCCAAAAAATTACCGATAAATTAACACCGGAAATACTTTTGACATTTGAGGAGCGTGGAGTTTCCGGGCATATTGACCATATTGCAGTTTCAATGATCACACATTATGTTTTTTACAAAGCAAAGTACGCCAAAAAATTAATGCTTTTTTGCATATCCGAAAAAGAAGCGCATGAATTTAGTAAGGATTATTTCATCTTTATTCCACAAGGCTATGATTCCCAAAAAGTTGATAAAATAATCGACACTTCTTCGGTTCATGAAATTCGCGTACGCGCCATGAAAGAACATAAATCACAAAAAAAGGATGTCGTCAGGATACTCAAAGTTCAGGAAAAACTTCCACGTCAAGAGCTCTTCATGATAAAAACAAAATGAAGCCTTGTGGTAGAATATGGTATAAATTTAAGGGCCGGTGGCGCAATTGGCTAGCGCGTCGCAATGGCATTGCGAAGGTTGTGGGTTCAAGCCCCATCCGGTCCACATCCATTTCAAAAACTTTATGCAAACTCTAATAAAACAATCAATCTTAACGTCTTGCATATTTATAATGCTGACATTTTTTCTGATTTTAGTTCACCCTGTTTTTGCTACAGAATCGGCACTCTGCACGGTGACATTAAACGGGGTTGAGCTTACTCCAAAAGACAGTCTACCGGCGTGCACCTCTATCAACGTGGGCGAGCTTGGATTCAAAATTCCCTCTCTTGGCGATATTTTGACATTTACAATAAGAGCTTTTTTTGTCGTTGCCGGACTTATGGCGCTTTTTTACCTACTTTTAGGGGCGCTGTCATGGATAACAAGCGGTGGGGATAAAGACGCGGTCACCGCGGCCCGGGAAAAAATACAAGCTGCGGTTGTCGGACTACTTCTAATTGTTGCCGTTCTTGCCATTATTTGGACTCTAGAACAGGTCGTATTCAACAGAAGAATCTGTCTTGGTTTATCATGCCCGCTCACTCTTCCCGGACTCATTAAGCCAAATATGTCGCAACCGTTTTGTTGTGTTTGTGTTGACAATGATGGCAACCGTACGGATCGCATTAACGGTTTTACCGATTCGTGTGTCGACGGCGTTGGCAATGTCGTTTTACCCCTACCCACTCCGACATTACCGCCTGCAGCTGCAGGACAGTTGGTTTGCGACTCAGGCAATGACCCATATAATTCAAATACAATGCGGATATTAAATAACACCAATGAAACCATAAACAATCTAACATCGTCTGTATTTCGTTGTAAATATGAACCAAATAAAGTTAAAAAGGGATTTTATAAATGTGAAACTTGTGAGGGTGATCGCGCAAACGACCCAAACTGTCAGATCGGGACACTTGATGAAGAATGGTCTACTTCTAAATTTTCACTTGCTCCAGGAGAATCAAAAATTATTAAAATTCAAGCACGTTCATGCGAGATAACGCAGGTTGATGTTTATAACACAGATGTACATGTTGATGACAGTCCGCTTGAATGTTTTAATGCTCGCTCAAAAGATATAAATCCCACTCCTCCCGCGCGCTGGCCCGGAGGAATCGCGTTTATGGTCAATCAAAATGAAAAAGGGTATGATGCGGCAACCGGAGAATGCATTGTCCCAACCGAAACGGTTACTCCAACGCCAAGCGGATCACTTCCGGCAACAGGAGCGTCGTGAAAGGCTCTCCCCTATTAAATAGTTAGGTTAATCCCCTACTGTGTTTTATAGCCAAAAGCAAAAATTTATTAATTAATTTAAGTTATGTATTTATATAACAAAAATGTTAATATTAATTAAATCAGCCGGCAAAAAAAAACAGATCTGGAGTCGGTGCATACTTTCCTAGGAATAATGCACGGTGTCCGGGTTCTGTGGTCAAAAAATTATTTTAAGATCTCAAATTGTGTAAGTGAGGTATCGGTTTCTTCAATCTCAGTTCTGACATCGTCAACTCCGGCAAGCGGAGGACCAATCTTGATAAGTTCAATAAGTTGGTCAACCTTCTCTTCCTCTCCTTGAAATACCGCCTCAACACCGGCATCTTTACCAAAAATTTCAGGACGATCATAAACATTTCTTATCCAACCGTGAATGCCGCGGCCGTCGGCCTGTTCTTTAGTCCAAGAGCGGAAAAACACGCCCGTCACTTTACCAATGATATAAACATGTATCTTTTTCATAAATTTTAAATTATTTTATAATGTCCGGGTCTACAGCTGAAGCCCGATTCATATATTCTTGAGACTTATTATAATCTCCAGACTTTTGATATAAAAGAGCTAAAGCATAAAGCACATCTCGCGCCTGCGGATGCTCATCAAGTAAAGATTCTAAAATGTGTATTTTTTCAAGTCTCGCCCGCTCATCGGCATAAATTTCATATTCGTGACTGGCAAATGTTTTTGCCATTTCCGGGAGCATTTTGAGACGAAATTCCTCAAGATGTCTTGCCTTTCTAAAAAAAGCGATGCTTGTTTTATTATCTGAAGTACTAAGTATAGATATGATTTTCGGAATGCTTAAACTGCTCCAGATTCCAAGGGCAATAAAAATAAAAAGTATGCCGTAACCTAAGCCTGCGCCAAAATGTGCTGCCATTTCCAAATACGGATTTGTTCTTTTTGATTGCTTTTTCTTTTTGGTCATGTGATATATGTATTATAAGTTATAGATATGTTTTGATCGTTAGTTTAGTATACTGAAACTATGGTGATTGATATTTCACAGTATCGTGATCTGTACTTGCAAACCGCACCTGATCTTGTGAACGCAATGCAGCAGTACCTCAATGATCTTGCCAAAAATTCAAATGATAAAAAAACGGTTTTTGAACTTTATCGTGCCGCTCATTCGCTAAAAAGCCAAAGCCTTATGATGGGATATGCGCAGCTTGGTTTGGCAAACAGAATGATGGAAGCGATTTTTAAAAAAATTAATGAAGGAAAACAAACGTTTTCAAATGCGATTCTTACACTTGCAACAGAGATTGTTTCCCACATGAAAAATTCTCTTGACCAAATTAAAAATTACAACAAAGAAGCTGATTTGAAAGAAGATATTAAAAAATTACAAATGTATATTTCGCTTGAGAAATAGTTTATAAAATAAAGTATGAAGTATGAAAATATTAATTATTGAGGATGATGTTTTTTTTCAGAAATTTTACAAAACGCAACTAGAAGAACACGGACATCAAACCGAAATTGCAGTTAACGGTAAAGAAGGTTTAGAAAAAGTTAAGTCTTATAAGCCCGACGTCGTGCTTTTGGACATAATTATGCCCGTAAAAGACGGATTTCAAGTACTTGAAGAACTAAAGCAAAACGGTAGCATACAAAATTTACATGTACTTGTTTTTTCGACACTTGGACAGGAAAAAGATGTGAAGCGCGCGCTTGAACTTGGCGCAAAAGATTATATCAACAAAAGTTATTTTGATCTTAATGTTTTATTAACAAAAATTGCTCAGGTTACAAAATAATAATTAACTATGGTCATTTCAGATCAAGAACTCATACAACTACTCACGAAAATGAGTCTTCTTGATGAAAAAAAAGTCAAGGATGTGCAGGAGTATATGAAAAATGCCAGTGCCAGCTTTGACGACGCACTGCTGCAACTAAACTTCATTTCGGATGAGCAACTTGGAATCACGGTAGCAAATTACCTAAAAATCCCTTTTGTAAATCTTTCTAAAGTCTCAATTCCACAGGATGTTTTTCACATTGTCCCCGAAAAAATCGCGCGCAAACACAAAGTCATCGCATTTGGACGAGATCAAAGCGGCATTAAAATCGCTATGGCTGATCCAAAAAATAGCGAAATTATTGCGCTCATATCCCAAAAAACTCAAAGCAAAGTAATCCCTTATCTTGCAACTCCGCATGATATAAACAACACTTTTTATATTTTCAAAAAAGACCTGCAAAAGGCTTTTGACGAACTTGTTAAATCAAAAACCAATGATAAATTTCTAAAAGAAGCCCCCGTTGCCCAGATAGTTGATCTTATGATTGAAACTGCCTACTTTGACAAAGTTTCAGATATTCATATCGAGCCGCAGGAGAATGAGGCTCTAGTGCGCTATCGTATGGATGGGATTCTTCATGATATGCTGAGCTACCCAAAAGGACTCCATGATCGTATCATGACGCGACTTAAAGTACTGTCACGCCTTAGAACCGACGAGCATCTTTCTCCACAAGATGGAAAAATCAGATTTGAAATTGAGGAAAGCTATCTTGATCTGCGCTTATCAATAATTCCTATTGCTGAAGGTGAAAAGGCAGTGCTTCGTCTTTTATCTTCACATAATAAACAGATCACTCTTACCGATCTTGGGATGAGCTCCAAAGACCTAGATAAGGTCAGTAAAGCCTATGCAAAATCGTACGGCATGATTCTTTCGACAGGGCCGACCGGATCTGGAAAATCTACTTCAATATACTCGATTTTGAAAATTTTGAATACGAGGTCAAAAAATATCACAACAATCGAAGATCCGATCGAGTATCGCATCAAAGGCGTCAATCAGATTCAGGTTAACACAAAAACAAATCTTACTTTTGCAAACGGTCTAAGGTCAATTCTTAGACAAGATCCAAATATAATTTTTGTTGGAGAGATCCGTGATTCAGAAACTGCCGGAATTGCAGTCAACGCGGCATTAACCGGACATTTGGTCGTCTCGACACTTCACACAAATGACGCCGCAACTTCGCTTCCCCGTTTGGTTGACATGAAAATTGAGCCTTTTTTGGTTGCCTCAACCGCAAACATAATCATGGCTCAGCGTCTCATCCGAAAAATATGTGATATGTGCAAAACCACTCTTGACGTAGCCTATGAAGACCTTATAAAAAATCTACCTGAAGATACCGTCAAAAAACATTTTGGCGTAAATAAAAAACTTAGAGTCTATACGGGTGCCGGTTGTAAAATTTGCCATAATACCGGCTATCTTGGGCGGGTGGGTATTTTCGAGGTTCTTGAAGTATCAAAAGAAATCCGAAAACTTATAGTAGAAAAAGCCGACTCTGACCTAATTTCTCAACAGGCACGAAAAGAAGGCATGACCACAATGCTTGATGATGGCTTAAATAAAGTCATACAAGGCGTGACTACAATTCAAGAAGTACTCCGCGTTACCAAAGTTGAAACTCTATGAACACGAAAAATGTAACTCTGTCATATAAAGACAAAATTACACTTCTTAGTAATTTTTCAACGATGTTAACTGCCGGTATTTCCATACTTGAGACGGTAGATTCATTGCTTGAAGATTCCAAAGGAAACCAAAGGAAATTACTGCAGGTTCTGCGTGAGGATCTAACTCAGGGAAAACATATGTATGTCTCTTTCTCAAAATTTCCAGGCATATTTGACAAGGTAACCGTAAATATCATCAAAGCTTCTGAGGAATCAGGCTCACTGGATGTGACCCTCAAAGATATTAAAACTCATATTCAAAAAGAAATGGAGTTCATTGACAAGATACGTTCCGCAATGATGTACCCCATTCTGATTGGTATAGTATTTGTCCTGGTTTTACTTGGAATTTTAATTTTTGTTATTCCCCGTATGGCAAGCGTTTTTATCAGAATGAGACTTGAGTTGCCATTACCAACAAAAGTCTTGATTTTTATGTCAAATTTTATAACTCAAAATTCAATTGCATTAATCATCGGCTTTATAGTTTTCGTTATTTTGACAATTTTTATTTATAAAAAAAACCGCTTTATCATTTTCAGTGTCATATTTTCCGTGCCTGGCATATCGGAACTTATAAAACAAATGGATATAACACGCTTTACAAGAAGCATGTCGCTACTACTTTCATCGGGTCTGACGATTACGCAAGCTTTAGAGTTGAGTGAGGATGTTGTTCTTAGACGAGATATTGCACATTTAGTGAAACATGCAAAGAATGAACTCATTGCCGGTAAACGACTTTCTGAGGGGCTGCGGAGTAAGAAAAACTTATTTCCTGGTATGGTCATAAAACTTGTTGAGGCAGGTGAAAAAACCGGCTCGCTTGATAAATCACTTCAAGACATATCTGAATATATGGACTATCAAGTCAGTAGAACTCTCGAAACGCTAACGACTCTTATTGAACCGATCATGCTCATTTTGATTGGAGTTGTGGTTGGGGGGATGATGTTGTCAATTATTGCTCCGATTTACGGGCTGATCACACAAATAGGAGCCAGATAGAAATCATAAATTATAAATTCGAATATCGAAAACCTAAACAAATTTCAATCACCAAAATCTAAAACTCAAAACATAAAATTAAAATGTTTAGAATTTTGAAAGTTTGAATTTATGATTTGTTTCGGATTTAGGATTTCGTATTTATTTTTTATGAAAAAGGGTTTTACTCTTATTGAGCTTCTCATCGTCATAGCAATTGCAAGCATTCTTGCTTCATTGTCACTTTTATCTTTAAATAATGCTCAACATTCGGGATATGAACAATCGAGTCTTGAAATTTTATTATCCGACCTTAAACTGCAGCAGATGAAATCAATGAGCGGCGATACCGGATTTACCACGACCACACATGAACCTTTTGGTATTTATTTTCAAACCAAAAACTATACGCTATTTCGTGGCGCAAGCTATGATCCTGAAGATCCTACAAACTTTACAGTCGAACTTGAAGGTCCGCTTACATTTTCATCGGTGACCATACCGGATTCTGAACTTGTGTTTACAAAAGGCAGCGGTGAAATAACGGGCTTTACTGAAGGTCAAAACACAATAGTGATTACAAATGAAGTAACAGGGCAACAAATTACGATCACGCTTGACCGTTATGGCGTGGCAAGCGGGCTTACTTATGCACAATAATAAAGGTCAATCACTTATCGAAATTTTGGTTGTTATCGCCATCATGGCGATCATTCTACCTGCCATAATTTCCGGGTTTGTGGTGTCGCGTGAAGCAAGACCGCAGCAGCAGCGCAGACTTCGCGCTGCGGAAATAATGAAAGAAACTCAGGAGGCAGTAAGGATCATTCGTGAAAATGGCTGGAGCAACATTTCGGATGATGACACTTACTATCCTGAGCCCGCCGGCAACTCCTGGACTCTTACTCAAGGCTCTGAAATTGTTGATGGTATCACTCGACAGATCATAATCTCAAGCGTTTATCGTGATAGCAATAATACAATTGTTTCGCCAGAGACTCCGGGCGCCATACTTGATCCTTCGACAAAATCTGTCACTATTCGTCTAAATTGGACCGAGCCCATACCTTCAACAGTTGAATCTAGCTTTTATCTAGCTCGATATCTTGATAACGCCACTTATACTCAAACAACCAAGGCGCAGTTTGATACAGGTATCCCCTTTAGTGCAAATGTAATTACTACAGATACTTCTGGTGGCGAAGTAACGCTTGCTCCAAATGTAAAAGGAAAATGGTGCGAACCCCAACTTGCGCCAGTGACAATCGATCTTCCTGGCCTTCCCCGGGCCATAAGTGCTGTTGAAGGTCACATATATGCGGCAACCGGACAAAGTGCCGGAGGAGGTGTGGATTCATTCGCACATGTGCTTGTGACCAATACCGATCCACCGAGCTTTAGTCTTCATGGAAAATTTCAAGATTACGAGACAAACGACGTCTTTGGTGAACCAAATTGGGGATATATTGCGACGACTAATAACTCAAAAGAAGTCGTGATTATAGATTTAAATCAATATTCTGACATCCCCAATAAAATCTATAAAGAACGAGGCTACTTTAATACTCCAAGCGATACCACTGATGCAGATACCGTTTTTGTTCTTGGAAACCAAGGATATGTCACTGCAGGAAGATATCTCTATGTCTTTAACTTATCGACTATAAATGATCCATATACCAGTCCGGCATCATTTCCTCAGATTGGATCTAGAATTCAGTTTGCCGACTCAGGCGACAGTGAGAATAAAGCCGGAGAAATCTATATCAGACAGGTAGGCGGTAGTACTTACGTGTATATTTCTGTAGTGGGAAGTCATACAGATGAACTTGAAATTGCAAACGTAACCAGTTATCCGGGTCAATGGACTATACTAACAAGATCTGGATCAAATTTAAGCGATAATAAATTAAATATCGAACCCAATAACTGTAGTACTCTTGAGTCAGGAAAAGCTATTTTTGTTAATGTTGCTGGCGATCGTGCTTACATTTCTTCGATAAATGATGCGTCATTTAAGGAATTTTTTGTAATAAATACTTCAAACAAATCTAATCCTTCGCTTGTAGGCGGCTTTGCCACAAACCCTCCGTGTACAAATGGTGGTGGTTATGAAGCTGGCGGTATGGATCCGGAACAATCGGTAGTAGTAAAATCCACGGTTGATAATGATCGTGTCATTCTAGTTGGGACCGATGCTCCAGGCGGGGCTAATTCTGAAGAATACCAAGTTTTGAAACTAAATGACGGAGGATCTGAAGCGACACCAGTACGATGTGGTGGTCTTCAGTATGATGTTGGAATTTACGGAGTTGCCGCAGTCAAAGAAACTGACGGCGATGCCTATGCATATCTTATAACCGGAGATAATCTCAATGAACTTAAGGTCGTGCAAGGCGGGCCCGATGGCAACTACGTTGAATCGGGAATATATGAATCTGCGACATTTGACGAGATCGGCTACTCGACTGCATTTAATAGATTTCTTCCAACTTTTGTCAAACCCGCTCTAACAATTATCAATTTTCAAATAGCGATTGCCGATCCGATAGGCGGTTCGTGTAACGGCGTAACTTTCACCTTTACCGGACCAGACGGAACAAACGGCACTTATTACGATGTAGAAAATCCGATTGCTCTGAATGATGATGGGGCGGCATATGAAAATCCCGCCCGCTGTATGCGATATCGCGCTTATCTGTCAACCAGCAATTATAATACGACGCCAGTACTAGAAGCGGTAACGATCAATTATTCTCTTTAAGTTATGAAAAAAACACAAGGTTTTACATTGATCGAACTCAGCCTTTTTATGGGACTTTTTATGGTAATTATTGGGGTTTTGATGGCGCTCTTTTCAAGTATTGTCCAAAAACAGCTTGAAGTGCAGTCGGTTTCTGCAGTTGAGGCAGACAGTAAATTTATTCTGACTAGGCTTGCTTATGACATACAACGTTCAGACGCGATTGTCATTCCAAGCGAGCTTGGCGACACGACATCATCACTAGTTCTTTCAATTGACGGCGATACTTATACTTATGATCTATCGGGTGGAATAATACGACTTACCGCAGGCGGGCAAACATCGGCATTAAACAGCATTCGCGTAACGGTACCAAATATTTCCTTCAAAAGACTAGGTAATACCGCAGGTACTCATGCTATTGAACTCATCTACACTGTAACAAGCGTCGTGAGTCGTACTCAAGGCCCGGAAACAAAAACCGTGCAGACTGTTATCGGAACGCGATAGTTAAAAAAATTATGAAAATATTTAGAAAAAAAAGAGGAACAGGTGGACAAACCCTTGTCACTCTACTCGTCTTTGTGGTCATTGCTACCTCAGTTACCGCCGCGGCTACCGCAATCATGATCAATACTTCACAGGCCGCATCACAAGTTGAAAAAAATTTTATCTCAACCGGTGTTGCCGAAAGCGGAATCGAAAATGCACTCATTCGACTTTTACGGGATCCGAATTATACGGGCACGGGATATAACGGCGAACCTACGTTAACAGTAGGTAATGGTACGGCAACAGTCACAGTTACCGGCTCAAACCCCAAAACAATTACTTCAGTTGGGCTTGAAGGTACGCACACAAAAACAATTGAAGTCAGCGTAACATATAATAATAATATAATGACAATTACCGATTGGCACGAAGCTTATTAAAATATACACAAATGAAAAGCGTTATTTATCTTGACCGAGATACACTATCTTATTACGGAGGCAATGTCCATACCGTACTTTCATTGGCATTTGTTCCAACTGCGGTCAAAGATATGGAAGTGATTGATGAGAACGCAATCGAAAAACAAATCGATACATTTATCCAAACAAATAAAATAGAGCCGACCGAATCTTGCATAATTTTTTCTCACCGAAGCTGTTTTAGTAAGTTAATTGCAACAAACACCACACCAGAAAATCTTGATAAAGAAAAAAGTCAATTTCTTGAGTTTGTACCTTTTGATCATATAGCCCATACAATTATCAAAACTTCAAAAGGGAATCTCATTGTTGCCGCAAATAAGGAGCTCGCAAATATAGTTCGACACATTTTTCAAAAGCATGGGTCTGTGATCCAGGGAGTGTCAACTCTTTTTACGATTTATCCCGATAATACTGTTTCAGCAATGAGCCTTGAGATCGCAAAAGTGATCTTGCGCTCATACAACCGTTTTCGCGAAGACGATTTACTCACCACTGACGAATCTCAAGCCAACCCTGAAACTGTTTTTGAGCAAGAATTTGCTGCCGAGGATAAAAAAAATAACATTAGGCTATACTTGATGCTTGGATTTTTTATAGTGAGTATTGGCCTTTTGGGATATATGCTTAATAGTCGCCGTGTCACCTCAACAAGCCGCGCCCAGACGCCCCTGTCTCCAACAAGACGACTGGCCTCGCCAAACAGTCCTTCACCTCAGCAAACTCCAACTTACACTCCAACCCCCTCGCCGACCGTTGCCTCGGTCGCAAAAGATCAGTTGACAGTACGCATTTTAAATGGTTCCGGAATATCAGGGCAAGCTGATGAAATAAAAGACTCATTGGTTAAGATAAATTTTGTAGCCGAAAAAATCACAACGGGCAATACTCCAAACCAGCAATCGACAACAACAAGAATAGTTTTTACCCCACGCGTTTCATCATCTATTCGTGAGGAAATTTCGGATGCATTATCCGAATTTTCAAGCAACGTCTCAACTATAGAAAATGATGAAATAGAATTTGATATTCTTATCACAACTGCCCCTTGACATTGTTCTAATTTTTCTCTATTCTGAAAATATAGTTATTATTTTACTCATCTTTAAAATCTATGATAAATAGAAAAGGTTTTACGCTTATTGAGTTACTTGTGGTCATCGGTATTCTTGCGGTTCTTCTTGCCATTACATTAATTGCTGTGAATCCTGCACAAAATATTGAAGCTGCAGAAGACACACAACGCAGAAACGATGTCACACAGATTTTGAATGCTGTTGGCCAATATGTCGTTGACAATAATGGCAGCACCGCTACTATGAATGGCGGCACTGGTCTTCCTGCTACAGCAACTGAAGTTGGAAGCGGTAGTGGACTTATTAACATTTGCGCCGATATTGTCCCAACATACATCGCTGGTCTTCCACAGGATCCAGACCTTAATGCAGACATTATTGACGAAACAGAATGCGCCGCAGCTCATAATACGGGCTATCAAATAAGCGTCCTTAACGGTCGCGTAACAGTCGCAGCTCTAAATGCAAATAGTGGTACGATTTCTGTAACAAGATAACTCTAGAAAAGAAAAGTTAAAATTAAAACCCCCTGATAATTATCGGGGGGTTTTTAATGTGTTATAATGCTTCTTAAGCATATGACCTCCTCAAAAAAAAGAATATTACTTGTTGAGGATGATACTTTTCTAAATCAACTTTATACCGACCTTCTAAATAAAGAGGGATATGATGTGACTTCAGTTGTCGACGGCGAGATGGCGCTTGAAAAAATACAAAAAAATTCTTGGAATTTGATTTTACTTGATGTTGTATTGCCTGGTAAATCCGGATTTGAAGTTTTCGCCGATGTAACAAAAAATTCTAAAAATAAACTTCCTATCATTTTTATGACCAATCTTGACAGCAGCGACAAAGACAAAAAACAGCTTGAACAAGCGCAGGGTTACTGGATCAAAAGCAATATGTCGCCACCCGAATTCTTACAAAAAGTGCGTGCAGTTCTAAAATAATCTACTTGTAACTCGCAACTTATAACTTGCAACTCAAAAATATACAATCAATGAAAGCTACAAGCTATAAGTTACAAGATATAAATCTTCTTGTCTCGCTGATATAATAAACTTATGAATACCGATGTTATGGATATTTTTATAGAGCGCGCGATCTTCATCGGACTTTTATTTGTCGGCATTGGTTTTGCCGCATTATTAACACTTGGGTTTATGTATCTGCTCATTCTCTACTTTCGTCTCAAAAAACGTGAGAGTATGGCCTACGAAATGACGACTCTTGAGGTGCGGCTGCCAAAAGAAAATGAAGTTAAAATAGATGCGGCAGAGCAAATGTTTGCTTCATTTGCTTCACTGAAAAAAAGAGGTTTTTTTAGTTTTCTTGAGGTTGACGATTCACTCGCCTTTGAGATCGTTGCTAAAAAGTCAGATATTCGTTTTTATATATTTGCGCCAACTAAGATCATTGATCTTGTAGAAAAAACAATTTATGGGTACTACCCCTCGGCAGACATTCTTAAAGTTGAGGAGCCAAATATTTTTTCAGAACACGGGGCGGTGGCATTCACTGCGCTTCGACACGGCAAAGACCCCTATATGCCTTTAAAAACATATAAAGATATTCCTAGTGATTCACTTGCTGCCGTTACCTCTGCTCTATCGAAAATGGATGACGATGAAGGGGCGATCATACAGGTACTAATTCGTGCCTCAGACTCCAAACTCAAAACTGCCGGAAAATCTTTTATCTCAACGACAAAAAAGAATGAAGCCGACCCAACTAAAGCAAAGTTTGAAACCGACCAGCGGATGCTTGAAAAAATAAATGACAAAGTCACAAAACCATGGTTTGAATGCATGATTCGCATCGTTGTTTCTGCAAAAAACAAAGATACTGCTGATGTACATCTAAGAAACATCAAAAATGCCTTTGGACAATATGACTCGGATATGAACAGTCTTGCCGAACCCAAAATCATTTTCAAAGCCGGGTTTATGATGAATTTTATCTATAAATTTTTTCCAATATTTGAGTTTCCGTATACAAAACTCACTTCTCATCTTTCATCAGAAGAACTGGCGACGCTTTTTCATTTTCCAAACAAAACCGTTGAAACCCCACACATCCAATGGCTGAAAGCAAAATCAGCGGCTGTTTCTGCAGAAGTGCCAATGTCGGGGGGCACTCTTATTGGTTCTGGATATTATCGCGGCGTAAAACGACCTGTTCACATACATCTCAAAGATCGCATGCGCCATGTGTATATCATTGGGAAAACCGGTGTTGGAAAATCGGAACTTCTCAAAGAAATGATTAAACAAGATGTAAATGCCGGGCGAGGAGTGTGTGTGATTGACCCACATGGCGATCTTATTGAAGATACACTGCGTTACATTCCTCCGGAGCGAGCCGAAGACGTAATATTATTTGATCCATCAGAAACCGAACGACCCATGGGATTAAATCTGCTTGAAGCGCGTACTGAAGAACAAAAACATTTTATTACAAGTGCAATCATCAACCTCATGTACAAACTCTATGATCCACAGCGAACTGGGATCATCGGCCCACGCTTCGAACATGCGGTAAGAAACGCAATGCTTACGATAATGTCCGAGCCCGGTAGTACTTTCATCGAGATTGTTCGCGTCATGACGGATCAAAAATTTGTACAAGAACTTCTCCCCAAAGTTCAGGATCCAATCGTCCGACGCTACTGGACCGACCAGATTGCCCAAACCTCAGATTTCCATAAATCAGAAGTGCTTGATTATATCGTTTCAAAGTTTGGCCGGTTTGTAACCAATAAAATGATGCGCAATATCATCGGTCAGTCAAAATCCTCATTTGACTTTCGAACGGTCATGGATGAAGGAAAAATTCTTCTCATCGATCTTTCAAAAGGAAAACTTGGAGAAGAGAACTCGACCTTTCTAGGACTTCTGATCATTCCGAAAATCCTTGCTGCGGCAATGAGTCGAGTCGACACGCGTGAGGATCAAAGACGTGACTTTTTCTTATATGTAGACGAATTTCAAAACTTCGCCACTCCCGATTTTGCAGTCATACTTTCAGAAGCGCGAAAATACCATCTTAGCTTGACCGTAGCCAACCAGTTTATCGGACAGATGGATGAAGAGGTTAAAAACGCCGTATTTGGCAACGTAGGCACCCTCATAGGATTTCGTGTCGGCGTTACCGATGCTTCATACCTTGCTCGCGAATACCAGCCGCGTTTTGGGGAGTCAGATCTC